>PPYE01680920.1_pt1 | contig 45564 bp, 42 predicted proteins | sample 1559881 | NCBI WGS metagenome assembly PPYE01 (sample SAMN08240022, study PRJNA423297) | Human gut metagenome, whole genome shotgun sequencing project.
GAAAGAGCTGTTTCGCTTCTGGCAGTCGTTTTCTGTGCAGATACTTATCTGGTGGAAGTGCAGAGCAAACGCTCGGAAGTATTCTGCCTTTATAATCTAAAAAAGCAGGCAGGGGTAGTTTATAAAAGACTATTTGTGCAGGTAGCTTATCTGATTGGAATCAGTTTGTTGGCATATGGACTCTTTTATTGGCAGAAACCGGTGAATCTGACAGAAGAATTAGATGGCGGTGCCTTGTTTGGAATTTATTGTATTGCGATTCCCGGAACTGTTTTGTTTTGGAGTGTGCTTTCCGTAACTGTCAGCAATCTGGTTCGAAACAGATGGATTGGTATGGGTGTCGTGCTGCTTTTCTGGTTTTTCTCTATTTCCGGAAAGGCAACTCAGTTTTTGAAAAACTGGGGACCATTTTCCTACGGAACTTGTGATTTCGGTAAGCTGACAGAGTGGAGATGGCTTGGCGGGAAGGTGCTGTGCGTGGTATTTGCGGGGATGATGCTTGCATTTGTTCCTAAGATATTAAAGAAGAGAGGGTAAGATTATGAGTATAAGAATAGACGATTTAACAGTAACATTTAAAAATGGAGTGACAGCGGTAGATCATGTGGATCTGGAAATCCCACATGGGATATTTGGTCTGTTAGGTGAAAATGGTGCAGGAAAAACAACGTTGATGCGGGTGCTTACAACGGTGCTTGCACCCACAAGTGGAAAAGTTCTGTTAGATGGTACGCTATATTGCGAAGCAAATTACGAAAAGATACAGAAAAAGATTGGGTATCTGCCACAGGAAATTGATCTGTATCCGTCTTTGACTGTTCGAGAATGTCTGGAGTATATGGGAGATCTGGCTGGAATTGAGAAAAGAGAAAGCAAGAAAAGGATTGATTACTATCTGGAGAAGACCAGTCTTGCAGACCATCAGAAAAAGAAAATGCGGCAGCTTTCAGGTGGAATGAAGCGAAGAGTTGGATTAGTGCAGGCATTACTCCATGAGCCGGATTTTTTAATTGTGGATGAACCAACAACAGGGCTCGATCCGGAGGAACGCATCCGTATCCGTAATTTACTGGTAGATTTTGCAGAAGAACGCACCGTATTATTTTCAACGCATGTGGTGGAGGATCTGATGGCAACCTGTAATCAGCTTGCGGTTATGAAAAAAGGTAGATTCCTTTATACAGGAACAATGAGGGAATTATTGAATAAGGCAAGAGGGCATGTATGGGAATGCTGTACAGAGGACGAAAGCCTTGCAAGAGAATTAGAAAGAAAATATCATATTTCCAGTAAGCAGTATACGGAGGAAGGAATTAGATTAAGACTGTTAGGGGAGAATATGCCGTCAGAAAGTGGATGTATAGCTTGTGACGTAACTTTGGAAGATGCATATATCTATGTAACCAATCGATAAACATTGTTAATGAGGAGTGAAAGCTAAATGCTAAGAAAAGCAGGTGATGTTATGGGAAAGTGATGATTCTTACCATTTCTGATTCCGAAGAGGGAATCCTGAATAAAATTAAATCAGTTCTAGCCTGCGAAAGTACGTTAGAAGTTATGGAGATTACAAATTCTGAAAAGTTGACATTCCAAGGTTTGGAAATAGACCAGCTTCAGCGGAGCGTAATCAAAGATGGTAAGGTTGTGGAACTTACCAGACATGAATATGACCTGCTTTTTTATCTGGCCTTATCCCCCAATCGGGTATTTACAAAAGAACAGATTTACCAGCATATTTATGAGGATGTGGAGTCAGAAGTGGATAACCGTGTCTATGGGTTAGTCAAGAATCTGAGAAAGAAAATAGAAGAAAATCCGGAAGAACCGCACTACATAGAAACGATACGTGGTGTAGGCTACCGTTTTCGGGCATAAAAAGAGCCGTCCGATTGGGCGGCTCGAAGTATTTAAACAGCAGTTTTCTTCACTGCCTGTTTATAGTTACCGGTAGCATCGTAATCTCCAGAGAGGAGCAGATTCTGGCGAAATTGCTCCAGTTTGATCTTGAAGCGTTTCCCATCCTCAACAGTCGTAAGCATGGTAAGAGCTTCTAGCATTCCCTGAATATATCCGGTTAGCAGGTAATATCTGCAGGGTTCTTCCGATGGTGAGATATTGGACAGGGTTTCTTCCAGATGTTCCTGACGTTCCCTGAGCCATGCATCCCAGACATCCAGTTCCAAATCAGTCATGGTGTTCCTCCTTTAAATCTGATGATAATCGTCTTTGGTGTGGAGGGGAGAAGTTTCATGCACAAGCATTTTTCTGCTCCAGATCCAAATATGGATTTGTAAATTCAAAAATAATAAGTTCATCCGCATCGAACATGAGCTCCAACTCTTTTAGTGTAGCTGCTGGATATCCGCAATCTCTGAATCGTTCTAATACGTCTGTTTCCGTTTCAAATGGTTCACCGTCTTCCAGCTTTTCTCCGATTATTAAGCCACATGGAGTCAATAGGCTTTCTTCATATAAGCGGACACAATATCGGTCAGGGAAAAATAGGTGTGCTTCATCCGTGTTATAATAAATTCGTTCTCCAGGTTCTATGCTTTGCATCACAAAGGGAACATGATATGCAGCGGCTATCGCCTGATATGCTTCATAAAGTGGAGTCCATGCTGTCTCTAAAGAAAGTAGAATATACGTATCATTCCATTCCATGTAGCTGACATTTCCACGAAGAGATATTCCGGTGGAATCTATTTTCTTGTGGGAAAATAAATTGCCAATCCAGCATAAATCAGGATTCTGGTTCAGAATGATGTAGGTTTCCAGGTCCTCCCACAAGTCATATAGTCCTTCCGGATTTCCTTCTGTATAAAAGATCACATCATCACAGCAGATATTTGCCATTACACATCCACCTCCGTTCCAAAAGTTTCACCCATATTCTGGTTGGAAACCGTAAGGTTTACAGGGGATAAGGTGCCAGAGGCAAGCCATTGTTCGATTGCATCAATTACCTGCTCCAGCGTGTCGTTATAAGCCACATTGCAGTCTTCCAGTCGGAGAAACTGCAGGTATGCTTCATGAAGAAGGCTTGGATCATCACGCAGCGTTTCATATGGAAGGTTGCAGAGTCCGATTCTTTCCTCCAGACGTTCCATGGAGCGGCGGATGAAGTCGCAGGAAATAAATTGTTCCCGGTAGATGTTATAAGCAGCTTCAAGCTGGTCATAGGTCAAAATAAATGAGACTTTCTCGCAAGGATTAGATGGTTGTTCTTTCATGGTAAATTCCTCCATTCATACTATGATTGGCTGGTGGTACGGATTCTCTTTGTTCGGGAGTAAGATGTACCAGTAGTTTCCAGCGCAGGTCGATTTCTCGGTGAATCCAGGTATCATTTTCATAAACTTCATGTGTCAAAAAATTGTAAATTGTCGGTTCTTTTTCTATATCATCCAGATCTGCGACCAGACAAGTTGCCTGATTCACATAGGGCCAGAGTGCCTGTTCGACCATATGGCGTAGTTCCAGTATCAGAGGATATATCTGTCCTACATCATAGGTTTTGGACATGCAGGAGCTGATTTTCTTCAGCATCCCGGAAGTTTGTATCATCTGGTTGATGACGGTACATTGTTCCTCCACATCTGCATCCGGATTCAGGACCAGCCGGTGGAGCAGCACAGATTTTGCATAGGCAGAAGCGGTCAGGTTGATGTTTCTGACCAGTTCTTCATACGGCTGCTTATACTGTGTCTTCAGCACTTCCAGAGGCACATGTTCCCGGTTCTTCTTTAAGGTGGAGAGGAGCCCCGAAAGGCAGCTCTCCAGTTCTTCCATTCTTGTCAAGCACACATCGCCTCCAGCTCCATCGGAACACGGGTGTAGCTGAGACGGTAAATACTGTTGCAGGTCTCAAATACCACACCGTTTTCGGATACTTCCAGAATACTCTGCACCGGACTGGTAGCAAAGGTCTGGTTATAACTATAGATCCACGCCCGTTCTCCCAGATGGAGGGGCAGGGACAGGATTCCGGTGAGGACATATTCTTTCTTTTGGGTGGTGTGTAAGGTTATATTTGTATTCTTCATTGATTTCACGCTCCTTTCCTTACTTAATTTTGTTTGCAATTACGGCAGCGACCAGTTTAGCGCATCCCAATTCCATCTCGGATAAATGCTGTCCGGTTCTGGAACAGAGAAGAAGTGCCAGCGGCTCTCTGTCTTCCCTTAAAATCGGGAAAAAAGCACAAACCGGTTGACGGGTGTTGGATACCGGGTAGACAGGGCAGTTCTCAGCAGAGATCAGTTCCTGGCCGTCCGCAACCAATTCGGCGAGTTCTTCTGTAACGGGAGTGCCTTCCGGAAGATAGATGCCCGCAGATACGAGTATGTGAGCCTCACTGCAAATTGCGATACCACAGTGGATGACACTGTAGAGGACGGAAAGATAGGAAGCCATTTCCTCTTTTCCGTTTAAGTGGGTAGGGCATTTGCGTAAAAGCAGCTCCATTCCCACATTTTCCAGTTCCAGTGCATCTCCGTCTGAGAGCTTCATTTGTTTCCGGATTTCTGCAGGGATGACGATACGCCCCTGAGAGTCCATGGTCCGGATGAGTGCAATATTCATAACTAAAGTCTCCTTTCTTAAAAAGAGGAGAAGCAGTAAAGTACCGCTTCTCTTCTGAAAATTTAGGCAGCGTAAGGCGGAGCCTGTGCTGTCTGTTGCATTTGACTGTTCTGCTGGTCTGCCAGCATCCGTTTTCCGTTATTGATCAGTGATGCAGCAATCACCGTTTCCCAGTTGGAAATATAGGAATCCGTCCGCTTCAGAAGCGTGAACAGATCCATGTCGGTAAGCTGGATGGCTGTCGTCTTTTCGGACTGGAAGCTGCGTGGCTGCATGTAGGAACCACCGTTCTTATTCTGTGCTTTGATGCCTTTCCCATTTACAATCTGGATTTTCCATGGGCTTTTCATAGGCTGCCCTTTGGAATCATAGGGATGTCTGGAGATATAAAACATCTGGGCTGTGGAATAACCGTTCTGATCGGGATTGCCGTAGATCTTGCTCTGGCTCCATTCAAATTCCTGAAAACCGGAAGTGATCCGGGTTAAGAGGAACTGGATCTGTTCCGGTGCCAGGTTGAAACGGGTGATGATATTCCGGTCTCCGGTACCGTTGGAATAATCCTGAATGGTGATGCAGATTAAAGAATGTACTTTATGCCCGTTTTCCTGATATTCCCCTTTGGCATGTAGCTGTGCATAGTTGCCGAGTGGTGCGTAGCGGAGCCGGTCATAAAAGGCAATGAGTGCCCGGTCATTCTGGATCTTGCAGATCTGGTCGGTAATCCGGTTTTGATAAGTTTCATTCATGAGTATTCACCTTCCTTTATTTGAGATGCTGTTTGACAAGCTGTGCCATATTCTTTGGAAGCTCTTCCAGTTTCGTGATATCCAGGAATCCGTCCTTGTAAATCCTGCGGATATTTTCCTTATCGTCACCAATGGCAGCCGCAAACAGGATGACATCCCGTTTTTCGTATTCTTTCTTGATGCCCCGCAGATCTGCCTCTGCTTCCGTTCCGCTGTAGCCGTAATCGGCTGGCTGACCGTCAGAAATCAGGATCAGCAGCTTCTGAAGCTCCGGGCGTGTGCACAAATGCTCTGCTACGAAGCGGAGAGCTGCGCCGTCCCGGTTCCCGTTGCGGTCGCACATATCCATCAGCCGGTAACAGTCCTCATTGTCCACAGAATCAAATTCTGCATAGGAGTAAAGAGCAACGCCGCCTGCATCCGTGGAATGCCCGTAAATGGTGATAGGGATACCGAGGCTTTTACAGAAATCATAAAGGACAATGGCAGTCTTTCTTGCATGTGTCATCCGGTCACCCCAACCCATCGAACCACTCTCGTCAATCAGGAGGGCAACAGCCAGACGTTTTTCCTCTCCTGGAAGTCTGGTTCTGGTAAAGATGGTTCCGTCTGTCTTATAGAGAGCATGGGAGTCCAGACGTTTTCCAAACAGGAGATTCTTCTGCTTTCCGCCTTGCTGTTCTTCTTTCAAAAGCGGCAGGATGGTGCTTTGCAGCTTTTTGGAAGCCCGCAGGAGCGGGGGAGCAACTGTCTGGTATTCATTCTTCAGGTAATCGGAAACACTGGTCAGGCGATGGATGGTAACATGGATGCCTGCATGGGCATTGCCGTAATGAATATCATTGGCTGTTTTCTGCAGTTCCTCGGTCAGTTCCGTCTGACAGTCTTCCTGCACCTTTTCTGCAGCCACATCGTTCAAGATCCGGAACAGATCCTCTGCAGCATGCTCATAGCCGCTGCCCTGATACTGACTGACATAAGTGACGCCGGGGTTGTTTTCATCCAGAATGGTATTGGTCTTTGTAAGAGCGATGCGCCCGCCTTCTTCCGAAAGCACCTGTTTGGCTTCCTCTATAGCATCCTCTTTGGTACGTGGACCGGAAGGAGCATTGCCCTCATCATTCCCGCTTCCTTTTGGGGAAGCTGGTTTGATATTCTTTGGAATGGCACCGCTTTTTCCGGTCGGAAGAGGAGCGCCGCTGCTGACTTCATCCCCTAGAAGATCTTCCAGAGCATCGGCAGCGGAATCCTCGCCATGCATTTCCAATTCCTCCCGTGTTTTTTCGATGAGCGGCTGGATATAGTTCCAGGTCAGGGCTAAGAGCGCATTGGAAACCAGCATCCGGTCAGTGCCTTTTTCCGATTCCATTGCCGTATCCAGAAGATCGGTACAATCGGAAATGGTATCCAGATAATCCCCCTGATAGCCGGTGGGATTGTTGATGTTTCCGGTCCGGCAATAGGAAAGGATCAGGTTGGCAATGATGGAAAATGGCTGGTATTCTTTGTCAATTTGTTCCTGTATGGAAGGAATCTGTTCGGACATACGCAGGTTATTGAGTTCAATCCCCTGTCGGAAGGTGCCGTGGAATTCCTCACACATACGGTCTTCAATATGGATGTCTTCCAGAATGTTTTGAAAAGTTGCGGCGCATCGTGCCAGTGTCAGGCATCCGGCTTTGTCCTTTTCTTCTAACACTTCTTTGATCTCCTCCAGTGCTGTCTGATAAGCTGGAAGGGATAGCTCCGGCTCCTTCGGATAGAAGGAACCGTTTTCCAGACTCCTCAGATGAACAGCGTGGGCTGTGAAATCAGAATAGAGTAAGTGCCCCACTTCATGCCCGGTGAGCCCTGTCAGGCTCTGGGAACGTAAGAAACGGGTGGGGAAAGACTGGGTGATCGGGTTCGCTGCGTTGAGATGTACCTTATAATTGTCGGTATATGCAACGCCTGCCTGTTCGGAAATGTCCCAGTCCAGCAGTACCTGCAGTCCATACCGGTAACGTCCGGTAACGGCTCTGGCAAGGGAGGTCTGGTACTTCTGATAGGCAGCGGAGAGGAATAACTCCTCATCCGCAATGGAATCCTCTTTTGCCCGGATTAGTTTCTTTAAATTTCTTTGGCTGTGATTCACGTGATATTCTTCCTTTCTTTTCTTAGATTTTTTGTCAGCAGTTCCTCCATCGTGCAGCCGTAATACACAGCAAGGCGAAGGACGGCATAAGCCATCGGGGAGGAGTTTGCATTTTCATAATTCATAATGGTTTTCGGGGGAAGATTTAAGATTCTGGCAACTGCCTTTTGTGATAACTTCGGTGTTTTGGCTTGCCGGAGATAAGACAGATTATCTGCCAGATGCTTTCGGATCTGGGCTTCTGTGAGTGCTGCTTTTCTCATAGGCGTGTCCTACGCAGCAAGCACAGTATCCAGACAGCTTTCTTCCACTTCCGTACGGTTCTCAGCATCGGCAGAGGCAGAGGCAAGCACCGTGTAACGGGCCGCTTCCCGGATATCCCCGCAGACCATGTAGGACTGCACCCAGGAAATCAGCTCCCTCATGCCACAGCAGCCATCTGTAATGAGATTTTCCCGGCAGTAGACAGCCATGGATTTGACAATGCGTGTCATCAGACGTACCGTTTTTGCATCCTTGCATCCGGTAACAGCCATGGCACGTTCTACCTGTGTATCCTCATCCGGTTCATCCAGATCAATCACAAGGTTCATTCGGGAAATGACAGACTGGTTCATCTGTTTACAGCCTGCATAGTCATTGTTTGTGGTGATTACGATGGTCGTATCCGGATGACGGTGGATGGTTTCTCCGTTTGGAAGATATACGCTGTTACAGCGGTCTAAAAGGGAGTTAAGTCCAACCAGTACACCGGGATTAGCAATGACCGTAGGCTCCTGTATCTCAAGAATATACCCATAGCGGATGGCTTCGACTAGAGGCGTATCCACATACTGGAAGTTCTCATAGTTTCCGGTCAGCTTCTGATAGGCACCGGAGGGATCTAACTGGATTTCCTGAAAAGACGGGTACTGCCGCTGAAGCCGGGTGCGTTTTCCGTCCACATCCGGAAGAATCTGACCTAAAAGGTCGAATACCTCTGTATTTGCGGAACAGGTAATGCAGCGGTAAGGAAGGTGAAGTGCGGAAGCAATGGCTTTGGCTCCTTCGGTCTTTCCGGTACCTGCCGGTCCCCGTAAAAGAAAATTCCGCATCGGCTGTGTGGTATCCGTTGTCAGTTTTGCGTGTTCGCAGATCCGTTTGATTTCCGGAGGGATGATGTACCACTCTGCCAATGTCGGAACAGATACCTCCTCTTCCGGAGACAGCCTTCGGGATGCGGTCAGGATAAATTTCCCAACAAAATCATCTCTGGAAATGGCTGCCTGTGCTTTCTTAAATCCACTTCCTGGACGTAACACCTGAAAGTCTCCATGGAGCACTTCGGTTGGTGCATAGACCCCCTTCTGGATATTTAACGGTTTGATCAGCGACAATACGCCGTTTGCCGGAAGGTCAATCTTAACACCACCGGTCGGGAGACCTGATGCATAGCGGGTTCTCCGGTAAATGTTGTCGCAGAGAACGGCTGCTGTTTCCGCAGCGGCGTCCAGATCGGGATAACCGTTGTCCCGGTGCGCTTTTAATTCCTGATACTTTTCATTACACTCTTCATCTGCCAGAAAAACCGGCATCAGTGCGAACAGCAGAGCCGCACCGGACTGTTTGGAGTCTTTAAATTCGTATTTTTCCGGTGTGCTTTCCACATCCGGCGGAGGAGTATAGCAGCCTCCGTAAAACTTTCCGTTTAGCTGGTTGTAGACAACCACCTGAAGATCACCGGTTTTGCTCGGATATTCCGCCACAACAAAATTGTTGGATTGGGTACCGACCGCCCCAAGCTTTTCCGGCGGGGTACTGCCAACCGGGTTTTCCAGCTCCAGATAAGCAAGGACTGCCCGCAGGGTAGCTGCATGAAGCGTGGATTTTTTCCGTGGCTGAGTACAGTATTTGGATGCAATGTCATCAAAGATTGCATGGTCCGTATAATCCTCAAATGGTTCCGGGAGTTTGCGTTTGAACCCCCAGGTTGCTACGATGTTATTTGCCATGATTCGTTCCTCCTTCTTATGAGATCCAGGACAGTTCCAGTGCCTGCTCGGTCTCTTCTGTGGTCAATTCATCTTCAGTAAAAATCTCCGTCAATTCGCCCCAGTAATCTTTGGGCGGGAAATGTTCCAGCTTTCCCCGGACTTCCGGTTCAGTGCCGTTCAGAATATAGACATCTCCCTGCTCGTTGATAAACAGCTTTTCATAGCCCCTTGCCTGTAAGTCACCGACCAATTCCATCAGTAGCGGTTTCCCAATCAGGGAATACCATGATTTGGGATTAACGGCTGGTCTGGAATCCGGATTTCCTTCTGACGGTTCCTTTTTATGTAAGGATTCAATGGTCATCATCTGAAGCGTCAGACTGCCACGGGCATCCATGAGAATTTCCGCAAAATTATAACTTCCGGTATTCCGTGTGCGAATCCGTAATGGTTCCCCATCCAGTATCTGGGAGAGCGGTGGTTCTTTCACAAAATCCCATGTGGCATCCGGGAAGGCTTCCTTGAGCTTTCCGGTAATCTGGAATTTGATCTGTCTCCAGAGAATGGTTTCCAGATCAGGTGTTCCTTCCAGATGACGAGTTCTTTCTGGGCGTTTTCGTAGCTTATGCTCCCTGTTTTTCAGGCGTTCCGTGAAAAGCGGGAGAAGATAACTGAACAGCGTGACTCCGATACCGATCAGGGCAATGCCTGCAATCAGAAGCCGGTTGGCATCCTGTGGTACGAAAAGTGCTGCAAGAAACAGTACAAGCACGACAAACTGTAAGAATTTTTTTCGATTTGATTTTTTCATGAGCTGATTCCTTTCTGATTCATGATTCTTAGACAAGCCCGGAAGCTGGATGGGAAATCGCCGCTTCCGGACATGAAAAAGAGGAACTGCATCATCACAAAGATGATAAATGCAATTCCTCAACATAGGGTTCCTTGAGAGTTAATAGGGCAACTGGGATGCCATCTGTTCCGGCACATTTTGAAAGCCGTCAGTTGGCTGACTGCCCGGCATACCTCCGTAATTTGGCATTCCGGTATAACTGCCCTGCGGCGGGTAGCTGCTCTGTGGCTGACCGGTTCCGTTTGGCGGAGCCTGATACTGTCCGCCATTTGCAGGAGGCGTGTAGGCACCGTTAGCAGGAGCCATTCCCTGCTGTGGATAGCCGCCAGGCATTGCCTGATTCTGGTAGCTGCCATTGGGATTTCCCTGCATTGGGTAGCTGCCATTGCCGGCTGCACCGGGCGTTGCCGCACCACCATTCGGCTGGCTGTTCTGGTTTGCACCCGGATGTCCGGTATTGCTGTCAGAACGGTTGGATGGTACAAAGTGCCAGTCCTTGACATTGATCCTCGGACCGGCATTTGCCTGCCCCGCATTCTTTCCTTTCTGATAAATGAACGGATGAAGCTCCAGATCACCATAGATCATCAGCCCGGTTCCTTTCTTTACGCCTGCTTTTGCTAAGCGTTCTGCAAGGAACTTGTTAAAATAGCACTGATAGTAAATGGTTTCTTCCTTTCCATCCTGGCCTCGCTGTGAAACTGCAATGTCCAGAGAAACATATTCCGTACCGGAATTTTTTCCTTGCTGCATCTCAGGATCTCTTGTGGCCCTCCCTAAAATTGTTAAAATTGCTGACATAAAAATTCTCCTTTCTGCCTCTTTGGGCGTTAAAATAGATTAAAATAAAAAAAGTGCCATTATAGCACCGTATAAAACGGCAGTATAATGACACGATTTTCCAAACTTAAACTGCATATGCTTCTGGATGAATGGTCCAGACTCCCATGACGGGACAGCACAAAAACTTAAATACAAGATTATATTAACACAAGATATAGCATATGTCAAAAGAATTAGAACTATATATAGCATATGTAGACGAGGTGGAAGGATAATATCAAAAGAATTTTGGACATAGTTATAAAAGTGCAATATAATATTGTTTAAATCGGAAAATGGAAGGATGAGAAAAATGGAGCAGAAAAACAGAATTCTGATTGTAGAAGACGATACGGATATCAATAATCTTTTATATACGGCATTACAGAAAGCAGGGTATGAGACGGTACAGGCTTTTTCCGGGACGGAAGCGAGGATGCTGTTCCAGATGGATAAGGCGGGCTTTTCTTTGATTCTATTGGATCTGATGCTTCCGGGAATTTCAGGAGAAGAGGTGCTTGCCCAGATTCGGAAACAGGGCAATACGCCGGTTATTGTCCTGACAGCCAAAGACGGATTGGATGAAAAAATCGGGCTTCTTACCAGTGGGGCAGATGATTACATTACAAAACCGTTTGAGATACAGGAGGTGCTTGCCCGGATTCAGGTTCAGCTCCGCCATATGCAGCAGGAGCCGGAACATAAAAGCGTGTCATATAAAAACCTGGAACTGGACCGTGAGCGCTTTGAAGTCCGGATTGCCGGAGTGCTGCTTCCCAAAATTACAAAGCAGGAATTTGCAATTCTGGAGCTTTTACTGGAGCATCCGAAACAGGTCTTCAGCAAAGAAGAGATTTTTGAATATGCGTGGGATGAACACTATATGGGAGAGACAAAGACACTGGATGTACATATCAGCAATATCCGGAAAAAGATAAAAGCAGTAACGCAGGAGGAATATATTGATACCGTATGGGGAATCGGCTACCGTCTGCATTCTTAATCTTTACTCTTTTTTTACTATTTATTTGCGTTTGATTAGGATTTATCCGATATGATAACAGCAGATAAGAAAAGGAGATGAAAGCATTGAGTGAATTGTTATTAAGTACAAATGGATTGACGAAGCAGTATGGTCATCATAAGGCAGTGGATAAAGTAAACCTTCACATAAAAAAGGGTGCTATCTATGGATTTATCGGACGGAACGGTGCGGGAAAGACGACTTGCCTGAAGATGATCAGTGGACTTGCAAGACCGACAGCCGGAGAGATTGAGATGTTCGGGTGTAAAGGAAAAGAACTGGAGAGGATTCGTTCTCGTGTGGGGTGTCTGATTGAAGCACCGGGGCTGTATGGCAACATGAATGCATATACAAACCTGAAAATAAAATGTGAATTGTTTGGTATTCGGAAAAAGGGATACATCGAAGATATCTTAGAGACGGTCGGACTGGAAGGTGTCGGAAAGAAAAAAACGAAACATTTTTCCCTTGGAATGAAGCAGCGTCTCGGAATCGGGCTGGCACTGGTCGGGGAGCCGGATCTCCTGGTCCTTGATGAACCGATCAATGGGCTTGATCCCCAGGGAATTGCAGAGGTGCGTGATACCATACAGAGACTGCGAGATGAACGGAATATGACGATTTTGATATCCAGTCATATTTTAGAGGAATTATCTAAGATTGCAACGGATTATGGAATTATCCATAATGGAAGTCTTCTGCAGGAGCTGACAAGCGAAGAACTGATGAAACGCTGCAGTGAACGGATTGAAATAGAGTTAATCCATCCGGAGCAGGCAGTCCCGATTCTGGACAGAATGGGATTTACCAACTATCAGGTTACAGATAAGAGCCATATCCATATATTTGAACGATTGAATGAAAGCGCCAATGTCAATATGGAACTGGCAAAAGCAGGAATTTTGGTCAATGGAATTTCCATTACCAGTGAAGAACTGGAAACCTATTTCTTGAATCTGACAGGAGGGAATCAAAATGCTTAATATGATAAAAATGGATCTGTACCGGATGGTCCGGACAAAAAGTATGTATGTGGTATGGATTGTGATGGCGGCAGCTATATTCTTCTCCACATCCATGTCGAAACTGGATATTGATACGATGAACAAGGAAGCGGAACAACAGCAGACAGAAAACATTGCAGAAACAGTGAAACCAGAAACCATCAATATGGGAATGTCCGTATTCCTGCCGACACAGCCGGGAGAAAAAGTAACGGTCTTTGATCAGGTATATGCAAACCTGCAGGCGAAGTTTGTGGCGTTGTTTCTGGTGATTTTTACAGTGCTGTTTTCCAGTGCAGATATAGGAAGCGGTTATATTAAAAATATCGGCGGGCAGGTAAGGAGCCGGAGAAACCTGATCTTTTCCAAAGCTTCCGTGTTGTTTGTGTATACGACTGTTACCATGCTGCTTTATTTCATCATTCAGATTATTGCACAGCAGATGTACTTCGGATATCTGGAGTGGGGGAATGGAAGCGAGTTGCTGAGATACTTTGGTATTCAGATTTTGCTTCATTATGCACTGGTACTAATCAGTATGGCGATTGCGGTGGTTTTGAACAGCAACGTGTTCAGCATGACGATTGTTATCTGCCTGTGCATGAATACCATGATTGTCTTATACGGAGTGATCAATCATTTGATCCAGAAGGCAGGTGTGGAGAATTTCCAGATTTTGAAATATACAGTGACAGGAAAGATTGCACTTTTATCCATGTCACCGACCAATAAGGAATGCCTGACGGCAGTTGTGATTGCGGCGGCGTTCGGAATCGTGGTTACATTACTGACAGCATGGGTATTCAGAAAGAGAGATATCTAAATGATAAAACTAGGGTTCGTGCTATTGATAGCAGTGATACTGGTACAAGGAATGTTATTTTGGAAATACCAGCGGCAGGTGAAAGACATCTGCCGCCAGTTGTCGTTTCTGATGAAGCACGACAGCAACATGCTGATTACCAGAGAAATGGATTTTGGAGGCATTGGTGAGTTGGCAGATGTTTTAAACGAATGGCTGGAACTGAAGCGAAGGGAAAAGAAGGAATACTTGAAGAAAGAGGAGATGATTTCGGATACATATACAAATCTCTCACATGATATCCGTACTCCTTTGACATCCCTTGACGGATATTTTCAGTTAATGGAAACCTGTGAAGACCAGGAAGAGCAGAGACGGTATATGAAGATCATACAGGAGAGAATCGGCAGCCTGAAAGAAATGCTGGAAGAATTATTTACTTTTACAAAACTTAAAAACGATTCTTTTCATCTGGAAATGTCATCCTGCTGTATCAACAAGATTTTGAAAGATACCATATTTTCCTACTACGATGAATGGACGGGCAGAGGAATTGAACCGGAGATACAGATTACAGATAAACTGCTGTTTATGAACGGAAATGAACAGGGAATCCAGAGAATTTTTCAGAATATCATAAAAAACGGACTGGATCACGGGGAGAAGAAAATCAGTATTTCACTGGAAGAAGTTGAAAACAACATCCGGATACAGATAAAAAATCAAGTATGTCATGTGGAAAAAATAAATGTAGATCAGGTGTTTGAACGGTTTTATAAAGCGGATGAAGCACGCAGTAAGACTTCCAGCGGTCTCGGCTTATCAATTGCGAAAGAGCTGGTACTTCGTATGGATGGGAAAATCAGCGCCCGGATAGAAGGGAATGAGTTCTGTGTGGAGATTGTGTTTCCAAAATAAAAGGAAAAATTTATATTAAAGCAAGTGAAAATGGGGAATGACTTTATATAGGTTTCATGGTAGAATTACAGTAGAAAGAGAAGAGTCACTCAGTCATTTGTTGTATGAAAGGATGAGTATAATGTATAAAGTAGAACTTAAATTTGATACAAGCAAGCTCGCTCCGGAAACGGTAAATCAGATGTGTGAACAGGCAGATCAGATTTTTGAGCAGGAGGATTTAAGCTGTGCAGTCAAAGCCCTTGGAAGCAGGATTTATCTTGACCGGGGACGCAAGCAGGACTATGGAAGATTCTGGGCAGCAATCTTTCAGTTGAAAAACTCCGTAGGAATTGCAGAGAATTTGTTAGAGTGTTTCTGGTATAACGGAACAGAAAAGGAGAACCTGATTACAGACTTTATAAGGAACTAACAGATGGACAGCTTACAGAGGAAAGGCATCAATTTTGACCTGAATACACAAGCACTAAAGGAATATTATCCGAAAGGTGACTGGCATAATGCATATGCGGATGTAAGGGACTTTTTTGAAGCAAACGGATTTGAGCATATTCAGGGATCGGGATATCATTCGGTGGAAGCAATGTCAGAAGCAAAAGCCATGGCAGTTATTTATCAGATGACAAAAGAATTTCCATGGCTCAATTATTGTGTGAATGTGTGTACCATATCAGATGTACCGGAACTGTTTGATATCTCGCATGTATTTGCCAGAGAAGCGGAACGGTTGGAAAAGAAAAATGCATGATTTGACAAATTATTTCCAATATGTTATATTCATCTCAAGCAAAAAAGGGAGTAGCTGAACGCCTTGAAAGAGGTGGTTTTGTAACCGACAACCGGTATCGAGAGATACCCGTAGCAAATGAGATAGCAAGACTTTTATTGTGGCAGAGGTCATGATAGGAGTCTTTTTTTATTATGAAATATAGAAAATCTGCCGCAATAGTCTGCTAAAAAGAAAGAGAGGATAAACGATGAGTAACGAAATGATGAAACGGGAAATGCAGGAAGCAGTACAGGCAGGGGAGCGGGCGCTTCAGAGCCTTTACGCAGCAAGGGATAAGTTGGGAAGTGCGAGAAACTGGGGCATTTTTGATATGCTTGGAGGAGGCTTTATCAGTGACTTTGTGAAGCATTCTAAAATGAATGACGCAGCTGCGTTGATGGAACAGGCGAAAAGCGATATTCAGCGTTTTCAGAGAGAATTAAGAGATGTGCAGGTTTCCTTGGATCTGCGCATGGAAATCGGCAGCTTCCTTTCCTTTGCGGATTTCTTTCTGGACGGGCTGGTGGCAGATTATATGGTGCAGAGCAAGATTGCAGATGCAAGAGAACAGGTGGATGATGCCATCAACCGGATAGAAAAGATACTTGCTGATGTGAAAAATCGGATGAATGGGGAGGTGTAGCATATGGGATGCCTGGGAAATGTGTTGTGGTTTGTGTTTGGCGGCGCAGTCAGTGGGCTGAGCTGGTGTCTGGCAGGTTGTCTCTGGTGTATTACCGTTGTGGGGATTCCGGTGGGGATGCAGTGTTTTAAATTTGCGGCGCTTAGTTTTTTCCCCTTTGGAAAAGAGGTGCAGTATGGTGGCGGAGCTGGTTCGTTCCTTTTGAATATCATCTGGCTGATTGTATCCGGTCTGCCTCTTGCACTGGAGCATCTGGCGTTGGGTACAGCTTTATGTGTGACGATTATCGGAATCCCGTTTGGTTTACAGCAGTTTAAACTGGCGAAACTGGCATTGATGCCGTTTGGTGCGGAGGTGTATTAAGATGCGATTATTTGATAAAAGGACACCGCTTCAGAAGGAGTGGGAAAAGCTGGAAGTACAGGAGCAGAGATTCCTTCAGAAGCGTTCAGAGAAAAGGGAGAGCATTCTGAATCAGAAACTGGAGGAAAAGATACCGCCGAAACTTCAGAAAACATTGGATACCGCTTTTGCGAAGGCATTTGCTCTGATTTTCGAGAAAGGAACCGGGGTTATTGAAAAGACGTATCAGCGGACAAAACTGGAGCAGGATTATCAGGTGCGGCAGTATATGGCGGATGTAAAGCAGAATTCCAAATCCCTCCGCTCTTTTTCTAAAAAGGCAAGAGATACGGGAACAAAGAATTTACTGCTATCCGGTGTGTCTGGAATCGGGATGGGCGTATTGGGAATCGGTCTGCCGGATATTCCGGTATTTACAGGGATGATTTTAAAGAATATTTATGAGACTGCTCTGCAGTATGGATACAGCTATGAAAGCAGGGAAGAAAAATATTTTATCTTATTATTGATCCGGGGAGCAGTATCCTATGGGGATACACTTTGTGAGATTGACGGGAAAGTAAATGAATTTATCAGAAACGGAATACTGCCGGAAGAGTATCAGGATAAGGAGCAGATCGAACAAACGGCGGGAGCTTTGTCAAAAGAGCTTCTGTATATGAAGTTCTTACAGGGAATTCCGGTGGTTGGTGCTGTAGGCGGAGCTTATGATGCAGTCTACATGAAACGAGTTATAGAGATATATGATGCCGCAAATAAGGAATTGCTGGTAAAGTATGATGATAAGCATAATATAGACAAGGTTATTTCTGCTTTAAATATAAAATCATGGAAAGAGACAGAAAAAAGCATAGGTATGAACCCTAAATATACCATAAAATTTTATTGCGATACTACGAACCAAGATGAAGAAAAAGATATAAAAGAAATTACCCTTTATGAAAATGGGGAATATGCTACGATTTTTATTACTTCTCCTGGCGGAGTAAAACAAAACTATAAAACGAGCATTGATATTTCTGAATTGGTTATCTAATAATATTTGTGTAATGAGAATGAAAATCTAATTCTTTCAAGTTTAACTAAGACATTCCCGGAGCAAATGCTCATGGCATTGAAGCGGATACAAACACTATTGTTTGATAGAAATAAGAGAGGTTATTTATAATAAAATGAGCCGCCAGAACTGTAGGGGTGATGCAGTACGGGCGGCTCATTTTCTATCTAAACGGATGTATCCGGAAGTTCCGGCAGTTGATCGGTGAGTTCTTCATATCCGAGAATATCTCCGGCACATGGCATCGATTGCCCTGTTCCCTGCTGTGGTTTCCGGAAGTACAGCCGATACCGATGTCCCTCTAGGAGTTTGATATTCTTTTCCAGTGAGAAGGCGTATTCCTTTCCGTTATCACTGGCAAACCAATATTGCTGGTTTTTCCCGAAGAGTGTCTGTTCCCGTTTCGTGCAGCTTACGTCCAGTGACAGATAAGCATGTGTAACATGTATGAAATGTGATTTGTTTATTCAGGTACAAATTAGCAATAGCCTGCAGCACTGGATACTGGGTATGGTGAATCTGGACATCATCCACAAGTGTTTGGTAAGTTGTCTCCGGTTCTGTGTATAACTCATCCATAATATCCGATTCGTTGTGGATTACTTTTTCCTGCTCCATACTTGTGACAAGCTCAGCGGTCGTGAGGGATACCTTATCAGCCAGCTTCAGAATGGTATCTTCCATCGGTGAAGAGGGTTTCTTCTTTAAATATCTGCCAAACTCTTTTGCACCAATAGTTCCTTCCAGATAAAGCTGAACGCAGCCAAAGAGCCGGATGGGAAAGGTATCCTTCAAGGGAATAATGGTCAGACTGCCGAGAAGGCGATATAAGGCATCCACCCCTGTCAGTCCAATTCCGCTTACAACCAGACCGCGTAAGGAAAGTCGGTTCAGATAGTGTTGGAAGGATAAGCCTTTCGGACCTTCTTTCTGTATCTGGCGCAGGGTATAGGCATCCTGGAGTTCATGGAGCGTCAGAATCTGGAAGGCAAGACAGCTCCAGAGCAGCAGCTCGTCATCCGATAGTCCATATTCTTGTCCATCGTTGATTACAAGAGGAATGGATTTTCCGCCTGTCGTTTTTTGAAATTTTAAGGTTCCGACAGCAGTATAAAGTGTCAGCATAAAAGTTCCCTCCTTCAAGGTTAAGTCAGAAGTGCATAGAGTGCATCATCCTGCTGTAATAGTTTCCGTGCTTTGCTCTGCCATGCCCGTACACGATTGGCTGGTACTTGGTAGTGTTTTGCCAAGTCAAAGCTGGTATATCCCTGCTGTTGCAGATAGAGGGCTACAATTCCCTTCTGAATAGTTGAGGACTGTCCGGTGCCAAGCTGGGTTAAATGCTCAAGAAGCAAGGTCTGGTTTGTGGCAATTTTCCGCCAGTAGTCAAAGATGGCATGACGGATGATAGTTTTGGCATAAGGCTGGAATGATCTTCCTTCCTCAAATCCGACAGCCGACCGGCACAAAGCCAGATATCCAATCTGACATAATTCCTGTTGTTCTTCCTCAGTTACATAGGCAGCGGTGCGGGTCATGGAACGAATCATGATCGGAACCAGATCCATGGATTTTTCCACCAGTTGTTTTTGCTTTTTATTTAGTGGTAAGGTCATCATCAATCACCGCCTTTCAGCTGGCTGCCCGGAGGCGGAAGGGAATATGGTTGTTCTTTAAAACATCTGCGGATTCCCGAATGAGCTGGTCGCACATATAGTTGCTGAACTGTCCGATGTGAGCCTGCTTATCTGTCAGACAGAACTTATCTGCCACCCAGCGATATGCTTCCGGTTTGGAAAGGATGCCCTGTTGCCAGATCTGATCGAAAATTCGATGTGCCTGAATCCGCTTTTGACGAAGCTCCCGGTTGGCGAGCGTTCCTTTTGGTATCTTGGTTCCCGGATGTACCCCGACATAGGAATTGCAGGATGGATAGTGGGAGCAGACATAAACCTGTCCGCCATGAGAATGCGTTCCATATACAAAGGATGCATCTCTTAATATTGCTGTTCCGCCGCAGTAAGGGCAGCGGATGATTTTTGGTTTCTTCATCTGTTTTCACCTCGCTTGTACATACACGATACGTAACGTGTACGTGAATAACCAGTACGTACTGTATACTTATATTGTAAGTAAGCAGGTGATGAATTCCCATAGGACGCAAGCGGATACTGATCCCAGATTCGGACTAAATGGCACGAATCCCCATTTTTCAGATGCCGGGATAGAAAATTGCTCGGATGAGCGGGAATAAGCCGCTGTCTGTGAAACGTGGATAATTAACCGGTGTAAAGATGAACTTCTCACAGAAAATCCGTAGCAGGAATAAGCTGATCAGTACCAGACAGAGCAGGTAAGTGTTCCTGCGCCTTCTGGTCCATGGCTTTTTCGGACGGAATTTCACATACAGGACAAAAATCATGGGAATAAATATCAGGTTCGTAAAGACCTGATCGATACATTGGATGATTGAAATTACGTTTAACATAGGCAGTGCCTCCTTTCTTTACATATCCTGTACGTATAAGAGCCTGAAAGTGCAACTTTTTGTTACCAGTCATATTGCTGGTTCTCCTGAAGCCGGAGCAGTGCCGGAATGGGACATGGCTTTAAAGGCAGCTTCTGAGCGGCCAGATAGGGCAGATAAAGCTCTGTAAAAGCAGCAATGCTCATGCTTCCGGTACATTCGGTTGGCTCCGGTATCCGGGGAAACAAAAGCGCTGCATCTGAAAGAGGGAGGATGCAGGGGCTTCCCGTTTCATCCGGATGGAATAAAAAGCCAGAGTTCTCACAGCTTTCCTGTGCGTTACAAGTGCGGCACCAGACGTAGATACAGGAGTGCCAGTTCCCTTCACAGAGGTTCAGAAAATGACGGATGTGCTTGGCATCTGTCTTGCAGTGGGGGTGTTTCATATTCATCACCTACTAAAGAAGCAGGCAGTTCCATGTGGGAGCTGCCTGCAGGAGTCTTCGTTATGAGTTACTGATGTTTCTTTTTGCGTTTGAAGTAAACGATGCCCAGGACACTTGCACCTGCAAGTGCAGCTATGGCGATTCCGGCATACAGGAGAAGCGGCGTCTCATCGCCGGTCTTTACAGGCGGAGCTACCGGAGGCGTCTCCGGTTCTTTCGGAAGCTCCGTCATGTGTACGGTCTGACCTTCATCCTTCAGATCCTCATGGGAAGCAATCTCATGCTCGGTTTTTCCGTCTGTATAGTAGAGCTTTTCAAAGACAACCACATCCTGTCCGGCAAGAGCAGAAGCGTCGAAGGTAAAGGTAACTTCCACAGAGCCGCCAGCTTTTTCTGCTTTAAATTCTGCCTGAGCGGTAACTGGTTTTCCGTCTTTTAACAAAGCCTCTCCGGTTTCCTTATTCATCAGGGTTCCGATGACTTTGTACTCAGATCCAGGCATCAGACCATGATAAGTGACCGTATCTACGATAGTCGCTTCCTTGGAAGCAGAGACATCCTGATCCCCGTCACTGCCGTCTTTGGCTGTGGTTTTGATTTCCGGGAAGTAGATGGTCTGGTTGGCATCTTTGATGTCCGCATGTACCGCTACTTCGTGATCTTCAAAAGTCATTGTTTCAAATGCCACGAGCGTTTTTCCGGAAAGTGCAGAGGCATCAAAGGTAAAGGAAAGCTCTACGCTGCCGTTAGCTTCTTCCGGAGTGAAACTTGTTTCTGCAGTCACAGCTTTGCCATCCACATCGAAAGGTTTTTCGGTTTCCGCATCCATGAGTGTTCCTGTCAGCTTGTACTCTTTGCCTGGGATCAGGTTTTTGTATTCCACAAGGTCTGTAAGCGTCAGTTCTTTTTCCGGTTTTGCATAGTGTGTGCCGGAAGCAGCATCTGTTGCAGTGGTTTTGATTTCCGGGAAGTAAATAGTCTGTCCTTCATCCGCAATGTCTGTGTGTACGGCAACTTCCTTGTCTTTGTAAGCCAGGGATTCAAAGACAACTACTGTTTTCCCTTTTAAGGAGCTGGCATCAAAGGTAAAGGTAACATCTACCGTACCAGCGGATTCTTTTGGCTTGAAGGATGCTTTTGCTGTCACCGGTTTTCCGTCTGCTTCGACTGGTTTCTTTGTTTCTTTATCTATCAGAGTTCCAGTCACTTCATATTTCTGGTTAGGAACCAGCCCCTTAAAGGAAACCGTATCCACCAGCGTGATTTCTTCCTTTGCACAGGAAATATTGGAGTTCGTGTCCGCATCTTTCGCAGTAGTCTTGATTTCCGGGAAATAGATGGTCTGGTCTTCATCGTTGATGTCGGTATGGACTGCAAGCTGCATCTCATCCTGATATAATTCCTCGAAGACAACGGTTGTTTTTCTCATGTGTGTACCGGTCTCGGCATCCAGAGCAGTCGTGCCGATCTCAATGGCATCATCGGTCAGAGTTCCAACCTGTATCAGAACAGAATCCTTATAAACCTTGACTTCAAAGGTTAAAAGATCCATGCCTTTGTTGGAATCACAACGCTGTTCCGCCAGAGTGTAAGTATCGTAAATGAGAGCGCCTTTGGAATCATCCGGTTTGGAGGTGCCGAACCAGATGCCGTCTTCCGAAGACTCACCCCGGTTGGTATTTGCGGTATGTTTGTTCCATTTGGAGGAAGTGCTGGCATAACCGTTGGCATCTGTCACAATCACATGGCTTTCGCCTGTTGTTTTGGAAGTGATCTTAAATGGCACATTTGCCAGACGGTTCTGGCTGCCGTCAGCAATCTTGACAAATTCCAGATCCCCGCGGATGACCTGATTGGAGATGGAATTGTCTTTTGCAGTCAGTTCCACGATTTTTCCCTGTTCTGTGATGTCAAATTCTACAGAGATCTTTCCGCTGTTCAGATAACCGGAAGGTGCAGTTGTTTCATCCACACGGTAATGTCCGAATGGGAGAGCATCTTTTGCAGTTGCAGCAGAACCGGATTTATCGGCAGTAAGTGTAAGGACAACCTGATCTTTCGTGTAGGATGTTCCGTCTACTAATACCGGATTTTCATTTAACGTAGTGATCGCAAAGACAGTACCTTCCAAAGTGGCAGAACCCTGCGGTTTTGCTTCTCCGGTCTCGCTGTCACGTTTCTGGATCTTCACTCCGCCACGGATGACAGATTCTTCTATGGTAGAAGACTGGTATACCGAAACCATTTCCTGCTTACCGTCACCTGTAATTTTCTGTACGAAGACAGTTGGATTGAGCTGGTATCCGGCAGGGGCTTTGCTTTCCTGTACCGTTATGGTACCGAGCGGAAGACAGACGGTCTTGCCATCACTGGTATAGTAAAAGGCATCGCCGCTTACAAAGGAATCTTTGGTAAAATGCATCTTTCCGGAAACATCTGTTTTTAATACCCAGGTACGTGCCGGTTTCTTTCCAGCTTCCGCAGGATCACTGTCAGACTGCTCGGTATAGAACTTGACTGTAAATTCTGCGTTTGCAAGGGAAGCTGCTCCCTGTGGGGAGGCTTTCTTTGTTTCGGCATCCAGCTTTTCAAGCACCAGATTCATGGGATTATTCTGCGGAATATCTGTTACGTTTGCAGCAGAAGTCTGTTCTGCTTTTACGGTGACTTTGTGAGCTTTGGTGTCTACAATGTAGCCTTTGGAAGCAGAGAGCTCTTTTATGGTATAATCGCCTTCCTCCAGTTCGCCGGATCTGGCATACCCGTTTTCATCAGTGGTCAGTTTCTGGATGAGCTTCTCACCCTGATAGATCCCATACACAGCACCCTTTAAGCTGTAATTCGGATTCCCGTCCGATACGCTTCCGTTGGCAGAAGATTTTTTCAGTTCGATCCAGCCGTTTGGAACCTGATACCAGCTTCCGGCAATGGTCTGGCTGCCCTGTCCCGGAACGATGAATGCCCGGAAGCCTTCCGGCGGGTTCGGAAGTCCCTGAATGGCACTGGCTACTTCCAGTGCTTTATCAATATAGGACTGCGGGGCGCCATGGAAAGCTCCGGTGTCAGCGGAATTACCGGCATAGATGTAAGCGACAACCAGATGTCCGATGACATAGCTGTTATCATCACTCCAGCCACTGAAATATTTATCCTTGACGACTTTATCGTAGCCGTAACCGCCGTTTAAGTAGTAGAGCGCTTTTCTGAGCGGGGAGTTCTGGCTTAAAAGGTCATAGGAATAGGAACCAGAGGAAGGTGTTTTCTTCAGTGGTTCCACGCAGTAGGCAGTATTGCTCCCGTCAAAGCTCATGCGGGAGGTAAAATAGCTGCCGTAAGGGATATTGGCACCTGCCTTATAGCTGATGGTGCCGTCGGCTGCATGAACCGGAAAACTGCCGGAAAACAATGCGCCGACTGCGACAAGGACTGCCAGCAGCATAGCCAGCGTCCGTCTGGTATAGGATTTGTATGTCTGTAACATAAGTCTCCTCCTTCTTGAAGTTCAAATGAAAAGGGCAGCGTCAGTGCTGCCAAAAGTTACACAGCCTGTTTCTTCTGTTTCGCAAGGATTTCCAGAAGCTCCTGCCGATCTGTGGTAATCAGCTCCTTTTCCAGATTGGAAGCCTTAAATTCCACAGTGATGTTATTGTTGTTGGTTGAGATCAGACCGTTGCCCCGCTGGAAATGGGTGATGTTCATTACTTCTGTTTCCGATAGATGCAGGATAGTCTTCACCCGCTGTGCCTCTTCATCCTCCATGTTCAGGATAATCTTGGTCTTGCAGTTATTGATGATACCCTTGCCGTACTTCCCGTCATCCAGAGCAAAGAAGTCGTTTAAATCCTGTGTGGCAAAGATGCCGGCTCCGGAGTAAGCACGGATGATCTTGGCAATCTCCAGTACGAATTCCGCTGCAAGCCGGTTGCTGGATGCACCGATGAGCTGCCAGACCTCATCGACAAAGATGGCTTTCTCTTCGGTACGGTTTTCCTTCGCTTTATCCCAGACATAATCCAGGGCAACGAACATGCCGACCGTTAAAAGATCGCTGGAACCGGTCAGTTCGGAGATATCCAGTACCGTATATTTATTGGTCAGGTCCACATTGGTCTGCTGGTTAAAGGAAGAAGCAGAACCGTGAACCAGGCGGTTCAGGATATGAGCCAGACGTTTGGTATCCTCGCTTTCCAGCAGGACATTGTAGACATCCTCCAGAATGGGCATCTTTTTGTACTGCTCCGGATGCTGCGGATCTGTCAGGGATTCATTTTTATGTGTAATCCCTTTTCTGGCATAGGTTTTGATTAGGGCTTCATCCAGAAGCTGCTTCTCCTCATGGGACATATCCGGGATCAGCAGACTGAAGAAGATGTGAAGCCTTTGGATCTTGCCTGCCAGTGCGGAGGCATCCAGTGTCGGTCCGTCCAGCAGTTCATTTACAGAATTGTCTACCTTCCGGATTTCCATGATGTTGATACAGTTCTTACTGGCAGGAGAGATCTGGATAAATTCTCCGCCGACATTCCTTGCAGCCCGGTAAAATTCGTGTCCCTTTAGCGGAGCGATGATGAACACCTGGATGCCTTTTCTTCGCATCCTTAGTGCCATGGTCTGCATGGTGAAGGTCTTTCCTGCTCCCGAACAGCCTAAGATACAGATGTTGCTGTTCTTGTACTGCCTGGAATCAAAGATATCCGCAATGACCAGGGAATTGTTATGCTTGTTTACCCCAAAGAGGATTCCGTTATCATCGCAGATACTGTAGCTGACGAAGGGATAGCAGCTTGCCGCCCCGGAAGTCAGTACGTTCCGCTTGGACAGCTTAAAAAGCTTCTTGTCCAGATTTGCCAGCGGCAGAGAGGATAAAAATCCCTGCTCCTGTAAAAAGTAGCAGGAGTGTAAGTTCATATCCTGCGAGATCAGGAGCTTTTTCATTTCCTGAATCCGCCACTGCAGTTCTTCCAACGTGGAAGCAGTAATGGTGATGAGAAGATTCATGTAATAGAAATCTTCGTTGTTGGCAAGTCCCTGCTTCAGAAAGAAATCAATATCAATCCCTTCCCCGGCATTGACAAGGAGTGACAGCCATCCGGGAGTTACCCGGTTTTTGTAGCCGTCAGACGGCACAAGCAGGTAGGAATGGTAAAGCCCATTGATCTGCACATAATGGGAGTGCTTGAAATCCACACTTTCCGGTGCGAGAAACTCGTTGATCCGGATGTGATCCAGTTCCTCCATGCGATTTTCCTTTGTATAGGCGGACAGTACAGTGCTGATCCGGTTCGAAAGCGGAACCTCCGTACAAAGGGTACGGTTTAAAAGGGTGTAGAGAACATCCGTAGTAAATTCATCCTCATTGTCATGGGAGACCACTTCATTCCCGCACTGGTATAGAAAGGTTTTGGCGGTCTGGGAGGCTGTCTCAAGAGCAGCAAGGATTTCCCGTTCCTCTTCCTTTCGGTTTGCGTTGAATGGTTCATATTCAAAGATCAGAAAGAACCGTCTGGATACTGCTTCTCTGGAACTTAAGTTCTGGACAAACTGGATGTAGTCACGCTGCAGTTCCTGACAGTGGGGATCGGTTTCCCGCTCCAGCTCCAGCTGGGACTGCTCCAGATGCTTATTGATGTCTGCTTTTTTGGAGATCATCTTGATCTGGAGTTTGACAGGGCTGATCTTTAAGTAACTGATAAAGCTGTAGATAATGCCCTGCTGTTCCCTGGCACTTCGAAGCAGAAAGTTGATTGGTTCAATCTCCAGGATCTTCACGTACCGTCCGTCTGTGGTATAGACGATTCCGTTTGCGATTTTTTCCACCGGAAGATAATCCTCCAAGGTCTGGTCTTTCTTTCGCTTTTTCCGGGAAACGGGTTTTGACGTGGCAGATGAGGTGTCCTCCTTGGAAACCACCTTTTTTTTCTGCTCTTTTTTTGCAGCCCGCTTTTCGGAAACTGCCCGTTTTTCTTCCTCCTTTCGTCTCCGGGCTTCCGTTTTTTTCTGTATTTTTATCTGTTTCGCCGCCTCTTTTTTCTGTCGGCTGGCTTCTTTCTGCTCCCACTTCAGATAACGGATATCTTCCTTTGCCTGTTTTTTGATGCCCCGCTTGGTGGAGGTATCAAACTGCCGGTGTTCTTTTTTTTTACTTTTTGGCGGAGCTGGTGCGTCCGGTTCAGACTGTGGGGGAGCCGATGCCATTACTTTGGAAGGCTCTGCCATTTTTTCTGCTTTCCGGTGTTTCTTTGTCTTTGGCTCTTTGAAACGTGGTTTCCTGCGTGGCTTTCCTTCCGGAAGACTGTCGGACCTCCAGATTACCCTGCGGTTCACTACAAAACGCAGGGCATTCATCAAAAAGGCAGTGATGCTCTCCCCGCCGATTCCAATCAGGGCTACCATTGCCGCTGGAAGTGCGGTCATGCAGAGAATGATGATGCGGGCAGTCAGGGACAGCGGCAGGTGGAAAACAGGGATACCGATTGCCAGGGAAAGAACAATGCTTTCTATGGCATTGCGGATGTCAAAAGTTCCGTTTAGGATCTTGCCTTTCTCAATGAAGTTGGAAGGGATAAAGGAAACCGGTGTTTCTTCTGGCTGTGTCATGGCTGCACCTCCTTTTTCGTATCTTTCGCATCTTCGGAAGGCACAGAGGCACTGCCGGATTCTGTGTCCGGAGCTTCCGGGCTGTCAGAAGTATCCGGATACCCGCCTTCCTGCAGGTGTTCAATGTCCTGCGAAGTCAGGGACGGCAGGGAATCATCGGTTTGCTTTTCGTAAACAGTCGTATCTGCAGAGACCTGTACCCCGTCTTCTCCAAATAAAAACACACCCGTCGGGGTGTGATAGGTAACCGGAAGCGTATCCTGATCGGAAAGTGAAAACATCAGGCAGACGGTTGTTTCGGTAGGGTAGCTGGTTTTTTCCGGCAGGAAGGTGATGCTTGTCTGTTCTTTTTTGACATACTCTTTTAGGTAGACAGGAAACTGCCCTTTGAGAGAAGCAATCTGGCTGTCGGAGAAAAATGCTTTTAAAGCATCAAAATCCAGATATTCCGGCATGGGGGTATCAGAATTTGTTTCTGTTGTTTCCTTTGCCGGTTCCCTGCCTTTGTTTCCGGAAGCTTCTTTTTTCTGGCTTTTCCAGAAACTGGGGAGAACCAGTCCGGCAAGCAGCAGAAACAGCATCAGAAAAATGGAAAGAATCACTTTTGTTCTGTTCATAATGGCTCCTTTATTTTTTGTCGAAGATCCAGTAGGCATTTGCCGTAGCATGGATTTCCGACATCATATCAAATTCACGGTTAATATAGTTCTTTGCGTCACTGTCATTGGGATCATTGACCAGTACCTTGCCGTTTGCCGTAACACCTCGGAGTACGATGAAGTGTCCGCCGCTGGTGAAAAGTCCTGCCCGCTGAGAGGAGATGACCGGACAGCCTTCGGAGAGTGCCTGAAGTACCGTATTGGCATTGCTGGTCTGTGTGACGCTGCCACAGCCGAAATGACTGGCTGCAGCCTGAAAGTAGCTCCAGTAGGTTCCAACTCCCGGCTTGTAATAGGAATTCCCGCACCATGCCACCGCATCCGGAGGGGTAATGGTATTCCCGGTCAGGTAGCTGGCGATCATGGCAAAGCTGGTAGGCCCGCAGCCGGAAGATGCGATGGAGCCGCCGCCATAAGGAATGTTCCCGTAATCGGTCTGGAGATAGTGCGGAATCTGCATTCCGTTTGCCGGATAGCTTCCGCCGGTATTGGTAATCTGATAATACCGGAGAACATGCTCCACATATTCCTTGTCCCCATACCGGTCATAATGCCAGTTCGGACGGGCACACATCATATCCGAATAAGCAATGGCGTTTTCTTTGGTATAACCGCCGTCACGTTCCATTGCCCAGTCGATATAGCCGGAGCCGTAATTGTAACCCTGAAGCGCCAGCTTGATGCGGTCCAGGTCGGTAGGTCCGGTACATCCTGCTTTATCCAGTGCATACTTTAATTCCTGAATCCCACATTCGATGGAATAAGCAGGATCGGTGATGCCGTTGGGGACATGGGGGTATTTCTTATTAAAGCCGCCTTCTGCCGCCTGCATGGGATCGCTTCCACGCCCGCCGCTTTCCTGCATCATGACTGCCATGAGGAGTTCCACATAAGCTTCCATGCCGTATTTCTGTGCGACCTGCTGGATGGTAGCCCGGTAAGCCAGCACCTCATCGCTGACACCTACCGCCATGGCAAGACCGGAAGCGGAGCCGCCAAAGAACATGGTCAGGTTTTCCACATAACTGTCTGCCGTTTTTTTCTGCTTATCGGTCAGATGAAAGACGTGATCTGCAAAGTAGGCATCTCCGGCATAGCTGACCGTGTAGGTATGGCGGGTAAAAGTAACCTTTCTGGGTGGTGCATTTTCCTCTTCCGCCGGAACTTCCACCGTGGCCGTTTCTGAAGTAACGTCATAAGAAAAAAGCCCGTCCTCGTTTTCCCGGATCAGGCTTTTGAGTTTGCTGATATTTATATTTTTATAGTCATCCTGGCTGGCACAAAACTGTGCGATGAGCTGGTTCGCATTTACGATGATACTGGAAGCGTAAGGATCGCTGATAGAGGCAGTATCTCCTTCCGGGAGTCTGGCAATTTCCGCATTGATCTTAGCAAGCAGTGCATCATGGCTTTCCTGAAGCACCTCCACGATTGCCTGATTGGAAGCCCGGATATTTTCACTGATTACCGTGTTGCTGGTCAGTGCTCCGGTATTTTCAGAGAGGTCTCCGAAGACGAGTCCCGGAAGCATGACAAGGAACAGAATGGGAAGCATCAGTACACCGCCGACGGCTGCTCCAGTTTTCGCAAGGGTGCGCCTGTGCCGGAATACTGTACCGATGACAGCAAGAGGACTGCCCATCAAGGCTGTTTTTGGCATGTTACATACGCTCCTTTCGCTGTGGGGCTGGCGGCAGTTTCTGGACAATGGATTCATTGTAGGCTACTTTGCCGCTGCCGGAAGTATATGGTGTTTTTTCGACCGTATCCTGTGCATACTGCTTGTACCAGGTGGAACCATCCACGGACTGTACCGTAGAGTAGGAGCCCTGAGTAGGAGCTGCATACTGGTCGGCATGGTACAGGGCAAAATCCCGGTTTCCGGAGCTTCCGGTTTCGGTACCGGTGATCCTTCCGCCACCGATTTCTACATTATCATAGGAAGAACCGCCGCCCGGATTGATGCCCATATAGGAAGTAAAGGCTTTCTGTGCGTCTGCTCCCTTGATGGAACCTACCTGACCGTAATTTCCCTGTGCAATGTTGCTGATGACCTGATTGGCAAAGTCTCCGCCTTTGTTCAGGGATGACTGGTAGAGCATGTTTCCGATACTGCTGTGTTCGGTATAACCGGTTGCGGAATTGACCGCTTCTCTTTGTACCTGTCTTCCCACTGCCCCGGCAAGCCCGCCGGATAGGAAGCTTCCTGCGACAGCCGCACTTCCGGGAGAAGAGGCTTTGTGGTAGCCGCCACCACCATGGGAACGCATGGAACCGGTCAGGCTCCGTCCTGCAATCAGAAGTTCAGCCATCATGTTTCCTCCGGTATTGCCGACATTGATGCCAAGCGATGCCAGAAAAGAATCAATTTTCTGGGATACCTTTAAAAAGGCAATGGCACACAGGAACCAGACGAAGACATTTCCGGTTACCGCTTCCTTTCCCTGACTGGCAACTGCCGCTTCCACGTCTGCTTCCGTAAGCTCCGCTGCAAAGACCGGCATGGAGCAAAACAGTACCAGACAGGCAGTTAGTACCAGGAATGGTATGAGTTTCTTTCTAAGTTTCATTTTGGTCCTCCTTTCTTATAGGGATAACGGATTGGCAAGGAAGGTGCCGACCATAGAAGTAAACAGCCGCAGGCACCACGCATTCATCAGAAGCAAAAAGAACTGGCCGCCAAGCATCCGGCACCAGCTTTTGAAGATATTTCCGGTTGACTGGCTGGCACCCATGGAAAAAGCTGCCGGGGCTGTGTAGACCAGTACCCCCAGAAGAATATAGCGTTCTGCCGCTTCAAAGAGCAGTTTGATGTAGTTCCACGCCAGAATCAGTACCAGAATCAGTGCAATGATGGCTACCGCCCCATTTGCACAGACTCCCAGGATGACTGTGACTACGGAGTTAAAATCCGCAAATTTTAAAGGCGGCAGGTCTTCCGTCAGAATCCAGTTGTACGGTGTTCCTGAAATCTTCAGGAGCAGATCCACAATATCTTTCGCATAGAAGGTGAGAAAGATAAAGAGGAAGGAACGGATGGACAGCTTAATGGGATCTTCCGCTTCGATACCGGCTCCCATAAAGTAATTTTTAAAGAGCTGCCATACCCAGTTTAAGAGGATCAGCCCGATGCCCAGTGCCAGAAAGACCTGATACATGGTCTCGGCAGCAGGAAAGTAGCGAAGAAACGTATCCATGGAACAGCCCAGAGCACCGAGGACTGAAGTGGTGATCAGATCCAGAATGTTCATGACCTGTTCGGCAATCCATTCCACGATTCCGTCAAGTATTCCCATAGTGGCATCTCCTTTCGTCTATCCGTTCCATTTTCCGCCTGCAAAGAACGGGGTGATGTAAGCCATGATAAAGCCAAGCCCGTTTAAGATCGCCCAGGTAATGACGATACGCTTGAGCCATGCACGTGATTCGTCCACGGTTTTTCCGCTTTTGGAAAAATTCATCATCAGAAGGGCAACCGATGCCGTTACGACTGCAGCAATGGTGGAAATGAGGATAATCTGGTTATAGACATCCTTCATGATCTCATTGGCTTTGGTCCAGATGGTAGCGGCAAAAACCGGCTGTGTGTATCCGCAGAGGACTGTGACAGCCAGAAATGCAGCATACAGGCATCTGCCATAATTGACATGCCGTTTTGTGTCCGGCGGAGCGTTTTTCAGTTTGTGTTTCACGTAAAAGTACCTCCTTTTTATAAGAGCGGCAGGAGAATTACCTCCCCTGCCTTTGCTTATGGTTTTCCTGCCTCAAGAAAGGACGCAGCCCGGTCAATGCAGGCTGCGTCCTAAATCAAAGTATGAAATTGTAAAGATCCTCCTATCTTACAGAAAAAACGCAGCTTATTTGCCGCAGGAGAGGCTTCCCATACGGCAGTGCTGCGTTTCGTTCTGCATATAATTTTGACAATATCAATTTTAACATGGGTAAATTACCGCTACAATCGCAGGACTGTGCCAGTTACAGACGATGGAGTGCCAAAAATGTGACCAACGCTAAAAGCGTTATAAATGCAATCCTTATGGATACTGTAAGCGTGATTTGCAACCAATTATACTGGATTTACATGACTAATGCTTTAAGCGTTAGTGAATACTGGAAGGAGGAGGTGTGCGTGTGAAAGGAATGGGAAAGGCAATCCGCAGGTACAGGGAAGAGGCAGGAATTACGCAGGAGAGACTGGCTGAACTGGTGGATATCAGTACCAACCATCTGGGTGCGATTGAGCGGGAAGTGAAAACACCTACGATGGAAACATTTGTAAAGCTGTTGAATGTATTAGGTGCGGAACCGAATGAAGTGCTGAAGGAAGTGATTCCTCTTACCAGAATGGAACATACTTCTGTAGTGGAAGGAAAGCTGGAAAGGCTCACACCGAAGAAGCAGGAAAGCGTGCTTCGGATGCTGGATGTGATAATTGAAGAGATGATGAAATAGAAGCTGTCTGCGAAATTGCCGCAGGCAGTTTTTTTGAAAGCTGTATATGCAATAAAACACATAAAAATATGCGATTTATGATGAAAGTGATTGCAAGATTTGATATAGTAATCCTAAAAGCATTATAAAACTAATTCTTAAAGGATGACTATAATATGAAAAAGGGATATGTGGGATTATTGGCATGTGCGTCAGGAATTCTGATCGGACTGGGAATCAGCCGGCTGGATCTGACAGGTTATCTTGAAAAAACACAGGAGCAGGAATATCACCCGGTAGAAAGAAAGGTGCCTGAATCAGTAGAAAGCAAGCTGAAAGATCCAAAACAGTGCTGGCTGTGTGGAAGCGATGAACGGAGTATGATGGATTATTTCCGGAAGTTTGACGATCTGGGAGTGATCTGTACCAATCACTGGTATGTGATGGATATGCATATCCGGAATCATGATGAGGACGGGAATCTTACCGGCCCGCAGGGAAACGGGCATATGGGTTATACCGGGACAGGAGAAGGCGGCTGCTTTTTCCATACGGAGCAGATGTCGGATTACGGGATTTCCGAAGTATCGGTGGATTACGGGGAAGATAGTATCTTCGATGTGAAAAAAGTACAGAACCATCTGTGTCAGGAATGCCTGGATAAGCTGGTGGAAAGCATGGAGGTATTCTGTGAGGAAACGCAAAAACCCAAGCCCCGTGATCTGGTACTGGTGGATTTTCAGACATTGGAGCTGTACGCCATTCAGGAGCATAATGCGGGATACTTTATCCGGGATTATTATGTGGAAATTGAGTCGGAGGAAGATGGGGTGGAAGTAAAGGCATTTTACTGCCCGAAGCTTAATAACGGGAAAAAGGATGGAGAATAAATTGAGGTTTGCATTGGTGAGGAGTATAATGTAAGTACGTGTTATGTATTGGAAAAACTTGAATTTAGCAGAAAGAAGGATTGTTATGAAATTTATCAATACTAGAAAATTCACATGGATAATTTGTATAATAGGATTTTTGCTTGCTCTTGTAAGTATATTTTTCTTACCGAGTATTATTCCAGTACATTTTGCAAATGGGATTGCGGATGATTATGGAAGAAAAATACAAATATTTTTATTTCCTATATTACAAGTGCTTATCACTTTTTTGACTGGACGAGAAAAAGTAAAATATTGCCTGACACATTCAAAAACTTTCTTAACGGACATTCAGTTTAATTGGATGATAGATGGTGTACTTTTATTGGTAATGTTTGCAGAAATATGGGTTATCTATGCTTCATTTGCATAGAAATACTTGCATAACAATTTACATTTGATTGAGCAGATAAAAATGATTTGAGGTGGTAGCAATGAAAAAGCGATTGGGAATCATAGCCGGAATTTTAGGAATTGTATTGGCAGTCATTGGCATTGTACTGAAGCAGAAAGAAAACACAGCCGTTTCTGTTATTGGTGGTGCGGATGGCCCGACTTCTATTTTCATAGCAGGGAAGTTAAATGGTGATAATTTTATTTTTATGATTGTAGTTGGAATTATTTTATTGATTTTGGCAGGAGTTATTTTTTACAAACGTAAGCATTAAGTTACAGTTTTTTAGACTGTGTATGGCGGAAGAACCGGGAAAGTGTAGATATATCATGGGGATTTTGGAAAAAAATAAAAAAAGTAAGGGTACAGCGTTTGTCTATGATGAGAATAATGATTACTATAAGATGGAAATAAACGGGATTGAATTTGTCTGTGACAGTATACATTCCGATTATGAGAAGCATGCAGTTGAACTGGCACAGGCGTATGAGAAAAGGCTGCCGGATATCGTGGATTATCTTATGCCGGATATAAAGGAGATGTTTGGAATTACAAATCCAGATGTAATAGCAAACTCACTAGGAAAGCCGAGTATAGATTTGGATAGAGGAACACTGACTTATCTGGAGCACACAATGGACAGCCTACATATTATTGAAATGGAATTTGACGGTATCTTCACGGCATTCTATAACTCCTGTATTGATGGATAGGACTTTAGTAACATAGAGCTGCAGTTGTCTACAGCTTTTATCCAGACTTCGGATGTTACAGAGAAGCAATCAGAAATGGATTGATCGATTTCTGAAGCAGTATCCGGTGAAATCCTTGAACATATGAAGGAAAAGTATGTATGTTAATTTTATTTTTATTGTAGACAAAAGATAGGACTGATATGATAAAAGAACAGGTTATTACAAATAGAGGTGGAGTATTTGATGCAGAAAATATTATTACTGGAGGATGACTTGAATCTAAATCGGGGAATTGCCCTGTTACTTTCACGGGAAGGGTATGAGGTTCGTCAGGTTTATACAATAAAGGAAGCAAAAGAAGCATTTCAAAAAGGAGATTATGCTCTTGTTATCAGCGATATTACATTGCCGGATGGTACAGGACTGGATTTTGGAAGGATGGTACGTGCAGGTGGAGATACATATCTTATCTATCTTACGGCTTTGGATCAGGAAATAGATATTGTAAATGGTTATGATACAGGGGCAGATGATTATATTACCAAACCATTTTCACTGATGGCTTTGGTGTCGAAGGTGAACGCATTGATGAGACGGCTTTCTAAGGTACAGGCACAGATTATGTCTTCCGGAGAGATTACGGTGCATATGAAAACGATGCAGGTGTATAAAGGGGATGAACCAGTTACTTTAAGTAAGAAAGAATTCTCTCTGTTGCTGTATCTCTGGGAGAATGCAGGACAGATTGTTTCAAAAGAAAGTATCCTGGAGCATGTATGGGATATAGACGGTCAATTTGTCGATGATAATACGGTTACTGTCAATATAAGCAGACTGAAGAATAAACTTGGAACAGAAGAGATAGCGAATGTGAGAGGACTGGGATATATATGGACCGGAAAGGTAAACAAAAATTAAAACGGTATTTTATCGTATATGTAATCTTTGCAGTATTTTTTACAGTAGGAATGTATCTGATAACAAAGTATGAGGAAAATGCGAAAGCAACGCAGATAGCACTGCTCCTTGCAGAACATCCTGAACTGGAAGGGGAAATAGTTGCAATCTGGGAAAAGTCAGGAACAGTAGATTTTATAAGAGACCGGGACGATCAGAAGATAGAAAGAGTCGTACAGATGCTGGAAGAAACTTATGGTTATCACTCAGGGAGTGGATCTTCAGATGTGGTTATAAGGATTATCTGGGGAATTGGATTACTAGTGGGAGTCATAGTATGTAGCCTGTTCTTGTACCTGGACCGAAGAAAAAACTGGAGCAGATACGGTGATGAGGAACAATTACAGCAATTATATGAATGTCTGCAGGAATTCAGAAAAGGAAAATTCCAAACATATCCTGAAGAAACATCAGAATCGGAACAATGGTTAAAGGTGTGGGAATCTGTAAAGGAGCTGGGGCAATATTTCGAAGATTTGAAGGAACGTCTGGAGCAGGAAGAAAATGGTACGAAGAGTCTGATTACAGATATTTCCCATCAGTTGAAGACTCCGCTTGCATCACTCCGGATGAGTCATGAGCTGGTGGCAGAAAATCGGGTTACAGGAGAAGAACAGAGGGAGTTTCTGGAGCAGGAATCACAGGAACTTACCAAACTGGAACAGCTCTTGAATGAACTGGTAAATCTTTCAAGGCTGGAAACACATATGATCCAGATACATTCGCTTCATGAAAGCCTGAAGAAAACGCTAACAGAGGCTGTCAGTCAGATTTATATGAAGGCAAGAGGAAAAGATATTTCCATTCAGGTGGAGATGGATGATGATATAGTTGTGAACCATGATTCAAAATGGACGGTAGAAGCATTAACGAATATCCTTGAGAATGCAGTCAAATATTCACCGGAACATACAACGATTACAGTGAGGACGCAGGAGCTAGCAAGCAATGTGCTTATTGAAGTAGAAGATGAAGGAATGGGCATTCCTGCGGAGGAACTGCATAAGATCTATCAGAGATTTTACCGGGGAAGGAAAGCAAAGGAACAGGTAAAAGACGGAGCGGGTGTCGGTCTGTATCTTGCCAGAAAGATCATAGAAGAACAGGGGGGGACAATAGCAGCCAAAAGAAAGGCTGAGAAAGGTATGATATTTAAAGTGACACTGCCGCTCATAATAGGAGAATAGTCGGAACCCTTACAAAACTGTTATGGTTGTTGTAAGGGTTTTGTAATGCAGGAATGTTATAGTAGGGGTATGAAATGGAAAGGGGACTTGAAGATATGAGTAGTATTTTAAAAGTAGAAGATCTAGTAAAGTATTATGGAGAAGGCGAGAATCAGGTGAGAGCCGTGGATCATACAAGTTTACAGATAGAGAGAGGCAAGTTTACAGCTATCGTAGGACGTTCCGGCTCCGGAAAATCTACACTTCTGCATCTGATTGGAGGGCTTGACAGACCGGATTCCGGCAAAGTATGGATTGATGGAACCGATATCTATTCTCGAAAAGATGATAAACTGGCACAGTTTCGAAGAAAGAAGATAGGATTTATCTTTCAGGATTTTAATCTGATTCCATCGCTGAATGTGTGGGAGAATATCGTTCTTCCGCTGGGACTTGATAATCGCAAGGTAAAGCCGCGGGAAGTGGAAGATATTCTCAAAAAAATCGGACTGCAGGATAAGAAAGATGCGATGCCGTCTGCTTTGTCTGGTGGACAGAAACAGAGAACTGCGATAGCCAGGGCATTGGTGACAAGACCGGCGATAATTTTGGCGGATGAGCCGACGGGAAACCTTGATTCCCAGACTGAGCTAGAGGTTATGAGCCTATTGAAAAGCTGCGTGTCGGATTTCGGGCAGACGCTTATCATGATTACCCATGATGAAACGATTGCCCAGATGGCGGATGAAATGATTATCATTGAAGATGGCAAGGCGGTGAGAAGATAATGAAGATGACGACCAGAGTTGCATATTGCAATATGCGGCATTATAAGAGCAAAAACATACTGATTGGAATTGCCATTATCCTGACAACATTACTGCTGTTCGTAATCCCATCAATCGGAAAAGATATGGTGGAAGTGAACTTTGCGGTAATCAATAAGATTTATCCAACATGGCATGCCCTTTATCGGAACGTGGACGAGAGTACAGTTATGAAACTGGCGGCACATCATGATGTGAAAACTTACGGACTCCGCAGCGATGCGGGGTACATGAATCTGGAAGATGCGACGGTTTCCATGATGTATATGGACAGAACAGGGATGGAACTTTATAAAGTGAAGCTGAAAGAGGGGCAACTTCCGCAGAAAGAAAATGATATTGTGGTTTCAAAAGGAATACTGGAAGCATTAGGACAGAATGGGAAAATCGGTGACACTATCACAGTACCTTATCAGATTCTGAAAGATGACGGACTGGATTATACGAAGGAGAAAGACTTTCGAATCTGTGGTTTTTTAGCAGATAATGAGAGCAGCAAAGAACAAAAACAATATACATCATTGGTTTCAGAGGCCTTTCTGAAAGCGGAGATACCGGTAGAACAGGTGAAATATCGGTTTTTACTTCAGGTGAATGGACAGAAAGGAAATACGACTGCAGATTATACAGAGACGATACAGAATATTGCCAGACAGTTCGGGATTTCCGAGGATGACATGAATATTAATAAAGAGTATCTTGCAGCAAATTATGTGGATCCGGCTACAATTCCGGTGATTGTAGGAATCATGCTTATTGTTGTATTGGCGGGCATTATCACAATTTATAGTGTTTATTATGTATCTATGAACCAGAGGGTTCGGGAATTTGGAAAGTTAAAGGCAATCGGGGCTACGAAACGGCAGCTTAGACAAATCGTACTAAGAGAGGGAATGGGAGTGGCGTTGTTTGCCATTCCGATAGGACTTTTGATCGGAACAGTTGCTGTGAAAGTTGTACTTCTCCAGTTTGTAGAACATGCAAAGGATTCAAACGTACTTATAACAGAGGCATACAAGGTTGTAGCTAAAGGAGAAGTCCAACTTTATTATTGGTGGATTTATCTGTTGGCAATTGCAGTGACTCTGTGTACAGTGTATCTGTCACTGATGAAGCCTATGCGTATGGCGGCGAAGGTATCAGAAATAGAAGCTATGCGTTACCAGGGAGGCAGTAAGCGACAGAAAAGCAGCAGGAAGGGATATCAATTTCTGAATATCGGACGACTGACCAAGAGAAATCTTGCAGAGAATAAAAAGAAGAGTACTATCACGATTGTATCTATGGCCGTTACCGGAATATTTGTCATGATGGTAGCAACGGTGCTGTCTTGTGCAAATCCGATGGAAAGTGCAAAGAGTTCGATTGTGGGGCAATATGAGATTTCTCCAATTGTGGAATCCGGGAATAAAGAGCATCCTGAATATGAATGGGCGGAGGTTCAAAAGAATAATCCATTAAATGAAGGACTAAAGCAGCAGATAGAGGAGCTTGACGGTGTTGAGCGGGTAGATGTGTTTACCGCGTTGAAGGTATCAGGAGGACCTTTTGAAGAAAAAATTGGAACCGAATTTATCAATGGAGTGCCGGAAGAATACGCAGAAGAGCTGAAAAAAGGAATCACTGAAGGCAATGTCACATACGAGGAATTGAAATCCGGGGATAAAGTGATTCTGGACCGCGCGCTACTTCACTGGTATCCAGATATTAAAGTGGGAGATAAGCTGAAACTCAATATTCATGATGGAGATAATACCTTTCAAAAAGAGATTGAAGTGGCAGCAATTGGTGAATATGGAACAGGTCTGACAAACTATAACTGTCTTATCATGGCAAAAGAAGGGGCAGAGAAACTTACCATAAATAATTCTTCCAGCTATTTTCAGGTGATTGCAGATAAGGATTATGATGAGGCACTGGAAGCATCTCTACAGGCTATTGTGGATGGATCAGGCAGACTGCAGATGCGTACCTGGAAGAATGAGTACGATACATGGGAAAATGCCATACAGATGACTAGAGGTGCATGTTATGCATTTATCATCATTCTGGCAGCAATCAGCATTATGAACTTGATTAACACAATGATCAATAGTGTCCATGTGCGAAAAAAGGAGCTTGGCATGATGCAGGCAATCGGAATGTCGGACCGTCAGTTGATGAAGATGCTCCAGTTGGAAGGTATATTCTATACAGTAGGCACTCTTATTATCAGTATCGGAGTGGGAAGTCTTGCAGGATATCCGTTGTTTTTATATGCAAAGCGTACAGGAATGTTTGATATCAGCACATACCATTATCCGGTAACAGCAGCTATTATTATAATTTTAACATTGTTTGTGATACAGATGTTATTGGCAATATTCATTGCAAAGTCAGTAAGGAAAGATTCATTGATAGAGAGAATTCGTTTCAGTGAGTAAGAATATAAATTTCTGATGTTTAATGCAGATACTAATCAATGTCATAATAAAAAGGGGGACTTGATTTCTCAAATCCCCCAGTGTATAATGAACTCAAGAAAGGTATTCAGATGCAAAATCTGATGCCCTCAGTTAAATTTTATATTCTATGTATAAGTCATAGCATCCAAAACTTTCCTAGGGTCGTGGATGCTATTTCTTATTATGTCGATCTATATAAGTCAAAGCCGCAAAAATTACCAATAGTAAAGTCAATACTTCCATTGTATTCATGGGCATCACCCTCCTTGGATACTAGAGGGCAAAATCGAAATGCATCCGTCTTTCCGGTTCAGTAATACCGAATCAGTATAACACGTTACCGTTTTCAGTACAATAAGGTAATGGTCTGAAAAATACTTTATTCTGTCACCTTATGTAGCTGTATCGTGAGTATTTGCTGGACTAATTGGTGCTGTATATGAAAAAAAGCTATTTAAAAATAAGGTGGAAGCCTTATATGGTCTGCTTGATGATGCGGGTGATGATGCCGAGGGCAACATTACGCTCTTCATCAATATGCGTCACCACAAAGGATACCTGATCCTTTTTCCCGACTGTCCGGCTGTCATAGCAGGAGTGGGCAATGGCATTGACACCGATGGAGAGCCGGACAAAGACGGTGCCTTTATGGATGTCTTCCACAGTTCCGGCGTATTTTCCCTGAATCTTACATTTTTTCATGTTTTCCTTGCTGGTGTTGCCTTCCACACTTTTGACATCTGCGTGGACAATGACCTGCTCCGGTGAGTCTGCCCGCACATCCAGGATGCGTACCAGGATGTGATCGCCTACCTGGAAGCGTTCTCTGGCATCACCCATCCAGTCGAAGGACAGGTCTCTGGCAAGAATGGAGGTTTCCACACCGAAAATTTCTGCCCGGACTACCTTTTCCGCAACAGCAATGACTCTTGCCTGCACGATACGGTCTTCATAAACTTTCGGCATTCCGGAAGCATCTTTATCCAGATAGAAGATCTGGCGTTTCTTCAGCATCGCTTCTTTCCGGCTGGCGACAATGCTGCGTGTCTTCGGATCTAATCCCTTAATCAGAAAATCAATCTCACATCCAAGCATATTGTTGAGGATTTTGTTCTGCCGCAGAGCAAGCTCCCCATAATCGTGTGCTTCATCCTGCATGAGATGGATCATCATCTCAGTTACTGGGATGACAGTACGGAAATCCTTGTAGTAAACCACGGCAATGAGGCTGCCGTTTTCTGTTTTCTCGATACCGCCAAGCATTCCGGTTAAGATCCGGCGGGTACGGTAGGCATTCTGGATCTCATGCCAGGTAAGGTCTGAAATGGACTGGGCTGTTTCCAGCTTCGCATCGGAATCCAGAGTTAAAATAGGTGTGTTGGTTGTTTCGTTTGGCATCATAGTGTCTCCTTTCAAATTATGACATGATAGAATCTTTATCTAAAGGAACCATGTCTGTGTGATCCGAATAGTTATCTGCTGAGAAGTCATCCGGGAAATCGTGATAGCCAGGTTCCTGATAAACGCTTTGCTGGTCAAAGTGCGGTTCAGCTTTTTTCTTTTTCTGCTTTCCATAAGAAGCGGTTTTTTTCGGGTGGGAAGCAGGAATAGTTGGAGTGTACGTATATTCTTCACTACATGCTCCTTTTCTCCATTCCGGAATATGTTCGGAAGCCTTCCGGGGAATGAGTTTTTGGGCATCCGGGTGCAGGGTGTAATCGTATTTTTCTACCTGCAGTACCTTCTGACCACGCAGGATAATCAGTGCAGTATCCAGCGGGAGCCGCAGGATCTCATCCGGAGTTAAGAGCTTTCGTTTCCCGATGGATCTGGTCTGGCGGTATTCCGGTGTATAATCGGATACCCTCCAGCTATTTAATTGTTTGGCTTCGCTGCTGACACCAACGGTCACATCACCGGAGCGGTTAGAGATAAATGTAGCAGTTACCTCATCCGTACAGCCTAAAAATAGCTGAGTGTCGCAGTTCCCGATGATTTCCTGCCATTGGTTTAAGGGATACCGGTTCTGCATCTGAGGCAGGTTTTGGAAAATGCAGGAAATACTGAGGTTTCGACTTCGGATCACGGAAATCTTTTTGTTGAGCGATAGGATTGCTCCCGTATTCGCCAGCTCATCAGCCAGGATATGTACCGGAACCGGCAGTTTTCCATCTTCCCCATAGGTGTCTGCATAACGGACCAGTTTGATAAATACGAAGGTCATAAACAGGGAAGAAAGAAAATCAAAAGTGCTGTCTTGATCCGAAGTGATGCAGAAGTATGCACATTTTTCTTTTCCCGGCAGCGTCAGGTTGATCTCATCATAGGAAGTGATCTGGCGGATCAGCTTGTTCTGGAATACCTGAAGTCTGGAACCGAGTCCGATGATGACGCCGGAACGTACCGTGTCACTTGCCTGCTTATAGATGCAGTAGGGGACTTTTGCCGGATGGGAGACCGGAAGCAGGTCAAAGAGGCTGTTCAGTTCTTTTTCCGAACTCATGGTCAGGAGTTTGTATACCTGTCCGATATTCTTTGCCTCCGGTGGGAATCCCTGATCCACATAGAGAATCAGAGCTTTTAATAAGTTCATCTCGGCATTGTCCCAGAAGTGATCGCCTTTGGCAGAACCGGTATTCTGGATGATGACATCAGCAAATACCTGTGCCATGGTTTCCTGTCCGCCAATTTCACCCAGACAATTCCAACTATCCGAGTTTTCCGGGTTTACAAGATTAAAGGATTTCACGATATATCCGGCATTCTCAAGGTAAGTGGCTGTACTTTCGTACAATTCCGATTTTGGATCGGTGATGATGAGGCTTTCCCCGCGGGCAACACACTGGAAGATCATGTTGCGTGCAAAGGCCCGGCTTTTCATGGAACCGCTGGCACCGTAAACGGCAATATTCCGGTTCATGCGGGTATCCTTCGGGAGACAAACGGCTTTTCCGTTCAGTTTTCCAAGAATGGTTCCCTTGTGTTTCTTGACATCATTCGTAAGCTCCAGTACCTGATGCATTTCCTCCAAAGTCATAAAACCGGAAGTCCCATAGGTTCCCTTTGTGGAATAATTCAGGTTCCGGCCCCGGTCTGTTATTTCCCCGTTTCGGTCAAATCCCATACGCATGAGAAGGAAGGTCAGGAGTCCAAAAGCTGCCAGACATAGAAAAATCCCATACAGATTGTACGGGAAAGCAGTCAGGGCATCCAGACAGGCGAGCGGGTGCGGGGAGGGGATCTGCGGGGCAGTTCCGTTTCCGGCAAAATTGCCGGCAGATTCCCAGGTCTGATAGTTGCGGATAAATTGAGCAACATAGCCTCCTGCATAGAGGGTGCAGAAGGTGATCGGAAGCATATAAATGAGCTTCCACCATTTACGGTTCATGTAAAAACCCCCTTTTGAATTTGCAAAGGTCAATACTGGAGAAATGGATTGTGGCAGTTAAGTATTTTTTCAGGACCGGAATCTGAAAATCGAAACAGATCAGGTTCCCGGATCTGCCGTATACATTTAAGCCGGTATTGAACCGGTTGATTCGCTGCATGTCAAAATCATAAGCAAGAAGGATGGGGTTCCCGGAAGCATCCGTGGCATCATGTTCCAGTGGAATTGAATCGCTGCGGCAGCCCAGATCGGACAGCAGGAGGTTGTCCAGCTTTTCCATGATCTCAGGGTGAACCAGCAGTTTTAAAAGCACTTCCCCTTCCGGAGTATTGGGAAGGTAATGGAAATGCTCGAAGGAGGTGTCCAGCATAAACAGGCTCTTTTTGTAGCCTCCGGTACTGGTAAACAGCCGGAAAGCCATTTCCATGTCGGTTCCGGTCATGATTGCCCGGATCTGTGGATGTCCGTTGTAAGGGTAGCCTTGCAGGTAATGCTGCAGGAAGGCGTTTAAGCGGACTTCCGTTCGATATTCCCATTTCAGGACTCCGTTTCCCGTGTTATAAAGGACATAGACACATTGCGGTGCCATCAGGATGCCCATGCTGCGGGAGTTCCTAATCTTCGTGGTCTCCGGGCCCAATTCCTTAATTTCTCTGGAAGCGTAAAAAAGAGGAAGGCTTCGCATACCGATGGAACCAGCTTCGCGGTGATTACAGAAGATGTCAGGTTTTACATCCGGATAAAAGGGAATCCCGGCATGAAGGAGTGTCAGATACGTTTCGGCTTTCTGATGTAAGCGGATACGTCGGGATACTTCACTTCGGATGAGGTTCGTCTCGGTATTGCCGGTCAGATAGCACTGGAAGCGTAGCGGCGAGACAGATAACAGCATCTCTTTCGCAGCTTTTGTAAGACGGTAGCCTCTGAGAGCATCCCGGTAGTGGGTACGGATGAGGTGTTCCGCCTTCAAATCCGTAATGAGTTTTTCCGCATAGGAGGCACTTGGGATGAGTCTGTTTAGCTGGTCTGCGGGAAATTCCCCGCACATCCCTATCATTTCCAGTAAGCGGTATTTCGTAGTGTCAGGTCTTATCAAATAAGCATCACCTCAATTCAGTTCTTACCCATGCAAGCCTATACTTGGGTAAATCTCCGGTGGTTTGGAGATAAAAAAAGCAAGAAAACAAAGTTCCCTGCGGTGGTTCTTACCGATGTCGGATTTCTGCCTGAGAAGTCAGGAGATTTTCCGACATGCTTTCGTGATGATTTTTCTGGTTCTGCAGCCATTTCGGAAAGTCAGCTTTTTCCATAACCGATACCAGTGTACAGTCCTTTAAGCCAAGCTGTGTCGTGTAGTAGGAATCACAGAAAAAGCCGCTGTCATCTGTCAGAACATAAGTACAAAGTGTATCCAGAATCTGTTTAAACTCCAGATTGTCATAATCCCGGATACGTCTTTGAGGAAGTTCCCTGTCATATATTTGACTGAAACATATCACGCAGTCACGATAGAGGGGCAGGGCATTTTGTTTTACATACTCCCGAAGCATATAATTAAGCGGTTCATGGAGAAATGCAGTGTTTGTGTGGACTCTTCGTTTCGGAAGCAGTCCGGGAAGCGTAATGGTGAGAATCCCCTGCTGTTCTGCAATCCGCATTCCCTGTGCATCTGCCGCTTTGGGAAGATAAGCTGCTTGATTTGGGGAGAGAGCCGGACAGACAAGGTTACGCATCTGGCAGGCAATCCGCTCCGCCCGAAGAGCAGCACTGACGCTCAGTTCCTCAAAATTTTTATCATAATTCTGGATATCAGTGACCTTCAGAGCGTAAACGGTATTCGTCAGTTTTTGCAGCTCCCCTTCCAGTTTTTCAAGCCGCTGGTAAATGGTTGGTGTATTTTGCGTCATAATAACCTACTTTCTCATGTAGTAACTGACAGCACCGGATTCATTTACAAGGCAGTAAGCGGCTACATCATCAATGGTGATTTTGGCAGCCTGGCTTTCGGATTCTAAGACAATCAGGCGTTTGGAACCATGTGATGGGATACTTTCCATCACATGATTGATCAGAGCCTCCTGTTCTTCACCGATATAGATGATTTCGTATTGTTCATCTTGCGAAAAGAAATTGAGCTTGATTGGAAATTCGCCACTGGTGTGGTATACAACACCTTTCTTAAAATCCAGCAGTACCCAGAAGCATGTAATTATAGCATAGTCAGGATTCTCAGCAGACTGCTGGCTGTCACAAAGAAGGTCATGCTCTTTATCGTAAATGATGCGCCCTTGTTTGATGAGGCTGGTAATCAATGACTTGATAGACTGCTCATGTCGGGAGAAAAGTTGTAAAACCTGGTCATACCTCAGAGTATGGTAAGTGGTAATGAACCGTAAGAGCTTGGCTCCCTCTCCTTGATAGATTTCGTTCCTTGTTTTCATGATTGACTCCCTTCTATATATA
>PPYE01643520.1_pt1 | contig 45515 bp, 66 predicted proteins | sample 1559881 | NCBI WGS metagenome assembly PPYE01 (sample SAMN08240022, study PRJNA423297) | Human gut metagenome, whole genome shotgun sequencing project.
TGACTAAAATTTTGGAAAACTTAATTAACAACAAATACTATTCAACAAAGGAAGAAGTAGAACAGAAGCTAAATGTATTCTTTGCATTTAATGTTCTCACTCAAGAAGAATACACGAAGCTAATGCAGCTTGTAGAAGAAAAATATAAAGCAACTGCTACAGAGGATAATAAACAAGAAGAAGCTACTGCTTAAGAGGAATAAGGAATGTAGAAAAAATAGATGATCACTGCAATATATTAGCACCCATAAAGGTGTTTTTTTATTGCAATAAAAAGAAAGGGTTTAAAATATATTATATTTAAAATGGTAAAAAATTACTAAAATTCTTAAATATAAAAGAATTTGTATTACGAATTATGTTGGGTTTTTATGGATGTTATAATAAAATAGTGATTGGACATGTTCGAAAAAGTAACAAAGGGGAAATAAAAATGAAAAATTATTTTAATAAGATTATTATAATGTTTGTAATGGCATTAGGAATTATAGGCTTTAATTATACTAGTGCCTTTGCAGAGGATACAAACAAATCAATAAAAATTAACAACAAAACGTTAAATTACAATAAAATTATTTATGTCGATGCAAAAAATGGAAATAATACATCCGGTGATGGAACTATACAAAATCCATATGAAACTTTTAATTTTGCATATTCTAAGATTACACCTGAAAATAATGAAGCAATTGTATTAGGAGAAGGAGAATATGAAGTTTCAGTTGATGATTCCACTATTAAAACAATGGATATTATAGGGCAAGGAAGAAATACAAGTTTATTGTTTAATCATGGGCTAAGAAGATTAAACAATTCTGAAGAGGTTATGTATATATTTAATAAGATAAATTTCTATGATCTTGTATTTAAAACCAATATTATTGGGTCTAATTTATTTGTAACAGAAAACACTAATTTTTTTAATGTTGCAATAGCTCCTCCAAACCAATCAATGTTTTCATTTTTTTGGAATGATATAACTGAACCATCGTCTTTTGTAAATTGTTCAGATGTTACTAATATTGAAATGTTATTAAGAGGTAACTTTAATTTAACTAATTGTTATGGAAGATTTTCGTATGGATATCAAACTACTAGTTCTAATATAAATTATACAAGTTCAGTTATAGTCACTAATCCATCTTTTGATGAAAATTATAGAATAACAGAAACTAAATTAGAAAATACAGGTACAGAATTTAATTCAGATGGAACTAATTCAAATCTTGGAGTTTATGGAGGAGAGTTTGCTTGGAAATCAAACAATGTTGATAAACAAACAATATCATTAGATAAAACATTATTATATTTAAAAGAATCTGAATCAAGTAAATTAACAGCAACTACAATATCAGTAGGAACGCAAATAAACTGGTCATCAAGTGATGAATCAATAGCTACGGTAGATGTAAATGGAAAGGTAACAGGAATAAAAGAAGGGAAATGTATAATAACAGCTACAATTAGTGGGACTGATTTAAAATCTAATTGTGCAGTTACAGTTACAAATAAAGAAACTACGGTAGAGCCAAATGAACCAACAGATTCAGAGTATATAATTAATACTGCTAATGCAAAAGGTGATAATACTAATAACGCTAGTGGATCAGTTTCGATTAAATTCAATGGAACAGCTGAAACTACATTAAGTGTTGTGAAAACAGCAGATGTAAAAGAAGTGTGGGTAGGGGATATTTTTACTTATACGATAGTAGTTACTAATACTGGCTCAAAAGCGGCTAAGGCAGTAGTAATTAATGATAGTGCTCCAAATCATATTGATTTTATAGTTGATAGAGTAACAACTACTAAAGGTAAAGTTGACGAAAGTTCAACTTCGAAAAATATTGTAATAAATGTTGGAGATATAGAACCTTCAGAAACAGTTACAATTAAAATACCTGTAAATGTAGTTGCTTAAATATGTAGGTATATTAATATAAATAATAAATGAGTTTTACAAATGGCACTTACTTAAATGTAGGTGTCTTTTAATGTTAATTCTCAATAGGTTTAAAATTCGAAACAAAATTAAATAAGTTAAAAGGCAAAGTAAGAGATCTGTAAAGGTCTTTTTTCTTTGTTTATTTTTATATTAAAAATTCCAAACGCTTGGAGATTTAAAAGAAAAGAGGTAATAGAAAAATGGATTTAGTAACAAAATATTTTAAAACTTTTATTGCAATTGTATGTACAACTTTTACATGGCTTTTTGGAGCATGGGATACACCTTTAGGTATTCTTGTATTGTTTATGGTTCTAGACTATGCTACAGGATTAATGAGAGGTTATGTAAATAAGGAATTGAGTTCTGACATAGGACTTAAAGGCATAGCAAGAAAAGCAGTTATATTTATTGTGCTTATAGTAGCAGTAGCATTAGATAGATTACTTAATACTGGAACATGGTTATTTAGGTCACTTGTATGCTATTTCTACATAGCAAATGAGGGATTGAGTTTATTAGAAAATTGTGCAAGCTTAGGTCTACCTATACCAGATAGGATTTTAGAAGCATTAGCACAGTTAAAAGACGGAGAAAAGAAAGAGATAAAAGGAGATGTTGAATAATGAATATTATAGATGTTGGTTTGACTTATGGTAATATGACTTATGGTAATAGACCAAAAGAAAAGATAGTTCACCATATTGAAGCTGAGGGGACTAACTGGACTGTAGAATTTATTCATAATATGCATAGAACAGACCCCAATTTTAAGTTTAGTGCTATAGGATATCATTACTATATAAGATTAGATGGTTCTATCTATAAAGGTAGACCAGATAATGCAATTGGAGCACATTGCCAAGGAGCAAATACAAATACGTTAGGTATTGCGTTTGAAGGTGATTATGATAAGAGAACAGTAATGCCAGATGCTCAATATAATGCTTGGCGTGAATTAAGTGATTATCTTGATTCTATTTATGGTGTTATTCCAACTTATGGGCATAGAGAAAGAGGTAGTTCAGAATGCCCAGGAAAATACTTTCCATTAGATAAGGTAAAGAAATGCAATCCGATTCAATCTATAAAAGGAAGTTGGGAATTAGATTCTAATGGCTGGTGGTTTAAATATTCTGATGGAACATGGCCAACAGGATGGGCTAAACTTGCTGTATCAAATAATGATAGCACTTTAGGATGGTTTTACTTTAATGAAAAAGGATACATGGAAACTCAATGGATAATTCCAGATGGAAACTGGTATTACTTAGAATATGATGGAAGAGCACGCCAAAATGAATGGGCATATGATAAGAAATTATCTAAGTGGTATTATTTTGATGATAACTGTATTATGACTAAATCTAAATGGATTAAATGGAATAATGAATGGTATTATTTAAAGTCAGATGGTTCAATGGTCACAGGCTGGATAAAAGACGATGGCAAAGATTATTTACTGTATTCTAATGGTGTTATGGTTCATGATACAGTACTTTATGGATATAGATTTGAAAGTAATGGTGTGGCTACTAAAATTTAATATGATATAATATGTAAGGCTAGATTGCACGAATATAGCTTTAACTTAAATAAGCCAGTAGGTTAGATTAATTTCTAGCTTACTGGCTTTTTATTGTATACATAAAAACAGACTATATAGAATTGACTACTTAGACATAGTCTATTCTAAATATATATAACTAAAGAATCAAGATACCATCACTACCAATAACAAATCCATCAATAGTAGTATTTACTGCTTTTTTACCATTTTCATAATAATAATACCATTTTCCATTTTCTTTTTTCCAATGTTTATTATTTACATCATTTTCAGCAACATACCATTCAAATGATGTACTATAATTTTTTAAATCATTTAATAATAAGCTGCAAGTATCTAAATAAAAATTTGTATTAATTCTACTACCATCTCTACCATAGGCACTTCCAAAACCTGTTATTTTTTCTTGTTCTTGAAGCTGATTATATTTATAATTACGATATTTATCCATAATATTTATTGTGTTATTGCAGTCTAATTGAAAATTTTGCACTGTATTAGAATTAATATAATTGTTTAATTCATTTAAAAATGTTTTTGCTTTAGTTTCTGAATCATAAATACCATTAGTATTACTATTACTAGAAGCTAAATTAAATTCATTTTTTATAGTTGATAATTTATTATTGTAATTTTTCAAATCATTTTCTGCAACACTTGCATAAGTAGGAATAGAAATAGTAGCTAATAATAAAGTAGTTGATAAAATTGTTAAGAGTTTTTTTTTCATATTGTTTACCACCTTTTATTTTATATAGTAATTATTACCATTATAAAGTTATTATCATAAATTGTAAATAAAAAGGGTAATTGTTAAAATATTATGAGTAATATTAATTTAAGAATTTTATTTGGTTACAAAACTAATGTAACTCTTATAACTTAGATTCTAAAAGCCTTTAGAGGTGTTTTAATTAGGTTACACTTTTAGAAATATAATGTGCTTAACTTTATAGTACACGTATATATCGTTATATATAATATATATATTATAATATTATGTAACTATGTAACTTATATATATATAAGCTAGTGGCAGAGCCATTTATCAAGGTTACATTTTAGTTACAAATTAGGTTACAGTTACATAATTAATTATGAGATATTTTTTAAAAAACTGTGGATAAGTACTTAGACCTATTGGAAATAGTGATCTGGAGATGGTTTTAATATTATCTATTCAATAAATCATAAAATATTTTTAGCCTATCCATCTTATTGTTTTGATTTAACTTTCTTCTCCAGTTCTTTCATTGATTCTTCTAGTAATTCTGCCCCTAACTGTTTCTCTAAAATATCAATCATAACTGTTCCTAAACTTCTTTTGTATAGTTCTAAATTTTCTATTGGATACACTATACCAGTAATATGAGTTTTGTTTCTTTTTCTTTTATTCATAAGATCACTCCTTAAAAGTTTTTGCCGTCAAAAATTCGTCAAAAATTTATTTCAATTGGCTTCAATTTATATCATTAAATTAATTTTAAAATTAGACATAGATATAGATATATCAAGGTTTTAATAACTTTCTTTTAATTTTAGACAATAAAAGATTTATACGTGACAGAGAGCATGACATAATAGGGGCTAAAGAAAATAACATAAAATCTATTGGTGTTCTTTATGGATACGGAAACCTAGTAGAACTCACACAAGCGAGGGCTAATTTTGTAGTAAAAACTCCGGAAGAATTACTTGAAATACTACTTTAAAAATTAAAACGGCAAAAATTCGTCAAAAATTTTTGGCATAAAAATTTATAATATTTGAGATATTATATCATGAGCACTTTTCATCATATCGTCAGTAACATGACTATAGGTGGAAAGTGTTTGTTTTACATCATGGCCAGCTATTCTTGCAACTGTTTTAAAATCAATACCTTTTGATATAAGCATTGTTATATATGTGTGCCTTAATTCATGTATACTTATATCAGCTAAATCTCTCAATATAGGATTTAAATAAGTGTTAATGCAATCATAACTGAATGGAGCAATTCTTTCATTTAAATGAATTGGGTTCTTTTGCTTATATTTATCTAGAAATTTTAATACATTAGGAGATATAGGAACTTCTCTATATGAATTTTTGCTTTTCAATGTTCCAAAATTAAATTGATTATCTTTATTTTTCTTCCACTGTTTATTTATTTTAATAACTAAATTTTTTCTATCAATATCGTCCCAAGTTAAACCTAAAACTTCACTACATCTTAAACCACATTTTGCAGACATATAGGCAACAATATAGTATTTACTTTTTAACAATTTTTTTGAATTTAAAAGAGAATTCAATTTTTCATTAGTTAAAGCTTTTTTCTTAACTGCAGTACCTTTATCATGTGTTAATTTGAAAGTTAAGTCTATAGTAAAGTTAGGATCATAATTTTCCTTATAGTAATCAAAAAATAATTTAATTCTCTTTAAATATGTCAAGATAGTATCATTAAGTATATTTTGCTTCAACATTTCATCAATGCACTTAGTTATATTTATTTTTTTTAATTCATGCACTTTTATGTCATTTATTAATTGGAATTTAGCAAATGCATTTTTATAACTTCTTACAGTTGCTGGCTCTCTATATAATTTCGAATGTTCAATAAAATTATCTGCAAGTTCTTTAAATGTTATATATTTGTAGTCAGCATTAATTATTGTATTTTCATTTAATAAATCTTCTTTTATTTGATTAACTATTTGCATAACTACTGGTTTAGCTTCACGTTGAGTTTTAAATCCCTGCTTGCTTTTCTGTTTCCATTTTCCAGTATTGTCTTTATAACTTATAATAGCTTGAATACCTTTATCCTTCTGTCTGTAGGTAACATTATATTCTAATTCCATAAAATCAACTCCTTTACTTTTAAAAATATCCCATTTATTTCTCAAATAAATGGGAGTCAATTGCTTCAAATGATTTTCCAATTGCAAATATTGGTTCAAAATAGAAGGTTATACCTTGGCAAATTCTTTGAACTCCATATTTAAGACGCATATATTGTATTGATTTATCAAAAAACTCATCAGTAATTTCTAACATATCTGCTATTTCATATCGATCTTTAGCACCATTAATAATGGCATCTGCTATATGCTCCAAATCACATATTTTATTATAGCCCCATCTACGAGCTCTTATTTCTTGCTTTCGATTACGTATATCTTTTTGGTCAAGTATATTACCATAAGTTATTTTATAATGACCATATTCTTCAGATAATGTACAATGTTTTTCTTTAACGGTTAAAGAACTTTTTATTGCAATCCTATTTCCATTACAAAGACCATCGTTAGCTTTTAAAGGCTTTTCTTTTACTATAGCACCATCATTAGTACATTCAATTAATAATTCTTCATAACCCATACAATATCACCTACCATTGACTGTCATCATTCATTATGTCCAAATCATGTTTAATATCTTCTTTGTTAGCACCTTCATTTGCATGTGCTGCTATTGGCATTGAATTATCTATAGAAGCAGAAATCTCATTTTCTACACTTACATGATTTTTAGATACGTAATCGGAATAACTAAGTATCATTTGTTTACCTTCATTATTAGATTTATTGTAGTTTTCTAATAATTTTACTTCTTCTTTGGATAATTTAGTATTTTGTGTATCATCAATGAGTTTTCCAGGTCCACTAAATACGGTATTAATGTCTAAATTTAGGGATTCATCATATTTTTTATATTTAATAAGTTCTTCAATATCAATATTAAATATTTTCGATATTTTACCAATTAATTCGTCACTTGCATTAGTTCTACCACTTTCTATATCGCCTAAGTAAGAACGTGAAATTCCTAACATATCAGATAAATCTTTTTGAGTAAGTTTTTTACCACTTATAAGTGCATATTCACTTCTTAACTGTTTTATCTTTAATCCTAATTTTTTACCCATGTAACTTAGCTCCTTCTTTTATTATTACGTTGTTTATGTTATTGTACGTCTTTTACGTCATTTTGTCAATAAATAAAAGTAATATAAAGTAATTTTTAGTAATTAAAAGCTAATTTTAAATTTTGACGTAGTATGACGTAAAATGCGAATTGTTATAAACGTCATAAATACGTATACTATGTTTGTAAGCAGGAAATAAGCTAGTAAGCAAATTTAAAGAATGAACAGGAAGTGAACTTATGGCAGACTTAATAAAAAATTTAACATGGAATAAAAAAATGGAAGTATTGAGAACAATTAAAGGATGGAGTCAGGATGAAGCAGCAGAAAAATGCTTTACAGGGCAAAGAGCTTATTGGGGATGGGAAATAGGAAAAACATATCCACGTAAAAATAGTAGACGAGCTATCGCCCAAGCATTTGGAGTAAAAGAAGAAGAAATATTTGGAGAGGAGCAAAAATAATGAACAATAAATTTTCAGAAGTATCAGAGATAAAGGACAGAAGTAAACAAGAACCTAAAAGATTAAGTAGTAGAGAAGTTTATCAAATGATGGATTTAAAACAACATTCAGATTTATTAAGAAAAATCGATTCAATCAATGTAGATTTCAGAGAAAGCAAAATTGCGTTTTCTAAATATTGGGTAGAGAGCACATATAAAGTTGAAGGTCAAACAAGAGAATATCGAGAGTTCTTAATAACCCAAAAGGGTTGTGAGTTCCTAGCACATAAGACCACAGGAACTAAAGGAAATCTATTTACAGATAAATATATGGATAGATTTGAGGAAATGGAAAATCAGATTAATGGAACTACTTCAGTAGATGAACTCACAACAATAGATAAGGTATTCGGATTATTAGAAGGGACTAAATTAATAGGTGCAGTAGTACAAGCTGTAGTTAATATTACTGTTCAACAGAGAATGAATACATTAGATGTTCTAAATAAAGAAACTAAGAAAGTTATAATAGATCAGTTAGAAAATAAAAACATGGAATTATCCAATGAAAGTGCAAGAATGTGGAAAGAAATCAAGGATAATCAAGCTGTAATTAATATGCTTACTGGAAATGAACTTAAACAACTTGAATATGATGATTTTTAAGAAGGTGTAATTATGGAACAAGTATTGATAAGTAGAGAGACGCTTGCTAAGCGATGGGATGTCACAACTAGAACTGTAATTAATTATGAACAGGAAGGAATGATAACAAGAAACCCTAATATACCAGTACCGCGTTATAACTTAGAAGAAATAATGAGATTGGAGGGTACCGAATTAAGTCCACTATCACCATTGGAACGCAGAAGATTAGAAAAATCCATTGAAGAGTTAACAAAAGAACGTGATTATTGGAAAAGTAAAGTTGAGACTGTAAAATCAGCTTTAGCTTAACATAAGAATTCAAAAGGAGGAATAAAAAATGAACAATAAATTTGTACAAGCTTCAGTAATTAAAAATAGAGAAGTTAAAATTAACAACACTGATTTATTAGTAAAAGAATTTAATGGACAAAGAGTTGTAACATTTAAAGACATTGATATGTTGCATGAGAGAGTAGAAGGAACTGCAAAAAGAAATTTTTCAGATAATAAGAAATACTTCATTAAGAATGTTGATTATTATGAATTATCAAAAAATGATGTCGGTACGGATTTCGTACTTTCATATGGATTTGATAAAAAAGCACCAAAGGGAATGTTGCTTACCGAAAGTGGTTATTTAATGCTAGTAAAGTCACTTCAAGATGATTTAGCATGGAAAGTTCAAAGGGAATTGGTTAATAACTATTTTAGAGTTTCAAATGTTCCGTTACTTGATAATTTCAAATTTGAAATATCTGAAATGATTGATAAAAAGTTGTCTGAGGCGCAGCGATATTACAAAATAAAATCTAAATCAAAGCATGATATAAGTAGCTATATAAAGAAAAGGCTCGGAGTTTTAAGAGCAGATGGAGAATATGAAGCAGTTAAAGCAAGGGTATTTTTAATTACTGGAATAAGCAAGTGGGAAGATTTAGACATAAACAAACTCGATGAAATACTTCCAATAATTGATGAAAGTATAAGAATTGTAAAACTTGATAGGCCACAACAAATAACTTTGTGGGAGTAATTAACATAATAATTTATTGGTCAAGCTGTAGGAAATACACACAACCCACTACAGGCTAAGAGGGAGTAATAGCGAGATAGTTTATTAATAGGAGGAATTAATTATGGCTTTTAAATGGCTAACATGGTTAAAGGGACAAGTTACAAAAGAACAATTTAAAACAATTTTAGATGCAACAGATCAGGACATTAAATTCAATAGGCTTGCATTTGGTAAAAGAACTAATCAGATGGAGTATGTAAATATTTGTAGTAGAACAGCACAAACTGTTATAAAAGCAGGCATACAGTAATGAGTGATAATTGGCTTGCATTAGCTACTGCTATATTATCACCAAGAGAAATCCACATAGCAGAAGCATTGAGAAGGTTAGAAATTAAAGTGCCACAAAGTAAAAATAATGTAGTTATTGATGACAAACAATTTGACAGGATTCAGGAATTAAGAGATAAGAAAGTTCCATGGAATGATATAACTAAACAGTTAGGCTATAAAGTTACCGGACAAGTAGCTAGAGACAAATTTTATAGAATTCTAGCTAAAAAAAAGAACTGCAAAGACACCGACCAAAGTAGTCTAAGCAGCTAAATAAAATATTCAAATAGATTATATCACAATTAGGAGGTTTGTAAATGAATAAGAATGATTTAATGAATCAATTAAACATCATATTAGCACAAGCAGCAGCCGATGGAATTAATTTATTAGATTCAGAAAATCCGGAATATAGAATAAGACAATTTTATTTAGATGAGGATGATCAAATTTATTTTGAATGTGAGGAGTGTAAATAATGAAATTAGAATTAACTCATATAGCTATTACAGGCTTTAAGGGATACAAGGATAAAGTAGAATACGATTTAGGATTCAGAACAGTTGTAACCGGAAATAATGCATTAGGAAAGAGTACTATAGGGGAAGCTATAGTATGGGCATTAACAGGATGTGATGTTTATGGAAATGAAAAAGCAGCTACTAGATTAGTTAATAATAGAAAGCCAAAGGTTACTGAAGTAGTTTTAGACTTTTTATTAGATGGTGAATCACAGACAATTATAAGAAGGAAAAAAGGCAGCAGCAATGAGGTTTACTGGAACGAATCTAAAATAACTACTAATGATATTGCTAGAGATATATTTAAAAATAAGAATGTGTTCTTAAGTATAGTTAATCCTTATTTCTTCCCAGAACTAGCACCAAAAGATGCAAAACAATTGCTTTCAGATGTACTTAAACCTATAGGAAGAGATGAAATATTTGCAGAGCTTGGAGATTATTTAGTAAAAATTCTTAATGATAATGGATTTAGAATGCCAGAAACATTTATGGCGGATACAAGAACAGACATTAAAGAACAGGAAGAAAATATTATCTACTTAGAAGGCGTGCAAGACGGATTGAAACCTATGGAAGTAGAAGAAAAGAAAGAGTTTGATGATACTGAACTAAAAAAACTTCAAAGTGAATTAGACACTCTAAAGAAAACTGATACCATTGAAAGTAAATTGTCAAAGCTTATAAAGCCTAAAGATTATATTGCCGAATTAAGTGAATTAAGAGTTCAAGAGGCAACTTTAAAATCTTCATTTAACAATTTAGCGTTACAAGAATTATTACCTGTAGAAGCTAAGAGAGAGCGTAAAGATGAATTATTGAAAGAATATCGTAATAAAAAATCAAAACTAGAAAACATGGACAGTAAGTTTATCGAATGTGACCAGTGCGGAAATAAAATAGATCTTACAAGGGAAGCAAAAAAAATGCTTGAAGATGAAATTAAAGAAATATGTGCAGCTGGTTCAAAGCTTAAGAGAGAAATAAAAAATATTGAAGAAAAGAATGCTGAAATATCTGAAACTAATAATAAAATCAGAACTGCAAAGGAAACTGAAATTAATGATAAACTTGCAAGAATAAAAATAAAAAGACAGTCTTATTTAACAGATGCTGAGGAACATCAAAAAGCTTATGAAGAAAAAAGACAAGCAATTATAAATGGAAGTCAAGAACAAGAATCACAGAGAAAAGAAAAAATTAGATTACTTTCTTCTCAAGTATCTGAACTTGAATATCAAAAGAAAGAAGTAATTAATTTTAATGCTAGCGTAGATGCAGCAATTAAACATAATAATAATTTAATTGAAGATCAAAAGCTAAATAAAGAAAAAATTCAAAATAGTAAAAATAAAATAGAACAGCTTAAATTAGCATTAGATGCAGCAAAACAATATAACTCAATTAAACTTAAGAAACAATCAGCACAAATAAGCAAATATTTAGATAAGGTTGACATAAGTTTTGAGAAACTTACTAAAGATGGAGAGCTTAAAGATGATTTCAAAATTAATTATGAAGGTAAAGAGTTTAATAAATTAAGTAATGCAGAAAAGATTAAAGCTGGACTTGAAATTGCAAACTTGCTTATAAATCTTCAAAACTTACATTTTCCTATCTTTGTAGACAATGCTGAATCTATTAATGAAGTACCAGAGCTTGACACTCAGATGATACAGGCAAAAGTAACAACAGATAATGAAGTGAAAGTTGAGGTGATTAAGTAATGGCAACAGTACACAAAAAAATATGTGATTTATGTGGAAAAGAGTCTGATGAAAGTAGAAGCGAATATAGCATTAATGGCTATAACTCTATAAAAGTGAAAATAAGTGATTACAATGAAAAATCATTTCTTCTTTGTGATGAATGCATGATTAACCATGGATTGATAAAAAAAGAAGATAAATCTAAAAAATATAGTCAATTCAGCGAAGAAGAAGATTTGAAAGATAAGGTATTTGATTTATTAGCTGAAATTGTTGCGGAGAGGATTGATAGATGATGGAGACTAACTATTTTAATGATATAGAAGGAATGGAAGAGTATTTTGGGTATGAGCCTATATACAGCAAGGAGGATAACAATGAGCAAAAGTATTAAGAAATTATTATTTAAACTATTTGATTTATGCATTGAAGCTTCAAAGACTTGTAACTACTTTATGAATTATGACTATACAGCTAGTTATAATTGTTATTCAGTATATGCATATAACAAAGAAACTGATGAACAGATGCCAGTAGCAGTTGCAGAGACAGTTAGCTTTAAAAATATAAAAAATACTAAAAGAAAAATTCTAAAGATGATGGAGGGATAACAAATGGAAAATCAACAAATCAGTAAGGAAAGAGCAGAAGCTCTTGTAAAAGAAATCTTAGAAAAGAGAAATAAGCAGAAGGAAAATAAAGCCTATATTCAGGGTGCAAAGGAAGAGCTTGAACAATTCATGTTTCAGAATGATTTAACTGAATGGTCATGCGAGGCAGGAACTGTTAAAGTATCAGATTCAGTAAGAGAAGGTCTTGAAAAGGAAAAGGTTGAGACTACTGTTAAAAAAGTTAACGATAAGGAAATTGACTATATTGATATGTCAGACCTTTATAAGGAAATTAATGTTCATTCAATTAGTATTAAAGCAGCAAAAGGGGGAAATGAATAATGGCAGATATAGTTAAGTATGAAGCAAATGGTCAACAAGTAGAATTATCAGTTGCAACGGTTAAACAATACTTAGTAAGCGGTGGAGGAAATGTAAGCAATCAAGAAGTGATGATGTTCATGAAATTATGTCAAGGGCAGAAGCTTAATCCATTTACCAGAGAAGCTTATCTAGTTAAGTATGGAAACCAATCAGCAAGTATAGTAGTTGGCAAGGATGCATTTACTAGAAGAGCTGAAGCAAATCCTAATTATAAAGGTGTTAAGTCTGGGGTTATTGTAGTTAATCTTAATAAGCAGATTGAAAATAGAGAAGGTACATTTTATCTTAAAGGTAGAGAAGAATTAGTTGGTGGATGGGCAAGGGTTTCATTCAAGGATAATAAAGATGAAGTATTTAATACTGTAAGTCTTGATGAATATATAGGTAGAAAAAAAGATGGGTCAATTCAAAGTATGTGGGCCACTAAGCCAGCAACAATGATAAGAAAAGTTGCATTAGTACAAGCATTAAGAGATGCATTTCCAAATAGTTTATCTCAAATGTATGTAGCAGAAGAAGTTCAGGTTGATGAAAGTGAGTTGCCAGTACATGAAGTTGATGTTAAAGAAGAACAGAGACAGGCCGCGCATGTTGATGCACCACCACAACCAGCAACACAGAATACTAAAGCTCAAGTAATGCAGTTGGCAAGAGAAAAAGAGTTAATGGCAGGAGAAGGAAGAGGAGCTAACGTTGAAGGTTTAGAAAAGTTTGCTAATGAACATGGAATAAGTTTAAGAGGAATGACAGAAGAACAGGCAGAGCAGTTAGTTAAGTTGTTAATGGAATATACACCAGTACAAGAAGTTCCAGAAGAAGACATACAGCAAGTAGAAGTTGTAGATGCTGAGGTTGTAAATGAAGAAAATACTCAAGATCCTGAAGATGATTCAGATCCATTTTAGGAGGAACTAATATTATGGACAATAACAAAATTCAATCAAACAAAGAACGTTTTTTACAACTACTAAAAGGAGTTAATAGAGAAGGTATGGACAAATTAATAGCATATTTAGAAAAAACAGATTTCTTTATTGCTCCAGCTTCGACAATGTTTCATGGAAACTATGAGGGGGCTTTGGTTGAACATAGTTTAAATGTATACAACTTATTTAAGGAAAAGAATGAAAGATATGAATTAGGTTTAAAAGAGGATTCAGTAATATTAATGTCTTTGTTACATGATATGTGTAAAGCTAATTTCTATAAGCCAACAACTAGAAATAAGAAAATTGATGGCAAGTGGGTAGTAATTCCATGGTATGACGTTGATGATTCACTTCCATGTGGTCATGGTGAAAAATCAGTAATACTTATACAGGCATTTATAAAGCTATCTGGAGAAGAAATGCTGGGTATTAGATGGCATATGGGTGGATATGAAAATAAAGATAACTATAGGACCTTAAGTGCAGCATGGGACAAATATAAGAGTGGAGCTTGTTTACACACAGCAGATTTAGAAGCAAGTAATATATTAGAATACAAAATTGACTATGAAAAAGCTGGTCAACAGAAAATGAACTTATAGGAGGATACCAGAATGAATAAAGTAGTGCAAATAGGACGTATGACTAAAGATGCAGAATTAAAATATTTGCCTGGAAGCGGGACAGCAGTAGCAAATTTTAGTATAGCTGTTGATGATGGATTTGGAGACAATAAGAAAACTTATTTCTTTAATATAGTTGTATTTGGTAAAAGTGCTGAAGCAGTTGTAAATTACACTCACAAAGGTTCAAAAGTAGCAGTAACAGGAAAACTAACCACTAGAACATGGGATGCTCAAGATGGTACTAAAAGATATGCAACTGAAATTGTAGCAGATAGTTTTGGAGGAATAGAGTTTCTTGATAATAAATCAGATAACCAAAACCAAACCAACTATCAAACTAACGAATACTCAGTTCCAAGACAAGTAGATGATCAATTAGAAGCTGTGGATGACGGAAATATGCCATTTTAAAATAATATGAGAATAAGAGATATGAACAAATCTGTTATATTTTCTTATTCTCACATGAAATTCAATTGAGAGGTAACGATGATAAAAATAAACACTATTCAGGACTTGGTAAATAAATCAGATATGATACCAACAGTAGCATTGAAAGATATAAGTGGAAGAATATCTGATTGGCTATCAAGCGGAGGAAAAGAAACTGATCCATATATAAAACAACAATTTAGATACGCGGAAAACTTAATAAATATGAGGATGTGAACAAATGAGATATAAATTTACTGAGAAGGAAGTAACAGAAATTTTAAAGAACATTATTGTACTAGTAGATACGAGAGAGCAGGCTAATTATCATGTTACAAGCTGGTTAAGCAAGAATAAAATAAAATTTAAGACACAAAAACTTGATTATGGTGATTATTCTTGTATGTTGCCTTTTGGAACATTTAAAGGACAACAACGAGACATTTATTTTGATAGGGATATAGTTATTGAAAGAAAGTTCTGTATAGATGAACTTGCAATGAACTTAAAGGATAAAAAAACAAATATTAATGAGATTAAAAGAGAAATAATAGAGTTATTTGGAGAAAAATATTTAGAAAAGATATTAAAAACTGATTATAACAGGTTAAAATATGAGTTTGCTAATATGAATAAACATAAAATTGATTTTTATGTATTTTTAGAAGATAAGAATTTTGATTCAAATATTAGATCAGGAAATTATAGAGCTCAGTATGAACCTAAAACATTGTATGCAAGATTAAAAGCCTTAGAAAGAGAATTCAAAACAGTCATAAGGCCTGTAGACAATGAATTTATGGGAAGTGAAATATATAATACTCTTAAATATGGAATAAGGAACAAACTTGTTCATGATGGTTACATTGAGGAGGTTAATTTAGATGTCAGAGAAGATAACTAAGGACCAGGAAACATTAATTTGTAAAAGAGCAATAGATACATTTGGAGCAGCAATTCAACAAGTAGTTGCCATGGAAGAGTGTGGAGAATTAATACAAGCTATTTCAAAGGCGATAAGATGTAAAACTCACAATGTTGAGGAAGAGATAGCGGACGTTGAAATAATGTGTAAGCAGCTAAGGATTATATATAACAGTCAAAAAGTTGATGAAATTAAACAAGATAAATTAAAGAGGCTTGAAGGAGTTGTTTGGAATGGGCAGAGCAGAAAACAGAAAAATGAAGAAGCACATTAAAGGCAGGATGACAGAGCAGCAATTTAATGTCTTTCAAAGTGAGGTAAATCAGGAATTTATTAATGGTGAAGTAAACAAACAAATTAAATTTTATCAAGAATTATGGACCGATTGTTTGTTAGAAGCATTTAAAAAGAACGGATATTCATTAGATAAATCAAAGATGATTCTAGATGATGTGGAACTTATAATGCTTAGGAAAATAAGTGAAAAGAAAAATAATCAAGCTGGAAGGATTCCAGTAGTAAAAGGTAGGTTGTAGTTATGGGGAATTTAAAGAGAGCTTATCTAACTTCTGAAGAGAAAAATTTCTACATGATATCTAAAGCTTATATCCAGTATTGTGATGGACTTAGAGGGTTAGATGTGCATACAAATAATCCAGTTTGGGAAGATTGGAAAGACCGTGGAATGTTAACTGGCACTATGCAGAAAAATATAAAGATGACTTACACATATCTTAAGAAATTCTGTTACGAGCTTGAAGAAAATTTAAGTGCAACTGAAATGGAAAGACTTAATAAACAACTTAATAAATTTGATTATAAATTAGTGGATGATTTTACAGTTAAGAAGTTGCTTAGGGATATTGGAAATAATATAAAGTATGCGGTAATTGAAAGAGAAAAACTTGAACCAGTACTACAGGATATAGCAGCAGTAAGATGTGTTGGATGTACTGCTAATTATGAAAAATGTCCTTTGTATAAAATGCTTGACGATATAAGTATACCTTACGTAAAAGAATGTCCTACATGTCCATACGCATGTGAACTTAGTGAATATACAGAAGATGAACTTAAGAATATTGAAAGAATGAGAAAAGTTATACACAAAAGAAAATCTGTTGCAAAAGAATTCAATAGAAAAATTGAATATGAAGATAAAAAATCAAAATCTAAGAAACGAAAATAATTAATTGGCCTATAAGGAGGGACAAGGCTTGAATGAACTACATGATATCGAGTTAAATAAACTAATTGAAAAGGAAACTGGAGAAAGATTTAACAGGGAAGGATATATAAAATGTCCCTTTCATAAAGAAAAAACGCCTTCTATGAAAGTTAGGTTTTTCCCAGACAGAAATAAACAAAAGTACAAATGCTTCGGGTGTGGAGCTACTGGAGATGCAATAGATTTTATATCTAATTATAAAAATATTGACTATAATGCAGCCAGGGAATATTTAGATCTTGAGGTTAAAAAGAATGACTTTGAAATTTCAGAAGATAAAGTAAGAAACTATATAGATTGGCAGCTAGAGCATACTAAAAAAGATTATAAATTTTTAGGATTATTTACTTTTGTAGATGATGATAATACTCCAATTTACTACAAAGCTAAGTTCCGTAAGCCTGATGGTAAAAAAGAAACTCCATATTATTGTTTTGATGAAGATGGAAAAGTAGCAAATAGGCGAGGAACTGATGAAGTTCCATACAATCTATTTAATGTACTTAATGCAATTGAAAATAATAAGGTTATAGTCTTTGTAGAAGGCGAAAAAGATGCCAATATGATAAATAATACTTTGAAGAATACAGAGTACGTAGCGACATCTATAAAAGGGGTAAAAGACTATACACCAATAAAGCAAAAAGATATGAGGATATATGTCATTGGTGATACAGGAGAAGCAGGTACTAAATATATAGATGAAATTAAAAAAGAATTTTTTGGAATTGCATCTGAGTTTAAAGTAATTAATCTTCCAGGACTAAAGAAGCTTGGTGATAATAAAGATGTTACAGACTGGTTAGAAGATCTTGGACATAATAAATATGATTTATTTAGAGCCTTTAGCAGAAGTTTAAACTTAAAAGACAATTACGAATTACAGCAAGATTCACATGGGATTTATAGATCATGGCCAAGTAAAACAAATCCTGATGAATACAAAAAGCAATATTTAACTGATTTCCAAGTAGTAGAAGCTAAAAGACTTAGATTTATTGAAGAAGATAGGGAAGGAGTAAGGCTTCTATTAAAAAGTAATACTGGAGATCTTATTGAAAGAATAGGTCCAAGTTCCAAATTTGATGATGTAAAAGCTTTTAAAAATTTCTTAGGGACTTTGGACCTAGCATTTAAAGGCAAACCAGATGATGTTACAGATCTAAAGAGTTGGATTAATAAATACTGGGCCTTAGAGAATGAGGAGATATATACTGGAGATAAATTTATTGTGAAAGATGGATTATTGAATCTAGTTACAGGAGATGGGGCAATAAATGGTATAGGAGTAAATAACTCATTAATATCAAATAATAATGATATAAAGATTTTAGATATTGAAAGTATCTCAAGAGAAGAAATTAAAGAATTAAAAGGACATATTTTTAAATTTACTGAAACTAGCAAGGCAATCAGTATTATTGGAACAGTTATAAATGACCTTGCAATATATCAAAATCAAGAAATAGGTGAAAAGCTTCCACATCTACTCATAGTAGGTGAATCTCAATCAGGTAAAACAACTATTTTAGAAAAAGTAATAGCACAAATACTCAATTATCCAGTAGAAAATAAGAAGTCTATAGGAAATAGTAGTAACTGGGCAATGCAAAAGGATTTAAGCACAGGAAATTATCCAAGCCTTTATGATGAGTTTAAGCCTAGCATGATGGATAAATATAAGATGCAGAAACTAAGTGGACTACTTAGAGATTTATATGATAGGCAGGTAATAAACAAAGGTGATAAAACACTTAATGTTAAATCATTTCAATTGACTAGACCGCTCATAATGGCAGGAGAAGAGTCTTATCCAAATTCAGAAACAGCTCTTATAACTAGAAGTTGCATAGTGTATCTTTCAAGGAATGAGCGTACTAAGAAAAATAGTGATGTAATGCAATGGATGGTTGATAATCAAATAATCCTTAATAAGTTTGGAAGAAGCATAATTGATACAATTCTTAATTTAAAGCCAGAAGAATACAAAGCTATTAGGAATAGTAAAAGATCATGTTTCAAAAATTTAAAAGAAAGAGCTCTTGATACAGCAATAAGTATAGCAGCAGGCATTGAAATATTTAATATTTTATTAGAGAATTTTAATCTTAAAAAAATTGAGAATTACGAAGAATTTATTTATAAGAATATAAAAGAAGAAATTCTTGAAAATGAAGAAGATACAAGATCTACAGTTGAAAATATGTTAGTTCTTTATAACGACATAATCGAAAATGGCAGGATATTTAAAGCTAAAGATATAGTTAAAAATACTGGTGAAGGTTTGTTTATAAGAACATCTGAAATGATTAACGAGATATTTAAGTTCGTAAAGGATTATGGATCAGCAGAAGTTGTTCCTTTAAAGCTGAGAGATTTTAAAAAGCAAGCAGCTAAAGCAGGATATCTATTAAAACAATCTGGTAAAGTATTTAAAATTGAAGGACAGGCAGCTAGATTTGATGAATATAGTGCATCTAAATTTAGAAATTTACACTTAGATGCAATAGTTGAACCAGAGATATATGATCAGTCTTACATAAGTAAGGCAGAACAAAAAGTTATTGAAGGTGTGTTTAATAAATAGTTCAGAATATGTAGATTATGCGAAATAAGGAGTGAAACAAGTGATACAGATATTGGAGTTATTTGGAGGGATAGGAAGTCCACGAATTGCTCTTAGAAACTTAGGAATAGATGTTAAGGCAATAGATTATGTTGAAATTGATGAAAAGGCTGTGAGAAGTTATAACGCAATGTTTAAGAAAGACTTAGCATATAAAACACAATCAGTTGTAAATTATAATCTTAAGCCTGACATCCTTATCCATGGTTCACCTTGCCAAGATTTTTCTATAGCAGGGCACCAAAAAGGAGCAGATGAAGGAACAGAAACACGAAGCAGCTTAATGTGGGAAACTATTAATATTATTAAACAGATGGGTGTATGGAAGCCTAGAGTTGTTATTTGGGAGAATGTAAAGAATGTTCTTAGCAAACATATGAGACATAACTTTAACAGATACCTAGAGGAAATGCAGAAACTAGGATATACAAGCAATTATGCAGTGCTAAATGCAATGGATTTTGGATTACCACAGAATAGAAATAGAGTATTTACGGTTAGCTGTTTAGATGGAACAATGTTCAATTTTGAAACGTTAGAAAGAAAAACTATGGTAAATATTAAGGAATTTCTTGAAGAGACTTATGAAGAAAAATATATTGTATCTCAGCCAAGTATGATAAAGAAAATAAATACTAACGAGACTATGGGAATCAATGTGATTAGAGATTATGCAAATACAATTACAACTAAGCAAATGCGTTGCCCTAACAGCGGGGTAATAGATTTATGTGATGGAAGATATAGATATCTTACAGAACGTGAATGTTGGAGGTTACAAGGATATAGCGATGAAGATTTTGAAGCAGCTTTAAAAGTTCATCCTGGAAAGCCTGGCAAATTAAATGGAGCATTATATAAACAAGCTGGCAATTCAATTCCTACAGTATTTTTTGAAAGTATGTTCAAGCAAATGTTAGGAATATAATTACTTCGCAATACTTAGAAAAGCAAACCTAAAAAGGTTCGCCTTGAATTATTTACAATCTTTATCATTGATAGGAAAGATTTTGTCGCAATTATTACAATGAAACATTGTAACAGTCATAGTTTTAGGAGTATTTTTCCAAGGACATTCATTATCCAATAGTTCTTGTGTATATGGAGGTAAAAGTTTTCCGTCAGAACCAAAAACACTATAGGCGTTAGGGATTTTATCTTTTGCATATATTTCACAACCACATATAGGACAATAAGTTGGATAATTAATCATATTATAAAACACCTCCTTTCACACTTAACTATATGATTAAAAATATTAGATTATGAAAACAAGAGGTGATATATTGATAATCAAAAATGAAAAATGCATTGGTTCTAACAAGGAGTGCAACTGTGTAAGTACCTGTAGATATCTATTAGATAGATTTGGTGTATTTGAATGTGAAAATAATGAGTTTAAGAGATTAACAATTGAAGCAGGATATGAACATGAACTACAAGAAAGAGCAAAGCTTTAAACTTGGTCTGAGAGAAAAGAGGAGCTGATCAAATGAAATTAATAGATAGATATATTTGTGAATTTATGAATGAAAAGAATTTAAGTGATGAAGAAAAGGATATGTTAATTACTTCAGAATGTCCTTGTGATTCATTTAATGATGTAGATAGTGATGGAACTGGAATATATTGTGCTAATGACAAAAAAGAAGAGAATAAGTGTTACAAGTGTTGGAATAGAGAATGTGATTATGAAAGAAAGATTGTATTTCCTGCAATATATAAGCATTTTAAACATACAGAAGACGGAATGTTAAATAATTATATGTATGTAACTATGGGAATTATTAAATTTATTGCATTTGATGACTATGGTAAATATATCAGTGAACCTTATACTTATCTTAAAAGATTTTCAGCACAACATACAGAAAGATCTAGCAAGCCTGTATCAGGAAGCTATATAACAATAATCGAAAAAGATGGATGTTTTTACTCGCCGAACATAGAAGAAAATGAAGAACTAGTATTATATAAATCACTATACGACGGACATAAAGCTTACGCCAGACCATTAGAAATGTTCCTAAGTAAAGTAGATCATGAAAAATATCCTGATATAAAACAGAAATATAGATTTGAGATTGTGAGGTATTAACTATGAAAATATATATAGCTGGGAAAGTAAGAGGATTAAAGAACTACAAAGAAGTATTTAAAAAAGCTGAAAAAGAGTTGCAAAACAAAGGACATATAACATTAAATCCTGCTGAACTTCCAGAAGGATTACATTGGACTGATTATATGAAAATATGTATTCCAATGCTAGAAGTAGCTGAAGCAATCTATCTTTTAAACAACTGGCAAGATAGTACAGGTGCCAAAGTAGAAAAAGCCTAAGCAGAATGCCAAGGGAAAGAAATTATATACCAGGAGGATTAGGTTATGGAATTTATAAGTGCAGAAGAATTTAGAAAACAACCTGTAGAAGTACAGAAGTATTTTATTGATTGGTTTTTAGAAAATAAAAGTGTTACTGATTTAGTTCAAGTAGAATTACATCCAGTAGCTGAGATAAAACTATATTCAGAAGGATTTCAAGATAGCAAACTTCAATTTGAATATAAAAAAGAATATCAGTTTAAAGGTAAAAAAATAAATGGAAAATATGAAATAACTCCACTATTAACAGAAGGACAATTAAGAAAATTTATTGAGGATAATACAGGAGGTAAAGTAGAGTTTTATCCTGATGTTTATCACGGAGAACGTTATTATACAATAATGATTAGAGATAGTGGATGTGGAGGAGATGACCCAGAGTTTGAAGTTGATGCAGATGATGTATTACAAGCCTATTGGAAAGTAGCAATTCAGATTGCAGAGCAGGAGGGAAAGCAAAATGATTAACAATAATAGAATTGAAGCGTTAAAGCTTTATAAAAATGATTTAGATAAATTAATCCAAAGAGAATCAAAAAAGATTGAGAGGTCTAAAGAAAAGCAGCAAGAGAAAGGTGAACAAATCTTATCAGAATATAAAAATGCAAATGATGTATTAGAAGCTTATGCCTGTGGATCAATCACTGAGAATAAAAAAGATAAATTCCTAGAGTTTTTTGAAAATAAGGACAAGGTAATAAAAGAGCATACACCGGAAGGTATTTACTTAAATATGCTTAAGCAAGATATAAATAACATTGATATAGAAATAAAACATAAGGACAAATTAAATGATATTCCTGAAGGTGATATTGGAATTAAAGAAGAGCCTGGAATACATTTAAGTGATATTTATAAGATTGATACTTATGATTCTTTAAATTTAGTAGTGAAGAAGAAAATCACTCCAAAAGCTACTGATGAAAAACCTAACCCAGAGCCAGTATGGAAAGTAATTTCATATCATCCGAATTTAGAATCAGCATTTAAAAGTATAGTAGATGATGAAGTTATACTTTCAGCATCAAGTGGAATTGATAAAATAATGAAAACTCTACAGGAATTAAAAGATTTTAAGCATGAGATTTTATAGAATGGCATGAATAGGGATGTGAGCATGGTTTTGAAAGTGATAAAATGCACTCAAAGCCAGTAATTCCAATAGGTTAGAGTACTTTTAAAGAATTGAAAAAAGTAAAAACCATCTCTGCATCACTAATACCAATGGTTTGAAGCACTTTTTTATAGGTATTGTAAAAAGTTGGTTTCTGAAAAAGTGTAACTTGTAACCAAAATGTAACCGAAATGTAACCAAGCAAATGCGCACCGTTAAGCCATTTATATATATATAGTTACATAGTTACATAAATATAAATATATATATTATATATATAAGAGATATACGTGTTATATAAAGTTGCACACATAGAATTTATAAAGTGTAACTTTTGTAACCATAGTTCAATGTATTGATATTACTAGTATTGAGTGGTTACAAATAAAATGTAACCTAGATAAAATGAGGTGAATTAATGAAATTTGATATGCTCCAGATAAAAAAGGATAGAGTTACAGAAATAAAAAAGCAGATTGTTAAGTATAGCAAAAGTAAGAACTGGTCAATTATAAATACATTAAGAACAGAGCAAAGACAATTACAATCTGAAATCAAACATATGGAAGGTGATATGCTTGGAAGATAAGTTTAAGAAAACAGAAGCAACTCTTTATAATTATAAAAGTCTTGTAGTTAAAATTAAGAATATTGAAATTGATATAGATGATCTAGAAAATGATATTACAGTAAAAGCAATCAGTTATGATGAAAAATCAAGTCCAACTAATGCATTTAATTCAGTAGTAGAAAATGAAGTAGTTAAAAGGGAAGAAACTATTAAGCAGCAGATAGATGTTCTGAAAAGCAAATTGAAGTATAACGAGAACTTAAAAATAAAAATTGATGGAGCACTAGAACAATTAACTACTGATGAATATAAGTTAGTTGATTTAAGATACTTTGGTAGAGATAAAAGAACATGGATATCAGTAGGACAAGAGCTAGGATTTGATAAAGATTATTGTACTAAAATACGTAATAAGATTATTAATAAGTTAAGTACACTTATCTATCCATAATAAACTGTTAAGACACAGTTATAATACAGATTTAAGCCAGTTATAAAACAGTTATTTAACATATTTTTGATTAAATAAAGAGTTATAATGATATTGTTGAAAGAGTTAGTTAAGAGCTCCTAAACATAATTCTTGCCCCTTTTAAATTATCACCTAATATATTTAAAGCAGCTAAGTATTAATTTATTTAGTTGCTTTTTGTTATAAGTGTATTTAAAGGCGATTAGAGAGTATTTTTTTCATTAATGAATAATTTATCATTAAATGGATTAAGTCTTGTCTATGGGGAGAATAAGTGTAAAATATAATGTAAAGTGAGAAGGTGATAGTATGGCAGTTGAATCTCATATAATTACTAAAGAAAAAGATGATATGATTAATATGCTCTTAAGTGGTATTAGCATTAAGGAAATAGCAGAGTCATGTAATGTATCAAGGCCTACTATTTATGCATGGAAAAAAGAACCATTAGTTATGGCTGAGTTAGATAGGCGAAGAGAACAACTTAAAAAGACAGCTCAAGATAGAATTGTTTCTAATGTTGGCACATGTATAGATAATATGTATGATATGGCTAACCAAAAGACAGATCAACGTGTTAGATTTCAAGCCAATAAGTTTATAATAGAGATGGCTCTAGGTAAGGCAACAGCTGGTATAGATAATAAGAGTAACTCTACTGGTGATGATGATGGTGATAAAGATATTAATACATTGAAGAGTGAACTTGATGATATCAAGAATCTTAAAGTTGTTGGGAAATAATTAAGAGAGTTTTGGATAGTATTGCTTAACTTCTATTGGAAAAACTCCATATTTGATTAAAAGTCTGACCTTTGTAAAAAGCGAAATTGATATAAATTGCATGGTTAAGCCATTGTTATATATTAATCTTTTCAACTAAATAAACGTTTAGCGAAATAATTAGTCTGACCTTAATGTAATGGATTGGGAAATACTTTGATGTGAAAATAGGCTTATAGGGGTAGGTTCTAAATTGGAACTAAGCCAAAATACTGTCGACCAGTTTCACAATTCTTGTAGCAAATTTAAAAAGTCAGAGAATTATTTTAATTTATCTTTAGAATATATTTTTTTATTTCAGAAATAAGATTATAAATTGTAAGACAAGCTATTCCAATATTTAAAATTAATAATGTATTATTCAAAAAAATATTCATAATCAACACCTCAATATGAAGTATATCCAATGATAGTATTTAAAATACACAAAGGATTATAAATCTTTTTATAGAATATTGTATTTTATGGAAGGAGAGATTTAAATGAAAAATGAAGTTTTAAGTGAAATTGAAGATAAAGTTGCACATGGGATAAAAGAAATTGCTCAAAATAGTGGGTGTATGTATTTAAATTGTTCTTTAGGAGAATGGAGAGATTGTAATAATTATATTCATGAACTTAAAGAGATGGATACTAAATACTTAGAAAGATGTTTGAGAGAATTAAATAATGCTGGAAGAGGTATTTCTTTGCATTATGAGAGTATCAAAAAAAGTGTTGATTTATCTGGACATAGATTTACTATGGAAGAAAAATCAGAAATTATTTCTATAGCGAAAAAACAACTGTATACATTATTTGATTTAAAGAAGCAAGAAATTCAATCACAACTTGAAATAAGATAAAGTGGAGGTGATAAAGCTTGAAAATTCCATATGATTTCCCTAGTGATGAAGCTAGAAACAAATGGTTGCTTTATCACTTCTTAAAAAAATCCTATACTGATATAGGCATAGATGATAAAAAAGCTGAAGAATTGACAGATAACAAGATGTTAGAGAACTCTAAGAATTTATTTGGATTCCATGGCCTAGCTTGGTCTTTGGGGCAGATAAGCTTAGAGTTCTTTTGTTTATACTTTTTGCAAGATATATATTTGCCAAAAGAAGATAATGCTGCAGCTCCATTAGCAGATGTTCATGAAGAATTATGGCATGATATACAAGAATCTATTGTAGGTGATGGTCCTGAACAATTAGGTAGAGTTCTTAGTAGAGGTACTGGTAAAAGTGCATTTGGTACTTTAGGACCTAGTATTTGGAGTATGTCATATAAACATAAGACATATGTATTGATATGTTCTGATATAGGAAGTACAGCTGAAAAGTTTATCAAAGATATAAAAGATAATGTTATTGAAAATAAATATATTGAAGATGCTTTTGGTAAAATGCTTGATGATGGTAATAAAGATTATAAATGTAATGCTACTCAACTTGAATTTACAAATAGAACTTTTGTTGAAGCTATTTCCTCAACATCTCCTATGAGAGGTAGAAAATATAAGAATGTAAGACCAGATCTTATAATTCTAGATGATTACCAAAGTGAAGATGATGTAAGAACTGAGGAAGCCAGGGAAAAGAAATGGAAAAGATATTCTGATGATGTTAAGTTTGCAAAGCAAAGACCTGTAAAACGTAATGGTAAGATTATTAAAAAGGGTACTGTACTAATGGCTTGGGGAACTCAGCAGCATAAAGAGTGCTTTTATAGCAGACTTCTTAAGAGCTCTACATGGAAATTTAAGAAATATAGAGGAGTTGATATTGATAATGTTGATGAATATTTCAATAGTGGGTTATGGCTAGAGTTTAAGAATATATTAAATAATTTTAATAATCCTGACCATTTAGAAGATGCTAAAGAGTTTTATTATAAGAATGAATCAAAAATGCAATTTTGTAAGTTATGGCCAGAATTTTGGGATTGTTTAGATTTAGCATTAGATTATTATGAAAATCCAAACTCATTTAAACAAGAGGTCCAAGGTGATGTAGATGCTATAGGTGAAAAGTGGTTTAAGTCTATGCGTACTGAAGATAGGAACACTATTGAAACACATGATTTTATAAAAACCATGCTAATTGTAGATCCAGCATCTAGTGGAGGTAGAAAAAATGACTATAGCGCATATATGGTGGGTTCAACTTGCAGCAATGGATTTAAATACTGCCGCAAAGGTGAACTTGCAAAAATAAATGCAAGACAAGAATTTGATAAGTATATTGACCACATGATTGAATATTTATTAGAATATCCAAATATTACGCATGTAAGCATAGAAAAGAATACTTTCAGTGGAGCTGATGCAAATCAATTGGAAAAGAAAATAAAGGAACATCCAATATTAAAATATAAAAATATTACTATCATAAATGAAGCTCAAAGAAAAAATAAAGATGATAAGATATCAACTATAATTCCTTACATTAATCGTGGGGAATTTATTTTTTGCTCTGAAGATGAAGATTTTATTAATCAGATTATGGAATTTTCAGGACAAAAGTATAGTGTTCATGATGATGCTCCAGATAGTGCAGCTGAATTTTGGATTAAAGTTGATGAAATAAAAACAGTTAGCAAAATACAAATATTAGATAGACGAAGTTTTGGTTTATAGGAGGAATACAGTTTGAAAATCAGTGATTTAATTAAACAATTATTTAAAAAAGAAATAGGACTGGACCTTAGTAATTCAGAACATTTAGCTTTAGTTAAAAAAGCTTATGGATCCTATTGGGTTTTTAGAAATATTTATAGCAAAATGTATGAATATTATAAAGGCAATACAGATGCTATAAAAAAATATTTATTTGTTACTGAAAGAAGTAATCTTAAGATAAACACTAATTATCTTAAGAAGTTTATTAAAGAAGAAGTTGCTTATACTCTAGGAAATGATATTACCTATGAGTCTAGGAATGATAATTCAAGTGAGATAAAGGATATTGAATATTATACAGCTCATTGGGATGAATTACACGATACTGATGTTATGAAATATCTTTTAATATTTACTCAAATTTACGAATTATACTATATTGATGATAATGCTGATTTTTGTAGCAAGATTATAAAACCAACTGAAGGTTATGCATATTATGATAAATCTTCAGGCAAAGTTTTATTTTTTATTCATGCTTTTAAAAATGATTTTGATACAACTACATCTTATATTGATGTTTATACTGCTGATTATATTTATCATTATGATGGAAAATTTAATGAAATTGCTAAACCAAGTGAAAATATGTTTGGAGAAGTTCCTGTTACTATAGGTAAGTTAAGTGAAGAAAATTATGATGATAGTTTATACAAAGATATAAAAGGCTTGCAGGATGCATTTGAAACAAATTTAAGTGACTGTGGTAATGAAATAAGTGATTTTAGAAATGCTTATTTGTTATTTAAAAATGCTTCAATTGATGATGATCAGGCTAAAAAAATGAAGAAAAAGGGAATTATTCAGCTACCAGGCGAAAAAGCAGATGCAACATGGCTAATTAAAGATATTAAAGATACATTTATCAGCAATACTTTAGATAGATACAAAGATACTATGTATGAGATTGCTTGTCATATTAACCATAATGAAAAACTTCAGAGTAATTTAAGTGGTGTTACACTTCAATCTAGATTAATTGTGTTGGGGAATAAATGCAAGCTTGAAACTAAAGCTCATTGCAATATTGTCAAGAATAGGATTAGATTCTTATTTATGTATCTAGATATGAAGAAAAATAAAGAGTATGACTATAAGGATACTAAAATAATTTATACACCAAATATTCCAGCTGACGATTTAAGTACTGCTCAAATGCTTTCACAACTTCCAGAAGATATAGTATCTAAAGATACAGCTAGAGGATTATTAAGTTATATTAACAATAAAGTTGCTGAAGCCGAGAAGGTAAAAAAAGAACAGCAACAAAAATTTGAAAATGAAGTAGATCTTGATAAGGTAGTTGATAAAAATGAATAGAGAAGAAATATTAAAGATTTTATCAAGTTATGATTTAACTGAAGAAGAAAAAGAATATTTATATTTGCAATTATATTTTACAAATCAGTTAAATAGTAAAAGTGATGAAGAAATACTACAGATGCATAAGGAACAGAAAAAAAATAGGGATAGCATTCTGAATGAAATAGCAAAAATAATGTTATCTTATTCTATAGTTGAATCCATTATGTCTATTAGTAAGTCTGACAAACTTAAATTACAATCCAAGATAAATGGATTAATTAATAGCAAAATTCAATCTGAACTTAAATATGAGACTATAAAGACAGGGCAGTTATTAAAGTATATTGGTGAAAATAAATATAACACTAATAAATATATAGATAGTTTAGGTATGAAAGCTGATTATAATTTACTTCCAGTAAAGCAGGACATATTAGATAAAATAATTAATACAAAAGTTGACGGGAAATTTTGGAGTGACAGGCTATGGAATAATAAAAATCAAACTGCTGCTGATTTAAGGAATGAAATAAAGAAGTTCCTGAAGGGTGAAACTACAGTAAATCAGATTGAAGATATTATAAAGAATAAATATGATTCAAATGCATTTAATACCAAAAGACTTGTAGTAGATAATATTGCAAGAGTTCAGGAGGGTATGAATGATGTCTGGAGAGAAGATCATAACATAAAAAGAGTTCTTTACCTAGCAACTTTATGTCATAACACTTGTAGTAATTGCAGTCAGTATGATGGTAAGGAATACCTAGTAGACAGAAAGCCTGTAGATTTGCCACAGCATAATTTTTGCAGATGCACTTATGTTAATCTGCCCTATAAAGGTTGGAGGCCTTCAGAGAGACTTGATAATGAGACTAAGAGTAGAGTGACTTGGCAAGACTATGAAGAATGGGTAAGTAAGTTTAGACAAACTGGTGGTAAATATACTATAGGTGATGTTGCTTGGAATGATAGAAGAGAAGATGAAGCAAAAGATTATTATGATTTAATAAGGGATAGAAATGATGACATAAAGATGATATCTAAGAATGTAGGATTTTCAGAAAAAATGATAGCTCAAATCAAAAATCATGTGTTTTACAATGATAAACATGTATTATTTGATGGAATAAGGCAACTTGATCCTGATTATGATATGTCAGTTGCGTGGCAAAGGTTAATAAATGGTGATTTTAAAGATAGAGACATTTTATTATTAAGACATGAATATCTTGAAAGTGGAATTGAAAAAAGGTATAATTTAACCAATAAGCAAGCACATGATATAACTATTAAAAAATATGATTGGCATAAAAAATTAGAATCTGAGAAAGGAGAGTTCGGAGAAGATGATTGTCTTACTAAAATTATTGGAAAAAAATAATAATAGTGTGATTTATTCATATGGATATGATGAAGATAATCTTGATGGTAAAATTGAAGTATTCTTGAACAATCCAGATGAGTATAAATTAATTAAAGAATCAGATGATAAGCGTATTGGTAAAAAGGGAACGCTGATAGCTATAAGTAAAGTTATAAGAGCTGTAAAAAATGATAAAATTAAAGAGTTTTTAAGCTATCAATCATAATAAGCACTTACTTAGAAAAAGAGTAGGTGCTTTTATTATGAAAAAATTTAAGGAGGGGATGAAATGATCCATCATCATTTAACAACGTATGTTGAAAATGGAGTTAAATATGCAGAGTCGTGGATTCAGATTAATATTTTTAAGTGGTGCTTTTGTATTTTTAAAAGAAAAAAGAAATTATATACAGTTATGAACAGGCCTAGATAAGGCTTATTTTTATTTTAGGAGGAAATCTATGTTTGAGAAGTTCTTTAAGTTTGGGTTTATTTCAATTATGTTTGGCTATTTAACTATTATAGGTATTTTAATAACATTTGGACTTAAGTTTTTATTTTAGGAGGAATTGAAAGATGAAAAAATTATTTATATCACAACCAATGAGAGGACTAAAAGATGAAGAAATTCTTAAAGCAAGAGAAGAAATTCGTATTAAAGCAGAGAAGGAAATAGGTGAGCCTGTAGAATTAATAGATTCATTTATTGAAGATTATCCAGGAGAAATTAATAAAAGTATACCTGTTTGGTATTTAGGAAAATCAATACAATTTCTTTCACAAGCTGATGTTGCTTATTTCGGTGGAGATTGGAGAAATGCAAGAGGTTGCAAGATTGAACATGAAATAGCTGTTCAATATGGAATAGATAGATTAGAAGATTAATAATTGACTTTAAGCAACAGTCATTAAACAGGCTTTATTTTTATACAAAATATTCGATTTGTGGGCGATTGAGTGTACAAGTCGATAAATTTATCATTGAAACTAATAAAAGTGTTCTATGGTCTTTTATTTAAGCCTGTAGAGGATTTGAGGAGGAATATATAAATGAAAAAATCAGAAATTATGGAAAAAATCAAAAATTTAAAGGATGATGATGATATTAATGAATTACTTAAAGGCACAGATGTAGAGGAAACTTTTAAGGTGGAGCCTACATTAGATACATTTAAAGAAAAAGTTAAATCTGACAAAGATTTTAAGGCTTATTTAGATTCAGAAAATGATAAGCATTATTCAAAAGCTTTGAAGACTATGAAAGAAAATGGGACATGGGAAAAGGAATTTGGAACTGAAATAACTACTAAATATCCTGATTTAATAACTGATCCTACGCAAAAAAAACTTGCAGAGTTGGAAGCAGAACTTGCAAAAGAAAGAGCTGCTAGTGCTAGAAAAGATTTATTATCAGATGCAATGAAGTATGCATCAGAAAAGAAACTGCCTACAGGCTTTGTTGAAAAATTCTTAGGAGAAGATTTAGATAGTACTAAAGCTAATTTAGATACATTAGCTGATGATTGGTCAAAGGAGATAGAAACAGCAGTTGAAAGTAAAATGAAAAGTAATTCTTATGTTCCAGGACAAGGTGCTGATGGAAAAACTATGAGTATAGGTGCTTCCATAGCAGCAAAAGCAAATGCAAGTAAATCAGCTCCAAGTGATCCTTGGGCTACAAAATAAGGAGGAATGAAAATGTATTTTAGAAAGAACACATATGAAAGTGATTTAGAAATCTTAGTTACTGAAAAAAATCTAGTAACATTTAGTGGAACAGTATTAGCAGCTAATGTTACTACTGCTGATGAAAATGGTAAGAAATATGTTTTATCAGGTTCATTTATTGATGATGATGGAAATATAGTAACACAAAGTGGAAGTACAGGAGCAGAGACTTTAAGTTCTACACCAGTTGGAGTGCTTTACAAGACTGTAGATGTAACTAATGGTAATAATATAGGCGCTCTTATTGTTGAAGGTTATTTAAGATCAGATAGAGTATTAGATGGTTTTGCAGATAAAGCAATAGAAGCAATTAAAAAAGCATTACCAGGTATAAAATTTAGATAGGAAGGTGAATTATATATGCCAAGATTAGAAGAGGTTTTTAACACAGAAGAATTAATTAATTATTTTAAAGAAAGACAAGAAACTCCAATGTTAGGAGAAAGTTTATTTCCAGAGAGAAAAATTCAAGATATTGAATTTGATATGATTCTAGGAAGTGGAGGTCTTCCAGTAAGTGCAGAAGTACATGCATTCGATACTGAGACACAACTTGCTAGTAGAGAAGCAATTGAAAAAGGTGTTGCAAGTTTAGCTCTTATAAAAAGAAAAATAAAGATTGCTGAAAAAGAAATAATAAAAATAAATAATCCAAGAACTGATACTGAACTAGCATTTGTATTAAGCCAACTTTACAATGATGCTGAGAAAATGACAGATTCAGTAAAAGTAAGAGTTGAAGCAATGAGAATGGAATTGCTTTCTACAGGTAAAATTGCAATTGATGAAAATGGTGTGAAAGTAACTCTAGATTATAAAGTTCCAACTGGAAATCAAAAGAAATTTACTTGGAAAACTCCTGCTACGGATGCTCCATTAGATGATCTAACTGCATTAGCTGATGCAGTTGAAACTGAAAGTGGCTATAGACCTACAAGGGCACTAACATCAAGGAAGCTTGTTAAAACTATTTGTAACTGTGATAGTGTAAGAAAAGCAATTTATGGAGTTAACTCAGATAAAATTGTTACATTAGCAGCTTTAAATGAATTATTAGTACAGTTAGACTTGCCACAAATAGTAGTTTATGAAGGAAAATATAAAAAGGAAACTAAAAAAGGATTTACAACAGTTAGATATTTCCCTGAAAATTGTATTGCTATGTTTGGTGATGAAACACTAGGTGAAAGTATTTATGGGCTTACAGCTGAAGAAGTTAAGCTTATAGGTGATGGAAAGATGGAAGAAGCTTCTATGTTGGATAATAAAATCTTTGTTGGAACTTATACATCTATTGATCCAGTAGGTGAGTTTACAAAAGCAGCTGCAACAATACTTCCTACACTTCCACATGGGGAAGAATTAGGAATTGCAACAATTACGCTATCATAGAGAGGTTTTATAATCTCTCTTTTCTTTTTAAGGAGGGGGATTTATGGCATTAATTTTTACAGATGAAGAGTTAGAGCAAATGTCTATAGTTGCTATTAGAAATTATCTTAATAAAAACTTTAGTGATAAATATATTAAAGATAATTTTGGAATTGCTATTAAAGTAGTATCTGAAAATATTAAAAAGTCTAGTAACCTTGATAAAAATATTAAGAGCAAGAGTCAAGGGGATAGAAGTGTTACTTATACAGATGAATATAAATTAATAACCCAAGATGTAGCAATGTTTCTTCCAACTCCTTATATAAAAATGTATTAGGTGGTGGATGTATGGATTTTTTCTATGATAAAGAAATTAATATCTATGAATATAATTCTTATGAGGATGAACATGGTATCGACAGAGAGGGATATAGTAAGATTAATGATGAGCCTATAATGGTCGATATGCAGCCTTATAGTTCTGAGAAAGCAAAGAAAGATTACGGATATAATATTGAGTGCAGCAGACGTATGTTTTGCGATATCATTCCAGAAATAACTGAAGATTGTATTATAGAATTTAACAATAAATTTTACTCAGTTGAAAAAATTCCTTGGGATGATGAATATTATGAAATTTTACTCAATGAAACTAAAGGTATAAATATTTTAGTGGTAGAAGAAAATGAGTAATACTTTTGGATTTGAAGAATTTATAAAGAAAATACAAGAAACACATAAGAGAGTTGTTGATGTGATTGATGAAACATTATTAGAAAGTGCAACAGAGTGTGTAGGAGAAATACAAAGCCGCACTGGTGTTAAAACTGGAAATCTTAGAAGATCTGCAACTAGTGGAGAAATAAGAGTTACAGGTAGCAAACATTCTGTAAAGGTAGGTTATGATACAGACAGAGCACCATATGCCGGAGCATATGAAAATGGTCATAAGCAGACACCGGGAAGATATGTTCCTGCAATAGGAAAGAAATTGAAAAAATCATATGTCCCAGGAAAACATATTGTAAGAGATAGTCTTACTATTGCAATGTATGGAATGGATGAAAAATTAAAAACTAAATTGAGGAATATAAGATGATAAAGTATGTAGATTTATTATACAGCATAGCAAAAATATTAGATGATAATTTCCCTAAATCAACTATTAGAATAGACAAGAAAAAAAGTGAGAATGAAATAAAAAATGGATTATTCTATATAATATTATCACCATTAAAAAGTTCAACAGCATTCAATTTAAGAAAAAAATTAATTAATGTGTATGTAGAATTTATTGAGGAGAATAAAACACAAGAAAGCTCTTTAAACAAGATTCAGGATCTAGAAGAATTATTTGATGAGAATTTATGTGTTGGAAATAGAAATCTTGCTATATTGAATAAAGAAATTAAAGATACGGAGGATAATATAACATTAATGTTTACTCTTAATTATTTTGACAATAAGAGTGAAAAAATTGAGGAAAAACCAGATAATGCTTATGAAGCTTTAATGGAAATTTTAAAATTAAATATTAAGAATGATTAGTTTTTGCTGGTCATTCTTTTTTGCGAAAAATTAGAAAGGAGTGATATATAATGTCAACAAGCAATACAATGCAAAGTATAAAGTTTAAAATCCAAGCACTAGCAGAATCAGTAAATACTAGAGCCACTAAAGGGGTTCTTTTTTTAGTTGTTGATGATGCTAATGTAGCAAAAGGATTGTATACTTATGCGAAACTTAAAAAAGTTACTGAAAATTATGAAGCTGATAATAAGAACATTATATCAACTGCATTCAGTGATTATAAAGTTAAAAAAGTTGTCGTTGCAGTTTCACATCATGAGTCTGGTATTACTGGATGTTTAAATGATGCATTAAAACAACTTAATAAAGTAAGTTTAAATGGTTGGTTATCTGCTCCACAAGTAGAAACTGAGGCAGATATGAAAATTGTTGCCGATTTTATAAAAAGTCAGCGTAATGATGAAGATTATCCACTTAAAGGAGTTTTGTTTAACTATAAATCTGATTGTGAAGCAATTGTAAACTTTACTGGAAAAGAATTAGGTGAAATTACATCTAATAAATATTCAGCACAGGTAGCAGCACAATTATGTGTACTTGGACCTAATGAATCAATCACAAATCATACAGCAAAGAATGTTACATCATGCGATATAAAAGACGACAATGATGAGTGCGTTTCTAAAGGAGAATTGTTTCTATTTAATGATGGAAGCAATATTGTATTTAGCAGAGGGGTAAACTCTTTGCAGACAATTCAAAGTGATCAGTCTGAAACATTAACAAAGATTAGAGTTGTTGAGGTTATAGATCTTGTTAAATCTGATATGAGGGAAATATTTAAATTTAGCTATTTTGGAAAGTTAGGAAATTCATATAAAAACAGAAAGACATTAATTAACTCGTTGAACACGTATTTAAAAACTTTATCTAATGAAGGTTACTTAAGTAATGATGAATTATCAGTTGCTGAATTAGATGTTGATGCTACAAGAGATTATCTTGAAAATAGAGGAATTGACACTGAAAATATGACAGATGAAGAGATACTTAAATCTAAATTAGAAACTTATGTTTTTGTAAAAGTTACTTTAAAAATTATGGATTGTATTGAAGATATAGTTGTTAATCTTCAGTATGTAGCATAGGAGGTGAACAGATATGGATAAATTAAAGCCAACTGATATTGTAAGGACTAATAGTGGTTACATGAAGGTTAATAATGTTGAACTTGCTGAGTTAAAAGAACTTAAAGTGAGTATAAAGCCAAATACAAAAAAGTTACCACTAATGAATCATGCTAGTGATGGAGAAGTTACAATGAGTTATGAATGTAAAATTACATTCAAATTGAATAGGAGATATAGTCGATTTAAGCCAGCAATTTTATCAGCAGCTAAAAAACTACAGGATTTCAAATTTGATTTTGAAAGTACAAACTATACTCCAGATGGTGATGGTGAAGAAAGTTTATTTATTTCTGACTGCTGGATTAATGGAGAAGTTGTGTTGTCAGAATTGAAATCAGAAAATGATTTTGCTGAAGATACATTTGAAGCAGGATTTATGATTGAGAATGCAGACTATACAAATATAATTGATGATGGTGAAGATTGGTAGAGCAGATAACTTAGTCTGCTCTTTTAAATTTGAAAATAATATTTTGGAAGGATGATTATATGGCAAAGTTAACAATAGAAGAAATTATTGCACAGAAAGAAAAAGTAAGAGCAAAATCAGGAGAACAAAGATGCTTAATACATATAAAAACATTAGGTGGAGAGCTTGAAGCACATTCACTTTCTAAAGGTGATCTTGCAGATGTAAGAGAAAAAATGAATGAAAATGCCAAAGATGGTACGTATAAATTAATATATATGAGCATTGATGATCTTCGAGACAGTAAACTTCTTAATGCTTATGGATGCAGTAAGCAAAATTTAAAAATAGTTGAAAGATTATTCCCAAAAGAAAACGAGTTATTTGCAGTTGCAGATATAATAAAAGGTCTTAATGGTTTAAATATATTAGAACCAGGTGAAATTTACAGAAAAGAAATAGAAGACTTAAAAAACTAATAAAGACCGATATGGAACTGTATAGTTATGCTTATTTCATAACAACTAAGGGTGCATGTTTAGAAGAACTTTTAAACATGACACCTTTAGAAAAAAGTTTCTATACAGCTTCAATGTTGGTCATAAAGAGTGAAATTGCAAAAGATAATGTGGCTTTGGCTGAATATACTGGAGTAATAGCAAATCCATTTATAAAGGCAGGTGGTAAGCATGGCTGATGATCAAAATATATTTGGTGGAAGATTGTCTTTAGAAGATGGATTTTCAAATTCTTTTCAAAGGTTTGTTAATGGAGTATTAACTGCTGAAAATAAATTTAAGCAGTTTGCCAGTAGTATTGTAAATAGTAATCAAAAAATAGTTAATGAAACTAGTAAAACATCACAACAGGTCGATAGAATTGCTCAAAGATTTATTTCTAAAGGTGATACAGTTGCTAATGCTATAAATAAAGCTAATGATAGAGTAAGAGAAAATCAAGAAAAGACAGTAGAAGGATTAGCTCAAAAATATATTAAGCTTGGAATGACTATTCAGGAAGCTTATGCAAAGGCAAAACAGGAATCAAATAAGATTTGGAATGGAAATACAGGTAATCAAAATCCAAACTCAAATCGAGAGTTTAATATGAATGATGGTTTTAAAGATTTTGCACAGTCATTCTTATCTGGTGGATTTGGTGGAGTTCTTGGGAAACTAGGTTTGATAGGCTCAGCAGCTATGGCAGGAGTTAGTTTATTAAAAACTATTGACAGTGCATTAGATACAGGATTTGATATTTTAAACAAAGCTTCTGATGGATTATTAAGCATTGATGGAATTAAGGAAGGTCTGCAGCAGGCAACTACATTTGAACAGGGAAGAGTTGCACTTGATACACTTATGGGTGGTGAAGCTCAAGGATTAAAATATTATCAAATGGGTACTAAAATAGCAAAGGATACTCCATATAGTGAAACTGATCTTATTAATATAGAAAAAAAGCTTGGAGCTACTGGAATACAATGGAATGAGAATGACTTGATGGCTATGTTAGATACTGCATCTGTAAAGCCAGAACTTGGAGCAGAACATATTGCATTCAGTATAGTTGATGCAATGCAAGGAAGAGTATCTTCTCTTAAAATGAATTATGGAATATCAAATGAAAAATTACAGGAATATTTAAAAACATTAAAGAAAACTGATAAATCCAAATACAATCAATTTAAGAATGCCTTGAATAAAGAAGGAACTGCAAAAGATGAACAACAGTATTTTAATCTTATAATTGATTATATTGAAAAGCAGACTAATTATCATGGACTTACAAAGGAATATGCAAATACTCTTGGAGGTCAAGTTGATAGACTAGGAGGTTTGTGGGAAACTTTAAAGGTTGATTTGTTAGGATTAGATGCTAATAATACTGGGAAAGCAAAAGATGGAATTACTGTATTTAGCTCTGTTAAAAAAGCAATTGATGGATTTTCAAATTGGTTAGAAAAAGATAATACTCAATTATTATTGAATGATGTTGGCGAAGCTTTAGGAAAAACAATAAATTCATTTGCAACTGCATTTGAACATTTACTTGAAAATGTGGATTGGGAGAAAGTAGGCAATGCATTTGAAGAAATAGCAGATTCAGCAAGTCAGTTTGTTGAAGATTTTATTGATAGTGGAAAACTAAAAGAAATCGAAGATTCATTTTCAACAGCAGGTAAAATGGTGATAAACAATAAAATGATTAAGACTGAGACTGATGCGAATTTATTAGCGGACTTGGCAAAACATGACTATTTAGGATATGCTGCTGATTGGTTTAATGGAAAGCAACATAGCTTTTTTAACTCTATAGGAATGGAAGATTATTATCAAAAGGTTCAAGGAAAATCTGAACCAACTTTATTTTATTATGACTCCAATGTACTTAAAATGATAGAAGAAAGTAATATGAATAAAGAGGATGCAAATAATTTAACTCAACTTATTAAGAGTGATGACAAGCCTTTTTACGAAATACATGTTAATGCAGGTTCTTCTATTGATGAAATATTAAATGCATTACGAAAAGAACTTGAAGATTCACAGGCAAATAGAAAGTAGGTGATATATTGGCAACTTATAATTTAAATGATTCGCAAATTGCAATAACTACTTTAAAACATTATAGTGAAATGGGAGATTTTAGAGTAGATAGTGATACATCAAAAGATTTAAATGACCGAACAGTATTATTACCAATATCACCTTCAGATTTAATGTTTAATGAGGATTCAGATGGCCAAACAATTAAACTCATGAATTATGGAGAACTTCCAGTAGGAATGAATAGAAAATTAGCTACATGGGGTGTATCAAGTTTCTTTCCTAAAAGAAATAATAAAGCTAGATACCACTATAAATATGGGAGACAAAATTCTAATAAAAATGAAGTTTGGAAATATCCTTTTGATATAAGTTCTGGAACAGAGGATCCGTATTCATTTTATTGTGCTACTTTATTGGAATGGAAAAACAGTCAAACACCCCTTGTTTTTATGTTTAATACATGGGGTGAATATTATTATTGTCAAATAAAATCATTTAATTATGGAAGAAAAGATGCAATTGGAAATGTATATTATGATTTACAGTTTCAAGAATATAAAGAGTATACGAAATTTAATAGTGGCGCAGGAAGTACAGATTACAGCTCGGATGTTTATTATCCAGGAGAAGGAGAAAACATACTTCAGATTGCTAAGAAATTATATGGTGATAGTAGCTATTATATTAAAATTATGCAGTTAAATAGTATGGATAATCCTGAAATTATTCCGGGTCAAGCATATAAGATAAGATAGGAGATGAACTGAATGGTTTTAGGATTAGATGTTTATATTTACAATTTAGATGATGGTACATACAAAAATGTTAAAGATTTAATATCTTCAATAGCATATTCATGTAGTTTAGATAATGTAGCTCAATGTTTAAAAGTTACGTTAGCCTATGGCGTATATTCGAGTGCATTACCAAGTTTATATTTTAAAACAGGTGAGAAAATTGAAGTATATTCTGGAGATAGATGTATTTTTAGAGGAAAGATAGAAACGTCAACCATACAAGCTGATAAGGAATCTTTGAGTATTGTAGCTTATGACTATATAAGAAATTTAAAAAGATCTAAAATATTTGGAGTTAAAGATTTTAGTAATATAAGTGCATTTGATGCTGTGTGTAAATTATTTGATGAGTTTGAAATACCATATAGTGTTGATGGAATATTAGGTGGGCCAGATGGAGAAGGGTCTCAAATCACAATAGATCATATGATTAAGAATAAAAGTGCTTATGATGCATGTATGATGATAGCTACTGAAGTTCATAGAAATTTCGGTACTTTTTATTATATGTTTATGGATGCAGCTGGTAATGTAAATTTAATGGCATGCGATAAATATTGGAGTCAACAAACTATTAAACCATGTTCAAGTTCTAATATTGCTAATCCAGATGGTAATATAATTAGTTTCAGTTATAAAGAAGATGCAAGCGACATTGTAACAAGAGTTGAATTATATGATAGCAAAGGAAATCCTATAGATATAGAAACTGGTGAATCTGCTGAAGGTGAGGGTGATGAATAATGGCCAACTTATCACACATGAGTATAGCCAAGGCTGAAGCATTAGGTATTGAGAAAGTACAAGCATTAATTAGAAATCAGGCTAATAGTGTTTTGAGTTCAATGAGTATTGGAAAAGCTGAAGCATTAGGTACAAGTAAAGTTAATGAACTTTTAAATTTAAGTCAGACAGGAATTAACAATTCCAATACTCATGAAGAAGAAAAAGTAATAAATAATACAATAACTGCTCAAGAAAGTCTTGTGAGAAGATATGGAATAAGACAAGAAATTGTAATTAAGAATAATAAAGAAGATCCTAATGTAAAAGCAAGAAGAATGTTATCAGAAAACTGTAAGCCTGTAGAAGAAATAGAAGTTGAATGTATAGGGGATTTGGATTATAGAGTTGGTTTTGGAGTTCATGTATATTTACCTTTTTTATCACAATATAGTGATTGTTTAATGTATATAAAGTCTATAGAGCATGAATGGAAACCTAATGGAATGTTTATAAGCAAGCTTACATTAACACCATCAAGAGTTATGGATGAAAAGGAATGGAGCGATACAACTGAAGATGATGAAGATTCAAGTTCATCATCTGGAAGTGATTTATGGACAAAGATATATCCTTTATTAAAGCAACAAATAGGTAAACCATATGTTTATGGAGCTACAGGTCCTGATAGCTTTGATTGTTCTGGATTAGTTCAATATTGTTATAATCAGTTTGAGAATGAAATAGGATTTCATATTAATAGAACAACCTATGAACAACTTAAACAAGGAAAACAAATTGATAGTACTAATATGGATGAATGGGAACCAGGAGATTTAGTATTCCCACACGATGGTCATGTTGTTGTTTATACTGGTGATAAGAAATGTATTGAAGCTATGAAAACTGGTACTAATGTCATGGAACATGAGTATAGCCGAAATAGTACATATGCAGTAAGAAGAGTATTCTCAGAATCATTAAAAGTGTATGATGGAGGTTCTGTTGATATTCCTACAGATTATTTGAATACTATAAAAAATGGAGTTGAATCTAATATATCTACATTTATAAAAAATATGGATAATTACGGCTATAAAAATAACTTAATAAGTATATGTAAAAAATATAGCATTGAACCATATACAATGGCTGGTCTTATTTGTATAGAAAGTGAAGGAAACCCTGTATGTGGTACTGGAAGTTATAGAGGTCTTTGCCAAACAGAAAATGGTTCTAGTGATCCAGCAACTAATATAAAACAAGGTTGTGAAGAATATAACCAAAAATGTTCCGCAACTGGATATAGTTCTATTTGGGTAAGTATGAGTGCTTATAATAGTGGAGAAGGTACAGTTATTAAGGCATGTAAGGAATCTGGTAAAGATATGAAAACAATTAGCATGAAAGAGCTTGGAGATGCATTATATAATTATGTAAGGTCTCATAATCCAGGATGGAATGCTAATGAGAAAAAATATTATGCAGCAAAAGTTTGTTTAGCAATCAGTATTTTAAAAGGAAAAAAAGCATTAAATTAAAGGTGGTGAATAAATATATATGAAAACTTTTGGAGATTTTTTTTGGGACAGTTTTGATAAACAACAAAACGAGAATACTAGAGATGATCCTATGGAAATTGGAAAAGTAGTAAGTTTGGAACCTTTAGTAATAGAAATAGGAGGAACTCCTATAAATAATAATAGATTTTATATCAATCCTTATTTGTTGGCATGGGATGAGAATGTAAATATTACTACAAGTACAGCTTCAGACCATAATCATAGTATTAGTGTTATTCATCATCAGCCTAAGTTACAAATTGGTTCTTATGTTTATTGTTATGGTACTGAATATAATTTAACAGGTAGATCATATCAAAAATATATTGTTTTAGAGGTGGTGTGGTAATGGGATTATTTCCAGAAGATTTTTATAATAATAGGATAGATAATGTTAAAGAAACTGAAATCCCACTACTTAAAGATTATGCCATTGATTTAGATACTGGAGAAACAATTTTAAATGAAAAAGGACAGCCAATTATAGTTAATGGAATTGATGCAGTAATAGCACAGGCTTATAGAAAAATTCATATTGATAAAGGTAAATATATAATATATTCAAATAATTATGGGAATGATTTTAAAAAGTTGGTTGGTAAAAGTAAAAGTTATGGTGATACTTTTGCGTATAAAATGTTAGTTGATTGCTTAGTAGATAATAAATATGTTACAGGAATAAGCAATTTTTACACAGATCTTGAAGAGAGTAAATATTCAATTAATTTTACTTTAAATAGTGTATATGGAGATTATAGCGATTCTTTTTATATAGATTTAGATTGATTCTAGGTCTTTTTTTATTGCAATGAAAAGGGGGGATATAATGGCTTATTTAAGAAGCGCCGAAGATATATATAATGAAATGGTCATTACAATTACAGATGTTGATACTTCAGAAAATTCATGGATATATAATGCATTAATGCCAGGGTGTATGAGGATATCAGAATCCTTAATGAATTTAGATGAAGCAATGAAAAAAGGCTATGCATCAAGTGCTTTAGTAAGTGGATATTCATATTATCTGGAGCAAAGATGTGCTGAAATGGGAATTTACCGAAAGCAAGCAACATATGCAGTAGTTCCAATAAAAGTTACAGGAAAGGCAGGAACTATTTTAAAAAAGGGAAGTATAGTTTCGACACTTGATAACAGACTATATACAACTTCAGAGGATTTAACATTAGATAAAAATGGAATTGGTACAGTTACAGTTATAGCCGATAAAGCTGGTTCTTCTTATAATGTAAAAGCTGGCGGAATTAATTATCTACCAATAAGTTATTCAGGAATAATTTCAATAATGAATGAAAGTGATTACAAAGATGCATATGATGAAGAAACTGACCATGAATTGTATAACAGATATAATCTTAAAGTTACTACTCCAGCAACTAGTGGTAACAAATATCATTATAAGAACTGGTGTCTTGAAGTTACTGGATGTGGATACGCTGAAGTTATTCCATTATGGAATGGTAATGGTACAGTAAAATGTATAATTGCAGATTCAAATGAAAGAGCAGCAAGTCAGGAACTGATTAAGAGTGTATTTAATCATATAGAAGAAGAAAGGCCAATAGGACCTAGAGTAACGGTTATATCAGTTGAAGAGTTAAAAATTAATTTAAGTGTAAATATTGTATATGATTCAGATGTTTACAACAAAGAGGATTTGATACAAAAAATAACTGAATTTATAAGTGACTATTTAAAACAGATAGCACTTAAGAAAAATTATTTAAGTATAGCAAAGATAGGAGCATTAATATTTTCAGTTGATGGTATTGATGATTATAATTCTTTACTTATAAATGGATTAAGCAGCAATTTACAAATATCAGATAATCAGATAGCTGTTTTAAATGAGGTGGTAATTAATGAAAGTTAGAGATTATGCATCTCAGGAATTAGCAGAGCAAAAAATATTTTCATATATATATGAGGCACAAGACAAACAGATTGATAAATTAGAGGAAAATATACAGGATTTATTAAATCAATTTTTTATAGAAACTGCTACATGGGGGCTTCTATACTGGGAAGAAGAATTTGGAATAAAATCAAATTTAAATGATGGTTATGAAATTAGAAGAAGCAGAGTGCTAGCAAAGAAAAGAGGTCGGGGAACTACTACTAAAGAAGTAATAAAAAGTATTTGTAATAGTTTTGTAGATAACTCAGATGTTATTGAACATAGTGTTGAATATTGGTTTGAAGTTATACTTGAGAGCTATAAGGGATTTCCATATGAATTGAATAGTCTATATGAAATAGTAGAAGAAATAAAGCCAGCACATTTAGGTGCAGGATATAAGCTTATTTCTATAAATAAAAATAATTTCTATATTGGTGGAACAAATATTATGGGTGAAATAATAACGACTTATCCATGGACTCCATCAGAAATTGAAAATAATACAGATATTTTTGTACCAATGACAGCTGCTTATTCAGGACTTGAAACAATAATTACATATCCAAAGGAGGGATAATAAGTGTCAGAAAAATTTTATACTATATTAACTAATATTGGTAAAGCAAAGATAGCTAATAGTGGAGTTATGGGAAGTAAAGTTAATTTTGTGAAATTTAAAATTGGCGATAGTAATGGAAGTTATTATGAACCAACGGAAGCACAAAGAGATTTAATTCACACTGTTTATGAAGGTAATATAACAGATATTGAGGTTGATAAGAACAATCCTAATTGGATAAAGATAAACTTGATGATACCAGCAAATGTTGGAGGATTTACAATTCGTGAATATGGTGTATTTGATGAAAGCGGAAATATGTTAGCAGTTGCTAAATGTGCTGAGAGCTACAAACCAGTTGCTGAGGATGGAAGTACAAAGGAATTAATATTAAGAATGATATTAGCAGTATCGAATACTAGTAGTGTTAACATGGAACTTGATCCTACTTTAGTATTTGTTTCAAAAGATGAATTAGAAAAAGTAAGACAAGAACTTACGTTACATTTAAAAGATTTAGACAAAGATAGTTATCCAATAGTAGAAGCAACAGGAACAAATGCTTATATAGGAGCAAGTGCAAGAATAAAAGCAGTAGGAAAGGGTACAAGATGTACGCTATTTGTTGGAACAGCAAGTAATGGTAATT
>PPYE01584898.1_pt1 | contig 45487 bp, 50 predicted proteins | sample 1559881 | NCBI WGS metagenome assembly PPYE01 (sample SAMN08240022, study PRJNA423297) | Human gut metagenome, whole genome shotgun sequencing project.
ATTTACAAATACAAAATTATCCCAACCACAAGATATTGTGGTTGGGATGAAAAAATGGAGTTAAGTTGTTAACATTGGTATGGATATGGGAAATGCAGCTCTTTTCTTCGCATGTGATTACGCGGAGAGTTCTTTTTTTATCTTTCTGCCGAAACCGGCAGATTTTCCTGTAAAATGCCCCGAACCCTTACCTGAACTGTTTCCGAAGAAGGAGGGAACAGGAAAGGAGGAAACCTTTGTCACGAAACGGTTCGGCCCGTCCATAGACAGAAGCCAGGAGAGTGTCAGGCAAAACCCGATCAGCAGAATGCCCTGCCAGATTTCCGACACGGATTCCAAAAGCGGCGTGGCGCTCAGCACACTGTATACAAGGCCGTGGAACAGATAGATAGGCATGGTACGCTGCCCGAGTCTGGAATAGCCGTGGGGTTTCCCGGAGATTATGGTGCTTATGAGGAAAACGGCCAGGAAGGACACACCATAGCAGGCCAGTCTTACCAGAAGCCCCTCCCCGTATCCTGTGTCCATCTCCTCGTAGGAATATCTTCCGTAAAAGATTTTCGGTGTCAGGTGCACCCGGAAAGTAAAGACAAGGGCCAGGCAGACTCCCAGATAGAGGGAAAACACGGCCAGCAGCCTGCCGGCTTTTTCTTTGATTTTCTCAAACCAATCCCTTTCAAAATGGTATCCTGCCAGGAAGAAGGGGAAGAATACCAGGATCCGGGGAATACTGAAAAAGTTATCGAGCTCCGACATCCCCACCAGCAGTCCTGCAGTGACAGCGATAAACATGTGCCCCGGGATCTTTTTCAGATAAGGGGTAACCAGGCGCCAGAAAAACAGGGCCATAATGTACCACAGGGAGAATTTCGGTCTTGCAAAGTACAGACCCGTTTCCTTATGTATGATGAAAACATATAAAAAATAATAGATGAGTTCATAGACAAAATAGGGTATGACCAGCTTCTGCACCAGCTTTCCAAAGCTGATCTCTCTCTTGGAAAAGTAGCCGGATATAAAAATAAAGGCCGGCATGTGGAAGGAAAAGATCATCCATTTCAGCCCGGATAAAAACACATTGTTGTCATAACACGGTTCTATAAAATGCCCCACTACTACCAGAACAATGAGAAGGGCTTTGTAATTATCGAAAAAGTAATCACGGTTTTTGGTTGACATAATAACACCTCTGACCTTTACAGATAAGATTCACAGTCTCGTTTTGTATGATACACCGTATGGAAAACAGGTGCAAATAGAAATTTAGGCCTTTTTTTCACTCACTGTTGGATAAATTTACATAGAAATAGAATTGTGTTTTACAGAATATTTGTTATAATGGTTGTATACTTTCCAAATCGAATCAGGCAGAAAAGGGTGAATATATGAACGAAGACGAAAAAAGAGAAATCGAGAGAAAGAAAAGAATTCAGGCCCGTGAAGCAAGACGACGTCAGCAGGTGATGAAGCAGAGAATGATTCTTGCGGGGGCGGCTGTTTTAATATTGCTGGCGATCATTGTGAGTGCTGCGGTCGGCAGTTACAAGAAAAAAGTAAAGCAGGAAGAGGAGATCAAAGCTGCCCAGCAGAAAAAAGCGGAGGAAGAGGCTAAGAAAGCGGAAGCGGACAGTGAACTGCATTTCCTGGCGGTGGGAGACAATATCCTGCAGGATGCCCTGCTTGAAGCGGGAAAAGAAAATGAGGAGAACTGGAATTACGATTCCCTGTATGAGAAGGTGGCAGGAGATATCCAGGCAGCCGATCTGGCAGCGGTCAGCCAGGAGACACCTCTGGTCAATAACCACAAGGATGTGTCGGGAAGCGGGCTTATGGGAACACCCCTTGAAGCAGGTGACGCGCTGGCGAAGGCCGGATTTGACATTGTGACACAGGCAACCAACCATGCATTTGATAAGGGGAAGCCGGGGATCTTAAATTCTGCTGCATTCTGGCAGACCCAGCATTCCGATATCCGGCTTCTTGGCATCCATGCGGATGAGGCGGACGCGGAGAACCGTGTGAAAGTCATTGAGAAGAAGAACATGAAGATCGCTGTGATGAACTACACGTACGGGGTGGATGAGGAGGCTGGCTTTTCTGAGGCGGATTCCTTTATGATTGATGTCTACTCTGAGGACAAAGTAAAGGCAGATGTGGAAAAAGCAAAAGGAGAAGCTGATTTTGTCATGGTATTTCTCCATGCGGGAGCTGAGTATTCAGAGGAATTTTCCGATACGGCAAAGCAGAGGATCGATTTCCTGGCAGAGCAGGGTGTGGACGCGGTGATCTGCAGCAATCCCCATGTTCTGCAGTCTTACGGCATGATGCCGCGGCAGGATGGAAAAGAGATGCTGGTTTACAGCTCGCTGGGCAATTTTGTTTCCGCGGATAATCAGGTCAAAGGTCTCATCGGAGGTATGGCGGACATTACCCTGAAAAAGGACGGCAAGACCGGGGAAGTGACAGTCAGTGATTACAAGATGATACCGCTTGTGATGCACTATGACAGTGAAAAGAAAAACTGTGCGGTGTATAAGGTTTCAGATTACACAGAGGACCTGGCAAAAGCACATGGCATCCATCAGGAGACAGAGGAGACTTTTACTCTTGACAGCATCCGGGAGCTGACAGCCAAATATGAGGCCCCGCAGGCGTTTTCCCTGTCCGGGCAGACCGGTTCTGACGGAACAGAGACGGAAATAAAAGGAAAAGGCGTATCAGATAAAGATACGGACAATAAAGAGGACAGCACTTCAGGTGAGAAAGATAAAACCTGAACTTAGGGCGGAGATGTGTAAAGATACACAGCTCCGCCCTTTATACGGGAAACGGATCATTCTTCCGTATATTGTTCAGGAGAGAAGGGATAGACCTCTTTATAGGATTCCAGCTCTGCCTGGCTGGTGGGCGGTTTGTACATCAGCCCTGTCATCTCCATGGCTGCCTGACCGTCCAGGTCATCGGAGGAGCTGGATTCCACATGGTAGGTATCCCTGCTGCCTCCCTTTCCTCCATTGCCGCTTCCCTGGCCATTGCCGCCTTTGCCGCCGCCTCTGTGGCAGTTTTCAGAATTATCTTTCATTTCGCACATCTCCTTTCACCGTTTCTCTTAGTATGTGCGAAAAACACGGGAAAATGCATTGACAAACAAAACAGGCATAGTCTATGCTTTTATCTGATGAAGAGAAACGGAAAAAATGTTAAGGAGTGGTCCCAATATGGAAAATATTAAAAAAAGCGCTGCGCAGCTTATCGGCAATACGCCTCTTATGGAGCTGTGTAATTATGAAAAAAAATATGAACTGCAGGCGCGGGTAATCGCGAAACTGGAGTACTTCAACCCGGCGGGCAGCGCAAAGGACAGAGTTGCCCTGAGCATGATCGAAGAGGCAGAGCGGGAAGGAAAGTTAAAGCCCGGAGCCACGATTATAGAGCCGACTTCGGGTAATACGGGGATAGGCATTGCCTCCGTAGCTGCCGCCAAGGGATACCGCGCGATTCTCACCATGCCGGAGACCATGAGTGTGGAGCGGCAGAAGCTGCTTAAGGCTTACGGAGCTACAGTGGTTCTCACAGACGGCAGCAAAGGGATGCAGGGCAGCATCGAGAAGGCAGAGGAGCTTAGGAAGAGCATTCCCGGCTCTGTCATTATGGGGCAGTTTGACAATGAGGCCAATCCGGCAGCCCACGAGGTATCCACAGGACCGGAGATTTACAGGGATACAGACGGGAAAGTGGACATCTTTGTAGCCACGGTGGGAACAGGGGGAACCCTGACCGGCACAGGCAGATATCTGAAAAAGCAGAATCCCGCTGTTCAGATCGTTGCGGTTGAACCTGCGGAATCCCCGCTTTTATCAGGAGGGCAGGCCGGGGCGCACGGCATTCAGGGTATCGGGGCTAATTTTATTCCCGCTATTCTGGACAGGGATATTTATGATGAGGTGATCTGTGTCACCACAGAGGACGCCTATAAAACAGGCAATGACATTGCAAAGTGCGAGGGAATTCTTGTGGGAATCTCCTCCGGCGCTGCTGTGTGGGCAGCCGCACAACTGGCAAAGCGCCCTGAAAATGCAGGAAAAAATATAGTGGTTCTGCTTCCGGATACGGGAGACCACTATTTATCCACAGCCATGTATGACTAAAGTAAAGGACTGACTAAAATATGAAACAGACAGAAAATATCATGGGAACGAAAAAGGTCCTCCCCCTTCTCATTTCCATGTCCATACCGCCCATGGTATCTATGATGATCCAGGCGCTTTACAATATTGTAGACAGCATGTATGTGGCAAGGGTCAGCGAGGATGCCCTGACGGCAGTTTCCCTGGCGTATCCCCTTCAGAATCTGATCCTGGCAGTGTCCGTGGGCTTTGGCATCGGCCTGAACGCCTGCGTTGCCAGGGCGCTTGGGGCGAAGAACGTGGAGGAGACGGAGGCCACAGCAGCCCACGGCATTGTGCTGACAGGCGTGCACAGTGTTCTTTTTATACTGATTGGCCTTTTATTGGTCAAACCTTTTATAGGAATGTTCACTGACAATGCCCGGATTTATAAGATGAGCTGTGAGTATGCAGGCATTGTGCTCTGCTTTTCTTTAGGAAGCATGTATCACCTCTTTGCGGAGAAGATCTTCCAGTCCGTGGGAAATATGGTATTTCCCATGTTCTTTCAGGCCATCGGCGCAGTGTTAAATATTATCCTGGACCCGATTATGATCTTCGGCCTGCTGGGATTTCCCGCCATGGGCGTGAAGGGGGCGGCTGTTGCCACTGTCACGGCACAGATCACGGCCGGAATCATCGCCATGGTCTGCTATCTGAAGAAATGCACCCAGGTAAAACTGGACTTTCACGGCTTTCATTTTGACTGGGAGATCGTAAAGAAGATATATATGGTTGGTATTCCCTCTGCCATTATGATCTCCATGCCTTCCCTGCTTGTGGGGGCGCTGAACTCCATACTGGCGGCATTTTCCGGGACAGCCATCGCTGCGTTTGGGCTTTACATTAAGATCCAGTCCTTTGTGTACATGCCGGCCAACGGTGTTGTGCAGGGAATGCGCCCCATTATGAGCTATAACTACGGCGCGGGCAGCAGAAAGAGGATGATGGAGATACTGAAAAGCAGCCTGCAGGTGGCAGGGGCCATTATGCTTCTGGGAACCGTACTTTTTCTGGTCTGCCCTGAGTGGATCATGAAGCTGTTTGACGCCGGGGATGAGATGATGCGTCTGGGCGTTCCCATGCTGCGGATCATCAGTCTTGGTTTTGTGGTGTCCACAGTGGGATGCGTGCTCTCCGGTTCTTTTGAAGCGCTGGGACAGGGCCTCCATTCCCTTCTCATATCCATGCTGAGGCAGCTTGTGATCATTGTGCCGCTGTCTGCCCTGTTCTGCAGAATATGGGGCATATACGGCGTGTGGGTGACCTTTCCGCTGGCAGAGCTTATTGCAGCCGCGGCCGCAGTGGTTCTATTTAAAAGGTTCATGAAGAAACTAAAAGTTTAGGAGGGCAGTTAAAATGGCAAAAAACAAGGACAAAGAAGTGAAGACAAATGCCATGAGAATCCTGGATAAGAACAAAATTTCCTATGAGACCATCACCTACCAGTGCGACGAGTTCATAGACGGCCTGCACACGGCAGAGAAGACCGGCGCCCCCGTGGAGCAGTCCTTTAAAACCCTGGTGGCGCAGGGGAAAAGTAAGGAATACTATGTACTGGTCATCCCCATCGCGGAGGAAGTGGACTTAAAAGCAGCGGCCAGAGTGCTGGGAGAAAAGTCCATTGAGATGATCCATGTAAAGGACATCACAGCAGTGACGGGATATGTCAGGGGCGGATGCAGCCCCCTTGGCATGAAAAAGCAGTATAAGACCATCATCCAGGAGAGTGCAGAGAAATACAGTGAGATCTATGTGAGCGGCGGAAGGATCGGCTCCACCATAAAGGTAAATCCGGTGGATCTGGCCCGGGCAGCCGGGGCGGAGTTTGCCGCGTTTACGGTAAAAGAGTAAAAAAATAGAACTGTTGCGGAATATTGAAGCACCTGTATGGATGGGGTTTCAACATTCCGCGACAGTTCTTTTGCATTTGAGCAAAGGAGCAACGATTACAATTTAAAAGCATTTCTGACGATTTCCGCCAGAATCTTCTGTCCGAGGACGGTCAGGTGGATGCCGTCTGTGGTGATGGCGTCGTAACCGTACTTCTCGATCTCCTGTTCCAGAGGCTTCTGCAGCGGGATGAAATGTGCACTGTAATTTCTGGCAAGCTTGCGGATATTTTTGGACATTTTGTGCTGCCAGGGAACCCAGTCATCGTATTTTCCCTGTCTCGGAAAAATAAACGGTTCCAGTGTGATAACTGCTGCTGTGGTCTCTCTGGACAGATCAAACAGCATTTCGTGGTAAGCCCGGATACTGTCCTCCAGCATGTAGAGCTTCTCCTGCTCTGAGACATCAGCCTGTACAATAAGGCCCACATCATTGATCCCTACCAGGATGCTTACATAATCCGGGTGGTAGGAAATGCAGTCCCTCTGCAGTACACCGGCAATCCGTTCTGTGATATTGCCGTCCACACCTTTATTCAAAACCTGCCAGTTGGGGTCAGTTCCTGTAATATAGGCCGCGAACTCGCTGACATATCCGTCTCCCAGAGGATTGTCAGATGTCATTCTGCCGGCATCGGTAATACTGTCTCCTAAAAATACAATGATACCCATAGCGATTCTCCTTCGGCATATAACCATTTTCAGGCCATCTGATTGTATAATATACTATTTTAACTGAAAATGACCGTTATTGCAAATAGTAATTTTGTGAAGAGTTGCCAAAAAGACGTTTTGGTTATTTTTTCTATGGACAAGAGGTGCCGGGAAGTATATAATCATTTTCAAGCTAAGTCGTTAGCTTTTCTGTTTTTAATCAGCCGTTCGGCAGATGGATTCCATGTTGATCACAAAAAGTAAATAGTGAAGAGAGGTGTTTTTTATGTCTTTAGAGACAGGTATGGCACTGTTTTTCTCCGCCGGGGCAGTCTGCACGGATTTATTCCTGGAAAAAGTACCGAACAGATGGATCGTTCTGGGGCTTGCGGCAGGCGCAGTATGCCAGGGGCTGCTGCACGGCGCAGGCGGAATACCGCTTTATCTGGGTGGGGTATTCCTGCCTCTGGTTCTGTTGTTTCCTCTGTTCTGCTTTCGCATGATGGGGGCAGGTGACATCAAGCTTATGGCTGTCATGGGCGGAATTCTGGGAAGCTGCGGTATCCTGAAAGGGATGTTCTGTGCCTTTATTCTGGGCGCTGTTTTATCTTTGGCATTTCTTATTTCCTGCGGGAATCTGCGGGAGCGTTTTTCTTATTTTTTCCATTATCTGAAAGTTTGTAAAGAGAAGCACTGCCCTGTACCGTACAGGAGGCCGGGCGCGCAGGCGGAGAATCTGCACTTTACCGTGCCGATACTCCTGGGGATTATGCTGTATGAAGGAGGTTTTTGTTGAGAAAGAAGATATTGGCAGTCTGCGATGAGGAGGCGTCTTATGCCTGCAGCTTCACTGCATGGCTGGAGAGGAAGGGGCACTATCCCTTTGAGTTTATTACTTTTACCGGGGCGGATAAGGTCTGCAGCTATGCCCGGCAGCATCCTGTGGAGCTGCTGCTGGTTGCGGAGGGGACCATGTGCCCTGAGATCAGGGAGCTGCCTGTGGGCAGGCTTGTGATTTTGGACGAGGAGAACGGCACAGCGCCGGCAGAGCTGCCCGCTGTGTCAAAGTATCAGTCCTGCGAAAGAATCATGCAGGAGGTCACAGCCCTCTATGGGGAGGCGGTACGGTCAGAGGAAAGCAGGGGATCTCAGGGAAGGAAGATGCACATTCTGGGGGTCTATTCCCCTTTGGGCCGCACGGGCAAAACTTCTTTTGCGCTTGCGCTGGGCCAGATACTGGCAGTGCGGTATTCTGTTCTTTTTCTGAACCTTGAAGCCTACTCCGGTTTTGAGGAACTGCTTTCCTGCAGCTTTGAGCGGAATCTGGGAGATTTGTTTTACTGCATAAGGCAGAAGAAGGGCCAGCCTGCAGTACAGCTTGCCGCAATGGTGCGGGAGGCCGGGGGTCTGCACTATGTTCCTCCGGTCACCATCCCGGAGGATGTGGAACAGGTAACACAGGAGGAGTGGCACATCCTGTTCGAGGAGCTGAGGCTTTACAGCACGTATCAGGTGGTTCTCCTGGACTTTGGCACAGGAGTCAGCCGGGCATCAGGGCTGCTGGATGAATGCAGCAGGATCTATATGCCTGTTCTGCAGGACCGGGTTTCCGCGGCGAAGCTGGCCCAGTATGAGACATGGCTGAAAACTGCGGGGAGAGAGGATGTACTGGAAAAGACAAAGAGGCTTCTCCTGCCGCCGGTGGATGGGGAAGGGGAGATGCCGTGGCCGGAGTGCCTTACCTCAGGAAGATTCGGAGATTATGTGAGAAAGCAGGTGCAGGATGGAGGCATTTTCTGAGCTTAGGTGCCGTCTGATGGAAAGGCTGGACAGCATGTGGGAGAGCACGGATGAGGAGGTGATGGAGCTTATTGACAGCCTGATCATGGAGGAGGGAAGAAGGCTGGGTCTGAGCCTTGGGCAGAAAAGCGCGCTGCGGCAGGAACTGTTCTGCTCCGTCCGGAAACTGGATGTCCTGCAGGAGCTATTGGAGGATCCCGGCGTTACGGAGATCATGGTGAATGGCTGGCAGAACATTTTTGTGGAGCGGGAGGGAAAGCTCTCCCCCTGGGGGAAACATTTTACATCCCCGGAAAAACTGGATGATGTGATACAGCAGATCGCCGGAAGGTGCAACCGGGTCATCAATACCCTGCACCCTATTGTGGATGCCAGACTGGAGAACGGTTCCAGGGTCAACGCGGTCATAGCACCCGCGGCGCTGAACGGCCCGATCCTCACCATCCGCCAGTTCCCGGAGGAGCCTGTCACCATGGAGCGGCTGCTGTCCCTGGGAAGTGTGACCGAGGAGGCACTTAGGCTGCTGATCCCTCTGGTGCAGGCCAAGTATACGATCCTCATCGGAGGGGGAACCGGGGCAGGGAAGACAACTATGCTGAATGCACTGTCCGCCTTCATTCCCGGGGATGAGAGGATCATAACCATTGAGGACAACGCGGAGCTGCAGTTACAGGGGATTCCCAATCTGGTCAGGCTGGAGTGCAGGGCAGCCAATATTGAAGAGTCGCAGGAGATCTCCATGGCAGACCTTCTCAAGACCGCACTCAGAATGCGTCCTGACAGGATCATCGTGGGTGAGGTGAGAAGCGACGCGGAGGAACTGCTGCAGGCTGTCAATGTGGGGGCTGAGGGCAGCATGTCAACCATCCACGCCAATAGCTGCCGCGATATGGTCACAAGACTGGAGACATTGGTTCTCATGGGAATCAATCTTCCGCTTCCGGCTGTCAGGAGGCAGATCGCGGCGGGGTTTGATCTGTTTGTCCACCTTGGCAGGCTCAGGGACAAGAGCCGCAGGCTGCTGGAAATCTGCGAGGTAGACGGGATGAATGAGGATGAAGTGCTGCTGCACCCCCTGTTTCTGTATGAGGAGGATCGGGGCCTGGTGCAGAAAGGGAAGCTGAAACACAGGGAAAAATTAGAAAGGGCGGGGATTATACTTGAAGATGGACTATGAACACTACAAACTGACAATTCTGGAATGGGCCAGATATCTGGGGGAGAGCGTACTTATCTGTGTGGTGATAGATGCGCTCTGCTACCAGAGCCTTATCACCTTTTTATTCATGCTGCCCATTCCTTTCTGGTATATCAGGCAGAGAAAACGCCAGCTTCTGATGCTGCGGCGCAGAAGGCTGCACCATCAGTTCAGGGATGCACTCAACGCTCTGGGAGCCGGTATCTCAGCGGGTTATTCACTGGAAAACGCGGTTCTGGAGGCGGGAAAGGACATGAACCGCATATACGGTCCCGACAGGGAAATATCAAGAGAGATGGCGTACATGGCAGCGCAGATGCGTGTCAGTGTTCCCATCGAGAAGCTGTTTTATGATCTGGGGAGCAGAAGTCAGGTAGAAGATATCCGCAGTTTTTCCGAGATCCTGGCACAATCCAAACGTATGGGCGGCAATATGCGGGAGACTATACAGAACTGCGTCAGGATCATGGAGGACAAGATTGACGTGAAAAAAGAGATCGACGCCATGCTGACCGCAAGGAAAATGGAGCAGAACATGATGAGCTTCATGCCTGTGGGGATCATTCTCTATATGCGCCTGACATCACCTGGATTTATGGATGTCTTGTATCACAATGCTGCAGGGGTCTGTATCATGACAATTTGTCTTGGCTGCTACGCAGCGGCATTTATCTGGGGCAGGAGGATTGTGGAGATTGAAGTCTGAGAAAATCTTTTCCGGAGAGAAAAAGGTCCTGGCAGCCGGAATCGCCGTGATCCTTCTGGCAAATATTGCCGGGCTTACCCTGTACATCCTGGAAAAGAGGTCAGGTGACAGGGGAAACACGGAGTACCTGGAACGGCGAGAGTTTGGCCAGGGGGATTATGAGGAGAAGCTGACTGTAAAGTCAGAGATGGGAAACCAGGATATCACAGTACAGGTCCGTGAAAAGGAGTATGGAGCAAAAGAGGCAGAAGAAATGATTGAGCAGGTAAAAGAGGAGATGGACACTCTGATCCGGGGAGAAAACAAGAGCCTGGACAAAGTGCAGCATCCGCTTTATCTGCCGGACTGCAGCCCTGACTTTCCGGTAAATCTGTCCTGGAGCACAGACGCGCCTGAGATACTGGATTGGGAAGGAAAGATAGGCGAAAATGCTGCAGAGGGAGGCACCGGCGTGAAGCTTACCTGCGATCTGAGTCTGGGGGAGGCAGAGGGGCATTGGGAAAAGAAAGTCACCGTTTACCCGGAGCTGGTATCCCGTAAGATAAAACTGGAAAGGGAGATACAGAAGGCAGTGGACGCGCAGAATCCGGCTTCAGGGGATAAGGTGAAACTCCCGGGAGAAGTGGATGGGACCAGGGTCATTTTTCAGAAAGAACAGGGCGGAAACGGATTGCTCATATCCCTGTTCGGCACCTTGCTGGGCCTGCTGATCCTGCCGCTGTACAGAGAAAAAGAAAAGGAAAAAGACAGAAAGAAAAAGGCCGAGATGCAGGCAGATTATCCCGATATTGTGAGCAGACTACTGCTGTTTCTGCAGGCGGGTCTGACCGTGCACAGTGCCATGGAAAAGATTGCAAAAGACTATATAAATACCTGCAGAATTTACGGGAGAAAGAGGCGGGCAGCGTATGAGGAACTGGTGGAAACCTACCGTGAAATGGAGGGCGGAATCGCAGAAGTTCAGGCATATGAACGGTTTGGAAACCGCTGTGATTCACCGGAATATAAGGTCCTTTCCGTGCTTCTTGTTCAGAATCTGAAGAAGGGAAACCAGGGAGTTCTGGCACTTCTTGAGAGGGAGTCTGCAGCCGCTATAGAGGAGCGGAAACGAAAGGCGAAAATATGCGGTGAACAGGCGTCTACAAAGCTTTTGGGGCCTATGTTCATACAGCTTGCGCTGGTGATGGCACTGGTTATGATCCCGGCTTTTCTAAGCTTTTATTAGATCATAACAGGGTGAAAATGTATGGAAAGGGGGTGATAAATATGAAGGTATTCAGGGATTTTTATGAGGATGAATCAGGGATCACTGTGATTGAAATTGTGCTCGTGTTAGTGGTTCTTATAGGGCTTGTCATCATCTTTAAAAAGCAGCTTACCAGTCTGATACAGAGCATTCTGTCCAAGATCACAAGCCAGAGCAACAGTATTTAGAGAGGTTGTTATGAGACAAAAGGGAAGTATGACCATTGCCATGTGTATGATGCTTTCTGTCATGCTTGGAATCGTCGCGGCAGGCATAAAGCTATGCAGAGAACAGTATGCCCGGGTACAGGCCGTGAATGCGGCAGATACGGGGCTGTATTCTGTATTCTCCGAGTATGAGAGAGATCTTCTGGAGGAGTACGATTTATTCTTCCTGGACAGCGGTTACGGCAGAGGAGCCATTGATGCATACCATGTGGTACAGCAGATGGAAAACTCCATGGCGCTGACTTTAAAAAGCGGCATCCGGGGAAGCAGGCAGGAGAGCTGTTCCATTACAGGATACAGACTGGCCACGGATAAAGAGGGGGAGGCGTTCTGTGCGCAGGCGGCAGAAGCTGTCAGGGAACATCTGGGCACAGCGGCTGTCAAACGCCTGAAGGAGTATTTAAGCAATACCAAAGAGGTGATAGAACAGCAGCAGGAGCAAAAGAATGCCGGTGCTCCTCCTATGCCTGAGGTGCAGGCACCGGAGGGAAATGCACAAGAGAATACAGATGCGCCGCAGATCACCCCGGAAAATAATCCCCTGGAAATAATCAAACGAATACGGTCCATGGGAATTCTGGGTCTGGTTCTTCCGAGTGATGCAGTGATTTCCGAAAAGGAAGCAGATGTTTCCGTTTTCACTTCAAACCGAAATCTGCAGAAGGGCATGGGAGATATAAAAGGCCGGGAATCCGGGGGATCTGATAAGCTTTTCCTCCAGGCGTATGCCATGAATAAGCTTGGAACCTACAGGGAACCGGGAAATCCGGGAGCTCTTGACTACCAGGTGGAGTACATCGTGGGAGGCAGGGGCAGTGACAGGGAGAACCTGAAGAAGACGGTAAACAGGATTTTACTGCTTCGGGAGGCAGCGAATGCGGCGTACCTTTATACAGACCCGGAGAAGAGGGCACAGTCCGGTGCGCTGGCTGCGTCCCTGTGTACTGCGCTGCTGATACCGGAGGGAGCTTTCGTTGTGGAAAAACTGCTGCTTCTGGGATGGGCTTACGGAGAAAGTCTTCTGGATGTACGCCAGCTCATGGCAGGCGGAAAAGTCCCCCTGGTAAAGACCGGTGCAGGCTGGCAGTTAGAGCTTTCCAATATCGGACAGATTTTTACCATGCTGCAGGAGGGGCAGGCAAAGAATGCTTCCGGGCTGGATTATAACGATTATCTGCAGATACTGTTGTTTGCATCCTCCGGACACAGCCTGGCATTCCGCTGCATGGATATGATAGAGCAGAATATACGGCTCAAACCCGGAAAAGAAAACTTCCGTATAGACTCCTGCATGGAATGTCTGGAGATGGAAACCAGTTTCTTAAGTCCATCGGGAAACCAATGGACAGCAGTCAGAAACTACGGATACGATATGTAAAAAGCAGAAAAGGGAGGGGGAGCAGATGCCCGATGTAAAAGGCAGACAAAGATGTAATAGAAAGGATTGGTACTCTCTTCAGCAAAAAGGCAGTCTGACACTGGAAAGCGCGGCAGTGCTCCCCTTCTATTTTCTGGCAATGGTGATGCTGGTCAGTATGATGGATATCTTCCGGATACAGACAGTTCTGGTATCGGCTCTGAGTCAGAGTGCCAAGGAGCTGGGGATGTATGCCTACAGCATAGATGGAGAGAGCAGATCACCGGTTGGTGCCGTGACAGACGCGGCATGTATTGCCTATGCCTCAGCGGAGGTTCAGAAGAGAGTAGAAGGCGAGAACCTTACGGGAATTGTGGGAAAACAGGCAGGAATCACACTGCTGGGGTCAGCATACAGGGATGGCATCGTAACATTGAAAGCAAATTATCTGTACAAAAGTCCTGTGTCGCTCTTTCCGGTTTTTCCGGTGAAGATAGAAGCTGCCGCCGCTGCACAGGCCTGGCTGGGATATAACGGGGACAAATACGGCAATAGGGATGACAGTCCCGGCGGGGAGATGGTATATGTGACAGACTATGAAAGTGTATATCACACATCAGCGGACTGTACCCATATAAAGCTGGCGGTAAAGCATGTGGGGATGCAGAGTGCGGTACAGGGAAGAAACGAGTATGGGGACAAATACTATCCCTGTGAAAAGTGTATGAGAGGACATGAGAAGGATGGGTTTGTATACATTACAGACAAGGGGAACCGTTACCACAGTGACAGCTCATGCGGCGGCCTTTCCCGCCACGTGCGGCTTATGAAAAAATCCGAGGCGGACAACAGAAATCTCTGTTCACGCTGCGGACAAAAACAGGGGGATTAGATGACAGAAAAGATAACAGCAGGTATTTTTCTTGCATTTATGGGGTGGGAAGATTTGAGAGGGAAAACGGTTGCTGTCCGGAAGATTCTTTTATTTTTTGCGGGCAGCCTTATCTGTACAGCCTTAAAAATAAAAGAAGTTCCGGGGGAACTGTGGGATGTGTCACGGGATATTATGCTGGGCAGTCTGCCCGGTATCTCTCTTTTGCTCTTTGGGAAACTGTCCGGCTGGGCTGTGGGCAGCGCAGATGGAATCATTGTATTGGTGCTGGGAATCTATCTGGGCTTCTGGCAGGTTTTAAGTATACTGTCGGGCGCGTTTTTAACGGCTGTTATGGCTGCCGGATTTTTACTGGCAGTGAAGAAAAAAGACAGAAAGTATGAGATACCGTTTATCCCCTTTTTATTTGCGGGGATGGTGTTTAGCATCATCACAGGATGATACAGGTGAGATATGGATAGAAAAGACAGAGAAAAATTCGTATGCAGGGGGAGTTATACGCTGGAAGCGGCCTGCATCAGCGGTGTTTGGATGCTGACAGTGTTTGCGGTTCTGCTGTTACTGACAGGAACTATAAAAAGAGGAGTATACACAGCAAAGGCATATGAGGCGGCTGTGGCAGGCAGCACGGAGGCTGTGCGCAGGCAGGGAGACGGGTTGGAAACTGCCCGGGAACGGCTTGCAGGTGAAAACGGAAATTATTCTGTAAACGGCAGCAAAAGGGAGATCACAGTCAATTATGAGGAATATGTGAAATATCCTTTTGCAGGTCTGCAGTGGCATATACAGGGCAATGCAAAAAGTAAAGTGATCCGCCCGGTGTCCTTTATCGGGAAGGTGAGAAGTGTGAGAAAATGGAAGGAAGAACTGGTGCATTAAGCGGCGAGTTCCTGATGAAACAGAAAAAAGTACGGTTATTCCGGGAAAAGGGGGAAAGAAAATGCAGGCAGAGTACAGAAGAGAGATGAATCACAGTTATCTGGTACTGAAGGCAGGCGGTGCAGTAAATCCGCAGGGATATGAGATAAAAATGCTTCTTCATAACCAGCCGCCGGGACTGCTTCCCCTCTCTGTGCGTTATATAGACGGAGAACCCCTGTTTTACTATGAGGTGACATCCAGACAAAGCATCTTTGTGATGTACGAGGCAAAGAAGTTCGGAAGGGCGGATTTGGAACAGATATTCCGGGCTGCCGCGGACATAATGGAGGGACTGGAGGAATACCTGCTGGATGTAGGGACAATACTGTTCAGTCCCAAATATATTTATATGGATACAGAACGGCAGCACCTTTATTTTTGCTGTTTTCCTGCAGAACGGGATCAGGAACAGAGCGGCATATTAGAGCTTACAGAATACATCCTTCCGAAAATAGACCATAAGGATGCAGGTGCCGTTGTTCTGGGATATGGAGTATACCGGGAGAGTGTGGAGACCGGAACGGGAGCAGATAAGATCCGCAGAGAGCTTAGGAAAGTATCCCGGGAATCTGTAAAAGAAGAGGAGTACAGGGAGAAAAGGGCGTGTGCAGAGCAGGAGTTCAGTGGAGAGCCGATGATGACAGAGGAGAAGAGAAAACAGGCTCTGGATGCCTTTTTTGAGGAGGAGGAAGACGTGGAGGAAAAACATCCGCTTTTAAATGCCGTGGGGTGTATTTTTACACTGACGGCAGCAGCCATATGTGTCTATCTGCTTCTTCATTATGAGATTGCCAATGCGCTGCAGGTCTGCATAGGAATAGCAGTGGCGGCTTCGGCTGCGACTGTGGCTTTCATTATGTTCCGGCTGAAGAACAAAAGGGAAGAGAAAAAGAAGCAGAAGCATGAGTTGGACCGGTTAGAAGCATGGGGATGGGAGCGGGATACCGAATATGAAAGAGAAGAGGACAGGAATACGGAAAAACAGGAGGATAACAGCAAAAAAGAGAAGGATATAAAGCCAGACGATTTTGAGACCTGCGGACCGACGATTCTTCTCTCAGCGGGGAAACGATATGATGAAAATGCGTGTTTGCTCTGGGAGGAGGAGGGAAATCAAAAGCGGTTTGTGCTTGATAAAGAGATCGAGATCATTGGAAAACTGGCAGCAGCGGCGGATATATGTCTGAGACATCCGGCGGTAAGCAGGATACATGGCAGAATACGCAGAGAGGAAAATGATTTTTTTATATCAGATTTAAATTCAAAGAACGGTACCTTCTTAAATGACAGAATGCTGGAACCGGAGCGGGAATATTTGCTGCATAATGGTGACAAGATAAGTATTGCGGGAACGGAGTTACAGTACCTTAATTTTCGGAATAAGAGGGCCTGAATGGCTTATTTTAAACTGCAGAATTGGAAGTATATGGTTGCGTTAATCTGGGAAAGAGCTTATAATGAAGCTATGTCCTGCAGGCAGGGAGTGATGAGTGGTTTGTGGTTATCGCAGGGCTGAGAACTATATCAGATAAGAAGAAAAAGGCAGGTAGTGCATGGTGGATTACAGTAACTGGAACCAGAGGCCGGAATCCGATTTCAGACGGTTTTTACGGATGCGGAGGAGTGTTTTGATGAACACGGTCATGATAGCGGTCAATGTTCTGGTGTTTCTGTTGACTGAAATAACAGGGTCATCACTGGACAGCAGGCATCTTATAAACTGGGGAGCTGCGTATACACCCTTCATAGAACAAGGGCATGAATATTACCGGCTTTTCACCTGTATGTTTCTTCATTTCGGACTGGCTCATCTGGGGAATAATATGTTGGTGCTTGCATTTCTCGGTGACAGCCTGGAAAGGGAAGTTGGCAGAATACGCTATCTTCTTATTTATCTGATTGGCGGAATCGGTGCCAGCTATATTTCTTATTACGCAGAGATAAGAGGAGGGGAGGCGGTAGTCTCCGCAGGTGCTTCCGGAGCGGTGTTTGCCGTGATTGGAGCACTGATTTATGTGGTGATGAGAAATAGAGGAAGACTGGGGAACTTTACAACAAGGCAGTTGGTGTTCCTGGCTGCGCTTACACTTTATCACGGATTTACAAGTGCAGGAGTAGATAATGCAGCTCACTTTGGCGGGCTTTTATGTGGATTTGTCCTTGGGATCATTCTTTATCACGGAAAGAAAAGGCTGCCTTCATGGTGAAAGGCAGCACATTTTTGTGTGATTAGCTGATGGGAAGAACTACTTTGAATGTGGTACCTTCACCGGATTTTGATTTGAAGGAAATAGTGCCTTTGTGAGCGCTGACGATGCGCCTGCAGATAGGCAGACCGAGACCGGTACCTTCCTGTTTATGCGTGATAAACGGCTCAAACAGGTCGTCCTGATATTCAGAAGGAATACCGTTACCGGTATCCGATACATTGAAGATGATGGATTCGCCGTCTGACTGTATGGCGCAGTAAATATGTCCTTCTGTTTCAATCGCGTCTGACGCGTTTCTTATCAAGTTGAGAAAAAGTTGACGGATCTTAATACCGTCAGCTTTTATAACGGGTATTGGAGATAGTTTCTGCAAATCTATAGTGATATGCCGTTCATTCAAAGCCGGGGTCACAGATTCAATTACTTCGCAGAATGTATTATATATGTTGGAATTCTGCAGATTCAGTTTTTCAGAGTTATTGAAGGTGGATAATTCATTGAGAAGTGATTTTAGAAAATCCATATTCTCCATGATTTTTTGCCAGTAGTTATCCTGTATAAGTTCAGGATGCCGCTCTTCCAGTAGCTGCATAAAGCTGTTAATCAAAGTGACAGGATTTCTTATTTCATGTGAAACCTGGGAAAGCATAAACTGATGCTTTATTTTTAATTGCTGATAAAGCATCTTATAATCAGCAGTTTCGGGCATCCTGGTGCTCTGGTCAGTGCCGGATTGTATCGTCATTAGGTGTCCCCCCTGTTCTTTCTTTACGTTGATAGTGTAGCACTGTTACTGCCAAATATCAAATAATTTCATAACCTAAAAAGCGCCAAAAAACGACAAGCTAATGACAGAATGCCGTCGAAATGAGCCGGCAAAAGCAGCACAGAAAGGAGAAATAAATATGTCGGATTGTATTTTTTGTAAGATTGCAAACGGCGAGATTCCGTCTGCAACGCTCTATGAGGATGAGGACTTCCGGGTCATACTGGATCTGGGACCAGCAAACAAAGGACATGCTTTAGTTCTGCCGAAACAGCACTATGCCAATCTTTATGAAATTCCGGATGAACTGGCAGGTAAAGCGATGGTGCTTGCAAAGAAAATAATCACCAGAATGAGGGATGTTCTCGGCTGCGATGGTTACAATGTTGTGCAGAACAACGGGGAAGCAGCCGGCCAGACTGTTTTCCATTTCCATATCCATCTGATTCCGCGCAGTGTTGGGGACAATGCTGGGATTACATGGACGCCGGGCGAATTAACAGAGGAGGATAAGCAGGAAATCCTTGAGAAGTTTTCAATGGATTAGACTTCAGGAAAAGGGTTAAGATGACAGAAGAAAAATTTCGTGAAATCTTTGGTCGATATTATCGTTTAGTTATGAAAGCGGCATACTGTGTCTTATATGATGCAGACCTATCACAGGATATTTGCCAGGAAACTTTTTTAAAGTTTCTGGAAAAGGTGGACACTGTGGATAAAACACGTTATGCGGAGTGGCTCGCGGTCTGTGCCAGAAGAAAGGCAATAGACTTTTGCAAGAAAGCCTATCAGGTACATGAAGTAGTTACGGCTGACCGTGCCGAAAAAGAAGATACGGATAAAATGGCACAAAGGAGTGACAGCGGAGGAAAGCGCACCGGATTTTATAATGATGATATGGCGCAGATGATGGTGCACAAAGAATTTACCGGTACGATTCTGAATTCTTTAAAAGCAAAGAATACGGACTGGTATGAGATTATGGTAAGAACATATCTCATGGGAGAAAACGATGAAGAAATTGCCTGCGCTCTTGGTATCACCATAGGAAATGTGCGTACCAAGAGACACAGGATGATGGAATGGCTGAAGCAGAGATTTCAGTCAGAATATGAATCACTATGATTTATTTGTTCACGGCCTGTTCAAAAAGCTGGACGATTTCTTCAATGGAATCTGTCAGCTTGCTTTTTGACATGGCATCTGCATAAGAGACGCGGTCTGTATAGAGGGAGTGAATGGTCTCAAGGAGTTTTTCATTTGTGATCTCTTCCTCTTCCAGAACTACACTGTAGCCCATACGTTCAAAGGAACGGGCATTCAGTATCTGGTCACCGCGGCTTGCACGGGCAGAGAGCGGAATCAGGAGATTAGGCTTTTTCAATGCACTCAGTTCACAGATGGCATTGGCACCGGCTCTTGAAATGACAACATCCGCAAGGGCAAACAGATCGGCAAGCTCCTTTTTGATATATTCATACTGTACATAGCCTTTTGTGCTTTTTAATGATTCGTCCAGTTTTCCTTTGCCGCACAGATGGATCACCTGGAAAGCTTTAAGCAGTTCAGGAAGAACTGCACGGACGGTATCATTAACGGCTGCAGCGCCAAGACTTCCTCCAATGATCATAATAACCGGTTTGTCTTTTGTAAAACCGGTAAATTCCCGTGCCCTTTCGGGGCTTCCTTCCAGCAGTTCCTGCCGTATAGGAGTTCCGGTCAGCACAGCCTTGTTGGCTGGCAGTTCAGACACGGTCTCAGGAAAGTTGCAGCACACTTTTGTGGCAAAAGGAATGGATATTTTATTAGCCAGACCAGGTGTCATGTCAGATTCGTGGATAAAAGTGGGAATTTTCCTCCTGCTCGCCGCGATCACCACAGGCACGGTGACAAAACCGCCTTTGGAAAAGACAACATCAGGTTTTAACTGCTTCATAAGTTTTTTAGCTTCCGCAAAGCCTTTCATAACTTTGAATGGGTCAGTAAAGTTTTTGACATCAAAATAACGTCTTAATTTACCGGATGCAATCCCATAGTAAGGGATGCCCATTTCCTCTATCAGTTTTTTTTCGATTCCTTCATAGGAACCGATGTAAGAAATGGTATAACCGAGTTCCTTTAGGCGGGGAATCATTGCAATATTGGGGGTAACGTGTCCGGCAGTACCGCCGCCGGTAAGTACGATATGTTTCATGGTGTCCTCCTGCTCATTCAAAATAATAGTTAAAAACAAAGTAACTGTTCAGTGCCCTCACAGTTACAGGCAAAAATCCATGCAAAATCGCCTTTGGCGATGGGATTTTTGCTTGACTGCTAAACATTTTCTTACGGTCAGCGCAGTGAATGCGCAGACCTGCTGAATAGTTATAAAATAAATACTATAAGATAATATGATACACTTGTCAGGAAAAGTCAAGGAAAGATAGGAGTTTCATGAGTAAATTGGACGAAAAGCAAATTGAAAAAACACATAAGTCTGCGGCAGGCCAGGAAGACAAAGAGTTTGAGGAATGGGTCAGCCAAAGAGTCCTTGATGAAACCGCAGAGATGATAAACGGGTTAGAAAACGCCCCGGACTTAGATGATTTTGAACCCTCCGAGGAGCTGTTCCAAAAGATAGTCGGAATAGCCAGGGAAAGGGGCCTCCTGGCCGAAGATGATGAGACAACTGAAGACGAGACAGATGAGATTGTTGAGAAAATAGAACTTTCAGAAAAAAGGAAACATGAAGAAATTCGTGAATTAAAAACAACAGATTTTGAATCAAAAACGAAAGCAGTTAGGAATAGTAAGAAAAACTTTCCTCGCAAGCATATTGCCGTAAAATGGGTTGCCATGATTGCGGTTACATTTTTAGGTATATTTGGTGTATCAATGAGCAGCCAGGCAAATAGAACTTTTGTAATGCAAAAAGTAGACGATGTTCTCGGAAAAGATGAAGTAAATACTAAAGTTAACAATACTGGGAATGTCATAAAAAGTGAGGAAGAAGAAAATCAGGATATAGAGTCAATAGAAGGCGCTTTAGGTATACAATTGCCTGTCTTACTATATCTGCCAGATAAAATGAATTATTTAGGGTATGAAATTGATGAGGAAGCCCAAACCGCATATATAGAATACGAATATAATGCAGAAATTTTACATCTTATTGTATTCGCTAATTACAAAGAGGCCAGTGGTATTTCTAAAAATGATAAGGGAACAAAAATAGATACTGTTGAAAGTGATATGTTGCCATTAAAAGCAGAGTTATTTAAGGTTGAAGAAAAAGGAGACATTGAACCAACTTATTTACTTCAATGGGAATACCAAAATAATTTTTTTGAATTCATTGGTAAGATACAAGAAAATGAGATGCGCGAAATTTTTAAAAACTTATTTTATTAATACTTAGGAGGAAAAAATGAAAAGGATGTCAAAAAAAATAGTTTCGATGATAATGTGTATAGCTTTATTGGTTATTACTTCTTGCACAGTTTATGCTAATGCAGAAGAAGACAGTCTAGAAGTAGTGGATGGTTCTAGACTGACACATGAGATGTCATCTGAGGTTACAATTGATGCTTTGGTAAGGGGCAATATTTTAAATCAGGGTACAGCAAGAATATCAAACAATGGTGATGGTAGCGTAAATGTTTATGGTGCTGTTTTTGGTAGTGTTGTTTGTGATAAATTAATTGTTCGTCTTATTTTACAACAATATAGAAATGGTACTTGGTATAATTATGGTACATATGGAGACGAAGTGACAAATGCGTCATCGTTATCAAGAAGCTATAATGTTAGTGTGGCCAGAGGATATTATTATCGCGTTAAAGGAGCTTGTGTAGCCTGGAAAAATGGTTCCACAGAATCTCAAAATCCTGTAACCGATGGAATCTGGATAGGATAATAATTAATCACTACAATCAAAAAGAATAAAATAATCTGAAAAGTTCTATTAAACTCCCCCCCTTTACGGTATAATGAAAGTAACCATACTTTTATATAATCGCAAAGGGGGTTCTTTTATGAAACTGACTTTTATAGGTGCGACTCATGAGGTTACGGGAAGTTGTTATTTCCTGGAGGCGGCGGGGAAGAAGTTTTTGGTGGACTGCGGAATGGAGCAGGGGCCGGATCAGTATGAAAACCAGGAGATTCCGGTGGCATTGTCCGAGGTGGATTTTGCACTGCTGACCCATGCCCACATTGACCACTCCGGCAATTTCCCGCTGGCTTATGCAAAAGGATTCCGGGGACCTATTTATGCGACAAATGCTACCTGCGACTTGTGTGACATCATGCTTCGTGACAGTGCGCATATCCAGATGTTCGAGGCTGAGTGGCGTAACCGCAAGGGACAGAGAAACGGACAGCCTGATTTTGTACCGGCGTATACCATGGAGGATGCTCTGAATGTGATCAAACAGTTTGTGGGGTGTGAATACAGCAGAAAAATCCAGATTGCAGACGGTATACAGGTAAGATTTGTGGATGCCGGGCATCTTCTGGGGTCCTCAAGTATTGAGATTTGGATAACAGAGGAGGGCGTGGAGAAGAAGATCGTGTTCTCTGGAGACATCGGCAACTTGGACCAGCCGCTTATAAGGGATCCGGAATATCTGGACAGTGCGGATTACGTGGTCATGGAGTCTACCTATGGGGACAGGAGTCACGGCGAACGGCCGGACTACGCCAGGGAATTGGTGAAAATTCTGAAAAGAACCTTTGACAAGAACGGAAACGTGGTGGTGCCTTCCTTTGCTGTGGGCAGGACTCAGGAGATGCTGTATTTCCTCAGACGGATTAAAGAGGAGAATATGCTTCCGGAATACCCGTATTTTGATGTCTATGTGGATAGCCCTCTGGCTGTCCAGGCTACCAATATTTTTAAGGAGCATTATACAGACTGCTACGACGAGGAGGCTATGGCCCTTATCGAGAAAGGTATCAACCCCATAGCATTTCCGGGGCTGAAGCTGTCCATAACCAGTGACGAATCAAGAGCCATCAATATGGATGACAGCCATAAGGTCATCCTGTCAGCCAGCGGCATGTGTGACGCGGGACGTATCAAGCATCATCTGAAACATAATCTTTGGAGGCGCGAATCTACCATTGTGTTTGTGGGATACCAGGCAGTCGGCACGCTGGGACGCGCGCTGCTGGAGGGGGCCACGGATGTGAGGCTGTTCGGTGAGGATATCCATGTCTGTGCCGATATCGTGAAACTTCCGGGAATCAGCGGCCATGCGGACGACGCGGGGCTGATGCGCTGGGCGTCCTCCTTCAAGGAGAAACCAAAACGTGTCTTCGTAACACACGGGGATGACCAGGTATGCGACCTGTTTGCGGAAAGACTGAAAAATGAGCTGGGATACGATGCCATGGCGCCCTTCAGCGGCACAGAATTTGATATGCTGGCAAATGAGTTTGAGAAGGAAACGGTTGGAATTGTCATCAAACACGCGAAGGAGAAGGCAAAAGTCCGCAAGGCTTCCGGTGTTTATGCAAGACTTCTTGCGGCAGGACAGCGGTTAATGACGGTTATCCGTCATAATGAAGGCGGCGCAAATAAGGACCTGGCGAAGTTTGCAGATCAGATCAATTCCATGTGTGATAAGTGGGATCGCTGACTGCCGGGAAGCGGCGATAAATAGACAGCATCACAGGCGGGATCTCGTTAAAATCCCGCCTGTGATAAAGGAGACGGAGGTACAGTATGGAGAACACGGGTAACCAGCCCAGGCGCATCTGCAGAAAATGCCTTCTTCAGGACATGGATGAAGGACAGTATTTTGATGACATGCGCAGATACATAGAGAATCTGGATGAAGATCTGAAGGTATCTTCACAGCTCTATGATGAGCGGCTTGCCTTCTGCAGAAAATGTGATAACTTAATAAGCGGAATGTGCAGAGTCTGCGGTTGTTTTGTGGAGATGCGCGCTGTCATGAAGAAGAACAGTTGTCCGGGGATTCCGAAGAAATGGTGAGAAGGAGGAGCCAGCATGAAGTTTGAAGAAGATTATGTCATGAGAATGATAAAGGATATGGTGAAAGTACTGGCCTGTGTTGTTTTCGGAAAGAGATTTACGGAATATGAAGTGGAGGAGGAAAAAGCCGACGACACGGATTTTCTATATCGTGACATTATCGAGATGGCAGACAGGGGAAAAATCAACGAGGCGGAAAACATACTTCTCACGGATATGGACCGGACGGATAAAAGATACATGGAAATGGCCATGAGCTTTTACCTTCATATCAACAAATATACAGATGAGTTTCTGTCAGCCAACGGCTACAGCCGCCAGGAGATCCTGGACGGGGTGGAGGCACTGGCTGAGGCAAACGGCATCAAAGGACTGGACGGACTGTCTGACGGATTATAAGTCAGATCGTCCGTTTTTTTGCGTATACCCCTTGACACATCATACTATGTAATGTATAGTATAATGCATAAGGAGGCGATACCATGGACACACAGCTAAAAAAAGGTTTTCTGGAATTTTGTGTTCTTGCTGCATTATACAGATCGGATTCCTACGGATACCAGATCATAAAAGACATATCCGTTTGTATTGAGATATCAGAATCGACGCTGTATCCCATATTAAAGCGTCTGGAGGCAAACGGATGCCTGGAGACATATTCTGTGGAGCACAACAGCCGTCTGCGCAAGTATTACAGGATAACAGAGGCAGGGAAAGAACATATCCAGGAGTTTTTAAATGACTGGCAGCAGGTGACAGACATATATGAATTTGTGAAGGGAGCGGTTGAACATGAAGAAGGATGAATTTTTAAGCAGTCTGGAACGGCTGCTGCGGAGTTTGAAAAGGGAGGAACGGAACAGATTCCTGTCCTACTACGCGGAAATGATCGAGGATTACATGGAGGACGGATGCGAGGAGGAGGATGCCGTACAGAGAATCGGAAGCCCCGGTGAAATCGCACAGGAAATCCTCTCTGACAGGGAGGCGCAGCCGGTACGGCCTACGCCCACATGGATGAAAATAAGTGTGATCGTTCTGTTGATTCTTGGCTCACCTCTCTGGGGAAGCCTGGTTCTGGCAGCTCTCTGCTGTGCACTGGCTGCCGTGATCGCTGTCATGAGTGCCTATGTGGTGATCTGGTGTATTCCTGTTGTGTTTGGGGCTTGTTCCGTATCCAGTCTGGTACTGGCCGTAGTCAGTACGGTGGGGTCCGTCATAATAATGTTTGGGGATACAGCCACCGGTACGGTGCAGATGGGAATCGGAATCCTGTCTGCAGGTATCTTTCTGGTGACAGCACTGCTTACCTGGGAACTGGGCAAGAGATTTGTAGGTGTAACGAAAAAATTCAGCAGATGGCTTGCAGGTCTGTATCAGAAAAGGAGAGGTGTCAGAGCATGAATATAAAATCATTAAAAAGTAAAATCCTTCTGGTCGGCATTGTTTTCATGCTGGTCGGAACCACGGTAGGACTTATCGGCTTCGGTATGACCGGATTTGAGCCGGATAGACTGATGAAATGGAAAGAGGGCAGATGGTACCAGACCGTTAATTATACGAACGGGAACTTCTGGATCGGCATCAGGCTCAAGGGCGGGCGTTACATCACCAGCTTTACCACTTTTGACTGATAAATATGATCAGTCACCCATATTTTTATAGTAAAACACGGCAAGCTGTGTCCTGTCACGCAGGCTCAGCTTGTCTAATATCGTACTCAGGTAATTCCGCACAGTGCCCTCACTGAGATAGAGGCTCTGTGCGATTTCTTTGTTATTCAGGCCTTTTGCCACCAGCTCTATGACATCCATTTCCCTGTTCAGAATTCCGTATTTGCCCAGGTCTGTTCTCTGTGGTTTTCCCATCATTTTAGGGATTTTTGTGACGATCTCGCTGCCGAACACACTTTGTCCGGACATGACAGAGCGCAGGGCAGGGGCAATGGTCTCAATATCCTGTTTTATCAGATACCCCTTGGCGCCGATACGCAGCGCGCGGATAATATATTCGTCGTCGGAGAAGGTGGTCAGAAAAAGAATCCTGGCATCCGGGTGCTTTTCCAGTATCTCCGCGCCGGCGTCCAGCCCGGAGCAGCTTCCCATCTGAATGTCCATGAGCAGAATGTGGGGCTGTATTTCTTCATACAGGCGGACGGCCTCCTCCCCGCTGCTGCCGGAGGCACACACTTCTATGCCCGGTTCTGCCTGCAGGATCGTTTTCAGTGAAATGCAGACAAAGGGATCGTCATCAACAATTATAATTCTCATAAATAACACCTCACATCTGATTTTTCATGGTATGTCCCTGTTTGGGGATGGAAATAAAAATGCGGAAACCGTTCTGCACCTCTGTCCTGAAAATGCCGTGAAGATCTTCCACCCGCTCCCTCATATTCATAAGCCCGATTCCCCCGGATCCTGCCGCTGCCGCCTGTGTTCCGTTATCCCGGATGATAACCTGATAGAATCCGGGATGTTCCAGTACAGACAGCGAGGCCTCCGTAGCATTGCTGTGCCGGGAAATATTGGACAGAGCCTCACGGACAATGGCGATAATACAGTATTTCAGTTCTTTCCGTTCAATTTCGGCACTGTAATTCAGGGTTACAGGACAGAAAGTGAATTCCTCTGCCAGCCGGGTGAGCACCATGCGCAGGTCCACAGATTCCTCATGCAGATTGTGGACGCTGCTGCGCACATTGTTCATGGCATCATCCAGTGTGGATTTGACAGCCGTAAGCTGCGCGGCCAGCTCCTTCTGTTCCTTCCATATGACCTGCATGGCACTTATCTGGAAGAGGGAGCGTGTCAGGAGGTGCCCCACATTGTCATGGATTTCCCGGGCGATCCTGTTTCGCTCTGTCAGAGTCGCAAGCTGGATCTCATACTCCTGCTTTTCCAGAAGCTCCTTGTTTTTCTGTTCCAGATGCAGAGATTCCTCCCGGGTGCTGTCCTGGGAGAGATGGAACTGTGCCATCATATTTTCATATTCCATGGTCAGCCGGGACAGATACAGCGCCAGCACCCCTGTGAACAGAAAGAGGAAAAATGCCGGCAGTGTGAAGTTATGAAAATGATACAGGTATAAAGGCACCCATGCGAACCGCAGGTACCATTTCCCGGATCTCTCACAGTCGTAGAAAAACAGCGGAAGAAATAATGCCAGTTCAGGAAGGAAGAGGGAGAGCACAAGACACCCGCCGCAGAGATATTCCAGCGGCCGTTCCCTGTCAAAATAGGAAATGAGGGCAGATACGCTGACGGATAAAAGCAGCAGGGAGATAAGGGAAATATCCACAGGCTGCCCGATGAGATTCATGGTACAGAATAAGAAAATAAAACACTTGTTCAACAGCTCTCTCATATATCCCCCTCCTCTTTGCAGACCCGTTCACTTCTGTGCTTGTATTTAGAGTGTATCACAGGAATGGGCAAAAAGTAAGGTGCAGCAGGAAGAAATGACAAATGTCATGTACAGAGGCCTGTATTCATGACAACGCTCACTGTCTCCGGCAGCAGATACTTGTTAAAATGAAGTCAGATAAGAAAAAGGGAGGATTAACCTATGATCATAGAAGTGAACAATCTCGTAAAACGATATAAAGACCTGGTAGCCTTGGACCATTTTGAGCTTCATGTTGAACAGGGTGAGATATACGGTCTGCTCGGGCCAAACGGCAGCGGCAAGACCACAGCTATCAATTGTATGCTGTCTCTGCTGAAATACGACAGAGGGGAGATCCGGCTTTTCGGTGAACCCATGGCACCGGATAACCGGGCAGTAAAGCAGCGGATCGGCGTTGTCATGCAGAATGTGGCGGTTTTCAACGAACTGACTGTATATGAAAACATAGACTATTTCTGCGGCATGTATGTCCCTGAAAAGACAAAGCGGAAAGCCTTGGTGGAGGAAGCTCTGGAATTTACGGATCTAAAAGACTTCAGAAAGTTTCTGCCCAGAAAGTTAAGCGGCGGTCTTTTAAGGCGTCTGAACATTGCATGCGGCATAGCACACAAGCCGGAGCTGATCTTTATGGATGAGCCGACGGTTGCCGTTGACCCTCAGAGCAGAAACAGCATTCTGGAAGGCATCAAAAAGCTGAATAAGAACGGCGCCACCATTATTTACACCACACATTACATGGAAGAGGTGGAGCAGATCTGTTCCCGCATCATGATCATGGATAAGGGCAGGGAAATCGCCTCCGGCACTAAGGAGGAACTGAAAGGCCTCATCCGCACAGGAGAAAAGATAACTGTGGAGGTGTCCGGGCTGGCACCGGATATCCTGGAAAAAATCCGGAAAGCAGAGGGGGTCCTTAACGCGGAATATGAGGGAAATCTTCTGCAGGTACAATGTGAGAGCGGCGGTCACAGCCTTATTACGCTGCTGGATATCCTCAGAAAGAATGAGATCTATTTCGGCAGAATATTCTCAGAGCCGCCCACATTAAATGATGTCTTTTTGGAAATCACGGGAAAAGAGCTGAGGGATTAGGAGGGATATATATGTTCTGGAATATTTACAGCAAACGTTTACTGAGCTGCCTACGGAACAGAGACCAGCTTATATGGATTTGGGCCTTTCCGCTGATTCTGGCCACCCTGTTTTATTTTACCCTGTCATCCGTGGGGGAGGCAGATAATCTGGAAGCCATACCCACAGGTGTGGTCACAGATGCGGCGTATGAGGCGGACCCCATGTTCGGCCAGGTTCTTAAACAGGTGGGCAGCGGGGAGGATGCGCTTCTTAACATAACGGAATATACCCGGGAGAATGAGGCGGACAGAGACCTGGAGACAGGCAAGATCGCCGGATATATCCTGCTTAAAGATAATACTCCGAAGCTTACGGTAAAACAGGATGGCATGAAACAAACCATACTGAAGAGCTTTCTGGACCGTTATGTGCAGACAGAGGGAAATATAAAGGCGGTCATGGAGAAAAATCCTGACTATGACCTTGACTCGGATGAAATCATGGGCGGGGCTTCCCTGACAGAGAATATGTCACTCTCCTCACAGCCCTACTCCCCCATCCTGAATCCTTACTACGGCCTGATAGCAATGGTATGCATGTACGGAGGGATGCAGGGCCTTATGAGCATCACCTATCTGCAGGGGAACCTTTCCCCTCTCGGGGCCAGACGTATGATGGCGCCTCTTGGCAGGACCCGGGTGATCTTCTGTGATATGATGGGAAGCATAACCGTGCATATGATGAGCCTGCTGTTTCTTCTGTTTTACATTACGGTCATTCTGAAGGTGGACTTTGGAAACAAGCTGCCGCTTCTTGTTCTGACCTGTTTTGTTGGCTCCATCCTGGGCGTGGCATTCGGCACGGCGGTCAGTTGTCTGTCAAAGCTGGGAGAGAGCATGAAGGTGGGCATACTGGTATCTGTCACCATGCTCTGCTGCTTCGGTGCAGGCATGAAGAGATTCAGTATGAAGTACCTGATAGACCAGAATTTTCCGGTCATCTCCTGGCTGAACCCTGCAGCCAGAATATCGGATGCATTATACTGTCTGTATTATTTTGATGACTATCAGAGATACGGTCAGAATATAGCAGTGATCATGGCTGTGTCGGCTGTTCTGCTGCTGTTGTCAGGCATATCATTAAGGAGGCAGAGTTATGAGAGTATTTAAGGCGTGTCTTTTGGTAATAAAGCGCAGAATGGTTACATTTGCCACCTATTTCGCTATATTTATTGGCCTGTCCATTCTGCTTTCACAGTTTTCTAAGGAGAGCTTTAACAGCGGATTTGAAGAGAGCCGTCCGGAATTTACCGTGATAAACAGAGACGGGAAAACCCCATACACGGAAAAAATGATGGATTTTCTGAAGGAACACGGAACTTATGTGCCCCTGGAGGATAGTATGGAGGTCCTCAAGGATGCCAGGTTCAATGACGCAGTCAGTTATATCCTCATCATACCGGAGGGGTTCCAGGATGCCCTGCAGAAAGATAAACCCATAAAGCTGCTGGAAAATATGACACAGAATTCCGCCTCAGGCTATCAGATGAGCAGTTATGTTAACCAATATTGGAATTATATAAGAACATGGGAAAAAATAGGGGGAAACCCTGACAAAGAGAAGACAGCAGATAAAGTTCTGGAACTGCTGGGAAGCGGCGCTAAGGTGGAAAAACGCCAGTATCTGAAAACGCAGCCTGTATCTGCCGGTTATCAGGCTCAGTATCAGGTGGCGCCGTATATCATACTTGTCATCTGTGTACTCTGCATCACATCTATTTTTCTCAGTTTCCAGCGCTCAGATATCAGGATGAGAAATCTGTGCGGGCCTCTGAAACCATTTACACGGCTGTGGCAGATGGGGCTGGGATGTGCCAGCGTGGGGATCGTATTTTGGATACTGCTCACCATAGCCGGGTTTATCATATATTATGACTCGGTGAAGGAAATGGATATCAGAATAACCGCGCTGATCCTTCTGAACAGCTTTGTCATGCTTCTGTTAGCTATGGCGATTTCCGTGCTGGCTGCGCTCTTTGTGAGAGATGCCAACACCCAGAATGCTGCTGCCAATATACTGGCGCTGGGCCTGTCTTTTCTTGGAGGAGCCTTTGTGCCTACCAGCATTATGGGGGAAAGCGTGCTGAAGTTTGCAAAATGCCTGCCTGTTTACTGGTATGAAGAATGTCTGAACGAGATCAGCGGTCTTACCGGCTTCAGTATGGAGAACCTGATGCCTGTGTGGAAATGCATGGGGATATTGATGGGATTTACCGCAGCCATCCTCTGTATCACTTTAGCCGTCAATAAGCAGAAGAGCGGCGCTGAGGAGTCCTTTGGAAGCAACAAGACGGAAATAGAATTATAGCCTCAAGCGGGCACTTTGAAACAGCCGGAGTTCAGCGATGAAGTCCGGCTGTTTAAAGGATACAGGCAGCGGCCAGAAGAAGGAGCAGCCCGCCCGCATTCAGGGAAAGGAACAGCAGCAGGTAGGATTTTAAATCAGCCTGTTCTGTTTTCAGATAAAATTTCAGGGATATAAGGCTTGCAAGGGAGCTTCACGGCAAGCATGGAGAGCAGGGCAAAAAGGAGAGAGATGCAGAATACAGTCTCTCCCCTGATGAGTTTTTGAAAATAAGATTTCATATTTCAGTTTACGCATTCTGTGCCTTGATGGATTCCAGAGCCAGTGCAAGCTGGTCCGGGCAGGATGTGCCGCGTCCGCCGCAGTCGGTTCCTTTCAGGCGTTCGATGACTTCGTCAACCTTCATTCCCTTTACAAGGCTGGAAATTCCTTTTGTATTGCCGTTGCATCCCCCATTGAATTTTACAGATGCGATGGTGTCTCCGTCCAGCTCGATCTCGATAGAACGTGAACATACGCCTCTTGTCTTATATACAGTCATGATATATTCCTCCATTCGTATTATCTGCGGATAATTATAGCAGATATGGAAGGAAAAGAAAATAGGTGATTTTTGCATTGCATTTTCGGCTGTTTTTGGATGCGGTTCCCGGATTTTTCGTAGCAGTTCAGACAGGTCTGTGCATTTATTGCACTGACCGTATGAAAAAATAGTGCCAGCTTTATCCAGCCCATCGCGAAGCGATTTTTAACAGCTGGATGCGTAACGGTTCAGTTTGTCTGAACTGGAGCGGCTTTTGTGCCGCTGTCACCTAATTAACAGTAGTCAAATCCTTCAAAAAGTTGTAATATGAAAGCATCAAATAATCTATTAAAGAAGGGATACATAACACACCATGAACCACAAACAAAAAAGCGCCCCCCAGCGCCTTCTCTGGTCCCAGTTCGACGCCCTGCAGATGGGCTCCGGATGGGATGAGGAGGACATTAAGAAACCTCAGATCCTTCTGGAGGATGTCTTCGGTGACAGCCATCCCGGCAGTACCCATTTGTCGGGCCTTATGGAGCAGGCAAAATACGGAGTCTTCGAGAAAGGCGGCTATCCGGCCCAGTATCACACCACAGATATCTGCGACGGATGTGCCCAGGGTCATGACGGGATGAACTACATCCTGGCATCCCGCGAAGCTATCTGTGATATGATAGAAGTACACGGTTCCGTGTACCCATGGGACGGCATGATCCTCTCCGCCTCCTGTGACAAATCCATTCCCGCCCAGTTAAAGGCAGCAGCCCGCCTGGACATGCCCACCATCTTTATTCCCGGCGGCAGTATGCGCCCGGGACCGGATATGACCACATCGCTGGTTGCCGGGGATATTTCTCTGCGCCAAAAGCGAGAGGGCGCAGTGACAGATCAGGAGATCAGGGACTATAAGCTCACAGGCTGCCCGTCCTGCGGCGCCTGTACTTTCCTAGGGACTGCCAGTACCATGCAGTGTATGGCAGAAGCCCTGGGCATGTCACTTCCGGGAACTGCTGTTATGCCGGCCACCATGCGGGATATTTTTGCTTATTCCAGAAAAGCGGGCCGCATGATCATGGAACTGGTTGAGCGTGAGATCACAGCGGGCAGTATCATGACAAGGCAGGCATTTGAAAATGCCATCATCATTCACAGCGCCATAGGCGGCTCCACCAATGCGACCATCCATCTTCCCTCCATTGCAAGGGAGCTGGGAATCATATTGGAACCGGAACTTTTTGATGACCTGAACCACAAAGTACCGCATATCGGCAACATCAACCCAAGCGGACAGCACCTGACAGAATCCTTCTGGTTTGCCGGAGGAATCCCCATGGTTCAGCTTTATTTAAAGGACATGCTGCATCTGGATGTCATGACCGTTACCGGCAGAACCCTGGGCGAAAATCTGGAGGAGCTGGAGAAGGACAATTTCTTTGCCCGCAACCTGGGCTATCTGCATAATTACGGCCTGGAACGTGACCAGGTCATCTTCCCTGTGGAGAAAGCGGAGGAAAAGGGTTCCATAGCTATTTTAAAAGGCAATCTGGCACCGGAAGGCGCAGTTATCAAATACTCCGCCTGTGTGGAATCCATGCGGGAGCACAAAGGCCCTGCGAAGGTCTACAACCGTGAGGAGGACGCTTACCAGGCCGTCGTAGATGGTGAGGTAGACCCGGGCGATATCCTTGTTATCCGCTATGAAGGTCCAAGGGGGACCGGCATGCCGGAAATGCTCATGACCACAGAGGCCATTGTCTGTGATGAGCGTCTGAACGGCACGGTTGCCCTGGTGACAGACGGACGTTTTTCAGGGGCAACGAGAGGTGCCGCCATCGGCCATGTCTCCCCGGAAGCGGCAGCAGGAGGCCCGCTGGCCTTTATTGAGACAGGGGATATTCTGGAGTACAGTGTACAGAACAGAAGTCTCGACGTAGTCGGAATTCAGGGACAGGAACTCTCCGGGGAAGAGATTGAGGCTGTTCTGAAAAAACGTTCCGAATCCGGCATTCTGCCCCGTCCGAAAAGAAAGGGTTTGTTTGGCCGTTATACAAGCCGCGCTATGTCTGCCATGAAGGGCGCAGGATACGAAGAGATATAAAAATGCGGCAGACCGCAACAGGATTAACCAGATAAAAGAGAGGACATAATTAATTTATGAATGCAAAATGGATCACGCCGGCAGTGACGGCATTGGATGAAAACGGACATATTGACATAGAGGCCAACAAAAGAATATATGAACATCTGATACTGGGAGGAATTGACGGAATTCTCATCTTCGGCAGCATCGGTGAGTTTTTTGCCCTGCCTATGGAGGAAAAACGGAATATGGTGCGTGAGGCTGTGGCGTATATTGCGCACAGGGTAACCGTCTATATAGGAACCTGCAGTATGGAATTTGAGGAGTGCGTGGAGTTTTCTAATTTTGCTCTGGAGGCAGGGGCAGACGGAGTTATGGTGATCTCTCCGTATTACTTTAATCTGCCGGACAGTGCGGTGGAAAACTTTTATGACAGCCTTGCCGACCGTGTGAACGGACCTGTTCTTTTGTATAATTTTCCGGACAGGACAGGATATGATCTGAAGCCCCAGGTGGTACTGAACCTGGTACGCAGACATAAAAACATCGTTGGGATCAAAGATACCGTGGGAACCATGGGACACACCCGTGCGCTCATACAGACAGTGAAGAAGGAATTTCCTGAGTTTTTAATATATTCCGGATTTGATGAATTTTTTGCCCATAACGTACTGAGCGGTGGTGACGGGTGTATTGCAGGCCTGTCAAACTTTGCCCCTGCTGTTGCTTCCGGCTTCGCAAAAGCAGCAAGGGAGAATGATCTGGAGGCACTTCAGGTTTATCAGCAGAAAATAGATGGACTGATGGCCATCTATGATGTGGCAGAACAGTTCATACCCATTATAAAAAAGGCAATGGTACTCTGCGGCGTGGATATGAATCCCGGCTGTACAGCGCCTCTGCTGGCCGCTGATGCGTCTGAAACGGAACGGATAGAGGAAATCCTGAGGAACGCCTCAATCCTTTGAGAATGGGGCATATAGAGGTTTGCAGAAGGGCCGGGTGTACTCCGGCATATATATAATATCGATAGAAAGGAACTGAACAATGAAACATATAGGAATCATAGGCGCCATGGAGGAGGAAGTGGCGATCCTGAAAGAAAAGATGACAGATGTAACAGTGGAGAAGAAAGCCTCCATGGAGTTTTACAGCGGCAGATTAAACGGTAAGGAGGCAGTGATCGTACGCTCCGGGATCGGCAAGGTAAATGCCGGAATCTGTACCCAGATCCTGGCGGATGACTTCCATGTGGATGCTGTCATCAACACCGGCGTGGCCGGCTCCCTGCGGGCGGAGATCAACATCGGTGATATTGTCCTCTCCACAGACACGCTGCAGCACGATATGGACGCCAGGGAGTTCGGCTATCCCATCGGTCAGGTGCCCAGAATGGACACTTTGGCGTTTCCTGCAGATGAAAATCTGCGCAGCCTGGCAGCGGAGGTATGCCGTCTGGTCAATCCCGATATCCGGGTATTTGAGGGCCGCGTGGTGAGCGGCGACCAGTTTGTAGCCAAAAAAGAGGTGAAAGACCAGATTATCGAGAACACAGGCGGATACTGCACAGAGATGGAGGGTGCGGCCATCGGACAGGCAGCATATCTCAATCAGATCCCCTATCTGGTGATAAGAGCCATCTCCGACAAGGCTGACGACAGCGCCCATATGGACTATCCCGCCTTTGAAAGAGAGGCGATCCGCCACACGGTAAATCTGGTGGAGAGCATGGTTAAGAGGCTGTAGAAAGGCGCCTTTTGTCACCATTTGACGCACGATTTTTGTTTTCAAAACGCCCGGGTTGCTATATAATGAATGCCATAAAGAGCGTGCTTTCTGCGCGCCGAAATAGTGAGGAGGATTTACTGTGCACTTATTTTATTATGGCACCTGGCTGATGGGGTTACTGAGCCTTTTCAGCGTACTGGCAATCTACGGGAGCAACAGAAGAGTAATCCGGGATCTGAAAAATGTTCCGGCGGTAAAAGACAAATGGCTGCAGCAGTTTCTGCTGGAATATCAGAGAAACGTAAAAGACGATTCAGCGATACATAACCCCGCTGTGTATCTCACAAGGCGGATGAGAGGACGAAAGATAGGACCCATAACCCTTCGGCAGATGAAAGGGGTATCTTGGTGTACTTTTGTCCTCTCTTTTTTAGCGGCGGGAGCAGGGGCGCTGTGGATCAGAAGGACAGGCCTTGAGCGGATCTCCTTTCCGGTCATCACCAGAGACTTTCCGGCTATGGGGCTTCTGGCGGGCAGCGCGGCGGTTATGGGGATCGCACTTCTTCTGCTGCGCATGGTGATATCCATGGGGTTCCAGGAGGAGGTCATTGAGACAAACCTGTTGGATTATATGGAAAACCAGAGAGGTGACAGCCAGAAGGTAGTTCAAATAGAACCCGTCCGTCAGAATACCGGATCTAAGGCAGCCAAGGCAGGTAAGACAGGCAGAAGGGTAAGGGGAAAGGCAAAGGGAAAGGCAAAGGAACAGGAACAGCTTCAGCAGGAACAGCGGCTGAGAGCCCAGAAGGAACGGGCCATGTCAGAACGCAGGGGCCAGGACAAAGACCCAAGGGCCGAGAAGGTGGAAGAGCGCATCCGGGAGGCGGCAGCCACGGATGAACGGTACAGCCATCTCCTGAACAAAGAGGAGGAGGCCATCGTCAAAGATGTGATAAAGGAATTTCTAACTTGATAAACCTCCCATCATTTGCTAAACTATATTTGTTGAGTGACAACGTTCAAGTTGAGTTGGACATGCTGTCCTGACAAGTGTCAGGTCAGCTTCAGGCAAACGACAGGAAAAAGGAGAAGAGAGCAATGGGAAACAAAGTTACATTTGATTATTCAAAAGCCGCTGACGTTATCCGCGAAGAAGAAGTAACAGCAATGCAAAAAATGGTGGAAGCGGCTAAAGAGACCCTGGTATCCAGAAACGGCCTTGGAAATGACTTCCTGGGATGGATCGACCTTCCGGTAGATTATGACAAAGAAGAGTTCGGCCGCATCAAGAAAGCAGCGGAGAAGATTAAAGAGGATTCCGATGTTCTGCTTGTGATCGGTATCGGCGGTTCCTACCTGGGAGCGAGAGCTGCCATCGATTTCCTGAACCATCCATTTTATAACAATCTTACAAAAGAAGCCCGTAAAGCTCCGGAGATCTACTATGTAGGCAACAACATCAGCGGCGCATATGTAAAAGGCCTTGCTGAGGTGATCGGAGACAGAGACTTCTCCATTAATGTCATTTCAAAATCCGGTACAACAACAGAGCCGGCAATCGCTTTCCGTGTGTTCAAAGAGATGGCAGAGAACAAATACGGAAAAGAAGAGGCAGCAAAAAGGATCTATGCTACAACAGATAAAGCCAAGGGAGCATTAAAGACCCTGGCAGCAGAGGAAGGATATGAGACCTTCGTAGTTCCGGATGACGTGGGAGGACGTTTCTCCGTGCTGACAGCCGTTGGACTCCTGCCTATCGCAGTGAGCGGCGTTTCCATTGATAAGCTCATGGAAGGTGCAGCATCCGGAAGAGAACTGGCACTGAATACTCCGTATGCGGAAAATGACGCGCTGCAGTATGCGGCAGTCCGCAATATTCTTCATAGAAAAGGCAAATCCGTTGAGATCCTGGCTGACTATGAGCCTACCCTGCATTATGTTGCAGAGTGGTGGAAACAGTTATATGGTGAGAGTGAAGGCAAGGATCAGAAGGGTATCTACCCGGCATCCGTGGACTTTACCACAGACCTGCACTCCCTGGGACAGTTTATCCAGGACGGCTCCAGAATCATGTTCGAGACTGTTCTTGCCATCGAAGAGCCGAAAGAAGACCTTGCCATCAAAGAGGCAGAGAATGACTTAGACGGCCTGAACTATCTGGCCGGAAAAGGCATGGACTTCGTAAACAAGAGCGCCATGAACGGAACGATCCTTGCCCATACAGACGGTAATACCCCGAACCTGATGGTTAAGATTCCGAGACAGGACGAGTTTTACCTTGGACAGTTGTTCTATTTCTTTGAATTTGCCTGCGGTATCAGCGGTTACCTGTCAGGTGTGAACCCCTTCAATCAGCCCGGTGTTGAGAGCTACAAGAAGAATATGTTCGCACTCCTTGGAAAACCGGGATACGAGGACAGAAGAGAAGAGTTACTGAAAAGACTGTAAGGAAAGAAAGACCCGCCCGGATGTTTGGCAACTTCCGGGCGGGCTGTCTTTCTCATCCCTCTTCAATGACCTGTATTTCCAGATAATCAAAATCCAGCACCTCGATAAAATTATCCTGGTTGAAGCGCGCCTTTGCATGCTTCTGGAAATCCCTGATATTCACATCCAGCCACAGGGGCTTTTCCAAATCGAACTCATAACAGATGGCGTCCAGACAGTGAAATACCTTCTTGGTGCGGTTCATGTCTGTCTCATCACATATGACGGTGCTCTTGACCACATGTGTGTCTTTATAAATGGTTCCCATCAATCGAAACATAGTAAAATTCCTTTCCCTTGCATTTGTCTAATTCGTATTATTATAAAAAAGAATGGAGGATATGTAAAGTGATCCTGAAATAATGGACGGCATACAGGCAATCACGCAGATTCGCAGAGGAGCTGATCGCGCGGGTAAAGTCCCAGCTCAGACGCTGCACAGAACTGGGAAATATGCCGAAAGGGCAGGACCGCCATATCCGGGAAAAAGCTCAACGAGGATATTTCGGATACGGAGAATAAAACGCAGCGTGGAGGAGAACCTTCCGCCTCCCCGGGCAATGTGGTGATGCTCTTATTTATCTATGTGTTTCTTTTGGGGGGAGTCCTGAGTATTGTGTGCAGTGGGGACTCTCGGCAGGGGCAGCATAGTATCTCAGATTATCGGCAATTACAGGGCCGGCATCCGGGGCGGAAAGAAGTCGGCCTTTGCGCTGACGGGATTTGTCCTTTACGCGGTGCTGAGCTTTCTGCTGTACCGCGGAGGGACGGTGGGCGGAAGATTTCCGATGAGGATTTTACATATAGCGCAGAAAGACGGTTCTGATCGTCAATGTCTCCCACGACCTGGGACTTTCCATTGCCAAGAACCTGGTAGAGCTTATGAACGGGAGGTTCGAGATCTATCTGGACGGAGACCTGTTCAAGACAACCATCATATTTCCCGTGAAACCCGCGAACTGCAGGCAAAATATGGAGAAATGATATCCATTGTGCAAGTTGTATATTGAAGAAAAGAAAATTCGGTAAATTGCCAATAGGGTGTATTTTCTTAGAGATGATAACAAAGACTTTATTTAATCTTTGTTTAATTGAACCATGGTAAAAAACCGGGTGTCAGTGTTATACTTGTAACAGTTAATCAAAGCAAAGAGACGCGTAACAATTAGGAGGAAATGAAAATGGCAAGCTTATCATTACAGCATATTAACAAAACATATCCAAACGGATTCGAAGCAGTAAAAGATTTTAACCTTGAAATCGCAGATAAAGAATTCATCATCTTCGTAGGTCCTTCAGGTTGTGGTAAATCTACTACACTTCGTATGATCGCAGGTCTGGAAGAAATTTCAGGCGGTACATTAAAAATCGGTGACAAGGTTGTAAATGATGTAGAACCTAAAGACAGAGATATTGCAATGGTATTCCAGAACTACGCTCTGTATCCGCATATGACCGTATATGATAACATGGCATTCGGTCTGAAACTGAGAAAAGTTCCGAAAGACCAGATTGATAAAATGGTTAAAGAAGCAGCTAAGATCCTTGACCTGGAGAAACTGTTAGACCGTAAACCGAAAGCTCTTTCCGGCGGTCAGAGACAGCGTGTTGCTATGGGACGTGCTATCGTGCGTGAACCTAAAGTATTCCTGATGGACGAACCTCTGTCAAACCTGGATGCTAAACTTCGTGTACAGATGCGTACTGAGATCTCCAAACTGCATGAGAGATTAGGTGCAACCATTATCTACGTAACACATGACCAGACAGAGGCTATGACACTTGGTACAAGAATCGTTGTTATGAAAGACGGTATCGTACAGCAGGTTGATACACCTCAGAACTTATACAATGCTCCGAAGAACCTGTTCGTAGCAGGATTCATCGGTTCTCCTCAGATGAACATGATGGATGCAGTATGCCACGTAAAAGGCAATGAAGTTGAATTGAAAATCGGCGGAACTACAATCGCTTTACCTGCTTCCAAGAGAAAACCGCTTATCGACGGCGGTTATGACGGAAAGACAGTTGTTATGGGTATTCGTCCTGAGCACGTATACGATGATGAAGCTCGTATCCAGGCATTTCCGGGCAGCGTAATCGAAGGTAAGATCACTGTTTACGAATTACTTGGTGCTGAGGTTTATTTATACTTTGACACAGAAGGATTCCCGATGACAGCAAGAGTTAATCCGCGTACAACAGCCAGAACAGGCGATGTTGTTAAATTCTCTCTGGATCTGGAAAAGATTCACGTATTCGACAAAGAAACAGAACAGATTATCACAAACTAATTGTTATGAAAAGATACAGACTGCCGCGGATTTATCTGCGGCAGTTTTTATATAGGAAAAGCTGCCAGCCTATGTACGAAAATAAAAAATTGAAATTTTGTCGAAAATACGTTATAGTAATTGATATATTAGTATTTTTGATAAGTGCGCAGAAGGAGAATAACTATGATTTCAAGCCAGGTGATACAGAAGACATTAGAAGAATTGAGAACCATAACGAGGATAGATCTCTGTGTTATGGATGTGGATGGAAAGGTAAACTCTACTACATTTCCGGTTGAGAATGAAGATTTCGGTGATGTGTCCGGCTTTGTGGAATCAATGGCGGACAGCCAGGTAATGAAAGGCTACCATTTCTTCAAGATTTATGACGGACAGTCAGTGGAGTTTATTCTGATCGCAAAAGGCGGAAATGAGGATGCCTATATGATCGGCCGCGTGGCTGTTGCGGAGATTCAGAATCTGATCGTGGCTTACAAGGAGCGTTTTGATAAGTCCAATTTTATCCAGAATCTGATTCTCGACAATTTGCTTCTGGTAGATGTATACAACCGTGCAAAAAAACTGCATATCCCGGTGGAAGCCAGGAGAGTAGTGCTTCTGGCCGAGACCAAAAATGAGAAGGACCAGGATGCCATTGAGATCCTGAAAAACCTGTTTGTGTCCAGAACAAACGATTTCATTACAGCGATTGATGAGAAAAATATCATCATTGTCCGAAATCTGGAGGAGACTGACAATTACGAATCCATTGAGGGCATTGCCAAGATGATCGTGGATATGCTCAATGCTGAGGCTATGTCCCAGGTGCGTGTTTCCTACGGTAATATCATCAATGAGATCAAGGATGTATCACGTTCTTATAAAGAAGCGAAGATGGCTCTTGACGTAGGTAAAATATTCTATGTGGAGAAGACCATTGTGGGATACAACAATCTGGGAATCGGCCGTCTGATCTACCAGCTTCCCATGCCTCTGTGTGAAATGTTCATGAAAGAGGTATTCGGAGGCAAGCTGCCGGAATCCCTGGATGATGAGACTCTGAACACCATTAACAAATTCTTTGACAATAACCTGAACATTTCAGAGACATCCCGCCAGCTTTTCCTGCATAGGAATACACTGGTGTATAGACTGGAGAAGATCCAGAAGAGCACAGGACTTGATATCAGGGTGTTTGACGACGCGCTGACATTCAAGATCGCGCTGATGGTTTCCAGCTATATGGAGTTTATGAAAAAACAGGATTAACGATTCAGCCGGGCTCCGCACTTACTGCCCGGACCTGATATAAGAGAGCTGCCGCGTGCTGCGCAAGGACGTTCTCTGCCGCAGTCATTTTGTCTATACAGGCCCATGACTGAAGCAGGGAGCAGATTTTGTGGCATCCGGCAGCTTTTTTGCTACTGTGAAGGAAAGTACAGATAAATTGGAAGAAACCTTTGGTTTTAGTATGTAAATTAAGCAAGTGAGCCTTGGTTTTGGTCACACTTTACAGATAAAATGCAGGGAATCTTTGGTGTTAGTATGTAAACTAAGCAAGTGAGCCTTGGTTTTTGTCACACTTTACAGATAAAATGCAAAGAGCCTTTAGATTTTATACATATCTTATGGATTTTAACGGCCCATTTATCTGTTCTATATACGATAAGAAAAACTTTTGCGTCCATACGTACATCAGGAAATTTTGCCGGCAGCCTTTTTTCTTTACAAATCATCAAATACTCCGATGTTTTCCTGAGCATGTGCGAACAACAAAGGCACTGGAATTAAATAAAGTGATAGAGAGATAAAATACTTGCATTTTAGCGTGATAATGCGTATAATAGAAAAGAACTGTATAAGTGTATACAATGATACAAAATAGTGACAAGGAGGATCAATCATGGTGAAACTTTATGATGGCGGTGTCTGGTTGGTGAATGGAACTGAGCTTGTGGAAGACGGTCCTGAAGCGGCAGAAGCAGTAGCACAGATGACAGGTGCAGTGTCTCTTGACAAGGAAGAGGCATCCAGACAGACAATGGCTTACTCTATCTTAGAAAAGCATAATGCATCCGGAAATATGGATGATTTAAAAATTAAATTCGATAAACTGACATCCCACGATATTACATTTGTGGGGATCATTCAGACTGCAAGGGCTTCAGGGCTGGAAAAATTCCCAATCCCCTATGTACTGACAAACTGCCACAACTCTCTCTGTGCAGTGGGCGGAACCATCAATGAGGATGACCACATGTTTGGTCTGACCTGCGCAAAACGCTACGGCGGAATGTATGTGCCGCCCCATCAGGCAGTTATTCATCAGTTTGCCAGGGAGATGCTGGCAGGCGGCGGAAAAATGATTCTGGGATCGGACAGCCATACTCGATATGGTGCCCTGGGAACCATGGCTATGGGTGAGGGCGGTCCGGAGCTGGTGAAGCAGCTTCTGGGCAAGACTTATGATATACACAGACCGGAGGTTGTGGGCGTTTATCTGACCGGAAAGCCGATGCCGGGCGTAGGTCCCCAGGACGTTGCGCTGGCTATCATAGGCGCAGTGTTTGCCAACGGTTATGTTAAAAATAAAGTCATGGAGTTTGTAGGCCCGGGCGTTGCCGGACTCAGCGCTGATTTCCGTATCGGAATTGATGTTATGACCACAGAAACGACCTGCCTCTCTTCCATCTGGACAACAGACGATACCATTAAGGACTTCTATGAGGTTCACGGAAGAGCCGGAGAGTACAAAGAGCTGTCTCCAGGTGCAGTGACTTACTATGACGGAATGGTCTATGTGGACTTAAGCCGGGTGAAACCCATGATCGCCATGCCGTTCCACCCAAGCAACACCTATACAATAGAAGAACTGAATGCGAACCTGATGGATATTCTGGATGACGTGGAGAAAAAGGCACAGGTGAGCCTGGACGGCAAGATTCCGTTTGCCCTGAAGGATAAAGTACATAACGGCAGACTGTATGTGGAACAGGGGATCATCGCCGGATGTGCGGGCGGCGGGTTTGAAAATATCTGTGATGCCGCTGATATATTAAGAGGCTCCAGCATCGGTGCGGATGCCTTTACTTTAAGTGTATATCCGGCCAGTACACCGATTTACATGGAGATTGCCAAGAATGGTGTCCTGGCAGATTTGATGCAGACAGGTGCTGTGGTCAAGACTGCTTTCTGCGGACCGTGCTTCGGTGCCGGGGATACACCTGCCAACAATGCCCTCAGTATCCGCCACTCTACCAGAAATTTCCCGAACCGGGAGGGTTCCAAGATCCAGAACGGACAGATTTCTTCCGTTGCACTGATGGATGCCCGTTCCATAGCAGCCACAGCAGCCAACAGGGGATATCTGACCTCGGCAGCGGACTTTGATGTTAAATATACAAAACCCCGCTATTTCTTTGACAAAACGATTTACGAGAACCGCGTCTTTGACAGTAAAGGCAAAGCCGACCCGGACACAGAGATACAGTTCGGACCAAACATCAAGGACTGGCCTGAAATGCCGGCCCTCACAGAGAACCTGGTACTGAAGGTGGTTTCTGAGATCCATGATCCGGTCACCACAACAGATGAGCTGATCCCATCAGGTGAAACATCATCCTTCCGCTCCAATCCTCTGGGACTTGCCGAATTTACCCTCTCCAGAAAAGACCCTGAGTATGTACCGCTTGCCAAGGAGATCCAGGCTGCGGAGAAGGCCAGAGAAGCCGGAAACTGTCCGCTGGAAGCTGTACCGGAGCTGAAGTCCGTATGGGAGAAGCTGAAAACGGTATGCCCGGACATGGACAGCTCCAATACAGGTATCGGAAGCACTATCTTTGCCGTAAAACCAGGCGACGGTTCGGCCAGGGAACAGGCTGCGTCCTGCCAGAAGGTACTGGGCGGATGGGCCAATATCGCTAATGAATATGCCACCAAGCGTTACCGTTCCAACCTGATCAACTGGGGTATGCTCCCCCTTCTGGTCCCGGCTGGCAGCCTGCCGTTTAAAAAAGGCGATTATCTGCTCCTTCCGGGAATCAGAAAAGCTGTTGAGGAGAAGGCAGAAGAGATCAAGGTTTACGTGGCAGGAGATTCCTGCAGGGAATTCACAGTGAAAATCGGTGATCTGACAGATGATGAACGAGAGATCATTCTGAAAGGCTGTCTGATCAACTACTACAGAGGTTAACATAAATACCGTGCGGCACAGGATTTATCCGACAAAACCAGATATTTCTGGATTGGAGGATAAAATAATGTGTCACACGGTATTTTATTTTGGCAATTTCCAATGTTCAGAATTATTATGCTTTTTGTAAATTGTATAGTAAATTCATATAAATATATATAATTTACAACTTAATAATGTTAAAAATATAACTTATAAAAAAACAATACTTTTTTCGAAAAATATATTGACAAATGAAACGACCCATGGTAATATATAACCATCAAAAGAAAACACCTCACATTACAGCATAACCAATTCTTAAACATAGAGAAGATAAATCTTTTTAGGAAGTTGGCTGCAAGGTACAAAAGATAAAACATTATATCTCCTTAAAGTGTATGGAGAATACATAATAGGAATCAGAGTAATGTTAAAACGTACTGCATATGAGAGATCCATAAAGTACAAAAGAATAACGGTACCAAGGATAAAAAGTAATGTAAAAGGTGTCGTTTGAAATATTGATAAGGAGGTATATTCCATTGGAAATAGCGAATATCAATTATCAATATGAGAGTGGTAAGGCATAGTTCCCTAGAGAAAGATCTAACTATATAAAGACCGAAAAAGAATCCTATTAAGAGGATAAAAAAGCGGTTAGGTGATATATCAAAAAGTGCCCTCATATTGAACAATTACCACAAAAGTAATAAAAAGGTTTCAAAATATATGTAAAGAAATATATTTTGAAAGAACAAAGTATTTATACATCATTCAAAGATATAAAAAATGCAGAAGATATAATAAGTTGTATTCGTTGAGATTAGCCTGTTGTATTTAGAAGTTCTTGAAAAAGAAGTAAATTATTTTATATCTCGAAGAAATGTATAAAGAAATGTTTTGAAAACAAAATAGCCCGAACTATTTGTTTAGAAGCTTTTTATTATCTATAATAGATTTGATATGAACTTTCAATAAATCTTATCAAACACCGGAATTTTAATATCCAAGAAGAGTGAAGACCATTTCAGAGAAGGCTTTATCAGAGTCCGTAAAGGGATTTGGGTAGAACATTCAGATAAGAAATGAAAGGAAGCTCAAAGAGATTACGAATTCAGAGTGAAAGATTTATAAATAGGGAATGAGAAGATTAAAAAGAAGTATAGAAGAATAAGGAGAGAACAAAATAACAGTATTCATTCCGGATTTTTTATCAATACTAAGAAAAAGAAAGGAATAAAAAAATTGAATAACGCAGATCATTAGAACAACCGTTGTATCCGATAATAGAAGATATGACGGTTGTTCATTTTTGTCCATTTATGCTATAATACTCCCAGGCATGCTGCCCC
>PPYE01046764.1_pt1 | contig 45480 bp, 38 predicted proteins | sample 1559881 | NCBI WGS metagenome assembly PPYE01 (sample SAMN08240022, study PRJNA423297) | Human gut metagenome, whole genome shotgun sequencing project.
CCGGCGGTATTACTGGCGCAGCATCAGGTTTCGCCATGGGCTGGGATAAAACCCTGGCCTTCGTTGAAAAAACGTTTAACAACGCTGCGGATGGTCAGTTCGTACCTTGGTCACAATAATTATTACCCGATAAATAAAGGAAAGACCCCTAGGGTCTTTCCTTTAAAAAGATTTTTATATAGAGTCAAATTAAATTAGAGACTTTCAATCTACGCCAACTAAAACTCTCTTTATGTAAAAACATAATAGATTATATATTTGGCCTTAGCTAGTCTACTATGTGATAGGTATAATAAACCCCGATGAAAAAAAGCATATATCGCAAGGAAGCGATTGAATATAAAAAATATTATTGGAAAGGGAAAGTTTTATTACTCGCAGGAATCCCTGCGTGGTTAATATCCTTACTCTCAGTTATCTTTCTTACCACATTAATCCTTACGCTACTATTTTGTAGCTATACACAGCGAATTGATGTACGTGGCGAAGTGATTACTTTACCTCACTCCATCAACGTATTTTCCTCACAGCAGGGTTATGTCGTACATCAATATGTTAAAGCTGGTGATTTAGTTAAAAAAGGAACCCCTCTATATGAAATAGATGTTTCACGTGATACAAGCGCGGGAAATGTTTCTGATTCCATGAGCAAAGCCATTGCAGATAAAATATCCAATTCCGAGGATATCATTAAAAAAATCACTGAAAACAAAACTGAAACATTAAATGCGTTAAATGAACAAGTTCGCCAGTTCAGTAGTGCCTTAGTTGAAACTGAAGGTATGCTAAAAAACGCGAAAGTTGGTCTGGATGAAATGCGTAAGAATTTAAAGAGCTATGATAATTACTTACGCCAGGGGTTAATTACTAAGGATCAGTATAACTATCAACACTCTTTATACTTTCAACAGCAAAGTACTTATCAGTCGCTTACTAGTCAAAGAATGCAGCAGGAATCTCAGTTGATACAACTGAAAAGCGATATTATCACCAAAGCAGCAGACTTCGATAATCAGGTAGCCAGTCAACGCACCAATATAAGTGACTTTAAAAACCAGATGGTTGAATCAAACGCCAGTGGCAATATGGTCATTAAAGCAACAACAAGCGGTAAAATTGAGTCTGTTTCTGTAACCATAGGGCAAATGGTAGATAAAGGAAGCAGTCTTTTGCAAATAAAACCAACGGGAAACGTAAAATATTATCTTATCCTTTGGTTACCCAACAACAGCATTCCATATGTTAAATCTGGAGATACTGTAAATATACGATACGATGCTTTTCCTTCTGATAAATTCGGGCAGTTCCCGGGAAAGATTATATCTATCTCATCAGTACCGGCCTCCCGTCAGGAGATGGCAGAATACACCAACGTGAATAATGTAAATGCGATGAACCAACAGGAACTTGCTCTGTATAAGACATTAGTAGAGATCAACGATAAATCATTTAAATACAATGATAAAGAGCTGACCCTTTCTAATGGTCTAAAAGCACAAGCTATAGTTTTTCTTGAGAAAAGACCACTTTACATGTGGATGTTTACACCATTTTATAAAATTTCACAGAGCGTAGGTGGGCCGATCCAATGACTAACGAATTATTCAAGTCAATTACTTCCAGACTGAATTTTTCCCTGCGTAAAAAAACGCCGGTAATTTTGCAATCAGAATCATCAGAGTGCGGCATCGCATGTTTGTCTATGATCTCCAGCTATCATGGTCTGGAAATAGATTTATTTAATTTCCGCCAACGTTTCGGTAGTTCGTCTCAAGGGGTTAATTTACTCGAACTCAGTAAAATTGCTGAACAGGCAGGGCTTAAAAACCGCTCTCTGTCCCTGGACTTAGACGAAATAAAGCAACTGAAGCTTCCTTGTATTTTACACTGGGGAATGAACCACTACGTTGTATTGACCAGGATTAAGCGTTCAACCTTTGTTGTTCATGATCCCGCGCTAGGGAAGCGAATGATTGGCTTGCAGGAGATGTCAAATCATTTTACTGGCATAGCCATGGAACTCTGGCCCGGAAGTAACTTCCAGCAAGAAAAAGTTAAAAGCCGGTTGCGCCTCATAGACTTGACGAAAAACATCAACGGCCTAAAGCCAGCGTTGCTCAAAATATTTGCGCTGTCAGTCGTTATCGAAGCTATTAATTTATTGATGCCTATTGGCACACAACTGGTTACCGACCACGTAATCATTGCCCACGATCATAGCTTACTTTCTGTGATTTGTATCGGTTTAGTGGTCTTTACCCTATTCCGTACCTTTGTGAGTATGATTCGCGCTTGGACCTCATTGACTCTTAATACGTTGACAGGTATCCAGTGGAAAACGACGTTGTTCGATCACTTAAGCAGTTTACCGCTGAGTTTTTTCGAAAAGCGTCACTTAGGAGATATTCAGTCACGCTTTTCATCTCTCGATGTTATCCGTTCAACATTCACTAACAGTATCGTCACCGGCATCATCGATATCATCATGACCGTTGGCCTACTCGTAATGATGTTCCTTTATGGGGGCTGGTTGGTTTGGGTTGTTCTTGGATTCACGCTCTGTTATGCGCTAATGCGTTTTGGTACATATCATTTTTATCGTCGAATAACGGAAGAACAGGTGATAAAAAGCGCACGTTCAAGCTCGCATTTTATGGAGTCTTTGTATGGTATCTCCACCATTAAGGCACTGAACCTTAAAGAAAGACGTTCGAAACACTGGCTCAATATTAATATCGAAGCATGTAATGCTGGTATTAAACAGACCCGTTTCGATATGATGTTTGGCGGCTTTAACGCCTTTATTAACAGTGTCGATCAAGTTGCTATATTATGGATTGGCGCAATTATGGTTATTGATAACGACATGACGCTTGGTATGTTCATGGCATTTAACGCTTATCGTGGCCAGTTTGCTCAGCGTGCATCAAGTCTTATTGATCTGATTATGCAATTACGTATGCTTTCATTACATAACGAACGTTTATCAGAAATTGTGTTTAGCGAGCCAGAAGCTGAAATGCCTCAGCGACGTGTTTTTGAACCGAATAAAGGTGTTGTTCTTGAGGTTAAAGACCTAACCTATCAGTATGATCCTTTTTCTCGACCAATATTTAACGATCTGAATCTAACCATTCAACCAGGTGAGTCCGTTGCGATTATAGGCCCGTCTGGCGTTGGTAAAACCACATTGCTGAAAGTCATGTGTGGGTTATTACTTCCTTCCAGTGGCGCAGTCCTGGCAGATGAACTCGATATTTCCAAAATAGGCTTAAATAATTATCGAATGAGCACTGCCTGTGTATTACAGGAAGATAGATTATTCTCAGGTTCTATCGCTGATAACATCTGTAGCTTTGAAGATAATCCTGATCAGGATCGTATTATTATTTGTGCGCAATACTGCAATATCCATGAAGAGATTATGCGTATGCCAATGGCATATGAGTCAATAGTTGGTGAATTAGGTCTTGGTATTTCAGGGGGTCAGAAACAACGTATTTTGATTGCTCGCGCGCTCTATCGCCAGCCTAGTATCCTTTTTATGGATGAAGCCACCAGCCATCTTGACCTGGCAAATGAATCATTTATTAATAAATCGATCTCAAATCTTAAAATTACTCGTGTAATCGTTGCGCACAGGCCTTCAACTATCGCCTCTGCAGATCGCGTGATTGATTTATCCCAATATGGGAAAAACACTCAAACAATTCAGGCATAATTTATATAAAGAGGCTAATATGAGTAACTATCTGAAAGGGTTAAATACCAGTATTCTCTTGCACGAAGAGAATTTTATGGCCCTGACACTTAAGGTTAAGACGAGTAATGCCCAAACTCATCTCTTTCATTTACAGGGTGAAGCGCTTAGGGATCTGATGATGATTCTGCAAAACAGGTTACTAACTCTGCAAATTAACAGTGCGAACGACCAGCATAGTTTGGCAGCTCTTATTGAAAAAGCCAGTCAGGAAATGGCGAATAATCTTCCCTTAATCGAACCGCAGGATGTTGAGCAGCCGGATGCAGGTAGCCTTGTAAGCAATTTATCAGTAATTTTTAACGAGCATGATTTTAAACTACTTTTGATCCTGAAAAATGAAAGCATGCATCATATTAGAGTTTCTGACGCACAGATTCAATTCATTATGGTGGCGATTGCCAGAGCTTTGGATAATGTTAAAAATACTAACCTGATCGCCTTACTCGCCGCCGGTAATAATTACGCGCCAGTTTACGATGCGGAATTCAATGATAATGGCACGATCGATTATAGTGTGATTGAAATTGAGCAATGGAAACTTGACTTATTTAGTCAATTCTTTCTGATCATTTATGGTATTGAAAGCACAGATGGTCCCGAGATGAAATTTGGTGCAGTAATTAAAGCTCATGAAGCGATCAATGAAGAGGGAATGGACATTATTGCGCATCACTTTGCATCAAAAAGCAAAAGATTAATGCCGTATAGCAATGAGTTAAAAAGCATTAAAACTACTGCTCTGGCTCTTAATATAGCCGGAATTCCATCACCGAAGGATGCACTGCAACCCCTTGCGGAATTCTATAAAACATTGAATATGAAATAAGGTTGAGAAAAATATGATGTACTTTCACAGGGATGTGAGTACATCAGGAATAAACCATTTTGGTGGATTATTCCTTATTGAATGCAAAAGATAGTTATTTGCATTCCTTGATAATCAGAAAAGAACGCCAATGTTCTTCATTGTGAACAGCATTGCGTTCATTTAGCCTCAGTGATTTCAGTGAGTCTCGTTCACTGAGGCCATTTTTAGGGTTAGTTCGGGCACTTATAAACCTGGCCGTTCATTTGGCTATCGGTCGGGACAAAGCTCGACAGCAGATTCTGCGTCGGGCTGCTGACGCCGTAAATCACGTTGCCGCCCATTGCTGCCGCCTGGTTACGCAGGGCGTTTGCCGCACCGCGCATAGAGCCACCCTCATCCCCATTCTGCCCGGATAGCCAGTTGCTCTGCGTGCCGGTCGCGGTTCCTAACAGCTGGCATTCAGAACCCGGCTTATCTTCAACAAAGCGTACGTTCTGGCCGCCAGAGGTCAATTCGTTGCTGGAGCTGCAACCTGCTAACAACAATGCTGCGCCGACAATCCCTGCTAAATATTTTACCTGCATGTTATTCCCCACGATCAATGAGCTGGACGCACTGGCCCGGATGTACAACCTTATACTAAAAAGACGACAAAAAGAAAAACCCCCGAGCATTTCTGCCCGAGGGTTTCCTTGTTTCTAAGGGGTATAGCGCACGATTACATCATGCCGCCCATACCACCCATGCCACCCATACCGCCAGCAGCACCTAAATCAGGAGCATCGCCTTTCGGCAGGTCGGTGACCATGCACTCGGTGGTGATCATCAGACCAGCAACGGATGCTGCGTACTGCAGAGCAGAACGAGTCACTTTAGTTGGGTCCAGGATACCGAAGTCGATCATGTTGCCGTATTCTTCGGTAGCGGCGTTGTAACCGTAGTTACCTTCGCCCGCTTTCACGTTGTTAGCAACAACAGACGGCTCTTCACCAGCGTTGGAAACGATCTGACGGAGCGGTGCTTCCATTGCGCGCAGCGCAACTTTGATACCGACGTTCTGATCTTCGTTCTGAGCGGTCAGGCCAGCCAGTTTAGCAGCAACGCGAACCAGCGCTACGCCACCACCAGCAACCACGCCTTCTTCTACCGCAGCACGGGTCGCGTGCAGGGCGTCGTCCACGCGTGCTTTCTTCTCTTTCATTTCAACTTCGGTAGCCGCGCCGACTTTGATTACCGCAACGCCGCCGGCCAGTTTAGCCACGCGCTCCTGCAGTTTTTCACGGTCGTAGTCAGAAGTCGCTTCTTCAATCTGCTTACGGATCTGAGTAACGCGGCCCTGAATCGCAGCTTCTTCACCCACGCCATCGATGATGGTGGTGGTGTCTTTGTTAATAACAACGCGTTTCGCCTGACCCAGGTCTTCCAGAGTCGCTTTTTCCAGCTCCATACCGATCTCTTCAGAGATAACGGTACCGCCGGTCAGCGTTGCGATGTCCTGCAGCATAGCTTTACGACGGTCGCCGAAGCCCGGTGCTTTAACCGCAGCCACTTTAACGATGCCGCGCATGGTGTTCACCACCAGGGTCGCCAGCGCTTCGCCTTCAACGTCTTCAGCGATGATAACCAGCGGTTTGCCAGCTTTCGCTACGGCTTCAAGAACCGGCAGCATTTCGCGGATGTTGGAGATTTTTTTGTCAGCCAGCAGAATGAACGGGCTTTCCAGCTCAACAGCACCGGTTTCCGGCTTGTTGATGAAGTACGGAGACAGGTAGCCGCGGTCAAACTGCATACCTTCAACCACGTCCAGTTCGTCTTCCAGACCGGTACCGTCTTCTACGGTGATCACGCCTTCTTTACCGACTTTATCCATCGCTTCAGCGATCAGTTTACCTACGGTTTCGTCGGAGTTAGCGGAGATGGTGCCAACCTGAGCAATGGCTTTAGAGTCAGAGCACGGTACAGACAGCGTTTTCAGTTCTTCAACAGCGGCTACGACAGCTTTGTCGATACCACGTTTCAGATCCATCGGGTTCATGCCCGCAGCGACGGCTTTCAGGCCTTCAGCGATGATAGCCTGCGCCAGTACGGTTGCGGTGGTAGTACCGTCGCCTGCAGCGTCGTTCGCTTTAGAGGCAACTTCTTTAACCATCTGCGCGCCCATGTTTTCGAACTTGTCTTCCAGCTCGATTTCACGCGCTACGGACACGCCGTCTTTGGTGATGGTCGGCGCACCGAAGGATTTGTCCAGAACCACGTTACGGCCTTTCGGGCCCAGGGTTACTTTAACTGCGTCTGCCAGTACGTTTACGCCGCGCAGCATTTTCACACGAGCGTCGTTACCGAATTTTACGTCTTTAGCTGCCATTTTATCTTTCCCTTAAATTCGTATGTTCAGTGTCGTTCGCGGATTACGCTTCAACAATTGCCAGAATGTCGCTTTCGGACATGATCAACACTTCTTCATTGTCGATCTTCTCGGATTTTACGCCGTAGCCATCGTTGAAAATGACGATGTCACCAACTTTAACGTCCAGAGGCTGCACGGTTCCGTTTTCCAGGATGCGGCCCTTACCGACAGCGATGATTTCGCCACGAGTTGATTTTGCTGCCGCAGAACCGGTCAGAACGATGCCGCCAGCAGACTTCGTTTCAACTTCTTTACGTTTGACGATCACACGATCATGTAACGGACGAATACTCATTTTGATAGCTCTCCTTTGAGAAAGTCATTATCAGTTATGGATGACGCCGGTCCGCACACGGTTTTCCGGCTAGTGCCCTGAGAGATGGGGATGGGGTTTTCCCGCTTCAAGGGGAAAAGCAAAAAAAAATTTGTCCACGTGCTCAGACGCACACTAATTTGCCGCCCTCAGCTGACGTCATAAGCAAAAGCGATTGTGATACCATCCCTTTTTTGCCGGGCGCAAGGTTGAATTATGAGTGGTTTAAAACAGGAGTTGGGGCTTGCTCAAGGAGTGGGGCTACTTTCCACATCATTACTGGGAACCGGCGTTTTCGCGGTTCCGGCGCTGGCGGCATTGGTCGCCGGCGATAACAGCCTGTGGGCCTGGCCCGCGCTGATTTTACTGGTGTTTCCCATCGCTATCGTCTTCGCCACGCTGGGCCGCCACTTTCCCAGCGCAGGCGGCGTAGCGCATTTTGTGCATATGGCTTTTGGCCCGCGCCTGGCGCGCGTCACCGGCTGGCTCTTTTTATCGGTGATCCCGGTTGGGTTACCCGCTGCCCTGCATATCGCCACCGGCTTTGGTCAGGCGCTCTTTGGCTGGCACGACAGCCAGCTGCTGCTGGCCGAGCTGGGAACGCTGGCGATTATCTGGTGGGTCGGTTCTCGCGGAGCCAGCTCCAGCGCCAATCTACAAACGCTGGTTGCCGTGCTGATTGTCGCCCTGATTGTCGCCATCTGGTGGCGCGGCGCGATAAACCCAGCACAGATCCCCTTCCCGCCGCCTTCTGATATCGACAGTTCGCAGCTTTTTTCTGCCCTTTCGGTGATGTTCTGGTGTTTTGTCGGTCTTGAGGCCTTCGCGCACCTGGCCTCTGAATTTAAGCAGCCGGAACGCGATTTCCCCCGCGCGCTGATGATCGGCCTGTTACTGGCGGGTTCAGTCTACTGGGCCTGTACCGTGCTGGTCCTGCATTTTCATGCCTTTGGCGAGGAGATGGCCGCCGCCGCGTCGCTACCCAATATCGTGGTGCGTCTGTTCGGCGTTCAGGCGCTATGGATCGCCTGCGTTATCGGCTATCTCGCCTGCTTCGCCAGCCTCAATATTTATATTCAGAGCTTTGCCCGCCTGGTCTGGTCGCAGGCGCAGCACAAACCCGATAGCTATTTGTCCCGCCTGTCGCCGCGGCAAATTCCGCGTAACGCGTTGAACGCGGTCCTCGGCTGCTGCGTGATTAGCGCATTGTGCATTTATGCGCTCAATATCAACCTTGATGCGCTGATCGTCTACGCCAACGGCATTTTTATCATGATCTATCTGCTGTGCATGCTGGCGGGCTGCCGTCTGCTTCAGGGACGTTATCGTCTGTTAGCGGCGTTTGGCAGCGTACTGTGCATGGTGCTGCTGGCGATGGTTGGCTGGAAGAGTCTGTACGCGTTTATCATGCTGGCGGGACTGTGGCTGTTTTTACCGAAGCGCCGGCTGGCAGAGAGGTATTCCAGGCCGGAGTAACCGGCCTGGAGGATGTTAGTCGCGGCGATCGTCTTTATGATCGAGACGGTCGCGCTCGTCGTCTTTACGCTGATATTCGCCTTCAAAGGTATCGCCGCCGCCCGTTCCGGCGCTAAACCCGCCGCCAGGCATCCGGCTAAAACGCAGATGCGGCATCAGCTTCAAGGTCAGATGCTTCTGCACCGGAGGCAGCAGCAGCAGCAGACCCAGGAAATCGGTAAAGAACCCCGGCAGAAGTAACAACAGACCGGCGATAATCAGCGACACGCTTTTGATCATCTCAGCGGCCGGGCTCTCCCCCGCCGCCATCTTCTGCTGCATCAGCATAAGGTTTTTAAAACCCTGGTTTTTCACCAGCGATATCCCCACCACCGAGCTGAAGATCACCAGAATCAGCGTCAGCAGGACGCCAAGCACATGGGCGACCTGGATAAAGATCGAGATTTCAATGTAAACGTATAAAAAAACGGCAATTAACGGAATCCAACGCACCGGCGTCTCCTTCATAAACAGACGCCCGCATCGGCGCCCGTAGTCATAGATGTGCTATTCGCATCAAAAAGATGTTGGGCCAAAACGTCACTTTTCAATCGTAAAAAAAGCTTATTTTTTTCAACAATAGAAAACCGGTGACCCATTTCACAGATTAATAATTCTTATAAGATTCACTACATAATAAGTGATCAGGGCGGCTGATATTCGCTATCATCAGCATATGATCGTGGGTACCGGGCCGATTAAGGAAATAATCTGCGGCCAGAAAATGCGCTAGATCCGATAAATTCTGCGTATTTGGTGAATTCATAGGCAGCTTGAAAGAGAAGGTTCACATGTTAAACAACATTCGTATCGAAGAAGACCTGTTGGGTACCAGGGAAGTTCCAGCTGACGCTTACTACGGCGTCCATACTCTGAGAGCGATTGAAAACTTCTACATCAGCAACAACAAAATCAGCGATATCCCTGAATTTGTCCGCGGAATGGTGATGGTGAAGAAGGCCGCTGCGCAGGCTAACAAAGAGCTGCAAACTATCCCCAAAAGCGTTGCCAATGCCATTATCGCCGCCTGCGATGAGGTCCTGAATAACGGCAAATGCATGGACCAGTTCCCGGTCGACGTCTTCCAGGGCGGCGCGGGCACTTCCGTAAACATGAACACCAACGAAGTACTGGCCAACATCGGCCTTGAGCTGATGGGCCACCAGAAAGGCGAATATCAGTACCTCAACCCTAACGACCACGTTAATAAATGCCAGTCCACTAACGATGCCTACCCGACCGGTTTCCGCATCGCGGTCTACGCCTCCATCCTCAAGCTGATCGATGCGATTAACCAGCTGGGCGAAGGCTTCCAGCAGAAGGCGGTTGAGTTCCAGGACATTCTGAAAATGGGTCGGACACAGCTACAGGATGCGGTGCCGATGACCCTCGGTCAGGAGTTCCACGCGTTTAATGTTCTGCTTAACGAAGAGACCAAATGCATTCTGCGCACTGCGGAACTGCTGCTGGAAGTGAACCTTGGCGCGACCGCTATCGGCACCCGCCTGAACACCCCGGATGGTTATCAGCAGTTAGCGGTACAAAAACTGGCGGAAGTCAGCAACCTGCCGGTTGTACCCGCAGAAGATCTGATCGAAGCGACCTCCGACTGCGGCGCCTACGTGATGGTCCACAGTTCCCTGAAGCGCCTGGCGGTAAAACTGTCCAAAATCTGTAACGACCTGCGCCTGCTCTCTTCCGGCCCGCGCGCTGGCCTGAACGAAATCAATCTGCCTGAACTGCAGGCGGGCTCTTCCATCATGCCCGCCAAAGTTAACCCGGTGGTCCCGGAAGTCGTCAACCAGGTGTGCTTCAAGGTGATCGGTAACGACACCACCGTCACCATGGCTTCCGAAGCGGGCCAGCTGCAGCTGAACGTGATGGAACCGGTGATTGGCCAGGCGATGTTTGAATCTATTCATATTCTGACCAACGCCTGCTACAACCTGCTGGAAAAATGCGTCAGCGGCATTACCGCCAACAAAGCGGTATGTGAAAGCTACGTCTATAACTCGATTGGCATCGTCACCTACCTCAACCCGTATATCGGCCACCACAATGGCGATATCGTCGGCAAGATTTGCGCCGAAACGGGCAAGAGCGTCAGGGACGTGGTGCTTGAGCGCGGGCTACTGACCGCAGCGGAGCTGGATGACATCTTCTCTGCGCAGAACCTGATGCACCCGGCCTATAAAGCGAAGCGTTACACCGATGAAAGCGAACAATAGGTCTTCAGAGTAGACTTACCACAGGCATGTCAGCGATGACATGCCTTTTTTGTTCTTATTGATTTACTAAATCACAACAACCCAATATCAACTTGTTAATAAAACAAGGAAGGCATATATGTTTGGTGCAGAACTCGTTATTGTCCTGCTGGCTATTTATCTGGGAGCCAGACTGGGGGGCATCGGCATCGGTTTCGCCGGTGGCCTGGGCGTCCTCGTCCTGACTCTCGTTTTTCAAATTAAACCCGGCGCGATCCCCTTCGACGTCATTGAAATCATTATGGCGGTTATCGCCGCTATCGCCGCCATGCAGGTCGCCGGAGGGATGGACTATCTGGTCAGTCTCGCCGAACGAATGCTCCGGCGTCACCCCAAATACATCACCTTTCTCGCCCCGTTGGTCACCTGGTTTATGACCGTACTTGCCGGAACCGGGCATACCGCGTTCTCGACCCTGCCGGTGATCACCGAAGTGGCAAAAGAACAGGGCATCCGCCCTTCGCGCCCGCTCTCCATCGCGGTGGTCGCTTCGCAGATTGCGATTACCGCCTCGCCGATTTCGGCAGCGGTGGTCTTTTTTGCCGGCATTCTTGAGCCGCTGGGCGTCAGCTACCTGACCCTGCTGGCGATCTGTATTCCGGTTACCCTGATTGCCGTCATGCTTACCGCCATCGTCTGTAACTTCCTCGGCTGCGAGCTGAAAGACGATCCGATTTATCAGGAGCGACTGGCAAAAGGGGAAGTCAAACTGCGCGGTAGCCAGGTTTTTGAACTGAAGCCGCACGCCAGACGCTCGGTCTTACTGTTTCTGATTGGTATCATCGCGGTGATGTTCTACGCCACCGCCATTAGCGATACCGTAGGCCTGATCCAGAACCCGGTCCTGCCGCGTAACGAAGCGATCGTCGTATTTATGCTGACTATCGCGACGCTGATAAGCATTACCTGCAAAATCGACACTGGTGAAGTCCTCAACGCCAGCACCTTTAAATCCGGCATGAGCGCCTGCGTCTGCGTTCTCGGCGTCGCATGGCTGGGGGATACGTTCGTCAAAGCCCACATCAGCGATATCCAGACCGTGGCGGGCGACCTGCTGCACAACTACCCGTGGCTGCTGGCGGTGGTGCTCTTCTTCGCCGCGACCCTGCTTTATTCCCAGGCTGCGACCACCAAGGCGCTGATGCCCGCCGCGCTGATGCTGGGCGTGAGCCCGCTTACCGCCATCGCCTCGTTTGCCGCCGTCTCCGCCCTTTTCGTTCTGCCGACCTACCCAACCCTGCTGGCGGCGGTCGAAATGGACGACACCGGCTCAACCCGCATCGGCAAATACGTCTTTAACCATGCTTTCCTGATCCCCGGCGTCATCGCCATTACGCTGTGCGTGATCCTCGGGTTTATTTTCGGTGGCATCATGCTGTAAATCTCTTCAAATTCGGGCCAGATCCTGGCCCGTTGCGTTAATCCTCCCCACCTTGCGTGCTATAGTGCCTCTTTTCGCTGATACGAGGTTCACGATGACTACGCCTGATGCTGTTGTTGTACTCTGTACCGCGCCGGATGAAGCGACCGCCCAGGACCTGGCGGCCAAAGCGCTGGCGGAAAAACTCGCCGCCTGCGCCACTCTCCTGCCGGGAGCGACATCGCTCTACTACTGGGAAGGAAAACTGGAGCAGGAGTATGAAGTGCAAATGCTGCTGAAAACCGACCTTGCCCATCAGCAGGCGCTGCTGGACTGCCTGAAGTCCCATCACCCGTATCAAACCCCTGAACTTCTGGTTCTGCCCGTTATTCACGGAGACAACGATTACCTCTCATGGCTCAACGCATCATTACGCTGATCCTGCTGCTTTGCAGCACTTCGGCCATTGCCGGCCTGTTCGACGCCCCTGGCCGTTCGAACTTTGTTCCTGCTGACCAGGCTTTTGCCTTCGATTTTCAGCAGAATCAACACGATCTTAATCTGACCTGGCAAATCAAGGATGGTTACTATCTTTACCGTAAACAGATAAAGCTGACGTCCGCCGATGCGGCGTTTAGCGAACCTTCGCTGCCCGCAGGCGAATGGCATGAGGACGAGTTTTACGGTAAAAGCGAAATTTACCGCCAGCGCCTGACCGTGCCGGTCACTCTGACTCACGCCGCCGCCGGCGCGACCCTGACCGTCACCTGGCAAGGCTGCGCGGATGCCGGTTTTTGCTATCCGCCGGAAACCAAAATCGTGCCGCTCGGCAACGCGCTAGCGCAATCCGGCGATAAAAAACCGATGCTTAATCCGCCCCTGCCGCTGGAAACGCGCCCGGCGCTGCCGGTCGAGTCACCCGCTGACCTTGCGCCCCCCGCTACGGACGAAAAAAGCGCCGATCTGCCCTTTAGCGCGCTGTGGGCGCTATTGATTGGTATCGGCATCGCGTTTACCCCCTGCGTTCTGCCGATGTATCCGCTCATTTCCGGTATCGTGCTGGGCGGTCAAAAACGCCTCTCCACCGCCCGCGCGCTGCTGCTGGCCTTTATCTACGTTCAGGGTATGGCCTTAACCTACACCGCGCTGGGGCTGGTTGTTGCCGCTGCGGGCCTGCAATTCCAGGCGGCGCTGCAGCACCCTTATGTGCTGATTGGCCTGTCGGTGGTGTTTATCCTGCTGGCGCTGTCGATGTTTGGTCTATTTACGCTCCAGCTGCCTTCGTCGCTGCAAACGCGTCTGACGCTGATGAGCAACAAACGCCAGGGCGGTTCAACCGGCGGCGTATTCGCCATGGGGGCAATTGCTGGATTAATCTGCTCGCCCTGCACCACCGCGCCGCTGAGCGCCATTCTGCTCTATATCGCCCAGAGCGGTAATCTGTGGCTGGGCGGCGGAACGCTGTACCTCTACGCGCTCGGAATGGGGCTGCCGCTGATCCTGGTGACCGTATTCGGTAACCGCCTGCTGCCGAAAAGCGGCCCGTGGATGGCCCACGTCAAAACCGCCTTTGGCTTTGTTATCCTCGCGCTGCCGGTCTTTTTACTGGAGCGTATCGTGGGCGAACCGTGGGGCCTGCGGCTTTGGTCGCTGCTGGGCGTCGCCTTTTTTAGCTGGGCGTTTATCACCTCACTGGGCGGCACGCGCCCCTGGCTGCGTATCGTGCAAATAGCGATGCTCGGCGCCGCGCTGGTCAGCGCCCGTCCACTGCAGGACTGGGCTTTCGATGCGCCGGTCGCCCAACAGCAGGCCCATCTCCAGTTTACCCGCATCCATAACGTCGATGAGCTCAATCAGGCGCTGGCGCAGGCGAAAGGCAAAACGGTGATGCTCGATCTGTACGCCGACTGGTGCGTGGCCTGCAAAGAGTTCGAGAAATACACCTTCAGTTCACCTGACGTTCAACAGGCCCTGAAAGAGACCGTTCTGCTGCAGGTTGATGTCACGAAGAATAGCGAGCAGGACGCGGCGCTGCTGAAGCACCTCCAGGTGCTCGGCTTGCCCACGATTCTGTTTTTCAACGAACGGGGCGAGGAGCAGCCCGCACAGCGCGTCACCGGGTTTATGGATGCCGCGGCATTCAGCGCCCATTTGCGCGATCGACAACCGTGAGCGACACTGTAGGAGGAAAAATGGAGGAAAAGACCGTGCAACGTGAAGATGTCCTGGGTGAAGCCATCCAAATCCTCGAAATCGAGGGTATCGCTAACACCACGCTGGAAATGGTCGCCGAGCGCGTGGCTTACCCGCTCAATGACCTCAAACGTTTCTGGCCTGACCAGGAGGCGCTGTTATATGACGCGCTTCGCTATCTCAGCCATCAGGTCGATGCCTGGCGCCGCCAGCTTTTGCTGGACGAGTCGCTCAGCGCGGAGCAGAAGCTGCTGGCCCGCTACGCCGCGCTGACCACCTGCGTGAGCAACCATCGTTATCCCGGCTGCCTGTTTATCGCCGCCTGTACTTTTTACCCGGACCCTCAGCATCCGATCCATCAGCTGGCCGAGCAGCAAAAGCAGGCTTCGCTGGCCTATACCCACGAACTGCTTAGCCAGCTCGAAGTTGACGATCCGGCAATGGCCGCGAAGCAGATGGAGCTGATCATCGAAGGCTGCCTGAGCCGACTGCTGATCAAACGCAGCCAGACGGACGTCGATACCGCGCGTCGCCTGGCTGAAGACATTTTGCGTTTTGCCCAGTGCCGTATGGGCGGCGCCCTGACCTGATTCCGATATCTTAACTGATTCATCGCGCATATAATTCCCCTTCATCGATATGCTGACAGGGTTTGATATGCGCTCTCTTCTTTGGCTTGCCGCCATGGGGCTGTGTTCAACACCGCTCCTGGCAGCCTCTCCGCAAGGCTTTTCTTTCGCGCATAAAGACTGGGAGCTCGCCTGCGACAACACCGGTACCTGTCGGGCCGCGGGGTATGGCACCACCGTGGGCGAAGTCAGCGTTCTGCTGACCCGCAATGCGGGCGCGGCGCAGCACGTCATCGCTGTCGCGACCTTCGCGCAAACCGAACGCGATATTCCTCCCGATGCCGCGGTAAACCTGTTTATTGACGATCGGGATCACGGTCCGCTTGAGGTCGCCGACGAGAGCCACTTTCGCTTCGATGATACCCAGACGGCGGCCCTGATTCAGGCCCTTGAGCACAACGGCAAAATTGAGCTGGCGCTTAACGGCGAGCGTAAGACGCTTTCCGACGCAGGCAGCAGCGCCGTATTTTTGAAGATGGATGAGTTCCAGCGGCGCCTGGGCACTGCCGATGCGCTGTTACGCCAGGGCGACGCCGGTGATGACAATATTTTAACGGCAGCGCCCGCGCCGGAAATTATCGCCGCGCCGGCGGTTCACGATGCCGCTACCGCGCCGTTGACGGCAAAGCAGCGGCAGAAACTCCTTCCCCAACTCGTCCCGCTCCTGAACAGCCATTGTGACGACTGGCAAAACGCGGATATCCCGGCGTCTGAGCGCCAGCTCACCGCAACTCCGCTGGATAAAAACCACACGCTGATTCAGGCCCTGTGCTGGCGCGCGGCCTACAACGACGGCTATGCAGTGTGGGTCGTGGACAAAGGGTTCATGACCCCGCCTCAGCTGGTCACCACCGACGCCTCCAGCTATGCCGACGGCGTGCTCACCTTTTTCAATAAAGGCCGCGGTATCGCCGACTGCATCAGCGGCGAAGAACGCGTCTGGGACGGTAAAACGTTTATCCAGAGCCTGAAGTACACCACCGGTGACTGCCGGGAAATCGCCCCCGGAGGCGCGTGGATGCTGCCCACCTTTGTGGGCCAGGTTATCCCAAAGCAGCAGAAAGATGCCGATAACAACGCGCTGAAAGCGTTATACAACGCGGTGTTAAAAGAGCAGAAGGTCAATCCTGAACTGGATCTGAATAAGATCGCCGAGCAGTTTCCCCTCAGCGGCAACGTCAGCCATTTTACGCTGACCTACGCGGACGACTCTCTGGTCTCGACGACGAAGCCCTCCGCCGATATCAGCGATGATGAGTGGCAGACGTTTCTCCAGTCCGATATCAGCGCCGACTCCGAAAACGGCAAAGTCAGCTTTACGCTGGTTGACCTCGACGGAGACGGTAAACGTGATTTAATCATCGACAGCTACGTCGGCGGTACCGGACTCTTTAGCTATACCGGGATATTAAAACGCAGCGACGACGCTTTTGCTGCGGTCAACAGCGATGATAGCGGCAACGGCGATGATTTTGACGCAGGCGTTCCGGGCGCGCTCTACTCTCTTAACGGCCGCGGCGCCAACCAGTGGAGCCACTGGGTACGCATTAATGGCCAGGTTTATGCGCTCTGGTACAACGGCCAGTTTGGCGAAGATAATCTCTATCTCTTGCGCCCGTTTGGCCCCTCAGGCAGTACGCCAGCAGTGACGATCCGCTATCGCTACACCCTCAACGACATCAGCTCGCCGGAAAAAGGTCAACCCCTGACGCCGGCGCTGAATGACAGGGAAAAATCAGACCTGCTGAAGTCGCTGGAAGTGATGCAGAGCAGCCTGCTCAAGGATAAGCCGCAGAGCGACAATGACGCGCCGATTTGTCCTATTCCTCCTGGCACGTCATCCGACGACGCGGAAAACTACTACAGCGGCGTACCGTCGAACTATATCTACGAAACCGTGGCGTATATCCCGGTCTGGCTCAACGATAAATGTTTTATCGGCACCATCTTTAGCCACCATGGCGCCTATCGCCACGGCGTCGACGCGGAAATCACGCTCAGCTCGCCGCGCGATGATGAAGACATCGTTGGCGACTACGCGATCTCCGGATTGCGCCGCGCTATCTCGGTGACCAGCGGCTGGAAAATCCGCGAAGGCGACAACGGTATGATGTAATTTTCAGCAAAAAAGCGCCTTTGGGCGCAGAATTGCCGCAAAGTTAAGCAACCAGTAGATAAAACGAGAAATTTGATTGACGGGGCGTACGGATTACGGTTTAATGCGCCCCGTTGCCCGGATAGCTCAGTCGGTAGAGCAGGGGATTGAAAATCCCCGTGTCCTTGGTTTAAAATTTATACCCCTTTTACTATCAGGAGACCCCACCAATGGCGCTCACTGACGCTAAAATCCGTGCAGCTAAACCGGATGAAAAACCTTATAAACTTGCTGACAGCGGCAACATGTTTTTGCTCGTTCACCCTAACGGCTCGCGTTACTGGCGGCTCCGCTATCGGTTTCTGGGCAAAGAGAAAACGCTCGCTCTGGGCGTCTATCCTGAAGTCTCATTATCAGAAGCAAGGGAAAAGCGCGATGCAGCGAGAAAACTCATTTCTGATGGTGTCGACCCTTGCGAACAGAAGCGAGTAAAGAAAGCAGTACCGGAGGCCAGTAATACGTTCGAGCTTGTTGCGCGTCAGTGGCACAAGAGCAACAAAAAATGGTCCGAAGCACATAGTGAGAAGATACTGAAAAGCCTTGAGACTCATGTTTTCCCCTTTATCGGCTCACGTGATATTACCGCCCTCCGAACTCCTGATTTACTTATCCCCGTTAAAGCAGCCGAAGCAAAAGAGATATATGAGATTGCTGCCCGCCTTCAGCAACGTATCACTGCAATCATGCGCTATGCTGCCCAGTCCGGCATTATCAGCTATAACCCTGCCGTGGATATGGCTGGTGCTTTAACGACGGTGAAACGCCAGCACCGTCCTGCCCTCGCCTTAAATCGCATTTCAGAGCTCCTTGAACGACTGGATACCTACAGGGGACAACCTCTTACCCGACTGGCAACTAAACTTACCCTGCTTATCTTCATTCGTTCCAGTGAGCTTCGCTTTGCAAGATGGTCTGAGATCGACTTCGAGAAAGCCATGTGGACCATTCCTCCTGAACGAAAACCTATTGAAGGGGTCAAGTACTCGCATCGTGGCTCCAAAATGCGTACAGAGCATCTGGTTCCACTCTCAACTCAGGCACTGGATATTCTCAAACAAATCCAGGTCATCAGCGGTGAGCACGAGCTAATTTTCACTGGCGACCACAATCCATGGAAACCTATGAGTGAAAATACGGTGAATAACGCGTTACGCCTGATCGGCTACAATACAAAAGTTGACGTTTGTGGCCACGGCTTCAGGGCAATGGCATGCAGTTCATTGATTGAATCTGGTCTATGGTCCAGGGATGCTGTTGAACGTCAGATGAGCCATCAGGAGCGTAATGGCGTACGTGCGGCCTACATTCATAAAGCTGAGTTCTTAGACGAACGCAAATTGATGCTGCAATGGTGGGCAGATTTTCTCGATGCGAATAGTGAAAATCCGGTCTCACCTTTCGATTACGCCAGACAACAATTATAATCTATTCTCCCGGCAGAAATGCCGGGAGAATGTTTACTTATTCTTTCCCTGTATACATTTATTCACAGAGGGGGTGATGGCAAGCTGCCGCCTGTCCTTGTGATGAACTATTTTACGTAGGTACAGGGGGTAATGCTGCCAACTTACTGATTTAGTGTATGATGGTGATTTTAAGGTGCTTGCGTGGCTTCTGTTTCTATCAGCTGTCCCTCCTGTTCAGCTACTGACGGCGTGGTGCGTAACGGTAAAAGTACTGCCGGACATCAGCGCTATCTCTGCTCTCACTGCCGTAAAACATGGCAGCTACAGTTCACTTACACCGCCTCTCAACCCGGTACACACCAGAAAATCATTGATATGGCCATGAATGGCGTTGGATGCCGGGCAACCGCCCGCATTATGGGCGTTGGCCTCAACAGAAAGCTGCACGTTATCAGCAAGCGATATACGCAGCGAATTGAGAGGTATAACCTGAATCTGAGGCAGTATCTGGCAAGGCTGGGACGGAAGTCACTGTCGTTCTCAAAATCGGTGGAGCTGCATGACAAAGTCATCGGGCATTATCTAAACATAAAACACTATCAGTAAGTTGAAGTCATTACCGACGTTGAGATATATTCACGGAATGTATATTTTATGTGGAGATATCCTCCCATGTTTCATGGTAAGGCCTACGAATTCGAAAATGTCGATTATTTTTGAAAAAGATGTGTTTCAGCAGCAAGGCCAACATAAAGTGATACGAAAACACAGAATTGCATAAGCTGTTCGGAGATGGAGGGTCAAGATCAAAATTGCATAAGCTGTCAGTGCGGGATACCTACGAACACATAATAACTCATTGCAATTAATTCATTGCTTATTATTTAAATACTCTTTGAATAGCTCTTTTGACATCTTATAACTAATACAATAATCAGTAATGTCGGACAAAATCATTACTAATTCTAAATTTTTAGTTGATACAGCTTGCTTGTCGTTACTTAATTATTTTTAAGGAAAAAGATTGTGAATACATTTAACCGAACTACCACATGCATCGTGATTTCCGCAGCATTGTTACTTGGAGGCTGTGCCAATACCGGAAGCTCTCTCCTGTCTGGGACAAAGCCGGATCCTCGCCTTACCACCACAGAACAATCACAGTTCTTTAGCGCTTCTGGTGCACAAGGTTGTGGCGTAGGCGCCGTATCCGGCGCAGCTCTCGGCGCGTTAGTAGGGGCGCTAGCAGGTGACTCGAAGAAAGCGCTTGCCGGCGCTGCAATTGGTGGCGCTGCTGGCTGTGCTGCAGGTATGACCGCTAACTACTATCTTGACAGACTGAAAAAAGATTATGCCTCCACCGCCGATCGTCTGCAGGCAATGGATAACGACATCAGCAAAGATACCGCAGCGGTTGAAAAATCGACGCTGGCGATGAAACAAGTTATTAGCGAAAACCAGGCCACCTTAACCAAAATCAGCATCCAAAAAGATAAAGCTGGATTTGATAAAGCCGGTGCGAAAACCCAGCTGGCGCAAATTGATGCCAACATCAGCAAGATGAAAGAGACCATGAAAGGCATGAAGGATAAAGAATCTGCCTATAAGGTCGCTTTACAAGGTCAAACGACCACCACAAGTGCAGAGAAAAGCAAGCTGGCAAATTTGAACAAAGAATATGCCAATCTCAATAGCAAGATTGCTGCTCTGGAACAAGAAACCAACGAGCTGTATGAACAGCGCCAGGCGATCTCCCTTGGTTAACCCTTTCGGCCGATAGCATTATCGGCCGGTTTAAGACTGCTTAAAGCAGCGTTATTCGACGCTAATGATGGATTATTTGATGAGAAAATACGCACTTCTTGCCGCCCTTGTCCTTACGGGTTGTACTACGTCTCCCCAGGACTGTGATTTACACGCACAAGATCCAAGCTTTATTACCAAACTGAGCTGCGCCACGTCGGGTGGTTATCGTCAGCAGGTTGATCAAAAAGAACAGCAGGTTCGCCTGAGCCAATATCAAAATGAATCGGCCAGGCAACAGCAGGATTATACCCAAAACAGACAGCAGACCTTAAATCAAAAGCTGGCAGATGAACAAGCAAGGCTAAATGCCGTGCGTTCGGATCTGTCGCAGACTCTCGCAAAACTGAAATCAAGCAAGATTCAAAGCCGCGAACGCCAGCAGGAAATTGCCAAATTGCAGGAGCTGCAGCGCCAGTCACAAACGGCAACGAGCGCCAGCGAAATTTCAGCGATTGAGAAAAAGGTCGCCGAAGCCAAGCACAAAATAAAAGTTCTCGAAGAAGCAAATACGCTCCGCTAAAAGCGCAGAAAACGTTCCGGCTGTCTGAGATGCAATGATACACATCTCATGCATATCACCCACAACAATAATGATTTGCTTATGCAACGATTAACAACTGCCGCGCCGATTCATGAAGCAACGCTGACAACCTATGAAGAGACGGTCGGTATCATACATCGTCATCTTCCCCCTTCACTGGCGCTGCTGTATGCCACCGCGCGTCGCAATGCCGAAGGACGCCTGGAGTGGTGGACAGCACGTCAGGGGCTGGCTAAACCTTTTTCCGCACTGAATGACGCCGAACGGCTGACTGTTGAGAATAAACGTCAGCAATATCAGGACATTCTGGCGGGGTTAATCAGCCAGCTGGCCGCGCGCGGCGAAGATAAGTCAGCACATGCGTTGCAAACGCTACTCACCCAATCACACCACCTCGACGGCTATAGCGTCGGCGGCGAACCGGTGTTGGTCAATTGGGCCACAGCCAGCACAGCGGCGCCCCTCCATACGGTAGTGGTTATCCCCTGGTGCCGCGGTTTTCTTCCTTGGCTGGCATTATTGCTACTGCTGCTCCTACTCGTCGGTGTCTGGTGGTGGTTTACACATCGCCCGGCCGTGACGCTCCCCGTTGTTACACCAACCCATACCGAATTAACTGACACCAATCCCAGCGTGAAGCTTGAGAAACGTCAGGATTTTGGCCGGATAAAAATCAATCTGCAGTGGAAGCAGGGGGACCACAAAGAGCCTGTCGATCTCGATATTGCCGCCTTTGTGCGCTTAAAAAACGGTGAAATCAGCGGCGCTGAGGCGCTGAGTCATTTGCCCGGCAACTATGACCAGCCACCGTATCTGCTGCTGCAGGAAGATCTGCGTGAAGGCAATGACGTGGATGGCGAATGGCTTTTCGTCAACGGCAGCCACTGGCAGGACATTGATGAGGTGCTGATTTATAGCTTCATTTACGCTGGCACCGATAACTGGCAAGGGACAAACGCCTCCGTCACCCTCTATGTCCCCGAACAGCAGCCGATTACATCCATGCTCACGGATAGCGACCAGCGTAATAATGTCGCCGCCATCGCCAGGCTCAAAAATGTCGATGGCAATATTCAGGTTGAACGCCTTGACCGTTTCTTCCCCGACCGCGAGTCGATGGATAAGCACTATGGCTGGGGTTTCAAATGGACGCCCGGCGCGACCAAAAATTAGCCTGCACCACTGTGGCTTTAGTCAAATTACAGCCTTTAAGGGTTAGATAATGCGAAATTCGATTCAGGGACCACTACTTCGTACCGGAAATAACTCTTCATTCAAGGCGCTGGGTGAAACGGGCTATCCTGTTTTCAAGATGGCCTTCCAGCTACGCGAAGCCATCTATCGTCTTGATGCAGGGCGCGATCTGGCCCGTCATCTGGCTATCCCGCAAAACGATCAGGGCGGTGACAGAACCGACTGGTACAGCAGTTTTCCCGGCGATGTTATCCCGTGGAGCGGCGCAAGCGAAGCGGAGCGAGAATCGGCGCGCCAGCAATTTAATGCGTTTCGAATGGCAGTGCAGTCACTAAGCGAACAGTTGCTCAACGCGGAGCAAAGCGGAACCGGCGGCGATCGTCGGGTCTTTGCCCAGTTGCTAAAATCTGTAACCCATTTCCCCGATTATGAGTTTGTCTATCTCGTTAATGGAACGCTGGTGATCACCTTTTGGGGGTTTGTCCACCCGGAAGGGGAACAACGTCACCCGATGCATTGGCTGAGTTCATCGTCCGTTCCCGCCGCCGCCCTCGCGGCCGTTCCGCCGCAGGCCAGCGCCACGGAAAAAACCGTCGAACCCGCTCCCGCGCCCTTTGTTGATGTTCGAACGCGCCGCTGGCGCTGGCGTTGGTTGCTATGGCTACTTTTGGCGTTACTGCTGCTGGCGCTGCTGTTAGGGCTGCTCCGCGGCTGCGCTCCTTCTCTTTCCCTGCCGGGCCTCCCTGGTCTTTCTGCGGATAAAACCACGGTCACCGCTGAACCTGTGGCTACGCACCCGGCCACCAGCACCCATGACGTGGCGATCAGGGGGTCAGAAACCGCCGTTGGCGCTCGCGCCGTACCCGGCATTGTGGAAGGGTCAACCGCGGACGCGCATCCTGCGCTGGATTCAACGGTGCCCGCGATGCCTGCCGACACATCTGACAGAGCGGTAGACGGCGATGCGACGCCGCCGCCGGCTAACGCAAATGAAGCCAGCGTAGAACCGCCACTGCCGCCCGGCGTACAGGATACCCACGACGAGCAGACGCCTCCGGGCGTGACTCCGGTAACCGCCCCGCCGCTCGTTGCGCCGCAGGGCGAACCGTTAACCCTCCCGGCCACCCTGCCGGACGGCCCGGCGAAGTTTCTTAACGGCGAATGGCGCGTGAATGGCGGTATTCAGGACAAGCACACCGGACGCCCGCTCCAGCTGCAATATAATTTTGACCAGGGCAACGGCACCGTCAGCATCCGCCAGTCCAGCGGCGTAACGTGCCGTGGCCCAGCCAACGGTAACGTGCAGCAGGGGGCGCTCAACATTACCAACCCTGAGCAAATGACCTGCAGCGATGGCTCAAACTTTATTGTGCCGACCATCGAGTGCAAATCACCTTCCGCGGGTCATGCCGATTGTATTGGCAGCAACGATGGGGAAAAAACCTTCCCGATTCGTATGCTTCAACCTAATTCCTGAACAGGGACGAGATAACTATGTTGCCCGAGATTGTATCTTTTGATCGTCAAGTAACCCTGGTAGGCGACTCCGGGATCCAGTTTATGGATTTTGGTTTGTCTCCAGGACGTTTGCCCGCCGGTGAATTTGTTAAATTAGCCAATGGCGTATTGACCCGTTTAATCTACAACGAACAGCGTGATTACTATTTTTATCAGCCCAGCCCGGCAAATATCGAGAAGGCTAAAAGCCAGTACGATATTCCCGTTGAGCAGAGTCTTAAGCTGTTTGACGGGACATGGTTGCCGCTTCCCCTACTCCGTTTCAGCCCGCCTGACGTCTATCAGGAAGGGCCGCTAAACTGGGCGCGTTTTCGTATCGTCAAGCTGGACAAGCCTGATATGGATGGGCATAGCCATCGAATGACGTTGGCTATCGATACTCGCGTAATGGCCAAACAGCAGGCCGCCGCCGACCTCAGCCCGAACCAGGAAGATGTCAATGCCGGGGCAACCTTTGCGGTGGCGACAGCCACCTATGCCCTCAACTGGTATCTCACGCAAGAGTGGATTGTCGACTGGCTGAAAGAGGTATTTAAAGAGGCGAGCAAAGGCCGGGATATCGACGAACGCGAGCAGGAGCTTAACCAGCAGTATCCGCTGGCGCACTACCTTAACCTTCTTTCACTGATGGCGATTCCCGTCGAAGGTTTGCAAAGTCAGACCGCCCCCATCATTGAATTGCCGCAGTTCAGGGTCATCGCCAATCGGGAAACTAACGCTATCAAGCCTATTCCCGTTGATTTGATCCTCGATGTCGGTAACTCACGCACCTGCGGTATTCTCATTGAAGATCATGGGCAATCAGGTTCAGGTATGCAGCACAACTATGTGCTCAAATTGCGCGATCTTAGCGCGCCGGAACATGTTTATACCGAACCCTTTGAAAGCCGGGTCGAATTTTCACAGGCCTTCTTCGGCAAAGATCACTGCTCGGTGCGTAGCGGCCGCCACGATGCCTTCCAGTGGCCGACGATCGCTCGTATCGGCGGAGAAGCGGGTCGTTTAGCGGCGCGCCGAAAAGGCAGCGAAGGTTCAACCGGCCTCTCCAGCCCTAAACGTTATCTTTGGGATGAAAAATATTACGGTCAGGGCTGGCGATTCAACGGTAGCTACGTGCAGGACAGTAATCCACTCGCCACCGCTGCGCCGTTCGCGAATCTGATCGATGAACGGGGCGAGGCGTTACACACCATCGAAGATGAGATGGATCGCATCCCGGTCTTTACGCCACGCTATTCCCGCAGCTCGCTGATGACCTTTATGCTCGCGGAAGTATTAACCCAGGCGATTAGTCAGATTAATAGCCCGGAACAACGCATACGTCAGGGACACGCAGGTATTCCGCGTCAGCTACGCCATATTATTCTGACCGTGCCGCCCGGTATGCCGATGGCTGAACGTTGCGTACTGGATGACCGTATGCGTCAGGCGGTCGGTTTAGTCTGGAAAGCGCTACGCTGGCACAACGGCGAAAACGATCCTTATGAGGATGAGCAAGAAGATCATAGTCAGACAAACATTAAAATTCCGCTGCCGAAAATCAGGGTCGAGTGGGATGAAGCGTCCTGCGCGCAGTTGGTTTATCTCTACACCGAGATAAACCAAAACTTTGCCGGTCACCCGGAGTCGTTTTTCGACGCCCTTAGCCGACCCGACAGCACGCAACGTGAAAGAATATCCATCGCATCTATCGATATCGGCGGCGGCACCACCGATCTGGTCATCACCGATTATCATCTCGATCGCAATGGTCATAGTGGGGGCGGCGCTAACGTCCATATCATCCCGCAGCAGCGTTTTCGCGACAGTTTTAAAATTGCCGGCGACGATATTCTGCTGGATGTCATCCAGTCCTATGTGCTTCCAGCCTTTGAGCAGGCGCTGCGTGAAACGGGGGTCATATCCGTTGAGACGCTGATGTCTCAACTGTGCGGCTCGCAAAATATTAGCGCGGCGGAATCCGTGCTGCGCCAGCAGCTCACCCTCCAACTCTTCGTTCCCCTCGCGTTGCACATTCTGGGTAAATACGAGCAATTCGATCCGCTGGACGAGCAAACGCATATCGTGATTAACCAACGTGTCGGCGATCTACTGCCGGTAGGTTCTCTGCGTGATGAAGTCGAGAGCTTTGTTCGCCGCGAAGTACAAAAAGCTGGTGGTCCGACCGATTTCAAACTAGCGGAGGTAATGCTCACTCTGCCGCTCGCCAGAGTGCATAACGATTTGTGCTCGGGTAAGTTCAACATTGATAAAGTGCTAACCGCGCTGTGCGAAGTGCTGAGCTATTATCATTGCGACCTGCTACTGCTGACGGGCCGCCCTTCGCAGCTGCCGGGCATTCAGGCAATTATCCGTCGCAACCTGCCGTTGCCGCCGGGGCGTATTTTACCTCTGCACGGTTATCAGACCGGCACCTGGTATCCGTTCCATAAAAATGGCCATATCGACGATCCGAAGAGCACCGCCTCCGTTGGCGCGATGCTCACGCAACTGTGCGCAAATCACAGCATTCCTAACTTCCATTTCCGTACCTCGGCGCTGAAGCCTTACTCAACGATTCGCCATATTGGCACCATTGATATGGATAACCTGATTCGCAGTGCCGATATCGTTTATCGCCATATCGAATCGGAGAACGGGCAGATAAAATTGCCGACATTCACCGACGAAAATGGCGAGAACACCACGCAAAGTATCATCATGCGTGGCGATTTGCGGCTGGGTTATCGTCAACTGGATGCCGAACGTTGGGCCGCCGCACCGCTTTATACCTTACGTTTTAGCGAAGAAGGCCGTAAGAAGTTTTCCGCCGCCTTCTCCGTGGATAACGGTTCACCGTACCTGAAAGTGAGACTGGCTATCGACAAAGGCAAACGGGCGCGCCAACTGGGCTTAATCAGCGATCGGCTGATGATTGCGGATATCACCAGCAACACCGATAAGTCATTCAGCAAGCGTGATGTAGATCTGGAACTCAATACTATGCCCGATACGGGGCTCATTGATAGCCGACACTGGCTCGATAGCGGGAGTGTTAAAAAATAATGAATAGCGATCAAAAATCTCTCACTCAGGGCTGGGCAGCTATCGCTCAGGGCTGTCAGGACGCACTTGGCTGGGTTGATGCAGTGCGTTCCGGTTCACGTCGCCTCGACAACGAGGCGGATAAACTCAACCTTAGCTTGCTCCGCACGCGTAACCAGGCCAATAGCCTGACACTGGTCGCCAGAACGCCAATGACCTTCGGTTTTTTCGGCATTTCTCAGGCCGGGAAATCCTATCTCATCTCCGCATTGGCAGCTGGCAGCAATGGTTCACTGGAAGCCCTTTATGGCGAACGGCGCGTCGACTTTATCAAAGAAGTGAATCCCGTCGGCGGCGGTAAAGAGGCCACCGGCCTGGTCACCCGCTTCACCCGCCAGGCCCCCGCCGCGCCTGCGGGCTATCCTGTGCCTCTGCGCCTGTTCAGTGAAATCGATCTGGCCAAAATTCTGGCAAACGCCTGGTTTAATGATTTCAACCACGAGCAGCTGAGCTTTCAACTTGATGAAGCCAGGGTTGAAGAGCGACTGCGCCCCTTCCTGCAACGCGCCACACAAGCAAAAAGCTATAACGGCGTGAGCCAGGAAGATGTGGTTGCCTTATGGGATTACCTGAACGCCTCGTTCAGAAAATCGGTTGAAAAACTTGAACACGCCTATTGGCCGCAGGTGTTGAAAATTGCCCCTGCGCTGAGTCCTGGTGAACGCGCAGAGCTATTTTCTTTATTGTGGGGAGAACTGCCGGCCCTCACCGAGACCTATCGTTCATTAGCCAATGTGCTGACCAAACTCAATCATGCCCGGACGGTGTTCGCCCCGCTGGAGACGCTTATCGATCACAGTAATGGCAGCATTATGAACGTCGACAGCCTTAACCGGCTAGGCTCCAGCCAGGATCGCCACGTGGAGATCCGCTACTGGAAAGAGGAGCAGCAAATCGGCAGCGCCAGCTTAACCCAGGCGGAACTGGCAGCGTTAACCACCGAGCTTATCTTCCCGTTAGCGGAAGTCGAGGCCGACAGCGTCGTGGAGCAGGTCGATCTGCTTGACTTCCCTGGGTATCGCGGGCGTCTTAAAATTACCGCACTGGAAGAGGCCGGTAGAGAGGGGCTTAATCCCATTTGCCAGCTTCTGCTGCGCGGTAAAGTCGCCTATCTGTTTGAACGTTACACCGATAATCAGGAGATGAACGCGCTGGTCGTGTGCGCCAGCTCCGCCAAACAGAGCGATGTTGCTGACGTTGGTCCGGTATTAAACCGCTGGGTAGAAAAAACGCAGGGTAAAAGCGCCGAAGAACGTCAGGGCCGTAACCCTGGGCTGTTCTGGGCCATCACCATGTGCGATATGCGCATCAACAGCAGTCTGCAACTCACCACCGAACAGTTAAAAGAAGGCTGGGAAGGTATGCTGCACATGACCTTGCTGGAGCGTTTCGCCCAATATGATTGGCTGCAGCAATGGGCGCCCGGCCAGGCGTTTAATAACTGTTTCCTGGTGCGAAAACCGGGGCTGGATAATCCGTTCATCGACCTAAAAGACGGTACAGAACAGGAGCGAAACAAGGAAGCGTGCATCACCGAGCGCTATCGCCAGAAGCTCGACGAAATGGGCAGCACCTTCATTAGCGCTAAAAACGTGCTGCAACACGTCACCGAGCCGAGCAAAGCCTGGCACGCGATGCTCGAGCTCAACGATGGCGGCATGGGACGCTTAACCAAAGCGCTGCGCGGCGTCGCGCATCTGGAATTCAAGCTGGCACGTTTGCAGCAACAACTTGAGCAGTGTCGCGAGGAGACCGGCAATCGCCGCCTGGGCCGCTGGTACGAAAAAGACGGCGACGGGCAGCTCGTGAAAAAACAGGCCATCGCGAAAGAGCTATGGCAGGGGCTGTCCGCCTGCTCCCACAGTATGGGAGAGCTAATTAATCGTCTGGATCTGCCGACGCAGGAGCTTAATAACATCTATTTAAGCATTCGCGACCGCAACCCGGAACCGTCAAACGATGGCGACAGCCTGGCGGCAAACGCGTTTACCGCCAGCCCATTTGGCAACAACCCCTTCGGTGATAACCCGTTTGGCAGCGATCCCTTCGCCGACGCACCGGCTGAAATCGCCGTGGTTGACGCGCCAGCGTCAACTGCCCAGGAAAGAGTCGGCCAGGACGATGATTTCGCCCATCAGGCGTTTAAAGCCTGGGTCGCGCATTTGCGTGAACTGCCGCAGCAAGCGCCGCAGTGGCGTCAGTTGGGGATGAACAGCGAACTGATTAATCATCTCAGCGAAGAATTGATCACCGCAGCCACGCGCCTAGATCTGGAAGGCACGCTGAAACGCGCGCTGGCGGGTCAGGAGCAAGCGGGTACGCGGCGTGAACATCTTATGGCACGCCAGGTTCTGCGCGCCCAACTGACTATGCGTGATTTTATCGCCTGGTTTGGTTATCTCACTCTACCGCCTGAAAAGGTGCCCAACAGCTATGTTGGCGAGAAAAATAAAGTCTTCCTGCGCCAGAAACCGCTGATGAACGACGAGCTGCCGCAGCTCGCCGCCGTTGCGCCGCAGCCGGGTGTCTCTTATCTGGGAGACTGGCTATCCGCCCTGATGAGCGTCGTACTTGATAACGCTGGTCATAGCGCCACGCGCGATATTTCCGTCGAACATAATCGCCAACTTGGTCAAATTATCAGCCAATTGAAACAAGAGAACATGCCATGCTAGCTAAAATCATCGCCTGCCAACCGGCAGAGCCGGGTACCGCACAATTGATGGTTCGCCTGCGCGGCGAAACTGCGGTGCTGCCCGATCTGACCTTTACGCTTTGTAATAACGAGCAGAACTATCTGCAGCCCGATGGCAGCTGGAGCCCTGCACAGCACTGGTTTACAGTCAACGGCGGTTACTCCCTGGCCAACGGCAGCGGCTTTCGTATCGGCCCTACTCTACTTGACCCTTTGCTGGCAAACGCAAGCCAGGTCCAGATTCAGATCAAGCTGGCTTCAGGAGAAGTGCGCAATACCACCCTCCAATTGGTGCGTGATGAGTTGCTCTCTTCTGAAGCCAGGGGCGCGACGGGTAATTACAGCAGCAGCAGTATGCTGGCAACCCCAGAAACCGACTCCGCACCAGCGGCCATCGTAGAAGCGCCCGTCGCAGAATCTGAAACCATTGCGCCGACCATTCATGCCGAGCCGCAGCCGCAACAAAAACCTGCGGCTTCCCGCCTCCCGCTCATCATCGCCGCCATCCTGCTTTTAGTGGTGATTGCTGGCGCGCTTTGGTGGTTCATGGGCCGGGACAAAGGTCAGGAGGTGGTCCCGGCGGTACAAGCTCAGCAAGCCCCCGCAGCCGCCGCCCCTGAAGCGACGAACACCGAGCCTAAAGCCCCGGCTGGCTGTTCCGCACAGAGTTTAGACACGCTGAGCGAGCTTGAATTCGTGCAGACGTGCGTTCAGGAAAAACTCGATAGCGATAAACTGCTGGCCATTATCCAGTCAGCGAAAGAGGCGAAGAAATGCGGCGTCGCCCAGCGCCTGTACGCAAATCGCGCGCAGGGCGGCGATACCAAAATCGCCCTGATTTACGCCGGTGAGTACGATCCGAAATACCATCAGGCAAGCGAATGTTTCAAAGAGGCGGATAAAGATACCGCGGCCTATTGGTACGAAACGGTACTGCAATCAGAACCCGAGAACCAAACGGCTAAGCAGCGCCTTGAGGAGCTAGCAAAATGACCCGGACTTTTTTTTGCCGTCTGGCGCTGCCCTTATGCGGCCTGTTGTTCAGCGGGCACCTCTTTGCCGCCGAGGGCGATAAACCGCTGCTTCAGGAAGGGAAGAAAACGCTATACCAGCGCATCCTGACGACGCCAGGCTGTAAGCTTAGCGACAACGCCGGGGATGAAAATGGGCAGCTTCAGCCTGCCTTTAGCAGCCTTTATGTTTATCAAAAGGAAGAGGCTAAGGGGCAAAGCTGGCTTAAAGTCGGGCCGGATAGCTATGGCAAAACCCTTGGCTGGTTGCCGAAATCCTGTACCGTAGACTGGAAAATGCAGCTGACGCTGGCGTTTACCAACCCGGCCAACCGCGATCGGTTACTCTTTTTCAAAGAGAAAGAAAGTCTGGATAACATTCTTTCTGCCCCCGATCCTGTCTCTCTGGTGGCGCCGCTGCGCGCCAAATTGAAGCGTGACGGCCACGCTGAAGGTATTCAGGCCCAGGAGCCGGAATATTTTGTCGATCTGCAAAAGCAATTTTATCTGCTGCCAATCCTGAGCGGCGAAGAGGTCATGACCGAAGATGGCTTCTATACGCGCCTGCTCAACGTGGCCTCCGTCAGCAAGGCGGATGATAACGCAGCGGCAAAACAAGATAACGACGTAAACCAGTTGAAAGGCTTTAACGCTTCGGTGGTGTTCGTTATCGATTCAACCATTTCAATGGGGCCGTATATTGAGCGCACTAAAGAGGCGGTCAATAAGATCTACGACAAAATTAAACAAGAGCATCTGGATGGGCAGGTCAAGTTTGGTTTGGTCTCTTATCGTTCAAATACCAAAGCCGTACCGGGACTTGAATATAACACCCGCATTTTCGCCGACCCTAACCAGGTCAAGGACGGCGCGGATTTTCTGCAGAAAGTCGCCGATCTTAAAGAAGCGAAGGTCTCAAGCTCTTTATACGACGAGGATGCCTATTCCGGCGTGTTATCAGCTATTGATGACATTGACTGGAGTCCATTCGGCGCCCGCTATATGGTGCTGATTACCGATGCTGGCGCGATTGAGGGCAGCAATAAACTTTCAGGAACCGGCCTTGATGCCAGCCAGCTCCGTCTGGAAGCCGGTAACCGCGGCATTGCTATTTATACGTTGCACCTGAAAACCGCCAGCGGCAAAGCAAACCATACCAAAGCCGAGAGCCAGTACCGCGATCTCTCCAATTTTGATAGCACGCAATCTAACCTTTATCAGGCGGTGAATGCAGGCGATATCAAAATGTTCGGTCAGCAGGTTGATGCCCTGGCGTCAGCCATTACGGAACAGGTGAAAGCCGCCTATATGGGGGATGCCGCCATTGGCAGCGCGCTGTATGCCAAAGATGAGGGGCAAAAGCTCACGGCGGAGCAGAAATTGCTCCAGGATACGGCGTTAATCGGGCATGCGATGCAGTTAGCCTATTTGGGCAAACGCAACAGCACCCAGGCCCCGCTGGTGTTCCAGGCCTGGATTAGCGATCGCGATCTGATTAAGCAGAACATCCCCACAACAGATGTTCGCGTGCTCTTAACCAAGGGACAGCTGAGCGATTTAAGCGATGCCGTCAGCCAGATTCTGAAAGCCGCTAATGAAGGGATGATCTCGCCCACTAAGATGTTTGAACAACTGCGCACCGTTGCGGCAACAATGGGGACCGATCCTAACCAGTTGAAACAGCAAGACAGCGCGAGCATCGGCGATCTTGGCGTGCTGGGCGAGTATCTGGCCGATCTTCCCTACAAAAGCGATGTGCTGAATCTCGATGAAGAAACGTGGAAAAGCTGGGATGGGCTGTCACAGGAGAAATTTATCCGCACACTGTCATCCAAGCTGCGTCACTATCAAAAATATAATGCAGATGTCGACCGCTGGGTCGAGCTGGCGCAAGGTAGCGATCCGCGCGATCGCGTGTATCCCATCCCACTGGAAATGATGCCCTGATGCTGCACATTGAAGACTTGTGCGTGGTTCGTGGTCAGGATCATCAGGCTCACCGTGTTTACCTGCCGCAGCTTTCGCTGCGGCCAGGCGAGGTGGTGGCGGTAACGGGTGAAAGCGGCTGCGGTAAAAGCACGCTTCTGGAAGCCATTGGTTTAGTGTTGCATCCCAGCAAAATTGGGCGTTACACGCTCAGCAAAGGGACACAGCAGCAGGATATTGCCGCGTTGCTTCTGGGCGAGCGACATAATACACTCGCTGCGATTCGGGCACGCGAACTTGGCTTTGTATTACAAAACGGTGGCCTCCTTCCCTACCTGAACGTCAAAGATAATATTCTCTTGCCGTGCCAGCTGCTGGGAGCCCGCCCTGACAGCACCATGCTGGATAGGGTCATCGAAACGCTAAAACTGTCGCCACTACTGGCAAAATATCCTACCCAGCTCTCCTTTGGCGAACGGCAGCGCACCGCTTTTGCGCGCGCGATATTACATCGCCCGGCGCTGGTACTGGCAGATGAACCGACGGCGGCGCTCGATCCCTACAATGCCCAGAAATTATTTAGCCTGTTTATCGAACTAGTCCGTCAGGAAGACATGATGGCGCTGGTCGTTTGCCATGACTGGCCTCTGGTCAAACACTTCAATTTACCCTGTTTAGCTGCGCAGCCAGAATCGCTGACGGCGTCATCACAGAGCGAACGGGGAGGTACTTACTTTGTCCTTTAATCGTGCAAGACTGCTCGGTCGCCTTGCAATGCAAGACCTGTGGCACGATCGCATCATCTCTTTTTGCATCGTCTCCTCTCTTGTTGCGGTCATCGCCCCTTTACTGCTCCTTTTTGGCCTGCGCTTTGGCATTGTGAACCAGTTACAAAACGATCTGGCCAACGATCCCCGCAATCTGGAGATCCGCATGTTGAGCAGCGGAAGCTACGATCAGCACTGGATCACGCAGCTACGGCAGCGGCCTGATGTCGGCTTCGCCATCGGGCAAACGCGCTCGCTCAATACGCTGACTGACTTGCAGACGGACAGCACACATTTTATTGAAAATGCGGAAGTCATTCCGACAGAGGCTGGCGATCCTTTGCTCGGCACGCAGGTGCTCCATCATGACCATGAAGTTGTTATTACTCAGGAAGCGGCACGCAAGCTGGCGGTGAAAACCGGTGATACGCTCACGCTACGCGTGAGTCGTATGCTCGATGAACGCCGCGAATGGGGACGTAAGCGCGTGACCGTGGTGGGGATTTTGCCAGCCACCTATTTTAATCGCCCCGCTATCTTTACCCGCCCCGCGTTATTAATGGCTCTTGAACATTTTCGCGATGGCTATGCGGTAACAGCGTTAGGGGTCGCCAGCGGCGCTCAGCTTAACGGTAACGCGCCGCGCTACGCCCGCGCAAGGTTGTACGCACGCGATATTGACCATGTCGCCAGCCTTGAACGCGATTTGCGCGCCCAACGCATCGAAACCACCAGTCGGCTGGCGGATATTGAGAATGTAAAAAGCATTAACCGTGTGTTGGGCATCATCTTTAACACGATCGCCATCACCGCGCTCATTGGCTGTATCGCCTCGTTAATCGGCTCGTTTATCGCCAATGTCGATCGTAAACGTAAGCATATTGCTGTACTTCGTCTGCTGGGCTTCACGCGACCAGCCGTAGGCGTTTACGTCATTAGTCAGGGCGCTTTGCTCAGCCTGATGGCCTATATCGGCGGTTTTGGCATCTATTTTTTAGCCAGCCAGATATTTAACCGGGCGCTGTCCACAAGCCAGGCCACCGGTCAGATGATTTGCAAGATAACGCCCTTACACGGCCTTATCGCCCTCTTACTGACGCTGGTTGTGGCGACGCTGGTTGCCGGTATCGGTGCCTGGCGCGCGATCCATATTGAACCTGCGCAGAGCCTGCGCGAGGCATAACCCTTATTTTTTTAATTTGCCCTAAGCATCTATTTTAGCGGAGATCGTTCATGGCCTTTACTCCTTCCACATTATCGCGCTGCCTGGCGCTAGCCCTGCTGGTGAAGATCTCCCCCGCGCTGGCAGAACCGTGGGCAGAGAAAACCTATAATCCGAAGCCAGATAGCGATGACGTGATTTTGCCTATGCCCTGCGAAGGTTCGATGGTATTTCGTCGGGTAGAAATTCCAGTAGCCGGTCCTCTGGATGATATTCCCATCACCTTAGGGGAAGATGGCGGTGAATGGGGCTTTGTGGAACACAGTTATCCCACGTTTATCGCCGGTAGCTTTACTGAAACGCCCCAAAATAAAGGCCGTTATTATTTAATGGCGAAATATGAGCTGTCGGCATTGCAATATCAGGCATTAACTTCCGATACTTGCCCGACACCATCGCGTAAACTTAGCCTCCCTCAAACCAGCATCAGTTGGTTTGAGGCCGTTAATTTCTCCGATAAATATAACCAGTGGTTACGCGCAAACGCGCTCGACAAGCTGCCGAAAGAAGATAACAAGCCAGGTTTTTTACGACTGCCCACCGAAGTAGAGTGGGAGTTTGCCGCGCGCGGCGGTCTGAAAGTGGATACCGCACAGTTTCGTGATTCCCGTTATCCGATGGACGACATCAAAAATTATGAGTGGTATTCCGGTTCGCAGTCCTCAAACGGGAAACTTCAGCTCATCGGTCTGTTAAATCCTAACCCGCTCGGCCTGTACGATATGTTAGGCAACGTCTCTGAGATGATGTTTACCCCCTTCTACCTCAATAAAATTAATCGATTGCATGGCCAGGCTGGCGGTTTTGTGGTGCGTGGCGGCAGCGTGATGTCCAGTGAGTCGGATATCCGCAGCGCTAGCCGTAAAGAAATTAACTATTACGATAATGCCCAGCCTTTTACCAGTAAAACAATGGGCCTGCGGTTGGTGCTGGTTTCCCAGGCAATTACCTCAACGGACCGGGTCAAACTTCTTGAGAAAAACTGGTCGACTCTCGGTGATGATAAAACGGGCGCAGAGAGCAGCAAATCCGGGTCCAATGATACGGCGAAAGCGTTAGGTAGCCTGGCTTCTGGCGTTGAAGACGGCGAGCTGAAGAAAAAGCTGAAAGATCTGGAAAACCAACTTCGTGCCAGCAACCAGCAGCAGCAAGAAGAAAGAGCACAGTCTATCCGCGCCAGCCTGAATCTGGGCTCTTTTCTCTGTACCAAATTACAGGACGATGGTCGTTTCCTTGACTTCCTCAATCACAATTATGAGCTGCTGTGCAAAGATAAAGACAGCAGCGATGCCAACTGTGCCATCCGCAAAAATAAGCTGGCGGAACAAACCGATCGTCTACAGCAGCTAACGAGCTACTACGCCAGCAGTCTGGTGGATTCCGGCACCCTGTATGGGCAAGCAGGGCTAAAAGGCGAAGTGAACGTGTTCAATCAGATGCTGATGCTGAATAAACGTCTTTCCGGTCTTAAGCCGTTCCTCGCTGCTCATTGGCAGAATCAGCAAAAATACCTAGCGAACGGCAAAATTGATACAGCTGGCTGGCTGGATACCTGCAAACAAGTAAAGAACGGCCACTAATCTTAAACATGTCAGTTTATAAAGGAGTAAGGAGCGTGAAATTAACTCTACGAATTGCGGCGTTGACCATTGTCTGTATGTCACTCAGCCAGACAGCTTTAGCTGCGTCTTACAGTGCGGAGGATCAGGAACAATTAACGCTGGAATGCCTGCTCACCAATAATAAATACGCCAGCGCCTTTATTGCGCAGGATAGCGCGGGATATGCCCTGGGAACCCAGTCTGCTCCGACTGCTGAGCTGAATCTTGTCACTAATCAACCGGGGGTTAACGCCTACTATAATTCTCAGATGATCGCCGGTGGCTCGCTTTACTGGATACGTGTCGTCAAAGGCCCCTATGAATATATTGTTTACGATAAAGAGCAGCACGGCGATATGTCAGGTGTGGTTGTCACAAAAAAAGGGAAAAGAATCTTCCGCAAAGATTGCAAGGAACCTATCAAGGTGGGTACACAAAACGATGGCAGCATCTTTAGCCGATTTGCGCAAGAAGATACAGAAGGCGATCGTATTATCGATTTAATCAACAAAGCATAAACGCTTATTTCGTCGTAATGGGGATGTATATCTATCATCCCCATAGAAGGCAGCTAAAGCTATCCGCTTTTTTGTACGCTCATTTTTAATGGTTGATAATATTGCGGATCAAACATCGACAGTGGCAGAGCATGGACTGAACCATCCGAAGACGTTTCCTCAACGTCGGTAATCACGATGTTGGCTGTATTTTCAACCGCATCACAGCTGAATTCAGTTGCCGAAAGGGTTGAGCGAGTTGCACTGCTATCGCCAAACGGCTGAACATCAAGAGTTCCTTTTTCCAGAACGGCTCCCGATTTATCAGTTAATTGTAAGCTGACTGTCAGGTTATTGAATGTCCCATCACCGCCGTTATCCAGCCGGAATACCAAAGAACACACGCCCTGCACCCAACTGCTATCCGTATTACGAATACTAATATACCGATGGTCATTCTCCGTACTCACTGCGGGGCCAACCATGCCGCCACAAAGTACGGCCAGCAATAAGCTGCATAATGTTTTCTTAATCATAATCTTCTACGCCCTCATTCCTCACGCCGCCTCACAAAATTCTGTTCTCTTCCCCGATACGTATGTCGGTTTTAGCCTATTTCAGTGCCAACTCAATCTGTTCTATTGCTTTCTAAGCATATTGTAATGAGCTATATGGTTAAAAAATAGTAATACACTAAACAAACTAGCACTTCAATTTAAAAGCGTTACTCACGAAAAAATTAGAGCGATAATTAGTTCGTTAAAAATAATAACATTACAAAATTAGTAATGTCTATTCTTTCTTGTTGCTTGTAGAAAAAACAGCCTAATCAATAGACCCTATGCAAAATTCATTGAGATGGATCATTTGAGTATATGAACGGTTTTGCTAACGTCATTAATCGTTATTATGTAAAACGTTGTTTTGTTTTCCTACGTATACCTAATGCGGAATATAAGGAAATAGCATTCTATAAAGATATTGGTGAAGAATAATTAATGAGTAGTTATTGCATGGATGTTTTTAAAAAGTTAATGAATGATTCCATGAATAACATAATATCAATTAACAAATAGGTGTAAAAAGTAATGGCTACTAAAATTCGCATGGAGAATCCACGTACTGGCGAGACAGTAACAGGATTTTATGGTTTTTCCTGGACTACATTGTTTTTCGGAGCGTTTCCAGCTCTTTTCAGAAAGGACTTCATAACCTTCATCGGTACTTTTATCGTGCTGATTATCCTTGCTTTTCTCACCATGGGTATTGGCTCGATGATTGGCATGATTATTTGGGCATTCATGTATAATAAGTACTATACAACTAATCTTATTAAGAAGGGTTTTGCTTTTGCAGGAACCAACACAGAGAATGAGCTTGCATCAGGTAAGCTTAATCTCCACTTAAATGCTGATAACTGCCTCACATACAGAATTGGTAATTAAGCATCCAATTGAGCCACCAATGAGTGGCTCAAGTATTCATTATTCTTCAGGTACGAACTCAGTTGTTACCAACGGTGCAAAACTGATCCACCCCAGCGGTTGAAAATTGATCCAGGGGTTAATCTGCTCCTCTGAATACAGGGGAGCTTATGATCACTTTTGAGATTCGTATGAAAATTAAAGTCCTGCACAAGCGGGGAATGAGTATCCGGGCCATCGCCAGAGAACTGGGTATTTCGCGCAATACTGTCCGCAGCCACCTGAATGCCAATCCTGAAAAGCCGCAGTATTCACCACGCCCGGCATCATCATCACTGCTCGATGAATACCGCGATTATATCTGTAAGCGGATCAGCGACGCGCATCCCTACAAAATCCCGGCTACCGTTATTGCCAGGGAAATCATGGAGCTGGGCTATCGTGGAGGTCTGACTATCCTGAGGGAGTTCATCCGTTCGCAGACACTCCCCGTACAGGCAGAGCCGGTTGTTCGCTTCGAAACCGAGCCCGGACGGCAGATGCAGGTTGACTGGGGGACCATGCGAAACGGTAAGTCTCCCCTGCATGTGTTCGTTGCTGTTCTGGGGTACAGCAGAATGCTTTACATCGAGTTCACCGACAACATGCGCTACGACACGCTGGAATCCTGTCACCGCAATGCGTTCAGCTTCTTCGGCGGCGTACCGCGGGAAGTTCTGTACGACAAGATGAAAACGGTAGTGCTCCAGCGAGATGCTTACCAGGCCGGACAGCACCGGTTCCATCCTTCCCTGTGGCAGTTCGGCAAAGAGATGGGCTTCTCTCCGCGGCTGTGTCGCCCCTTCAGGGCACAGACTAAAGGTAAGGTGGAGCGAATGGTGCAGTACACCCGCAACAGCTTCTACATCCCGTTAATGACGCGTCTTCGCCCGATGGGGATAACCGTCGATGTTGAGACCGCAAACCGTTACGGTCTGCGCTGGCTGTACGATGTGGCTAATCAGCGGAAGCATGAAACTATCCAGACCCGCCCCTGTGATCGCTGGGTGGAGGAACAGCAATCCATGCTGGCACTGCCACCGGAGAAAAAACAGTATGACGTGCAGGTTGACGAAAGCCTGGTGACCTTCGACAGGCAGCCGTTGCATCATCCGCTGTCCATCTATGACACGTTCTGCAGAGGAGCCGCATGATGGTCGAACTACAACATCAACGGCTGATGGTGCTTGCTGAACAGCTCCAGCTGGACAGCCTTATCGGCGCGGCGCCGGCACTGTCGCAACAGGCAGTGGTTCAGGAATGGAGCTACATGGACTTCCTGGAGCACCTGCTACATGAGGAGAAACTGGCCCGGCATCAGCGTAAACAGGCGATGTACACGCGGATGGCAGCCTTCCCGGCGGTGAAGACGTTCGAGGAGTACGACTTCACCTTCGCCACCGGCGCACCTCAGAAGCAAATCCAGTCGCTGCGTTCCCTGAGCTTCATCGAACGTAACGAAAACATCGTGTTGCTGGGCCCCTCGGGCGTGGGGAAAACACACCTAGCGATAGCCATGGGCTACGAGGCAGTACGGGCTGGCATCAAGGTTCGCTTCACAACAGCAGCAGACCTGCTGTTACAGCTATCGGCTTCCCAGCGTCAGGGGCGTTACAAAGCGACACTCAATCGTGGTGTCATGGCCCCCAAACTGCTCATCATCGACGAAATAGGCTATCTGCCGTTCAGCCAGGAGGAAGCCAAGCTGTTCTTCCAGGTCATTGCCAAACGTTACGAAAAGAGCGCGATGATCCTGACCTCTAACCTGCCGTTCGGGCAATGGGACCAGACGTTCGCCGGGGATGCAGCGCTGACATCGGCAATGCTGGACCGGATCTTACATCACTCACACGTAGTCCAGATAAAAGGAGAGAGCTATCGACTGAAGCAGAAACGAAAGGCCGGGGTTATAGCGGAAGCTAATCCTGAGTAAACAAGGTGGATCAATATTAGACCGTTGGTGGTGACGGTAAGTGGATCACTTTTTACCCGTTGTTGACACTTGAGATCACGGAGTAAATTGCGCATGGAAAGCATGGCCTTCAACTGAGGGATTTGCCGGGAAACCTGCTCCGGGGTGAAATCTTTCATGCTCCGGAAGGTCAGGCTGATGTTGTCTTCGCTGCCGTCATCAGCCAGCGTGTTTTTAACGGTCAGATTGACGTTTGGGGAATATTCGGACAACACTGAGTCGAAATTATTTTTATTCAAATCAACTTTTTTGCGCTCAGACAGGGGGGCAGACTCCTGACTATTACTGAAGTCGCCCGCCACGAGCAATTTCAGGGGGAGCTCCGTTTTCTTGCTCGCGCCACCAGTGTGCAAATCAAGTTTTAAATTAATACGCACTTTAGGGATTTCGGACTGAAAGGAAGAGTTAGACATGGCTGTCCCTGTTCTATGAAGTAATAGAAACGGTCAATGCCAGTGAGAAATAAATAAGAAAAAATTACCCTGCCAGAACAACTTTTCGGTTCGCGTCATCCGACGTAAATAAAAACCCCGGAACTAAAAAGCGGGCGCATTCCATCCACCAGCATGCCGACACTGTATTTTTGAGCATTTGCCTGAAATGGAAAATTTCGGATAAGACCCAATAGCCGGAGTATAGGAACGTTCCCTGCCAGATCGGAAATGAAAAAATGTAATAATATTTTACATTTCTAAGCTTTAACAATTAAAGATCATCTTTCTGATTTATAAGAATTTTCTTGCATAACCCCTTCAGGCCTTGTGGGATAAGGATGTGCGGCAAATGATCAGTTTATCTTAGGGTGCATATCTGTGCGAAATACCACCAATCGCATGAAATCTCTGGTTTTGTATTTTTATCGAAAAATGTGAAGCCGGACGTGACTGAGCATGTGAAAAATTGACGACATTTTCAGGTTTTCATCATTTCTGATTATTCACTTAAACGGTGCTTATTTGTTTTCGTCAGAAGAAAATAAATGTCATGACTGCCCTTTACACATGCCTCAATACCAGAAAGTAAGCACGACCCGGATATCTGCCATTCAGGGAATGGGTTGTGATCAGACTGACTAATGCGTTGAGAATGTTTGTTCTATTGCTCAGGTTGTAATGCGATCCGGTTCAACGCCATCATGACTGGCGGGAGGGCATGGGCCTGAAAAACCTCTGCACATGTTGACAGGTTGCCCGTCACCAGAAATTCCACCAGCGCAATCAGTTTACCCTCATCCGAAAATCCACCGGTCAGTGCCGACTTCCTTACCAGCAATGCATCCGTATCGCTGAATTCCTGGACCAGAAGCGCTTCATTGTCCCAGTCCTCGTCACTCACCACTGCATTGACCCAGTCCTGCGATTTAAGTTGTTCAATTGCATACGTCAGCCGGTACAAATCCGACTGAGCAGACACCGGCCCCGAGCACGAAGACCAGAGATATTCCAGACGAGTGAATAAGCTGGCAGCAAAGCCCTTCTGGCGCCCAAGTGTCATCAGACTCTCAATATCGGATGCGATAGCATGCGGAAACCGCTTTTGCTTATACGCCACAGTCAGCCAGCGCAGCAAAAATGCATGCTGAGTGGCGACAGCGCCTGACCATCCTGCTGCACGGTACGTAATGCGACAAGGGCGCACCAGGCAAAATGTGCAAGTTCAGCGACGGTTTGTTCCGGAGGTAGAGTATCGTGAGTTCTTTTCATCAGGGAATTATATCGGTGCTGAGGGTACCGGAAAAGACCAAAAAGTGATCGTGTGGGGTCAGACGGAACATCATCACGGTAACCAGTACGCTCACGGGCAAATAACACCCGTTCTGGCCGTAATCACGGGAGGTACCATGTTATCCATTCCGGCCTTCAACCGGCCAAACGGCACGGTAAAAGCGTTCTTATCTGAACGACTAATGATGAAAGATGACATGCTGGTAACGTTATTATCAGTGTGTATCACCGCACACCATGCCTCTCTGAGTATCCTGCTCATGTCCTGCTGTACGACCCCATCGCGCAAGGCCCCCAGCGTATCAAGATTAATCAGCAGCAGTATTTTGCGCTCTGGTGCACTGGCAGACTCCCACATCCATCGCAGGATCGTTGGCGGTGAACTCTGCCGCGCCTGCTGACGCTGGCGCGAATATTCGCCGGTGCGCTGCCAGACTTCAGTATGAAAACGCAGAATCAATGACCGGTATTCGCTCATGGTTTCTCGATACGGCAATTTCAGCGTAAAGCTGAATGCCGCCAGTCGCGGGTAATGGTCAACGGCCTGTTGCAGAAATGCACGCGTACTGACGGCATACGCGCTGACAGCATCAGAAGCCCGTGTGTAAGAATGATTCACAATGCAGACTCTCTTTGGGTTAAATCAGGGAAGACCCCGCCAGTGCGGCGGTATCTGGTTCATAAAGGCGAGGGAGGACTATCCGGTACTGTAGCAGTAGTTTCTCTGCCAGTTCACTTCTTCGATGCTGTAGATACCGGTCTGGCATCGGTAACAGTGCTTCACGCCCTGATAATGGTCGCCGCACCACACACAGTACCAGGACAGCGTCATCACCGTAGCATCCAGTCCGTTGAGCATATTGCGCAGCTTCCTGTGCCGGGCCCCGGCTTTCACTTCCGGGTCGAGATGGGCACAGTTCATCAGCACATCCCGGGCCACGGTCCGCGTATCGTGTTCAAACCACGCAGGGTCGCTGAAGGTGCCAGCATGCAGCACCAGACGACAGCCACAGGAAGCACAGCTCCATACCTGCCCCGGTGCGCTCATGGCTTCACCGGCCGTCACAAAGTGACCTTCACGGTCATTTGCCAGGTAACATTTCAGTACGCGCATGCCGTTACCTCTGCAGTCCGGATTTCAGCATCAGAGAGCGTCCTGCTGAACTCACCGGTTCGGCAGGTCAGGCAATAGCGCTCACCGTGATAATTACTGTCGCAACCACTGCAGTGACAGACGGCGCGGTAAACCAGCGGACGGGCATCCGGTACATACCATTGCAGCTGCCGGATATGGCGGGTCCCTTTCGCTTCCAGGTTGACATACGGACAATGCTGTCGCCCGTTATCTGTCAACATGTCGGACCGGTGTTCAAAGAACGGTCGCTCAGTGTTGTATTCAGGATGGTATCGCAGCGCACTGCCGCACAGGTGGCAGGTGTAGCGGTCATACGGATACCGTTGTGCTGTTCTGGCTCCGGTGAGACGACCATTACCGTCAAGGGCGATGAAAGATTTGGCGTACATCGTGGTACTCCTTACCGCCAGACGACACGCAGGCGTAAGCCGTCCCGATATGGGCTGCATGGCTGCGTGAATGGCGGGTCAGTTATGCGTTAGCGGAAGATGATTCTTGGTATTCAGTCTCTGCAGCCCACCGGGATTACGGTTGTGCAGATGCTACAGAGGTGCGAAAACAAACGGGGCAGGGTCTGGCACCACAATACTGCCTGCGGCAACGGGGACACTTACAGCGCGCCGGGATGTTCTGTGGTTTAGTACGGCGTTGTTTTTCCATCAACAAACCTCGTCTGCTCAGGCGCCACGGGAATCTGCGATACGCTGCTGCATCCAGGTTTCCACCTCGCTTCTGCGCCAGCGCGAACTGCGGCCCAGCTTAATGGGTTTGGGAAACAGACCGTCGCCAATCAGTTTATAAAACCACTTGTCCGTCATACCGGTGTACGTGGTGATAAAAGTCATGTCGATAAGCGGGTCCTGAGCTGAAAGCAGTGTGTCAGGACTGGCATTAATGTTCGAATTCGTCGTGGTCATGGTATTTTTCTCCCTCTGAGGATATGGCTGTCGGGAGACGTCCGGTAGTGGTTGAATCATGGGGTTACCGGTTCGCCTCAGAGGATAGGGAAACGTTGTAAAAAATTACCCGGCCCGTACGTTCAGGCCTGGTGAATCGATATATGCCTGGCTCAACCGCGGCTGCAACCGAAGTTACGTTCACCATCGCCGGTGACTTTGGTTTCGCGTTTGGCAAGATAAGCGGCCTGCGCCAGCGCCTGTTGAAGCTCTGTGGTATTACCGCGCGTCAGCCAGGACACCGGGCTCTTCGGGAAGCGGGCCAGAACGGCATGCGCCTGTGCATCCACCTTCAGAGCACTGCACCACGCCTGTTTAATCATACCTGCGAGCGAATCCGGGTCCTGGTAATCCCCCGGTCCGCACCACGTATCGCGGTTCAGCAACAGCACCGCGTGGTAATGCTTCTTCCCTTTGATTTCACCAAACTCCCGCGCCCAGACAAAACGCAGCGTGGTCGGCCAGACGCGTTTGCCCTCGCGACGTTGACGCGCCTGAAGGGCTGTAATTCGGGCTTTCAGGGAATCGGTGAAACGGGAGATAACGGCTGTATCGCTTGCCGCTGGCGTATCCGGCAGACGGAGGTCAACACGCAGGGCCAGTAAGCGGGTGTAAGCGTTAAGCGCACAACTGAAGGTATCGGCGATGCGTTGCTGCCAGAAAGGGTCGTATGTGTAACTCATTAAAATGGACTCCGGTGGGTTATCGTTCATAACCATTACCAGCGCCGTAAAAAATAACTTTTTGCCTTCAGCGGGTCCCTAAGCAGGTCCCCAGAGATGGCAGGATTCGATAAAATATCGGGGGTGGCAGGGAGATATATGCAACGGGTAGCAGCACAGTGACTGAAGCCATGAGGTCAATACGAATTAACAACGATTCTGGCGCAGGGTGACCCGAATACTGCGAAAAAACAGTCTTCCCGTTACCGACATCTCCAGGGCTACAGTGAACAATGGACATGGAAAGAAGATAACCAGAGGAAATAACGATGATTGTTGACGTTGAGGAAACCCCGGCGATCGCGCTGGCACTGTTGAAAGAAATACTTCACGACTGGTAAAAGACCGTTCCACCATCCTGGCCCTCAACCTGGCCTGTATTTAACCGGCTGGTTGAACGTCATGACGAGATGGTGGTGGTATACAGGGAGATAGCGTCCAGCAGTCTCTCCAGACAACAGCTCTGGGTGCTGCTTGAGCAGATTATCCATGCCGGTAGCTTTGGAACCGATGAGCGCTTTGCACAACTACGGGCTGATCATCAGGAGCTTACGGCCCTGAATGACAGTATCAGCGCCATGAGCCAGAAACTGGCTGAAATGCTGGAGCGACGTACAGAGCTTAGTGGGAACGGTCACTTTCATTGCGAGCGTATGCGTAAACTCACCGAATTTATCGATGATGCCGGAGAGAAGAACGATCATTATCAGCTTCACCTTAAACCAGAACTGCAGCGGCTTAATAGTTTCGATCGGCTTTGTTGAATAAATAAGATTTCGTGCGAACGACCCTGTAGCTGGCTGGATTTTCAGGCAATACGCACGCTTTCTG
>PPYE01758679.1_pt1 | contig 45410 bp, 29 predicted proteins | sample 1559881 | NCBI WGS metagenome assembly PPYE01 (sample SAMN08240022, study PRJNA423297) | Human gut metagenome, whole genome shotgun sequencing project.
CCGCACGCAGCAGCGTGGAACGGAACCCGCCCGCAGCGACAGCTTCAGCTACAACGGCAGAAACGAACTCACCGCCGCCCCCTACGGCTACAGCTACGACAACATCGGCAACCGCAAGACGGCACGGGAACCGGCCGGAGAACTCTTCTACGCAGCCAACCGCGCGGCGAGCTTCACCAGCCGGGACGGAGCGACCATCTTGAAATGCGGCTACGACCGCCAGGGACGAAGGTACATGAAGAAAATCACCGTCAACGGGACAGTCGCCAGCCATGGACGAACCTGTACCAGGACTATTTACAGATAGCCGCCTCTTGACTGCCGGATGCCGAACAAATAAAATGAATAAAGAGAACCCTATATTTGTTTTCCCGGTTTATCATAACAAATACCATGCTTGATTTTCTCGTTTTCCTGCTGGATATCCCGTCCCTTCTTGCTGATTTTTCTCCTCGCGCCAAGCATAAGGGAGAATCACCGTACTGGCGTTTCATGGGGCTTTTTTTACTGACTGCAGAACTGGCTATTCTATTTTTATGGGATATTACGGAAAGCCCGCCAGCTCTTGTAGCCTGTATTACTTTGGGCCTCTGGCTGATCGCGCACCTCTCCATCCGCGCCTTCAGGAACGGGAAAAACGTAAACGGCCTCTCCGTCCGTTCCGCTCCGCCATTTTCCTCACAGGCGCCACAAAGAAATGAAGCCCCTACCCCGTATCTCCCTGAAAGGGAATAGCTATATAATTTATTTATTATCAATCATTTTAAAATATATACCCGGATTTTTGTCATACAAATTTCTTCTTTTTGAACGGATGCTCCTGTCCGGGACTCTAACCTGCATCAGCAACAAACCGGGCGGCGGGAGGTAGAGAGACCGCCGCCCATTATGGGGAGTTCTGAGTTTCATAGGTAATATAGTTGGATAAAAAACCCGCACGGGGGAAACCCTGTGCGGGTTTATTCATCCCCCCTCCCGGAATGCCGGAAAACAGGGCCGGAACAGGCCGCAGAAAATCATGGCTGAATCAAATTAAGGCTTGAGAGTTGAAGGCATCTCGCTAATCTGGCTTCAGCAAGAATCATCTGTTATCATGGTCACCACGAACGAACCGAATATTTACGAAACGGGAGTACTGGACTCCAATGCGGAAGGCAATTTTGTCTATACCACCCTGGACGCCGCCATCAACTGGATTCGTAAAAATTCCCTCTGGCCCATGCCGATGGGTCTTTCCTGCTGCGCCATTGAGTTCATGGCCGTGGCCTGTTCCCGGTATGACCTTTCCCGCTTCGGCTCGGAAGTGACACGTTTTTCCCCCCGCCAGGCGGACGTGATGATTGTAGCCGGCACCGTCACTTATAAAATGGCCCTGGCTGTCCGCCGCATCTGGGACCAGATGCCGGAACCCAAGTGGTGCATCGCCATGGGCGCGTGCGCTTCCACCGGCGGCATGTTCCGCTCCTATTCCGTACTCCAGGGCGTGGACAAGATTCTTCCCGTGGACGTTTACATTTCCGGTTGCCCGCCCCGTCCGGAGGCTATTCTGGAAGCCCTGCTCACCCTGCGCAAGAAGCTGGATACCCAGCAGCCCGCACGCACTTTCTTCAAGAAGGAAGAACCTCGCGAAGCCAACGCTCCCGTCCCGGTCAACACGGAAATGCCCCTTGAATAAGTTTTTTCAAACGTTTCTTCCGTTCACTTTTACCATTTTTTCTCCATGCTTTCTCTAGAATCACAGATTAAAACCGCCGCAGACAACGCCCAAAACCGCTTTGGGAAAGACATCATCACGGACCGCTACGAATTCCGCGGAGATATTACGCTGACCGTCGCGCGCCAAGCCGTGGCGGATGTTGTCCGCTGGCTGCGGGATTCCGCCGGGTTTGATATGCTGGTTAACCTTTCTTCCGTGGACAATATGGGGGAAAGCCCCCGCTTTGAAGTCAACTACACGCTGACACAGTCGGAAACGGGAGCAAACCTGAGCCTCAAGACGAAGGTGGACGATGGCGAAGAAGTGCCCAGCGTCACGGAAATTTTCCAGTCCGCCAACTGGCACGAACGTGAAGCATGGGACCTGATGGGCATCAAGTTCTCAGGCCATCCTGATTTGCGCCGCATTTTGATGTGGGAAGGTTATCCTTATTTCCCTCTGCGAAAGGATTTCCCTGTTCAAGGCGTACCTACTGAACTGCCGGGCGTCGCCTTTACGGAGGCGGCTCCCACCCAGGGAGCGCCGTTCGCTACGGAACAAGGCCGCTGCCCCAGCGCCTGCCGCGAACCCCGGTCCCATAAATTCTAGCCCATTTTCCATCCCCGCAAGGCGGGGTCCCACCCATGACCCGACTCATCCTGCCCATATGCATCATCAGCCTGCTCAGCGGCTGCCAGGACGCCAACCCGGCAGAGCGGGAATGGAAGGAGCAGTTATATAAAAACCTGGCAATCGTGGGGGCCAGGAACTGGATTGTCATCGCGGAATCCTCCTTTCCCGCCTACACGGGAACCGGCATCAGAACCATGGTTTCCGACAAGACATCGGACGAAGTACTCCTGGATGTGCTGAATATGCTGGAAGAGGAAGCCCACGTGGTGCCCCGAATCATGATCAGCTCGGAGCTGCGCAGCATTACGGAGGACTATGCTCCCGGCATTAAGCGCTACCGCAACAATATCAATAAAATGCTTCCTGGGCGCCAGCATTTTGAACTGATGAGCCGTACGATCAATTCCCTGATCGAAGACGCGGCCAGGCAATTCAACGTTCTGGTCATTAAAACCAAGACATCCCTGCCTTACTCCAATATTTATATTGAACTGGATTCCGGGTACTGGAATTCGGAATCGGAAACGGTACTCCGCAAGTCTCTGGAAGCCAGGGACGCCGCCAACCGCCGCGCGGCCCAGGACAGAGTGCTGGACGTGCCGCTGGTTCCGGGAGCCGCGCCTGCGCCACAGGGCAACAAGGAAAATCCGCCAATGCCGGGAGCTCCCGCCTCCCCCGCGGACAACCTGCCGGAGCTCCCGCGGGAAAACCGCCAACCGGCTTCCCCCTCCGGAGACAAGGCCCCCGGCGTGCCTCCGCCTCCCATCAGGGATCCTCTGGGAAGGAAAACCGCCATTGCCAGATTTTCATGAACCATCATATGGACAAGGCTACAGAAGAACGCCTCCGCGCAGAGGCATGGGTAGGGGACGCCATTTTGGCGTTGTACGTCAGGGAATGGATTCTGGCGGAGGAAGGAGCGATCAACGGCAAGCTTTTCGTAGAATTCACCAGCAATGATTTTCTGCGCCGCACCGGCAACGCCACAGGCGTGGAAGCGGAGATAGGCCGCACTTTCAAAGCGGGCGGCCTGGAAGCAGCCTATGCATGGATTGAGCATCATTTGAAGCCCCGCATGGAGGAACGCTGGCACACCCTGCGCAGAAAAGCCCTCCGGTAAACTGCCGCCGCCATGCCCGCCACCGGAACACCCCTGCCTTGGGACCGCGGCAACGGCCCCTGCGTGATGGCCCCGCCCCATTTGAGGGGCTGGGCGGAAGAGGCCGCCGCCTTTCTTTCCCTCCGGGGCATGGACGGAATCACAGCCTTCGCCACCTCCGGCTCTTCCGGTTCTCCGCCCAAAGCCATTTTGTTTACCCGCCGCGCCCTGGACATATGCGCGCGCGGGGCATTGGAACATTTACATGCGGAAAGCGGGGACTGGTGCTGCCCGCTGCCTGTATGGCATGTGGGGGGCGCCATGATTTACCTGCGCGCGGCCCTGGCCGGAACCGCCGTCCATACGCTCCGCGGAAAGTGGTGCCCGCAGGCTTATGCCGACCTGATGAAAAGTTCCGGAGCCAGATGGTCCTCCCTGGTCCCCACGCAGGTAGTGGATCTAGTCAGCCTCGGCCTCCGCGCGCCTTCCACCGCCGGGTGCATTATCGTAGGCGGCGGCGCGCTGGACACGGAGACGGGACGGAAAGCACGCACCCTTGGCTGGCCCGTAGTGCAGAGCTACGGCATGACGGAAGCCGGCTCCCAATTAGCCACGGCCCTTCCCGGAGATTCCTTCCATACGGACCGCCTTTCCCTTCTGCCCCATTGGGAAGCTCAGACGGACAAAGGCGGCCTCCTGCGCTTCCAGGGGAAAGGCAAATTGTTCGGCCGCCTGCTGACGCAGGCTCATGGAGGGTTCCTTCTGGAAAGAGTCGCTCCGCAGGAGTGGTGGAGCACCCGCGACCTGGTGCGCCTGGAAGGGCGTTTGCTGACCTTTCTGCGCCGGGCGGACAGACTTGTCAAAGTCCTGGGGGAACTGGTGGATCCGGATGCCGTTCAGGACGTTTTGCGCCGCAGCGTTCCGGAGGCTGTCGTGGAGGCAGTTCCACATCCGCGCGCCGGAATGGAACTGGTCGCCTGCGGCCCTTCCGCTGCCCCTCTGGAGCAGGCCTGCCGCGAGTGGAATGCGTCGGCCCCAGGCCCCCAGCGCATCCGCGCCGTCATGGAAACGCCCATCCCCCTCACGGTCATGGGAAAGCTGGACAGAAACCGGCTGCGCTCCCAGTTGAGCGATCATCCGGAAAAGTTGAAGGGAATTTACTAAAAGGTAATCTTCCGGGGATATTCATCAAAAGAATCCGGACCTGATGGAATGAAGAAATACGGCGGGGTTGGAATCCCCAATCCCTTGCCCACTTCATTCATCCCGTCTCCCAGGAAGCCATTTTCCTCCGCCTTGCGGGCTTCCGCACGCGTCTTCGGAACCACCCGGTCCCGCTCCATTTTTTTCTTTAAAAAAAGAACGTGACATGACCAATAATTAAACATTCAGACACGTGAAAAACGCTTGTAGGGCAGAGGTTTTTCCTGCTAGAAAAGAGTTGACCCATGCGAGCCCGTCTTTTGCTTATTCCCTTTATTTTTTCCGTTCCGGCTTATGGCCAGGACATTTCGTCCGCCGCAGCGGCAAATCCCCCCAGGCAGGTGAAATACGCTCCGGTCCGGAACCTCTCCCAACTGCCTATGGACGGCGGCTGGACGTACGGGGAAGTGCTGGACAAAGCCGCGGCTGGAGACTTCCGGGCCAATATGCTGGCCGGGGAATACTGGATGGGGCTTTATTACCTGAACCGTGGAGACCTGCCGCTGGCCTGCCTGGAACATATGCAGCATTTTTTCCGTGATGCGGCCACGGCATCCGGCCATCCGGCACCCAAGCTCATGATGACGGATCCTTACGGGATTTTCGGGATTTTCAAGGCGCAACCCATGCAACCGGAACATGCGGAATGGCTGGCTGCCTGCCGCAAGCTTGCGGAAAAGGGAGACATGGATGCCGTTACGGCCCTGTACACCGTCACGGATCTTCCGGAAGCCGAGTTGAGACGCTACCTGGCCCCCTTGGAAAAGAAGGCCGCTTCCGGCGACCAGGATGCGCTGGCCCAGCTCGCTTTCATCAAAGTGGATTGGCTGAAGGAAAATCCCGCCAACGTTATCGAGACCCTGAAGCAATACCGGAAAAACGCCAAACCGGTTCTTCTGGCGCGGATAGGGGAACTGGCCCTTGCCCTGGACGGCAAGGACGGCAGGGGATGGAGGGATACGGCCATTCAATCCCTTTCCCGGGCTGCGGAAAAGGGGCACGCGGGGGCCATGCGGCTTCTGGCGGAATTGACGAAGGGGGCCGCACCGGCACAGGCCGGAAAGCTTTTGGCAGAACTGCGCTCCAGAGGGGATCTGGAAACTCTGCTGGCGGACCTCTCCGCCGGCATGAAGGAAAAAACAGGGGGAGGGAAAAGCTCCCTCCTCCAGCCTTTGTTCGAGCAGGCCAGGAAACTGGGCAGCAATAACGCCTGTGCCTGGTACGCCCAGTTAATTTCCGAAGCGCAGCCCCCGCAGGAACAGGAATTGCGCAAGGCGGCCCTTGATCTGCTGTCCCTTCATGACGAACGGGGCATGCCATACCTGAAGGAACCTCTGTCCTTCCCCCAGAAAAAACTCAACCAGCTTCCCCCCTACGCCAAGACGCATAAGGAGCTTGAGCTGGCCTCTCAGCTTGGGGACACAGATTCCAGCGTACAGTTGGGCGAGCTGTGGAAGGAGGAATTGGCCAATACACTGGATTCCGTAGGGAAGGCCCATGAAGCGCGGGAAAATATGCGCGTATGGTACAGGCAGGCGGCGGAGGAAGGCCACCCCCTGGCTAGGCTGCGCCTGGCCCAAATGGAAAACCCGGACTTAATGGACAAACCGTCCGCAGAACCTGCCAGAACGCTGCTGAACGATTGCCTGGCAAAAGCCGCCGCAGGAGATTTCATCACGCTGAAAGGCATTTCCGAATACGTCACGCCGGAACAATGGGAACAGCTGACCGCCACCCTCCGTAAAAAAGCTCAGGGGGGGAACGCCCGCAGCCAGGCGGATCTGGCATACCTGATGTTATTCAGTTACAGGAGCGAAGAATCCGGCTACCCGGAAGCCCTGGCCTGGGCCCGGCTTTCCGCCGGACAGGGAGATCCCTGCGGCATGTACGTGCTCGGCCGCGCCCTCATTTATGAATTCGGCCTGGAAAAACGCATGGCCGAGGGGGATTCCTGGATGTTCCGGGGAGCCTTGAAAGGCCATGTGGATGCGGCGGACATGTGGAGTTCCAACAATGAAAACCTGCAGCCTTACAGCGCCATGATGCACGGTCTGGCGGCACGGGGACATATCCCCTCCCTGCTTTTCCTGGCCAACCAGGCGGCCTATCCCCAGAATACGGGGGAAACAGCGGCCCTGGACAACGGATCCACTTCCGCCTGCCAGCAGGTCAAGCTGACCCTGAACGGAGAGGACGCCAACACTCCGCCGTGGCTCCGGAAACCGGAACAGAAGGGTAAGGGGGAAGATATTCCGGCGGATGCCGGAACCGTTCCTCCCTGGATGACCCCGTCCGGCAGGGAACGCCAGGCCCCGGCCCCGAAAACCATCAATCCGGAAGCCGTGAAGTTCTGGGAACAGGCTGTGGAACTCGGCAGCCTGACGGCACTGGACGAGCTGGCCAATTATTATGAAACCGTGGCAGGAAATGTGCAGGAGCCTGCGGAACGGCAGCAGCTTCTGGCCTCTGCCATGACGGCAGCCACCGCCCTGGTGAAAAAGGAGGACGTACGCGGTTTCAAGAGGCTGGCCCGCTATTACGAGCAGGGCATCGGCGTGCAGCCGAACAGGGAACTGTACAAGGATTATGTACTGAAAGCTGCGGAAACCAGGGATCCGGAAGCTCTGGTGGAGAAGGCGCGCCTGCTCATCAAGGGAGAGGATCTGGAGCCGGACCCGAAAATGGCGCTGAATATTCTGACCGATCTGGAAGAGAACCAGACGCATGTGGTGCCCGGCATGCATTTCCTGCTCGGCTACTTGCATGAAGAAGGCCTCGGCACTCCGCAGGATATGGCCCTGGCCTATCAGTTTTACATCAAGGGGGCGGAACAGGACGACGCCAAGTGCATGAACAACCTGGGTTCCATGTATGAACGCGGAACTGGCGTAGCCAAGAACCTGGCCGAAGCCCAAAAGTGGTATGAACGGGCGGCGGAGCTGGGGAATGAAGACGCTCTTGCCAATGTGGAACGGGTAAGGGAAAAACTCAACACGAAGAAGAAATAGGCTCCTTTCCCGTTCCGGAAATGCCACGGAATGGCGGTGGAACACAAATTTTAGCGCAGGTTTCTGCAGACGGCAGAAAATAATGCGTGCGAAGCGGACGCGATTTTTCAAAGCGCCCCTGCCTGTTTCAAAGGAAGCAATGCTTTTGTAATTCGAGTATCTTGTACAAACAGCCGCCCGTCCGGTTGCAGCACGGGCACGCGGCGCTCCCCAGCCGGGCATGCCCCGCCGGACCGTCAGATTTCTCAAAAAACGGGAGCAGGAACGGAATTTTTTCAGAAAGGACGTACCGAAGTTATTCCCGAGTCACTTTCAACCGCAGAAACCGGCGTTCCATCCCGCTTTCCCGTACGGGTTCCGCATCCCAAAATTCGGCAGCCGTCTTTCCGGCGGTTTCCACTTCTCCCAGGGAAATCCAGTCGACCAGGTCCGTGGAGGCTTCCACTTCATGCTTCACATCCGTTGCCTGCGGATTTACAGGCCAGCGCAGCACCAGATGCAAGCATCCGTCCTCCCCCTCTTCCAGCGTTACTTTCGTAACGCTCCCGCAGGGTTTCAACGGATCCTGTCCTGTGGCGTATTTCATCAGGTTGGGGATACCGTCCCCGGCAGGAACGGCATCCGCAGCCGTCCGGTCCGCGGCAGCATCCGGAGGGAAGGAGTCCTGCACCCACTTGTCGTAGCCCGTCAATTCGGCGCCATCCTGCGTTATGATGACAGAGCATTCCTGTTTGTCGGAAGAACGGAAGATTACCGTTCCGGACCGTCCGTCAGCGGATTTGTTTTCCGCCGCCGTCAAAATGACTGTAGTCCGGCCGATTCCCGAAACGGCGGAGGCGGAAATCCAGTCCGGACAATCTGCGACCACCCAGCCCAGAGCCTTCTCTTCCGACTGTACTTCCACCGCCACGGCGCCGCCCCCGGCCGGGACGGTTTCCCCCGCAGAAGAAAGGGCAAAGGGGGCCGGAGTATCCGGATAAGCGGTGGAGGAAACATAACGGTTGGCGGCCCGAAGCAGGCAGCATTCGTCAAAGTAATTATTCTTCCCGGCGGAATCCGCCACATCCATTCCCAAATCCCAGTACATGAACCCAGCCACTTGCTGTTCACTGATGTAGCGGGCCTTTTTCCTGACCGTATCCACACCGTTGAAGTGCAGCGTCTTAACCTTGCCTCCGCCATAATTGAAGCTGGCGGAATCCAGAGAAGGATCCTCCCGCACTCCGGCGCAGGCTGAGACAATGTCCCGGTAAGCCCGGATATCGGCGCCCTGCCCCGCGCCCGGAGTCCCCTGGAATGGAGCGCTGAGCATGATCTTGGAGTCCGGATAACCCCATGAACGGTACGTTCCGCATGCGGAAATCATGCTGCTATATCCGTTTACATCAATCTGGGGGCCATAATTCTGGAACGTGAAATAATCCACATAACGCATGCAGGCCGCCGGGAATTTATAATAGTAGGTATGCAGGGAAATGGTAAAAAACATATCCGGGGAAGCCGCCCGGATAGCCCTGGCCAATTCTCCGTAATTATTCCAGGCGGCCGTATTGTTCTGGTCAATCCATTCGAAGTCCAGATCCAGTCCGTCCAATTGATGCTTGCGTACCACTTCCGCCACATTTTCGGCAAAAGCCTTACGGGCATTTGCATCAGACAGCATGGCGGACCAGTTCCCGCCGGAGACACCCAGCCGTATCCGCATTCCGGAAACGCCTTCAGTCAGCCTGCGGAGGATACGGACATGTTCCACCCAGGAAGCTGTATCATGGCCAAATTGGCCACTTGTCCCCCAGCGGCCCACCAACAGCCTGTCTCCCCAGCTGTGCTGGACAGCCGCCCCCAGGCGGGCCGCCGCACGGGCCTCATGCCACACGCGCATTTCATCAATTCTGCCATCCAAATTCCTTCCTATGACGGCATTGGCAGTTCCTTCCATTTCCCCCGCATCCGCGGCGGCCGTGCTTACGGCCTCCCCGTCCACATAAAAGGACGCCGTATCCGCAGAAGAATTCCTGACGAAGGCCAGCCAGAAATACCTGCCGACTTCCACAGGCGGCAAATCCGCCTCCCAGGCTTTATCCATGCCTGCCTGGGTTCGGACCCTGTAATGGTCTTCCTTCCATTCCAGCCTCATGGAAACGTTATCATTTTCAAACAGCACCGCCTCCTGCCCGTCTCCGTCCAAAGCCATGCGGACTTCCACGGTAAACGCTCCGGAACTGCCGCCGCCCAGCAAACCTCCGCCCACGTTCATGTAAGCCCCTTCCCCGGAGAAGTCCAAGACATTGGAACATTCCCCGTCAGACGGCAGCAGAACCACACCGGAGCTTTCCGTCACGTCATTGTCCGGATATTGAAAATTGAGAGAACCGTCCGCGGCCGGCGTAACGGAATTGATGTAGATCAAATCGGAATTATTGATGAGATGGGCGCGCGCCGGCCAGTCATAAATAACATGCACATTCCTCACATACGCCGTCACCAGCATGTAACGGAACGTTTCATTATCCGTGACGATGGAAAATTCAGTCCCTTCAGGGGCAACCGCCTGGTAAGGGCGCACAAAGGCGCTCCCTGTCTTTTCCGCAAATTCCGTCCACTTGGCATCACGGAAATCCCCATCCAGACGCCAGCAGCCCACCAGCCTCCCATACCTGGGATGGGACAGGGGCAACGGTCCGTTCAAGAAAAAGTCGTCTTCCTTCCCGCCCAGAGCCGCATTCCAGAAACGCAGTTCATCCAGAGCGCCCTTGAACCCCGCCTCCAGCACAATCCCTTTCCAGCCTGATTTCATGGCCTGCAGGTAAGGCGACCGCGGCGAGGAAACGGCCAGGCCTCCGTCCACATACAGACTGATAACCTCCTCCCCGACGGAGACGGCTACATGGTGCCATTCCCCCGCAGCCAATTCCTTCCCGGCAGCTTTCACGGAAGCGACGGAATCCCCATCCGGAGCAGACAGAGCCAGACAACCGTGTTCCAGGTAAACAGACGCATTTCCCAAAGAAATGATTTTTCCCGTGACGGCATCATCATTGGGCCTGACCCAGAATTCACAGGTTAACTGGCCTTCAGCCGCCCAGGTGGAAGAAGGAACGGGGAGCGCAAGAGAAGAAGGAAGAAAAATGAGCGCCTTATTGTGCAAGACGCTGACAGGCCGGGGCTCCGGAACTTCCGGAGCCGGGGAATCGTCCGTACTGACGGTAACGGCATTCAGTTCCATGCGGCCGGAAGCGCTGCTGTCCGCCTCCTTGGTCACATCAAACACCAGCCTGCCCTGTTCATCCGCACAGGCCTTCCACTCCACAGCCAGATAAGCGTCCTGTTCCGATGAATTGGAAAGACCGGAAAATTGATTCCCGGAAAGGCTCCCCATGGAACTTTGAAGCCCCCGCACATCCACCAGAGTTCCGCTGACCAGCGTCATGGATTCATAAGCAGGCGCATTGTGCCCGCAAAAGAAAGATACCGTATATTCCTTGCCTGCCTGGAATCCGGAGAAGGAAAGCCTGGCCGCGGCGGAGGCGGACGGCATCCCGTTGGCGCTCAGACGCATGCTGGTATTGAAAGCTTCGCAGCCATTGGGGAATTCAAAAGAAGAAGGCGCGTCAGCGTTCGTACCGTTGTGCCTGTGCTTCCCCCCTTCATACCAGGTATACCGGGTATTGGGTTCCGCCAGCGTATAAGAACCTCCAGAACTGCATCTGGCGGAGACGGTCAGGGAAACCAGCCTTCCGAACAGGCTTCCCACTGCCACGGACGACGAAAAAGAAGCCGCACCATTCCTGATTAACGGAACGGCAACAAATGTATTGGCGCCTCCCGATGCCGTTGCTGGCATGGTTACATTGGTCCATCCCTCCTGCGCCGCTCCAGAACCATTACCCAGGTCTATGCCGAAGCCGGACGTCTCCGCCGCCTGCAGGACACAGACGCCTCCCGCAAAAAACGCTGTCAGCAAATGGGCTGCCCTTTTGAAAAACACCTTAACCATAAATACTGTCCGCCATTTTATCCGTCCCTGTCCATCAAACCAGAAAAAACTGCGTGGGAAACGGATAAAAAAGAGGGGATAAACCATCCCCTCTTCGCACAAAACCGGCTTGGACACAGCCTGTCCGGTCAATCCCTGTATGACCGTCATCAGTTTCTGCGGCGGCGCAGAAGAAGGGCGCCCAGGCCAAAAAGTCCCAGAGAGGCCGTAGCCGGTTCCGGAACAACTTCTCCCAAAAGGCGTATATTGGTAATATCAGCGGCCATTCCAGCGCCAGCTCCCAATGTTGACGTTTCCATAGAGTTGAATATCAATCCATAAGACGCATATTCATCCGTTCCGCTCAAATCCAAGCTAATGGAAAAGGAAGAGGGAGTGTTCGTCAGGTTCGTCTTGGCGTTTTCCAATGTCCACGTTCCTATGACCGTAAATTCTCCATCATCCGAGAAACCATAAACATTGCAAATATATTTGCATTCAAAATTCCCAAGGGAACCACCCCAAGAAGAAGTTTTGGCAATATCAAACTGCAGGGAGGCGGAAGCCGCCCCAGACGGCATGTCAAATTTGAGTCCGGCAAAATTTCCTCCGGCATTATTGGAGGCCACGGCTCCGATTTGCAACCTGAGGACTCCTTCGTCAAACCCTACCTGACCACTTAAACTACTGCTTTCCCAAGTCCCGTGCCATTCCCCGACATTATAACCGAAGACGTTTTGAGGAGTGATCCCGGAAGAAGAAACACCTGTAGTCCCAGAACCCGTCGGGGACAGGTCAATGGAAAACGAAGAAGCATGAACCATAGGAACCAACGCCAAAACCGCCAAGAGACACAATGTTTTTCTCATAACAATCCGTTCCATATCGGATTTAGAATCCGCATTGCGAATGCAAAGGATGAAACATTTTCGGTACAAAAAATAATCCGGTCATTGGCATTTCAGTTCATCATGTATGTAATGCGTTAATAATTAATCTAAAAATTATTTTCATTGAGAGAGGCTTTGTTTTTCCTCCTTTTTGTGTTTCCATAATGGACGGAGGGGACAATTCGTTTTCTTTCCCGTTCGGGACTGGAGGAAAAAACATGGTAACAGATTCATTTATCTACATTTTTTGATTCTTTTATGTTGACACCGGATTCTAAATCCGCCTAAAAAAAGGATAGAATTTTATATACAAAAAGGCGCAGGCATTTTGGACGCCTGCGCCTTTTCCTCTCCCTCAAGGAGGAAAACCGCATCAATAATTCAGGATGCCTTCCGCGACCTTGCGTTCGAAGTCAGCAACATCCACCACCTGCCCGCTCAGCCGGGCGTGTTCCGTGGCAAAGGCCATCACATGGGAATGGGCGGATTCCTCAATGGAAGTGGTCATATCCTCCGGAGAGGGCACCGTCAGCATGTCATCATACAGAGCCTCAATCAATCCCCAGTCGCCGCCGCCGTGCCCCTGGTAGCCTCCGGCCAGTTCCTCCAGCTCCACCACGCGGGTTTTTCCGCCAAAGTGGGGCGTCACGGTTATTTCACCGGGGCCGTTTTCCTTGTAGAAGACTCCGGCGCGGATTTTGCCTTTGGTGCCATACACTTCAATGTGGCGCCCCTGTTCGAAAGCCGTCATCGTGAACGTGCCCGTCAAGCCTCCCTCAAAGCGCATGATGGAAACCTGATGGTCCGGCTGGTCATTGTCGCACTGGAGGTAGTCCCTGCCCCACGGGGAGGTTTTCAGCCATTCGCAGATTTCCTCCGCGGTAGCTTCCTGCGCCCGGTCATACACCATGCCCAGCCAGCGTTTGCATTCGTCGTCCGTGGCGTATTTGCGGGCGTCCCAGGGGTCTTCCCCCACCGGGGTGGTCCAGTCCGTGCAGCGTTCCGGCCGGGGTGAGGAGAGCGTCTTTTTCGTAAAGAAGGTAAGCTCCCCGAAGCTGGCGACGGAAAGGCATTTACGCCGGCCCATGAGCCAGTAGAGGATATCCATGTCATGGCAGCATTTGGCAACGATCATGGGAGTGGAGGTTTTGCTGTTGCCCCAGTGTCCGCGCACGAAGGAGTGGGCAAAGTGCCACGCCCCCACGCCTTCATTGGCATTGAAGGTGATGACTTCCCCGATTTCCCCGCTGTCGATGATTTTTTTCAGGGTCCGGTAAAACTGGGTGTAGCGCAGCACGTGGCACACGGCCACGCGGCGCTTCAGCAGGCGCGCCGTATCCCTCAGCTCCAGCGCTTCTTTCAGCGTCTTGGCGATGGGCTTTTCCAGCAGGACATGATAGCCCAGCTCCATGGCCTTCCTGCACGGAGCGTAATGGTAGTCGTCCTGCGTGCCGATGATGGCCACGTCCGCCAGGCGCGGTTCCGCCAGCAGGGAAGCGGCATCCTTGAACAGGCGGACGGAATCCCGTTCCTCCTCCGGGGCAAAGTCACGAACGGCTTCCGTGCGCTGTTTGACGGGATCCGCCGCGGCGGCAATGCGGTAGCGTTTTTTTTGTTCCATGGCCAGCTTCATGTAGGTGCGCGTACGGGAACCGCACCCGATGCCGGCGAGGGAGAGTCTCTTTTGTTCAGGCATAAGGATTGTGCAGATAATATGGGTAGAGAGGTTAAAGAACGCCGGATTTGACAAGCAACGCTTCCGCGTCCGGATCACGGCCCATGAAGTCGCGGTAGAGTTCAGCGGCAGGCTTGCTGTTGCCCTTGCTGAGGATGCAGCGGCGGAAGTCGCGCCCGGTTCGGGGATTCAGCACTCCTTCTTTCAGGAAGCGGCTGAAAGCGTCCGCTTCCAGCACCTCCGCCCATTTGTAGGAGTAATAACCGGAAGCATAACCCGTGGGATCCGCGAAGATGTGGGTCAGGCGGCGCGCCACGGAAGGGCCGCGGTCCGTCATCGGCACCCGGTAATCCGCCAGAATGCGTTCATCCGTTTCTTCCAGCGGAACACCCTTGTACTGAGGCCAGTTTACGTGAAGCTCCAGATCCAGCTTGCCAAAGCAGAGCTGGCGCATGAAATCCGTGCCGCTCATATAATTGCGGGCGGCACGCATTTTGGAGAACAGTTCGTCCGGTATTTTTTCACCCGTTTCATAGTGGGCGGCGAAGAGGTCCACGGATTCACGCTCCCAACACCAGTTTTCATTAATCTGGGAGGGCAGTTCCACAAAGTCCCAGGCAACGTTGGTGCCCGACAGGGACTTCACTTCCACATCGGAAAGGAGCTGGTGCAGCAGGTGGCCGAATTCATGGAAGATGGTTTCCACCTCCCGGTGGGACAGCAGCGCGGGCTTGTCCCCTACGGGCTTGGTCATGTTGCCGACCATGAGACCCAGATGGGGAACGCGGGGTTTTCCGCCGTGCGGAGGTTCCCCTACGCTCAGGTAGTTCATCCACGCTCCGGCGCGCTTGGAGTCCCTCGGATGCCAGTCCGCATAAAAGGAACCCAGGTGTTCCCCGCTTTCCGCATCATGCAATTCATAGAACAGGACGTCCGGATGCCACACCTCCACCGCGCCTTCCGGCGCTTCCCCGGATTCACCGGGCTTGAACGCCACCGTGGGGCGCGGCGTGACCGTGATGCCGTACAGGCCGGAGTAGATGGAAAAGAGCCCTTCCATGACTTTTTCCACGGAGTAATACGGGCGCAGGTCTTCCTCGTCAAAAGCGTACAATTCGCGGCGGCGTTTTTCAGACCAGTATCCGGTTTCCCACGGGGAGAGCTTTTCCACGGGCTTTCCTGTTTTTTCCTCCTTGTACCTGCGAACGGCTTCCATGTCCTTCAGGAAAGAGGGCTTCACCCTGTCATGCAGGTCGTTGATGAATTTCAGGGCGTTGGCTCCGCTCCCGGCCATGCGGCGGGAAGTGGCGTAATCCGCAAAGCAGCCGTACCCCAGCAAATGGGCTTTCCTGTCCCTCAGTTCCAGGATTTCAACGATAAGGGCTTCATTATCGTATTCTCCGCCCTTCCCGATGGAACAGGAGCCCTCCCACATGCGGCGGCGCAGGCTGTCCGAGTCCGCAAACTGCATGACAGGCTGGAGGGAGGTGAATTTCTGGGTGAAGCGCCAGCGGGGGGCTTCTTCCGTGCCGTGGCCGTTGGCCAGGGCATCCAGGCGGGCGGCTTCCTTCGCGGAATCCGGCAGCCCGGAAAGTTCCGCTTCATCTTCCACAATGAGTTCCCAGGCGTTGGTGGAGTCCAGCACGTTTTCCGCGAATTTCTTGGTCTTCAGGGAGAGCTGGGCTTCTATCTCCGCATATTCCGGCTTCACGTCGTCCGGCAGGTCCGCCCCGCTCTCGCGGAAGTCCGCCAGCGTTTCCTGGATGAAACGCTGCCTGACGGGGGAAAGGCTTTTCACCCAGTCACAGGAGGCCGCGGCTTTCAGCACCGTCCACAGGCGCGGGTTCAACGGCACGGAGGAGGAGAAAGCCACCACTTCCGGCAGCATTTCCCCGATGGCCTCCCTCTGGGCGGGTTCGTCATTGACGGAGTCCAGGTGCATGATGCGGCCCCAGCCCAGGTGCAGATCCTCGGAGGCCTTTTCCAGAGCGCCGAAGGTGCTTTCATAAGTCAGGGACTCCAGCGGCTGGTCGCAGATGGTCCGGATATTCTTTTTGGCGCGGGAGATGGCTTCCGTGATGTCCGGCCTGATGGCCTCCGGCGTAAGCCGGGACCAGGAAACCAGAAAGGAGGGGTCCAGATAGGGATGGTTCATATTGCTTGATGTATGATGTTATTGAAAATGAAAACGGACGCGTTCCGGTATTTGCCGCAACAGCCATGAAAAAATAAAACTTACCATGTTTAAGGAACATCCGGCGGAACAGCCGCAACCTGCTGAGCATCTTGATGAATGCTACGGCAGATCCGGCCTCCGGGGCATGCGGACCGAACATCTTCATAGCGGCGGAGAAGGAACCCGCAACCTTCCGGGCACGGCTTCACGCCCCTTTTTTATCACCGCAGGCTTATTTTTCAAGATGAACAAGCTTCCTGTCCCGGGATTGGACGTCATGTTCCATCGTGATGAGGGGGAATGCCATCTCCAATCCATCCATGAGGAAACCGGGCATCAAAACCGCTCCCCCACGTTTATTCCTAATTATTTTCCGGAAGAACGGGCCTTGTCCAGGGTCTCCAGCACTCCGGCATGGTTCGGGAAGCGTTTCAGCGCCTGTTCGCACATATCCGCGCATTCCCGGAATTTTCCGGCCTTCAGGTAGGCGCGGGCCAGCACCCATTCCGCAGGGTATGGCACTACGGGAGGCAGGAGCAGGGAGGAAAAACGCTGGCTCCGTATGGCCTCGGACATCCAGACATTGGCGGAATCCGGGAACATGAGGGAGCGGATTTCAGAAGAATACAGGCTGCCCGCCTGGAGGCAGCGCGCCCAGTAGGAGACGCTCATCTGCCTCCGGGCGGCGTCCGCGCCGTCCATCAGCAGCCGCAGAATGCCGGACATCTTGTCAAAGGCGGACGCCACGGCGTCCGTTCTGCCCTGCCTTGCGGCGTAGCATGCGCCCATGTATTGGGAGGCCACTGCGGTCATGCCGTTGCTCAAATCCGGAAACCCTTTGGGGAGAGGGCCCGGAAAAGCCTTGAGCACAAGGGCCTGCCGGGGAAGGCCGGGCCGGGCCAGCATCAGGCGCGCAGGCAGCGTCCTGGCCTCCCACAGCTGAAGGAGGGTTCCGGGAGCCAGCGGATGCTTTTTGTCCAGGGGAACGGAAGCGGCTCTGGAGGCGATAGCTTCCGCCCTTTTGTAACGGCCGGCGCAGAATTCGGAAACGGCACGGTAAAGGATGGAACGGAAGTAGGCGTCATCAAGCGCGGGAGACACGTTTTCCGCCTTCTCCCAGGCCAGGCACAGATTTTCAGACTCCTTGAACGCGGCGGATGCCCCTTCATAATCTCCCGTGCGGAACAGGCAATGGCCCAGTAAATGATGGGCGGATGCGGAAAAGGGGTTGGCGGACACGGCCCTGCGGGCGGTTTCCACCGTTGCCGGAGAAATGGATGGCGCCACCTCTTCCAGCAGGGCGCGCATGAACAGGGCGGCCTGGGAGCCGGGGCGTTCTTTCAGGACGTCTTCCACCACGCGGACGGCCTCCTTCTGCCCTTCTCCGGGGTTGCCCTGCCCGTCAAAGCCGTCCCGGAGGAGCATGGCGTAAAAGAGAGGAGCGTATGGGTCGCGCTTCCAGGTGGAACAGATGGTTTTCCACGCTTCCCGCGCCTTCACGGGGCCATCCATCAGCAGCACGGCCAGGGCATCCGCATAAGCGCGTTCCCGTTCCGGGCAGTCCGGGCGCAGCGCCAGATCTTTCATGCGCTTCATGGAATGGACGCGCTGGTCCTGGAAGGCGGGCCCCGCGCCCATCAGGCTCATGCACCTGCCCCAGTGGGCCATGAGGCAGTCCGGGTCCAGACGGAGAGCGGCGTCAAATTTAAGGAAAGCCCTCATGTCCCCGAACGTGAGCAGATGCGTCATTCCCTCCAGCACCAGCATTTGCGCGGCGGGAGATGAGGAACCCACCATCATCGGCTCCACGCCGGGCGGCAGCACGGCAGGCTGCGCCGGAACGCCGGCGCGGAAGACGGCTTCCCGCCAGCCGTTCAGGGACGGGCTGTTCATCCAATACCCGTGTGCCCCGTCCGCGGCGGCGGAAGAACACCCCGCCACGGCGGCGGCCAGCAGGACATGGAGGAAAGAGGCGTCCATACGGAAGAAACGGTTACATCCTGTCCGGAAGCTGGATGCCCAGCAGGCCCAGCCCGTGCTTCAGCGTGCGTGCGGTCAGCTCGCACAGGGCCAGGCGGGAGTGCCGCACCGTCCCCTCCGACTTCAGGACCGGGCACGCCTCATAGAAGGAATGGAAAGCCCTGGCCAGGTCAAACAGGTAGGCGGCCAGCACGTTCGGACGGCAGTCGTCCAGCACCTGCGGCACCACTTCCCCGTAGCGGGCCAGAAGCCGGGCCAGATGGATTTCCGCATCTTCTGAAAGCTGAATGGGGGCGGACCAGTCCAAAGGCCCGCCGTCCAACTTGCGGAAGATGGAGCGGACGCGCACGTAGGAGTTCTGGAGGTACGGCGCCGTATCTCCCTGAAGAGCCAGCATCTTGTCCCAGTTGAAAACGTAATCCGTCATGCGGTTCTGGGACAGCTCCGCAAACTTCACGGCGCCTATGCCCACAACTTCCGCCACGCGCTTCTTTTCCTCATCCGGCATGTCCGGGCTCTTCTCCTCCACCACGCGGGCCGCGCGTTCAATGGCTTCATCCAGCACATCCTGGAGGGAAACCGTATCCCCGGAACGCGTCTTAAACGGCTTGCGGTCGTCACCCAGAATGGAGCCGAACGCAATGTGCCGGTAGTCCCCGTCCATGCCGCGGCGGCGCTGCGTGGAGAAAATCTGCCTGAAATGCAGGGCCTGAGGGGCGCCCACCACGTACCAGATGGAATCCGCGCCCCACGTCCTGATGCGGTGGTCCAGCGTCGCGAGGTCCGTGGTGGCGTACAGGAAGCCTCCGTCCGCTTTCCTGATGATGCAGGGGTTGGCGCGCCATTCCCCCTTGTCCTGCACGAGGAAGGGGTCTTCATTGGGCGGCACGGAACCGTCGGAAAACACGCAGATGGCCCCGTCGCTCTCCCGGGCCATTCCGGCGGCGATCATGCCGTCCACCAGCGGGGCCAGGGCATCATTGTAAAAGCTTTCCCCCAGCCAGTAATCAAAATGGATGTCAAGCTGGTCGTAAATTTTGGAAAGGCCGGATTTGGAAACTTCCACGCAGCGTTTCCAGATGGCCAGGTTTTCCCCGTCCCCGGCCTGGAGCTTCACCAGTTCCGCTTTGCAGGTATCCAGCAGTTCCGGCTTTTCCTTGCACATCAGGTTCACATCCTTGTACACCCGCAGCAACTCGTCAATAGGGTTGGCGGCCAGGGCCTGCTCATCCAGAATATTCTTCCAGCCCCACAGGATCATGCCGAACTGGGTACCCCAATCCCCGATGTGGTTGTCCGTAATCACATGGTGCCCCACAAAACGGGCCACGCGGGAAAGGGCGTCACCAATAATGGTGGAGCGGATGTGGCCCACATGCATCGGCTTGGCGACGTTGGGAGCGGAAAAGTCAATGACAATGGTTTTGGGGGCCTGCACTTTTTCCACCCCCAGCCGGTCATCCGCCAGCATGGCCAGCAGGCGCGCTGCGTAAAATTCCAGCCTGATGCGGAAATTGATGAATCCGGGCCCGGCAATTTCCAGGGAGCACACGGCATCCTGCCCTATCCGGTCCGCCACCTGCTGGGCGAGCACACGGGGATTCGTGCGGCACCGCTTGGCAAGCACCATGGCGGCGTTGCTCTGGTAATCCCCGAACCGCAAATCCGCGGAGGGCGTCACCGAGGCGCGAAAATCAGCGGGAAGCTCCTCCCCCAACACCGCCTTTAATGCGGAGGACAACTTTTCTTCAAGAATTCCGGGTATGGTCATGTCTGCCCAGATGAACGGACATTCCACCGCCGTAGTCAAGGCGCAACTGTCATCAAGACATACCTTTTCCGGTAAAAACAACAGGACGGAGATAACATCCCCGTCCCAGCCGGCGAACCGGACGCCCGGCGCCCGAATCCACCCTTCCCTTCAACGGGCGCTTCCTTAAAAGGAGCGCATTCTGGAAGCCTTCAGCCACGCTTCCAGTTTTTTGGAGGCCCTGGCCTCCCTTTCCCGTTTCTTTTCCGGCACGGACTTTCCGGAGAAAGCCTTCGCCAGAACCGATGCCAGTTTTCTTTTCATTTTCATTTTATTTATATTACAGTTTTTGTTCCTCCGCATGCGGGGGTTTGGGAATCATCCCGCCCCCCCTCCGGGGAACACTGCCTACATACTGTACCAGGTAAGTTTAGTCCATAAGAAAAAAAACAATTCCTTGTCATACTTGATACAATAAGACGTAAAACGTTCATTAAAAACATCTCTCCATCAACTCAGCATCCCCTGCTGCGCGTCAATCAAGGAGCCGGCCATCCTTTATCCCCATTTCCTGCCTCCGGCGCGGCGGCACGCTTTTGATGGCTGATCCGGCGCACGCTTCACTACGGATCTGCCGCCGCGCGCCATAAAGCGGGCTGCCGGAAACGATACGCTGCCCGGAAGCCCCAACAGCCCCGCACCCCATGGTTTTCCGCGCAGGCGCCGGACAGGCATTACCGGAAGAGGGTCTCCTGCTTCATTTCCCCCCTGAAATCATATTTCTCCGCCTTCCACAGGAACATGCGCCGGTACAGGTGGTATTCCGTCACGCAAAGGACGGGCATGCCGATGATGCCGATGAACGGCAGCAGGCGAAACAAATGACGGCACAGAAAAAGAACCACCATCAGGAAGCTTTCCCGGTACACGGTCATGTACAGGGAATACGGGTTGATGAGCGTTCTCCTGTACAGGGAGGAAGCCAGCAGCGGCCCCAAAATGGGAACCACCCCCAGCACGACCACGGCAGCGAAGGTCCACCCCCTGCGGCGGCCAATATACGCATCATACCGGTCCACGGACTGCTCACCCTGGAGCACCGCCTTGCCGCAGGCGGGGCAACGCTGGTCAAGAGAGGGCTCACGGAGAGGCTGCCCGCAGTAAAAACACCGCCGGTAACTGCGGAGAACTTCCTCATGCCTTTTCCATCCGGAGGGAGGAACCACGGTGCGCAGCCTGGAATATCCTATCCAGTTCAGGGCACGGGGGGACGGATTGGGCGTGCCGCACTCCGGGCAGTGCAGCCCGCACGGGTACATCATGGAGCCGCATTTGGAACAGAAAATACGGTGGGAATATTCCCGGCGGCGGCAAAAAATGAAGAAAGCCCCAAGCCCCAGCCCCCCCAGCAGGGCCAGGATGATGACTACCCCCGGGTACAGGAGGGAATAGGCTACCAGGTATTCCGACCAGGAATGGTCCGACTGGTGCATGAGGGATTCCGGACCGATGGGATTTTGCGCCACGTCCGGAAGCTGGCTTACGTATTTTTCACCCATGTCCCTCAGAGGCCCCGCGGGAAGCCATTGTTGTATGGGAATGGGTTCTTTCATGACTGGACATGCAGGGTTCGCCATAAAAACAGCATTTCCCGGGAGGCTGTCAGAAAACGGCGGCATTCAGCATAGGATGTCTCCGCCGGAATAGGTAGGGGAAAATAGGCCATGCCGGAAAATTCCGCCGGAAATGGGGAAGAGGCCCTTTTCATCCGGCGCTTTTCCGTGTAATATTTCTGCCATGCCGACTCTCCGCCAAGCCGCCAAGGACGACATCACGCTGATCCATGAACTGGCCTGCCAGGCTTTTCCGGCCACATACCGGGACCTCCTTTCCAGAGAGCAGATAGATTTCATGATGGACTGGATGTATTCCCCCGCCAACCTGGAAAAACAGATGGAGGAGGGGCACGTGTACTTCATCGCCTCCCATGAGGGAAAGGACTGCGGCTACCTGTCCGTCCAGCCGGAAGGCCCCGGCGTCTTCCATTTGCAGAAAATCTACGTTCTGCCCGGCTTCCAGGGCCTGCATATAGGAAGCTTTCTGTTCCGCCACGCCATCAGCTACATCAGAAGCATCCACCCGGAACCGTGCCTGATGCGCCTGAACGTGAACCGCGATAACACCCGGGCGGTGGAATTCTACCAGCGCATGGGCATGCGGACCCTGGAACGCGGGGATTTCCACATCGGCCACGGTTACTACATGACGGACTACATCATGGGACTGGATATAGCCTGAAACGCCTCTCCCTCAGGGAAAAAACAGCCAAATCTTCCCAGGGCAGGGAGTGCCCCGGCCACCCCCCATCCCCGGCGCATGCGGGCCGTTGAACCCTTAGGAAACTCCATTTGAAAATTCCGCTTCCTCCTTGACACTCAATGCTGAATTCTTCATCATCCGTTCCATGAACGCCTTTCCTGCCTTTATTTTATCCGGTATCATCGCCGCCATGGCGGTTCCCGCCTCCGCCCAGGCGGCGGAAAGCAAAGTCACCTATCCAGCCTTCAACGACGGCAGCCATATCCACGGGCCGAAACTCAAAGCTTCCGACCTGAAAGGGAAAGTGGTGTTTTTTGAATACTGGGGCATCAACTGCCCGCCCTGCATCGCCAGCATGCCGCATCTGCAGGAATTGCAGGAAAAATTCCAGTCCAAGGGCTTTACTGTCATAGGCAGCCACAGCCAGCTCCCGTCCCCCAGGGTCAAACAGTTTCTGGAAGAAAAGAAGATCACTTTCCCCATCTATCAGAGTCTGAGCATTCCGGAGGCTCCCTGCCCGGGCGGATTGCCTCATGCCGTTCTGATTGGAGCCAACGGAAAAGTCGTGGCCAAGGGCTATCCTCCCCAGCTCTATGACCTGGTGAAAAAGGAAGTGATGAAGATGGAACGCGGCCTTCCTATTCTGGAAGGAGTGGAACTGAACAAATACAAATCGCTGGCCAAAACGGTCGTTTCCACCGGCAGCAACATCGAATCCAAAATCACACCTCTGAGGAAAAAAACGAATGACGAGGAAGCGCAGGCCGTATGTGAAGCTTTTGACGCATGGTTGGAAAATACCAAGGAAATCGTGCAGGCCCGGATCCAGTCCGACCCTCTGGAAGCGGTAACGGCCATCATGCGCCTCAAAACGGCGGTTCCCTCCGTCAAGGAATTTGACGAACCTCTGGCGGCCCTGAAAGCGAACAGGGATTTATCAAAACTGGCCGACCTCAATAAAAAAATCTCCGCTCTGGAACAGCGCAAGGCAAAAGGGCGCAAAATATCGGAATCCGACCTTAAATCCCTGACGCAGGCCGTGGACAAATTCACGGAGTCCGACAACGAAGCCACGCAAACCGCCGCCGCCAACCTGAAGAAGAACCTCTCCTCCCTGGCCGCTCCGGAAACTCCCGGAAAATAACCTTCCTCTCCAGCAGCCATTTCCTGCCGGCAGGCGTCTAAGGGCGCCTGCTTCTTTTTTCACCGGACGCCTTTTTCTTCTTCCCCTCCAGAACAGACGGAACAGCCAGAACGGAGCATGTCTCCCTGACAAGGGAGGAAAGGATCCGGTCATCGTCCAGCTCCGTCACCAGGAAATGCGGCCTGGCGCCGGGATAGGGGCAGCCCTGCTCCTGTTGCGGAAACATCTTCAAACCCGGCTCCGTTATCTTGACATACAACTGGTTGTCACACACCAAACCGAAGAATGTCCGGCCGCAGTACAATCCGTAGTCCCCAAACATTTTTCTGAAGGAAATATCCCCGGCATGCCGGAGCTGGAAACAAATATATTCTACTACATCCGGGGAAGAGGCCATGACGGACTCTCTCATGCCTCCCCCGTCCGCTGCAAGAAGCAAATGACGGCCGGGAAGGATTCCGGCAGGAATGAGGCATCCCCGTTATTGACGGGAAAAGGCGCAGCATGCCCCACGGAGTCATGACGGACGGCATTCATGCCGCCGCAGCCGCTCCGCAAGAAAATCCTTCCCGGCGTCTGCCCGGCAAGACATGACCGGCAGCAGCGATTCCGTCCACACAGGGCCATTCTTATGATTGCCCTGACGGAGCTTTTTATTCATGATGCCCATGAACCTTCCATGACCGCCGCGTCCGACATTCTCTGGAAACCAGCCTGCCTCTCCCGCCAGGAAACCCCCAGCCTTACGGAAGGGGACGGAACCTGCCGGCCGGGAAACGGTGACCGGAACACCTCCGCGAGCCGTCCGGAAAACCATGAAACCATGGGAGAGAAAAACCACGCGGAAAACCGAAAAGCGCCCCGGCCGCGAAGCGGGCGTGTCATCCTGCTCAACGGAGCCTCCAGCGCGGGAAAAAGCACGCTGGCCCGGAACTTGCAGCTTCTGCTGAAAGAGGCAGCCATGATTTTCTCCATGGACGATTATCTGGCCATGAGCCGGGGAAAGCATGAAACCGCCCTGGATGCCGTCAGGGAATCCGGCCTGCCCTTCATTGAATCTTTCCACGCCGCCATTGCCGAGGCGGCCCGGAAAGGCGCCCTGGTCATCGTGGACCACGTCATCGGAGAATCCCGCCGCTGGATTCAGGACCTCCTGAACCGCCTGGACGGCATCCCCCGCATCCTGGTCAGGGTGGAATGCCGCCAGGATGTTCTGCTGGAGCGCGAGCGGCGCCGCACTGACCGGACTCCTGCCCCGGCCCATGCCCAGCGCCAGCACGCAGGCATCCACCGCCATTTCCCGCATGATTTCTCCATAGACACTTCCGCAGACACTCCCCGGAAATGCGCCATGCGGCTCATCAGCCTCCTGCCGGGAGAATTCCTGCCCTGATGCCGCGGGAACAGGTGGAAGCCTCCCGTTTGAAAAAACAGGCTGTTCCCGCAAACATGTTGGAAAGACATGAATAGGACTTTACAGAGCCGTCTCCTTCACGGTAGCCTGTGCCCGCGCTTGTTGCATGGAGAGATGGCAGAGCGGTTTAATGCAGCGGTCTTGAAAACCGCCGTGGGGCAACCCACCGTGGGTTCGAATCCCACTCTCTCCGCCAAACTTCTTTTATGCCGGGCGCAAGCCATGCCTGTTTTCGCTGAACAGAAAAAGGCAGGCGAAAGCGATTTGTCTGCCGTGCCGATTCTGGACAATGATATCCACCAAAGAATGGCGAAGTTGACGGGTGAGTTGATCCCCGGCGCAGGATGATGCTAAACGTTACTTCCCTTTGCAACGGTTTTTCCAATCACACATCTCTGTATGAATTTCATCAGGGCAAGCTGTTACTCCATTTAACGATACCTTTTGAAAAAAGCCAAAGAACAACCTACCGGGCGACAATCTCAAATACTATCGTCAGCAAAAACAGATGACAACAAGACAGTTGGCGGAAAAGTTGGATATCGCACCAGTGACGGTTGCGATGCATGAAAACGGAAAGTAGCCCATCCCTTACGATATGGCAATCAAACTGACAAATGTTTTGGAAATCGAAGATTCCTTTACTCTATGATAATTCTTCACGTTTCCTTGCCGCACCCTATACCGAAGCGCTAAAGAACGTTAGAACGGCTATGGGACTGTCACAGGAGGCTTTTGCAGAGCAAATAGAAATTGTACCCAGTTAACTACTATAAGCTTGAAGAAGATAATCGCAGACCGTAACAAAAGGTTTATTAAAAGATGCTTGATTGGGTATGGATACAACATATGAATAGCCTGAAAGCACAGGCAGAGGAAATCGTTAATGCAGAGCTGATTTTCCGCTAACAAAGATAGAATTTTAATTGGGGTTGACTGTAACAGGCCAGCCTTATTCCTTTGATGGGTCAATCCTTGAATTGCATTTCTGAGAGTTCCAGAATTGTGCTTTTGACAATTCAAGAACTGTCAAAAGCACAATGTAATAATACTAATTATAGTGATACTGATTCCATCTTTTCCAAAATGTGTGAGAAGAAAGTGGAAAACGTAAAAACAGTAATTCATTTTGTCTATAATAATCAGTCTTTCTATTGAAAGAATGACAAAATACACAAGATTATCTTGAAAAATCGACACAATCAGATACAATACGAGCAGTATGATGGAAAAGGTTTTGCATCTCGCAGAATTTACAAGGGCTATTATAAGGAGTATTTAGATGAAGGTTAATTTTAAAAAATTTGGATTCTCTGTACAGAAAAAGAAATGATCAAAGCAGAGTTACGAAAAAAGCAGGGCTATCTTCAGCTACACTTACCAGGCTTAGGAAAAATGAAGGAGTCAATTATCCGTGGTTTTGAAGGTTGCAGATGTTCTGGATTGTAATTGGACTTTGTAAAAGAAGAGACATTTCCTCAATCTGAGGACGAACAATAAGATGGTTATCGAAAAGTAGATTTATAGATGGCTGAGATAAAAAGTACAAATGACCTATTGGGAATGAATTTGAATATTCCAGATTACCAAAGACCTTACAAATGGGATATTCAAAACATAGAGGATTTGTTTCTGGACATCACAAATGCAATTAGTGATGAAGACCGGTATAAAACCGAGTTCAAGTATCGTATTGGAACAATCATCCTACATAAGACTAAGGATGATACTTACGATGTTGTAGATGGGCAGCAAAGAATTATTTCTTTGCTGCTTCTAAAACATTACCTTGAACCGGATTTTCCGTGTTCTCTCCTGAAAAAGGATTTCACGAACAAAGTAACACAGTACAACATCCATAGGAATTATGCATTTATCAGAGAGTGGTTCTCCCTAAAGAGTGACAATGTAAAAAATGAATTTATTCGTGCCTTTAAGAGCATTTTGGAAGTTGTTGTAATTTACGTAAATAAAGTGACAGAAGCGTTCCAACTTTTCGATTCGCAGAACACAAGAGGTAAGGCATTAGACCCTCACGATCTTCTGAAAGCATATCATCTTCGAGAAATGAAAAAATACCCCTATGAAATGGAACACGCTGTTACTAAGTGGGAAGCAAAGGATAACGAAAAAATCAAGGAATTGTTCGACTTATATTTGTTCCCCATTTGGAACTGGAGCCGAGGTATTAAAAGCAAACCTTTTACAGCGAAGGAGATTAATACCTATAAGGGCATTGCGGAAAATTCAACCTATTACTATGCAAGACGAGCAAGCAGAGCCATGCCATATTTTCAGATCTCCGAGCCATTTACTTCTGGAAACGACTTCTTTGAGATGGTGGAGCATTATATGTATATGCTACGAGATATTAAGTCGGAGATCTGCAACAATCCCTGTTTTAAAGAAATCAAGCTGGTCATCTGCGGTGGAAAGAATGTAGAAACTCCGGAAGATATGGACAATGTGAAATTTGGGTCTGCCGGTTTTGGCTATACAAAAAACCTGTTCTATTGTGCGCTTCTTTGCTATTATGACAAATTTCATAACTTTGATGAAATGGCAGTCAAGAAACTTTTTTCTTGGGCGTTTATGCTCCGTGTTGATATGGAGAATTTGGGATTCGATAGCGTGAACAAGTACGCTATTGGTGACGAAAACTCAAGGTATACCAATACCATGGGAATTTTTTCCAAGATCAGTTTTGCCCGGATGCACCACGAAATCTCTGGCTTGCAGATAAAAGTGTGCCGAGATCCCGATGCACCATCCAATGAGAAATGGGAAGAATTGTATAACACGATTAAAAAAATCAATGGATATGGAGGTGTGCAATGAGTAATTTAATAACTGAACTTTATATCATAGGCGAGAGCAGCAATATCTTTGACATCGACATGGAGTATATTATCCCTCTATATCAAAGAGCATACGCATGGGAGGACAAGCAGCTTATACAGCTGATCGAAGATATTGACGACATTGCAGAGGATGCTAATTACTATATTGGCTCATTGATTGTCTCTCAGCAATCGAGGAAGTATGAAGTTGTCGATGGACAGCAGCGACTTACATCATTGTATCTGCTGCTAAACTGCCTTGGTATTAGAACCAAACCGACGCTGACTTTTGCATGTAGAGAGAAATCGAACTACACCCTCAGAAATATAGAGGAATTACTGCTTGAAAACCGTAGTAAGCTCGACATGGATCGGATTGAAGTTGGCATCCAAAGAGGTGTAAAGATTTTATCTCACGAACTTGGGAAAGCCGAATTTGATAAGGAGAGTTTTATCAAAAAACTGGCTAAGGTTATCGTTTACCGAATTGAGGTTCCGAAGAACACAGATCTGAACCGATATTTTGAAATAATGAATACCAGAGGAGAGCAATTGGAGCAGCATGATATTCTGAAAGCCACCCTTATGAGTTATTTGAGTGACGATTCCGAAAAGGGATTGTTTGCAAAAATATGGGATGCTTGCAGTGATATGACTGGCTATGTACAGATGCACTTTATCAGCAATAAAAATACCGTCAGAGAAGCTATCTTTAATTCGGAGTGGAACGGGATGCCTTCAAATAACTGGCATGACTATAAGAAAGCCATAAACGTATCAACACAAAAAACTACAGGACATACCATCCGGGACTTGATTGATAAAAATTTCAAAGTCGAAGATGACGAAGGATATGTAGATGGTGATATCCGTGTTCGATTTGAAAGCGTGATTGAGTTCCCGTACTTCTTGTTGCATACGCTGAAGGTGTATATTAACCTTTACAGTGTCGTAAGCAAAGACTCTACCTCAAAAATTGTGGACGAACTCTTGGATAACAAGAAACTTCTGGAAGCCTTCGACAGAGTTGTTACCGGGGGGTTCGCAAAGAACGGCGAGATCGCACAAAACAAAGGAGATTTTGCTCGTAGTTTTATTATGTGCCTTCTGAGAACCAGATATCTGTTCGATAAGTATATTGTCAAAAGAGAGTATACAAGCGATAATACTGAAGGAGAATGGAGTTTGAAGAGCCTATATGTATCTGGGCGGCGATCAAAGAAAAAAGCATATTACAGAAACACAAAATTCACTCGTTCCGGTGAATCGGCATCTATAAACGATCAGCGCAACAAGACCAACATTATGATGCAATCGGCTTTACGTGTTTCCTATACTTCTCCTAAGATAATGCACTGGATTACCAAACTTTTGATTTGGCTCTATGAATCCGATTGTAAAAACATCAAAAGTGATTCTATTACAACATTCAACAAAGTTTCCGAAAATATCGCTATTGATGCAGTTAGGGAAAATTTTTTCCAAATTTGCCAAGATGGTGTATATGCGATGGGCGTTAATACTCCTCACATTGTCTTTAACTATCTTGATTACCTACTGTGGTATTATGATCACAACAGTAAAAAGAAATACAGCGACTTTGTTTTTGAATTTAGAAATTCCGTAGAACATTGGTATCCGCAAAATCCGTCAGAGGGAACCTTTGAACAATGGCAAGATGGTGTTGACCAGTTCGGCAATCTTTGTATCATACAGAGAAATGTAAACTCAAAGTTCTCTAATATGTCACCGGAGGCAAAGAAAAGTACCTTCAAAGACATGATCGCCAAAGGAAGTATTAAACTCCGTATTATGAGCGAGTTTACAGAGAAAAACGCTAATAAGGCTGCCAGCCTTTACTGGAAAGAAACGGCATATAAAGCGCACGAAGAAGAAATGCTCGGCTATTTGAAGAAAGCCTGCAATCTTGAATAAGACTTAGCCCCGATTCATATTAGAAAAGCCATAGTTATAGCTCCAATTTGAAGAGTGACTGCTATGGCTTTCATTTTATTTGGTTATGTCGTTCAGACAGACCGGATTTTCAAAGAATGCTTCACGACGTACAGGACGGAAAAATTAAAGTAATCGTATGTTACAAGTTAGATCGTTTCGGCAGAAAAACAGCAAACTTAATTCACCTGATGAATTTTCTGAAAATGTACCATGTTGATCTCTTGATTTGATCCAACGGTATCAATACCGCCAGCGGACTTTATAAAATCTTTATTCAAATATTCGCAGTCATCGCGGAATTTGAAAGAGATACTCTGACAAAGCGAATCGTAGATAATATGATGGAACTTGCAAAGGACGGTCGAAGGCTCGGCGGTAACACACCGAGGGGATTTACTGTTCGTCGTGTAATAAAAGGGAAAATCAGCATATATCTACTTAGAAAACTTACCGGAAGAAAAACGCATGATTCAGCGTTTGTATGAAATTTTCCGACCCCCCCGCAGTATCCAAACTACTGCAAAACAGATGAATGAGGAAAGATTCCACACTCCTTTCGGTGCAACATTCAACGTATCTACAACAAAAAATATTTTGATAATATAATAAAATTTAAAAAACTCACAGATTATCGGATTACAATAGAACCGATCAGGAAAAGTTCGAATGCAGCAACAGCATATTGGTCTCTCCGAAATATGTTCAGACTATTGAAAGTAAGCCTATCAGCGAGTGAATTAATTTACTAAAAAGGACCGCCCCGGCATTCCCTGAACGGCCCTGAGTGCCTTATTGATCCTTCCTCCTGCCTAAGACTCCCCATTCAGTTCCCGGCGGATGTATTCCGCAGTGGGGGATTCCTTCCCGGCTATCTGCTCCGGCGTGCCTTCCGCCACGATGGTTCCTCCGGCATCGCCGGGTCCGGGGCCCATGTCGATGACGTAGTCCGCCTCCGCCATGATTTCCGTGTTATGTTCAATGACGACGACGGTGTTCCCCTGGTCGGCCAGACGGTGCAGCACGTCAATGAGCAGCCGCACATCCCGCGGATGCAGGCCGATGGAGGGTTCTTCAATCAGGTACAGGTCTCCGGGCAGTTCCCTGCCTTTCATCAGGGCGTTCCGGCTGACGCGCCGGCCCTTGATGAGTTCCGTCACCAGCTTGAGCCGCTGGGCTTCCCCGCCGGAAAGCGTGTTGGAGGCCTGCCCCAGCGTCAGATAACCCAGGCCGGTTTCCGACAGCAGTTTGAGGGGGTCCGAAATGCGGGGCTGGCTTTCAAAAAATTCCGCCGCTTCCGCAAAGTCCATCTGGAGCACGTCCGCAATGGTCTTCCCCTTGTACCTCACGGTCAGGGTGGCGGCGTTGTAGCGCTTGCCCCGGCAGGTCTCGCACGGCACATAGCAGGGGGGCAGGAAGTCCATTTCCAGCTTTTGCATGCCCGTGCCCTTGCAGGATTCACAGTTGCCCTGCCCCGTGTTGAAGGAGAAACGGCCGCGGTCAAAGCCCAGCCTGCGGGCATCCGCCGTCTGCGCGAACAGGGTCCGGATGTCGTCCAGGAAACCCACGTAGGTGGCCGGGGTGGAACGGGGCGTTTTGCCGATGGGGCTCTGGTCCACGCCGTACACCATGCGGATGGAGTCAAAGCCGGAAGAGGTTTTCCATAATTTTCTCTGCTCCCTCGTGAGCTTGTCGCCGATGGCCTGGCGCGCAGCCAGACGGATGGTTCCCGTCATCAGGGAAGTTTTCCCCGCGCCGGACACGCCGGTGAGCACCGTCAGCCTCCCCTTGGGAATGGCAACGTTCACCCCCTTCAGGTTGTGCAGGCAGCAGCCCTCCACGCGCAGCCACGCGGATTCATCCTTTTGGGACGGAATCCTGCGCCTTTTCCCGCGGTAGGGATGCCTGGGCTTATGGTGCAGGGCCGCGCCCGTGACGGAGTCCGGCATGGCGGCCAGTTCCTCAAAGGTGCCCTGGGCCATGATTCTGCCGCCATGAATTCCGGCTCCCGGCCCCATGTCCACAATATGGTCCGCGCGCCTCATGGTATCTTCATCATGTTCCACCACCAGCAGGGTGTTGCCCCGGCGTTTGAGTTCATCCAGCGTGCCCAGCAGCAATTCGTTGTCCCGCGGATGCAGGCCGATGGTCGGTTCATCCAGCACGTACAGCACACCGCGGAGGTGGGAACCCAGCTGGGAAGCCAGACGGATGCGCTGGGTCTCCCCGCCGGAGAGCGTCGTGGCGCTCCGGTCCAGGGAAAGGTAGCCCAGCCCCACCCGCTGGAGGAAGTTGAGGCGCTGTGTGATTTCCGCAACTACGTCACGGGCAATGAGCGCTTCCTCCCGTTCAAATTGCCACCCTTTGACCAGTTCTGCGGCGGCCACGGCAGGCAGGGAGGCAATGTCACCGGGAGTCACGCCCTGAAGCCGCACGGCGCGAGCAAATTCATTCAACCGCACGCCCCGGCAGGCAGGGCAGGTTGTTATCCCCTTGTCATCGTCCGCCTGCCGCGCCAGTTCCCTGTCATATTTCAGTTCAGCCTCCAGCAGGGATTGCGCCTGGTCTTCCTTTACTTTCCCCCTGCCGACGATTCCATGCCCGCGGCATACGGGGCACCACCCGCGCGGAGAGTTGAAGGAAAACGTGTACGGTTCCAGTTCCGGGAAAGATTGACCGCAGGAGGCGCATGCCAGCCTGGTGCCCATCAGTTCCGGACGGACGGAACCGGGCGGGAGCACCTGCAGGAACCCTTCCCCCATCTCCAGCGCGGCATGAACCGCCCCGGCAAGCTTTTCCGGCGGCCAGGAGGCCTCCGGCCGTGCAACGACCAGGTCCAGGTCATGGCTGGAATAGCGGTCCAGCGGATGGAATCCGCTCAGGGGAACCAGTTTGCCGTCCACCCACATTTCCTCATATCCCTTTCCTTCCGCCCAGCGGGCCAGGTCGGCGTAATGCCCCTTGCGTCCCCTGACGAGGGGGGCCAGCAACGCGAGTCCGCCATGTTTTTTCAGCTCCCTCGCCACCAGCTCCACCACTTCCGATTCCGACCTTTTGCCCACCGGAACACCGCACTGCGGGCAGTAGGCCTGCCCCAGCTTGGCATACAGCAGACGCATGAATTGCCAGATTTCCGTGACGGTTCCCACGGTGGATTTGGTGCCCCCGCGGGACATGTTCTGTTCAATAGCCACCGTGGGGGGCAATCCGGTCAGGCGGTCGATGTCCGGACTTTCCAGCTGTTCCGTGAATTGCCGGGCGTACGGGGACATGACGTCCATGAAACGCCGCTGCCCTTCCGCGAAAAAGATATCAAAAGCCAAGGAGCTCTTCCCGGAGCCGGAAAGCCCGGTCAGCACGGTCATTTCTCCGCGCGGCACGTCCAGGTCCACGTTTTTCAGGTTGTGGTGGCGCGCTCCCCGCAGGGCCATCACGCCTTCCGGTATATCCATGTCTGCGGATTCCGGGACGGCGGCGTCCGCAGGGTCGTAAACGGAAGGGTTGCCTTCCAGAACCTCCCTGAGGTATTTGCCCGTGTATCCCTTCCCGGCGGCTACAATTTCCTCCGGCGTGCCCGTGGCCACCACATGGCCGCCTCCGGCGCCGCCCTCCGGCCCCAGGTCAATCACGTAGTCCGCGGATTTGATGAACTCCGGGTTGTGTTCGATGACCAGCAGGGTATGCCCCTGCTCCACCAGTTCCCGGAACACGGCCAGCAGAACTTCAATGTCTGCAAAGTGAAGACCCGTTCCCGGCTCGTCCAAAATCAGCATCTTGGAGCTGTTCGCGCCGGAACCTATCTGGTCCAGCAGGATTTTAGCCAGCTTCAGGCGCTGGTTTTCCCCGCCGGAAAGGGTATTCAGAGGCTGCCCCAGGGTCAGGTGCCCCAGCCCTACGCGCTGAAGCACGCCCAATTTGGAAGCGATGCGGGAAGCTTTGGCCCCTTTTTCCACGCTGAAGCATTCCAGCGCAGCCGCTACCGTCATGCCGAGCACGTCCGCAATATTCCTGCCGTCACGGTACACGCTCAGCACTTCGCTCCCGTACCGGGAACCGTGGCACAGCGGACACTGAACGAAAATGTCGGAAAGAAACTGCATTTCCACTTTCTCACTCCCCATGCCCATGCAGCGCGGACACCGGCCGTCCCCACTGTTGAAAGAGAAAAAACCGGGCTTCATGCCGCGCGCGCGGGCCGTCTCCGTTTCCGCGAAGAGGGAGCGTATTTCTTCAAAAACTCCGGCATACACGGCAGGGGTGGAGCGCGGGGTGCGGACGATGGGGCTCTGGTCCACCATCACCACCTCATCCAGATGTTCCCAGCCCTTGATAGACTTGACGCGGGCGGGTTCCTCCTCGCATACGGCTCCTTTCTCCACCAGCGCGTTCAGGTAAAGAACATCGTGGGCCAGGGTGCTTTTCCCGGACCCGCTGACGCCTGTCAAGCAAGTGAAGAGGCCCAGGGGCACTTTCACGTCCAGTTTGCGCAGGTTATGGCGCGTGGCTCCGGATACGGTCAGAAACTGGCGCGGCTTTCGCCTCCTTTTGGGCACCGCGATGCGCCGCCTGCCGGAAAGAAAAGCTCCCGTCAGGGATTCCTCAATTTCTCCAATCCGGGCAGGCATCCCGGAATAAACCAGCCTTCCCCCTTCCCGTCCGGAACCGGGTCCCATATCCACCAGGCAGTCCGCGGCACGCATGACCGCTTCCTCATGCTCCACCACCACCAGGGTATTCCCGCGCTTTTTAAGCCGGTTCATGGCGGAAATCAAACGGGACGTATCGCGGGGATGGAGCCCAACGGTAGGTTCATCCAGCACAAACAGCGTATCCGTCAGGGAAGCGCCCAGGCAGGTCGTCAGGCTCACGCGTTCAATTTCCCCTCCGGACAGGGACCGCGTGGAGCGGTCGGACGTCAGGTAGCCCAATCCCACTTCATTCAGATATTCCAGGCGGCTCCTGAGTTCCGCCACGGCATGTTTCAAGCCGGGGTCTTCATCCGCCCGCGGCGTCACGTACCTATCCACCCAGACCAGCAGTTCATCCATGGGCATACTGGAAAGTTCCGGCATGCTTTTGCCGCCCACCTTGAATTGAAGGGCTTCCGGCCTCAGGCGCAAACCGTGGCAGGAGGGGCATTCCTGATATGTGCGGAAACGGCTCAGGTACACCCGCACGTGCATCTTATGCGTGCGGCTTTCCAGATATTTGAAAAATCCCGCAATGCCGTACCACAGCCCCTGTTCATACATTTCATCCGGGTCATCGCCGTCGCCGTACAGCAGCCAGTCCCGCTCCCATTGCTTCAAATCCTTCCACGGCACATCCAGACGGACTTTGCGGGCGTTTTTGCGCCAGCCGCGCATCAGGTCCCGCTTGCATTCGGAAAATACTTTTCCGTCTCCCTCAAAAATATGGATGGCCCCGTCCTGAACGCTGAGTTCCGGCTTGATGCACCGGTTGTAGTCAATCGTGATGACGCGCCCGTAGCCGCGGCATTCCGGGCACGCCCCCAGCGGGGAATTAAAAGAAAACAGGCCCGGCCGCGGTTCCATCAGCGGATGCCAGTCTCCGCGGAATTTCAAAGCGGACAACCAGACGCCGTCCACACGGGGAATCACATGGGCCACGCCGCCGCCCAGGCGCATGGCCGTTTCCAGAGCCTCCAGCCTGCGTTCCCTCTGGTCTTCCGACAGCCTCACACGGTCCTGAACCACCAGCAGCGGTTCTCCTTCCTCCAGCGTCCAATCCTCATCTTCCAGCCGGAGGATCTCTCCATGCGCAAAAGCGCGCAAATACCCCTGTGCCACTAGATTCCTTTTCAACGTGGGAAGATCCACGGATTCGGGCCGCGCCACCTCCAGGCAAACCATCACTTCCGTTCCGGCAGGGAATTCCGCATGCAGCTTTTCATCAATGGTACCTGGCGTTTCCGGCTTGATTTCCCGCCCTGTTTCCGGGTCAATGCCCACGGCCAGACGGGCGAAAACAAACTTCCAGTAATCATTCAGCCCCGTCATGGTCCCCACCGTGGAGCGGGATGTCCTGACGGAGTTGCGCTGATGCAGGGCGATGGCCGGAAGAATATTCTCTACGGCGTCCACATCCGGCTTGTCCATGCGGTCCATGAACTGGCGCACGTACGGGGAAAAGGTTTCCATATAACGCCGCTGGCCTTCCGCATACAGCGTGTGCATGGCCAGACTTGTTTTCCCCGATCCGGAAGGACCCGTCACCACCGTCAGCCGCCCCAGGGGAATGTCCACATCCACATTCTGCAAATTATGCTCACGGGCGCCGCGGATGCGGATGCGCCCATCCTCACAATGACTCATGGAGAAAGAATATCATCAATTTGGAATCATTCCAAGAGAAGCGCCTGTCATGAATCCGGGTTTCCAGAGGAGTCCGGCCAGGTCCAACCTGCCTATTACGTCATCATCAGCACAAATGGAGGGCCGTGCTTGCATTTCTTCCGGCAGCCGCTAGTATTTTTCGATTCTTAGACCGCTGAAAGCGACTCTACCTCGTCAATTTTCAACAAGACAAAGATGATTAAGTGGATTCTAACCAAGATTGTCGGCACCAAAAACCAGCGTGAAGTGCGCCGTCTGCGCCCCATTGTGGAACAAATCGTCTCCATTGAAGAATCATGGAACGGCAAGGGACAGGAATTCCTGCTTGAGAAAACGAGGGAATGGCAAGGGTACCTCCATCGCTTCCTCCCCATGGATCTGCCCCCCGTGCGCATTGTAGAAGCCGCGCCCAGGGAAGAGCTGGAGGAAATAGCCGCCAAACTGAACGCCCGTTTTGAATCCCTGAAAAGCGAATTCGCTTCCCTCCCCGCGGTGGAAGCCACTCCCGCCTCCATTGAAGAAGGGAAAGCCGCCTGGAACAACATTACGCCCCAGTTTGACAAGCTGCGGGAACGCTACCTGAACCAGATACTGCCGGAGGCCTTCGCCGCCGTCAAACACGGCGCCCGCCTGCTCTGCGGGGAAGAACGCGATATCTGCGGTCAAAAACAGGTTTGGGACATGGTCCACTTTGACGTGCAACTGCTGGGCGGCATTGCCCTGCACCGCGGCTACATTGCGGAAATGGCCACGGGGGAAGGGAAAACGCTTGTCGCCACCCTCCCCGTTTACCTGAATGCCCTGACCGGCATGGGTGTGCATGTGGTGACCGTGAACGATTATCTGGCGCGCCGCGACTCGGAATGGATGGGCATGCTCTTCCAGTTCCTGGGGCTGACTGTCGGCTGCATCCAGAGCATGATGCCCTCCCAGCTCCGCCGGGAGCAATACGCCTGCGACATCACTTACGGCACCAACGCCGAATTCGGCTTCGACTACCTGCGCGACAACGGCATGGCAACCTCCAAGTCCGAACAGGTGCAGCGCGGGCACTACTTCTCCATTGTGGACGAAGTGGACTCCATCCTTATTGACGAAGCCCGCACCCCCCTCATCATTTCCGGCCCTGCGGTCGTCACCCGGGAACAGCAGTACGATACCCTGCGCCCCGCCATTGAGCGCGTGGTGAAGGCCCAGACGGACCTTTGCAACGAACTGATGGCCCAGGCCCTGAAAGCCCAGGAAGAAGGCCGCACGGAAGAAGTGGGCCGCTGCCTGTTCAAAGTAAAAATGGGCCAGCCCCGCCACCGCGCCTTCCTGCGCGCCATGCAGGATCCCGAGCTGCGCCGCATCGTGGAAAAATATGAACTGACCCTTTACCAGGATACCCGCAAGAAGGAACTCTACAAGCTGAAGGAGGAAATGTTCTTCACCGTGGATGAAAAAACCCACGACGCCGACCTGATGGAAAAAGGCCGGGAAGTCATCTCTCCCGGCCATCCGGAAGATTTCGTGCTGCCGGATCTGGGAACCGCCTTTGCGGAAATGGACGAAGATCCGCGCCTGACGGAAAAAGACAAACTGCGCCGCAAAAATGAACTGACCAAACAGCTTGACGAAACGGGAGCGCGCCTGCACACCACCTCCCAGCTGCTGAAGGCCTACTGCATTTACGAAAAAGACGTGGAATACGTCGTCAAGGAAGGCAAGGTCATCATCATCGACCAGAATACGGGCCGTGAAATGCCGGGACGCCGCTGGAGCGACGGTCTGCACCAGGCGGTGGAAGCCAAGGAAGGCGTGGAAGTGGAGCGGGAAAACCAGACGTACGCGACCATCACCATCCAGAACTACTTCCGCCTGTACAAAAAACTGGCGGGCATGACCGGCACGGCGGAAACGGAAGCCGCGGAATTCCATGATATTTACAAGCTGGACGTTCTTCCCATCCCGACCAACCGCCCCTGCATCCGCAAGGATCAGAATGACCTCATCTTCAAATCCCGCCGTGAAAAATTCAATGCGGTGGTCAACAAAATCCAGGAACTTCACGACAAAGGCCAGCCCATCCTGATCGGCACGGCCAGCGTGGACGCCTCCGAAACGCTCTCCCGCATGCTCAAGAGGGCCAAAATCCCCCATGAAGTTCTGAACGCAAAAAACCACCAGCGCGAAGCGGAAATCGTGGCGCAGGCCGGCAAGCGCGGAGCCGTCACCGTCTCCACCAACATGGCGGGCCGCGGCACGGACATCAAACTGGGCGAAGGCGTAGCCGACCTCGGCGGCCTCTTCGTCCTGGGTACGGAACGCCATGAATCCCGCCGCATTGACCGCCAGCTGCGCGGCCGCTGCTCCCGCCAGGGGGATCCCGGTGCCTCACAGTTCTTCATCTCCTTTGAAGACGACCTGATGCGCAACTTCGGCGCGGCGGAACGCATGACCAAGATGATGGAACGCCTGGGCGTAGCCGACGGTGAAGCGCTGGAACACAGTTTCCTGAACAAATCCGTGGAATCCGCCCAGAAACGGGTGGAACAGCGCAACTACATGTGGCGCAAGCACGTGCTGGACTATGACGACGTAATGAACAAGCAGCGCGAAATCGTTTACGGATACCGGAATGAAGTGCTTTCCACGGAAAACCCGCGCGAAATGATTTACGATATTCTGGAAGAAGTAATCGCCACGCGCGCCCATGAATTCCTGGACCCGGATGCGGAAGGCGTCACCCACCCGGACGAATTGCTCGCCTGGATGAACGCCTCCTTCCCGCTGGGGCTCACGGCGGAGGCCGCCAAGCTGGAAGAACGGCCCATAGACGACACCATTGCCTTCCTCATTGACAAGGTCAAGGCCACTTATGAAGACAAGGCTTCCCGCGAACGCCCGGAATACCTGGACCACATGGAACGCCAGATCATCCTGGGGGCCATTGACAAAATGTGGCAGGAACACCTGTACAACATGGACTCCCTGCGGGAAGGCGTGCGCCTCCGCGCCCAGGGGCAGAAAGACCCCCTGGTGGAATACAAATCGGAAGCTTACGATCTCTTCATCACCCTGATGGAAAGCATCAAGAGCGAAGCCATCAGCAACCTCTTCAAGAGCACCACCAACCTGGACGCCTTTGAGGACTTCCTGGCCAGCCTGCCCCAGTTTGAATCTTCCGACGAAAACCAGGAAGGCGGAACCAGCCTGCCGGAAATCGGCTTTGACGGCATGCCTTCGGACCTGCTCTCCGCCCTGAGGGAACAAGTCTCCCGGGCACGTGAACAACAATCCGCCCGGCAGGCGGAACCGGAACAGGCCCCGGCCGTCATTTCCGACGCCACCACCATTGGGGAAGGTTACAAACCAGCCGTGGCGGAACCCAAACTGGTCATGCCCAAGCGCAAGGTCAGCGTCGTGCTCCGCAAGGAAGAAGCCCCCCAGGCGCCGGCAGAAACGCCGGTTCCCGGAGAAGGGGAAGAAATTGCCGTCACTCTGGACTCCCAGGACTTTGCGGAAACCATGGACAACCGGGATTCCGCGGATACCCGCACATTCTAAAAAAAACCGCGCATCACTTACAAGGCCGGGGGAAACGGGAATGTCCGTTTTCCCCGGCCCCAAACTTCCGGTCCGCCTTGGCTACGCTCCCTCCCAACAAATCCGCCAATGTCCGTTCCGTGCTGGAGTATGTTCCGTACTTCAGGGATAAAATCTTTGCCGTGCACGTGGAACGCCCCCTGGTGGATTCCGGGGAATTGGTGGATGCCCTGCTGGACCTGGACGTACTGCAGGAAATAGGCGTCAGGCCCGTTCTGATTGTGGAAGGGGCGGACGCCTCCGCGCTGTACGAACACACGCGCGTCTGTGAAATGCGCTCCGCCCTGGTGGAAGCGCCGTTGAAGGGCGGCCAGCTTGTCCGGGAAAGAGTCCGGGAAATTCTGGGGCGCCACCAAATTCCCGTGGTGGCTTCCGGCCGTTCCGGCTCCTTTGACCCGGAATCCGTCCATATGGCCTTCAGTCTGGGGGCCTCCAAATACATCGCCCTGCTCAATGACCACAAGGTTCCGTCCCTGGACGGACGCCCCATTGCAGCCATTCTGGAATCGGAAGTAGCGGAGCTGGCAGGAAACGTAACCCACCGCGAACTGCTTGACCAGGCAGCGGAAGCCTGCCGGGCGGGAATCCCCCGCGTGCATCTGCTGGACGGAAAAATGCGCGGCGTGCTGGTGGAGGAACTCTTCTCTGAAGAAGGCGTAGGAACCATGGTCCACACGGACTCCTACCGGGAAATACGCCCGCTGAAGGAAGAAGACATTCCGGAACTCCTCTCCATGATCGCCCGTTCCGTAGTGGACTCCAAATTGGTCAACCGGAACTATGAAGACATTGCCGCCAGAATGGACAGTTACTACGTGCTGACCCTGGACGACAGCATCGTGGGCTGCGTTGCCGTTTATCCCTACCCGGAGCACCATAGCGCAGAACTGGGCTGCTTGTACATCAAGCACCGCCATGAAGGCCGCGGCTATGGCCGCGCACTATGTGAATTTGCCAAAAGAAAAGCGGAGGAAATGGGAATGGAATTCATCTTTGCCCTCTCCCAAAGCGCCGTCCATTACTTCCGGGACCGCATGCATTACGCGGAATTTTCCCGCGACAGCCTGCCCCCGGAACGCCTGCGTACTCTGGAACTCAGCGGGCGCAAATCCGGGGTTTTCGGGTTAAGGCTGAAATAGTTTTCTATTTACCTCTCTGCCCCGTTCCTGCTTATGGGCGGAATCCCCTGCACCAAATGGACGGGTAGCTATTCCCGTCTCTCGTTAAAGGGTATATAGTAAATTCGGGAAAGGTCTTCCATTTCTCTTTTCCTCCTGAAATTTTCTGCCCGCCGAAAAAAATATCATCAACAATAATTTGATAATAAAAATCTTATAAAATAACCACATAACTTAAAAAGAATTATGCGGATTTTTAATCCGTCCCCGGCTACGGCTTCTCCGAGCCTTTCGGGTTTAGCTGCTCTGATGATGCGCCGCAGCATCTAAAACCCATTTCCCCCCCCCTCCGCCGGATTTCCAAAAACAATGCGGTTTTTTATTTTCCAGTACCTGTCCGGTATCGGAGCCTTCACTTCATGCGGCATCCTGAACGGCAAAATCCTGAGAAAAGAAAACGCAGCTTCTCACAAGCGGGATTCCAATCCAACATTCATATCCCCGTGTGGATATGTGCACCGGAATAACAGTACTCCACGGTTTTCCAGGGCGGAAAGTGCCGGGGGGAGGCTTCCAATTGTCAATCAAGCTGTGCATCATTGTGCATGCTTTTTTGACCATATGATACCCTTTTTCACTGTTTTCCAGCATGATGTGCAATATATGCACTAAAAGTAACAAGCCCCTTAAACCGTTGGATTTAAGGGGCTTTGAAGATGGTAGCAGGGAGGTGATTTGAACACCCGACCAAAGGCTTATGAGTCCTCTGCTCTACCACTGAGCTACCCTGCCGTTAAGTGGTTGATGCCGTAAGGCGGGGAAATATTTAACCCGGATCGGAAAGAATGTCCAGATTTTTTTATGAATCAGGAGCATTTTATCACGGCAACCCGCCTTCCCCTCCAGGGAACTCATTACGGATGAAGCATTTTTCACTCAACCGTTTCATACAGCCTGTGTCCCATGCCGTTTCCTGCATGCGGGCATTTACGGCACAGGACATTATGATGCCTTCTGTCCCATGCCATTGCCGCAGCAGGACAGGAAATAGAGGCCCATGAAGATTTTCGGATCCACCACTTTTCCCTGTCCCATCTGCTCCATCAGCCAGTCATGCACCTGAGGAAGAGGAATGCGGTGCACAGTAATATTTTCGTGGGCCACACCGCCTCCTGCCGATATTCGATGCAGGTCTTCCGCCAGATAGAAGGATACCATTTCCGTAGTCAATCCTGGGGAAGAAGGCCCCGCAAAAAGATACGTCCAGGAGTCCGCCCGGTATCCGGTTTCCTCTTCAAGTTCACGCCGGGCGGATTGCAGCGTGCTTTCCTCCCCTTCATCCCCGGAAATGCCCGCAGGCAGCCCTACGGTCCGGGCATGCAGGGGAACGCGGTATTCTTCCACCAGCAACAGTTCTCCTTCTTTCGTCACGGCCACGATCATGACGGCTCCGCTGGCATTAACCCGGCGCACGTATTCCCACCTCCCCTCTTTCAGAAGTTCCAGAAATTTCCCCCGGTAGAGAGACAGGCATGCTTCCCCTGGCTGTTCCATTTGTTCCATGATGCAGCCACGTTAGGTTTCCGGACGGCCGTTGTCAACCATGCGGACCGCCTCCCTCCTGCATCTTCCCGGACAGTTCCGTTCCGGTCCCTGTAAGTGGTTGATTTCCGGCGGCGTAATCATGCACTTTTCGTCACCCAGGCCAGTAACAAAACAACAACACATTGATGATGAGTAATTAACAATGTCATACAGAAAATATACTCAGGAGGACTAAATTATCGGAGGAAGCAAGAACAAAATATTTTTTCATGTGGAACCCCCGTGGAACGTAGAGCCGCAGAACGATGACTCGCGCTGTTTCAAAAAGATATTTTTTCCTCAGACGCAAATCAGTAATTTGGCGCTCCCGTCAACCGGGGTGTTGAGCTGAAAGCGGATGAGTTCGCCTTCTCCACCCCGATGGACGCCACGAGCTGTCACGGCTGCGGATGAACCTGATCCGGTTCCATCCGCGGGCGGCCTCGTAGCGGGACGGAACGCCTTACGGCTATTTCTAACCAGCAACATCTTTTATTTCCAATAACAATGACGCCGCCATCAGAACTGTCAGCCACCTGGTCCAAAATCACGGGAGCCTTGCAAACAATCATGTCCCCGGAGGTTTATGGATTGTGGTTTCCCAAGTTTTCCCTGCTGGAGGATTCAGGGAAGGCGCTGACGCTGGTATGCGACGATCCTATGGCCGCCCTCTGGGTGGAAAACAGCTATACGCCGGAGCTGAAGCAGGCCGCCATGCTGGCTCTGGGCACGGAACGCCAGATCAAGTTCGTCTGCACGGATGAAGTGGCTTCCATGCCCGCTGCAGAAGGCCAGCCGCAAAAAGCTTCTTCCCGGGCCAAAACGCCGCAGGCGGCGGATTCCCCGGCCGCACCGGTCAAAAAACAGCGTACACCGGCCGCCAGGGCATGCCTGAATGACTTATATACGTTCGATTCGTTCGTGGTGTATGAGGACAGCCGTTTTGCGTACCAGGCCGGACTGTCCGTCGCCCAGTCGGAACGGGCCCTGTTCAATCCACTTTTCCTGTACGGGAAATCCGGCGTTGGCAAAACCCATCTTCTCCAGGCCATTGGCCATGAGGTGCTCCATCAGGATTCATCCACAAATGTGGTGTACGTCACGGGCGAACAGTTCGCCAATGAATTTATTGACGCTTCCCGAACCCAGAACGGACAAAGCTTCACCAAACTGCGCCGCAAGTACCGCAAGGCAGACGTCCTGCTGGTGGACGACGTGCAATTTATCTCCGGCAAGGAAAAAACGGTGGAAGAATTCCTGCATACGTTTGACGAACTGTTCCATGCCCACAAAACCATCGTGATTTGCGCGGATGCCGCCGCATGCGATATTTCCAATCTGGACCCCCGGCTGGCGGCGCGTCTGGAATCAGGCCTTACGGTAGAATTGAACCTTCCGGACGACAATGCACGGCTGGAGATCCTGCGCAGCAAGCGCGACCGGGCCGGCATGAACGTGTCCGACGAAATTCTGGAGTTTCTGGCCAGCCGCATCCAGAAGAGCGTGCGCCGCCTGGAAGGAGCACTGCTCCGTGTAGCCACCTTTACTTCCCTGTCCGGAGACATGCCTGACATCGCCAAAATTGAGCAGCTTTTACGCGACATCCTGCGGGAAGAAACAAGCCGCATCCTGACCGTGGATTCCATCCAGAAGCGCGTGGCGGATTTTTACGAACTCAAGGTCAGCGACCTGACCGGCAAGCGCCGCCCCAACAGCATCGCCTTTCCGCGCCAGATCGCCATGTACTTGAGCCGCCGCCTGACGGAACGCTCCCTGAAGGATATCGGCCAGGCGTTCGGCGGCCGGGATCACGGCACCGTCATCCATGCGAACAAGCTGGTCGCCTCCCGTATGGAAGAGGATGTGCGCGTGAGGGACATCGTCCAGAGGCTGGAAGAGGAGTTGAGGGATTGATTTTCCTTCCCTCCAGCCCTGCTGGAAAAGCATGGTCCCGTTGAATGCCCATGGCTTTTCAAGCGGAAGAAGCGCTTCCGCGGCGCAGGGGAGAATAAGCTTGAGGCGAAAGCGGTTTGGATTAGAATCACCCTGTTCCCATTGATTCCATGATCCACGCCGACCAGCTTTCCAAAGAGTTTGGCCGCTTTCAAGCGGTAAAGAATGCCTCCTTCCAGATTGAAAAGGGGGAAATCGTAGGGTTCCTGGGGCCGAACGGCGCAGGCAAGACCACGACTTTGCGCATGCTGACCGGCTATCTGCCCCCCACTTCCGGCACAGCCACGATTGCCGGGTTCGACATTGTGAAAAATCCCCTGGAGGCTCGCAAACATCTGGGCTACCTGCCGGAACACGTGCCCCTTTACGACGACCAGCGCGTCACGGAATACCTGAAATTCCGCGCCAGGCTTAAAGGCATCTCTTCCAGGCAGATCTGGCCTGCCGTCTCCAAGGTTGTAGAACAATGCGGCCTGGATCCCGTGCGCCGCAAGATGATCCGCACCCTTTCCAAAGGCTACCGCCAGCGCGTAGGCCTGGCGGACGCCCTGCTGGGGGAACCGGACCTGCTGATCCTTGACGAACCTACCAACGGTCTTGACCCCAACCAGATACGCCAGATACGCGAGCTGATCAAAGGTCTGGCGGCCAACCATACCATTATTCTTTCCACCCACATTCTCAGTGAGGTGGAAATGATTTGCAACAAGGTCATCATCATTGACCAGGGAACTATCAAGGCAGCGGATACCCCCTCCAACCTGACGGCCAATCTACGGGCAGCCGGCAAGATTACTCTGGAATTCCGGGGAGACCTGGCCCTGATTACGCGGAAACTGGAAAACCTGGAACATGTGAAGAAGGTCATCCATGAAGGAACGGACGCCGACGGCTGGCATACGCTGACCGTACGCGCGGAGGCCGGGACGGATACCCGTGAAAAGGCTGCGCGCCTCCTTGCGGAACAGGGCTGCCCCCTGCGCCATATTTACCGCCACACCCCCACGCTGGAAGAAGTGTTCGTGGAAATGACCCGTAAAGATTAACCCCCCCCC
>PPYE01432683.1_pt1 | contig 45378 bp, 45 predicted proteins | sample 1559881 | NCBI WGS metagenome assembly PPYE01 (sample SAMN08240022, study PRJNA423297) | Human gut metagenome, whole genome shotgun sequencing project.
GCTGCTTGGCCACGCTCTTGTAGCCTTCGCGGTTGATCTCGCCGGCGTAGATGTCGGTGGCTTCGGCCTCGATGCCGAACACGTCCTTGGCATCCTCCTCGTTGGAGATGCAGACGTCCACATACTGGCACAGGTCGGTCATGGCAGCGCGGGCTTCCTCACGGGTCCACAGCTTGCCGCGGTAGTTCAGGTCGCAGCTGATCTTGACGCCATGAGCCTTGGCAGCCTTGCAGGCTTCGCGGCAGATGTCGACGACATTGGGGCCCAGAGCCGGAGTGATGCCGGTGAAGTGGAACCAATCCACGCCTTCGAAGATGGAATCCCAGTCGAAATCGGCAGTGGTGGCTTCCTGGATGGCGGAATGAGCACGGTCATAGATGCAGACAGAGCCGCGCTGAGAAGCGCCCTTCTCGTTGTAGTAGATGCCCACACGGTCGCCGCCACGGACGATCTTGGTGGTGTCCACGCCGTAGCGGCGCAGGCTGTTCACAGCGGCCTGGCCAATGGCATGGGCAGGCAGCTTGGTGACGTAGATGGCATGGGCGCCATAGTTGGCCAGAGAAACGGCCACGTTGGCTTCGCCGCCGCCGAAGGTGAATTCCAGGTGATCAGCCTGCACAAAACGCTCGTAGTTGTACGGCTGCAGACGGACCATCAGTTCGCCAAAAGTAACAACATTCATGGGAAACTTCTCCTTTTATACTTGAACTTTTCAGTTTGGGTACCGTAGGGGGGGTCGATTATTTCTGGACCAGGTGAATGGCAAAGCCGGCGATCTCGTCCGCCATGTAGATGGCAGTGGTCTTGCCGTTCTTGACGTTCTTGGAGTCCATATCAAACTTGACGCCGCGCAGGCCCAGGTGGTAGATGGCACGATCCACATTGTTGGTCTTGATGGCAATGTGGCCATGGGTGCCGCGGCCCGGCTTCTTCATGACTTCGATGGCCTTGTTGCCCACGAAGATGCTGGAGTTGCCCGGCTTGACAACCATGCTCAGCATGGTGCCCAGAGCCTCAGCGGTCTTGGCGGCTTCGGCGTCGTCGGCGCAGTTGATGCCGATGTGGCCCAGTTCCAGGCCCAGCATGACATCGACGGCTTCCTTGCACATGGCGGTGATTTCGTCCCAGGCGCCGGCCTTGATCTTGTCGCTCTTGCACATCCAGGTGCCGCCCACAGCGAAGATCTGGTCGTTGGCCAGGTACTCGTTGACGTTCTTGGCGTTGATGCCGCCGGTGCACATCCACTTGGCAGTCTTCAGGGCGCCGCCGATGTTCTTCAGCATGTTGACGCCGCCGTTGGCTTCGGCCGGGAAGAACTTGATGGCTTCGCAGCCCAGGTTCATGGCCTGCTGCATCTCACCGGGGGTGGAGGTACCGGGCATCATCAGGCCGCCCTTTTCCATGACGTGCTTGGTGACGTTGGGATCAAAGCCGGGGGCAACGATGAAGGAGGCGCCCGCAGCCATGGCGCGGTCAGCCTGATCTTCGGTCAGGACAGTGCCGGCGCCCAGCAGCATTTCAGGCACTTCGTCATGGATCTTCTTGATGCACTCTTCGGCGCAGGCGGTACGGAAGGTGACTTCCGCGGCGGGCAGGCCGCCGGCCACCAGGGCCTTGCACAGAGGCACTGCCTCGTCCACACTGTTGAAAGCAATAACAGGGATAATGCCGATTTCGTAAACGCGCTGTACTACCGGATTCATAGCACATTTCTCCTTCGTATGAAATTTCCTGAGGTTTTAACCGTACCAAATTTGCGTTCGTGTGGTTCCATATGTCGGAACATCGTTCCGCAATTTGCTGATTTTATTATACAAACTCCCCTTTCCCGCGTCAATCGGGCAAAATTGCCAGGCGTTCGCCATTGGTTTTTGTGGTTTTTGCACGCGTTCCATCATTCGGCATGCCTCTTGCGAAATCGGCTCTTTCCTGCTATACTTAGTTCCGTATTGTGGAACCGAAGGAGATTTTCTCCGTCTTCCGGAACAGCAGCTTTAAAATTATGAACATTTTGTAAATTTTCATACAGGAGGCCCCTTGGATGGCACAAACACCCGAAAAAGAAGCTGACCGCGGCGGCGTGCAGAGCGTTTCGCGTATTTTTGAACTGATTGAGGTACTGGCGGCGCACCCCGCCGGCGCCGGGCTGCAGAACCTGGCCAACGAAGCCCATCTGGCCAAAAGCACCGCCCACCGGCTGTTGGGCAGTCTGGTCAGCCTGGGCTATGCGGTGCAGGACGCCCAGACCGGCAAATACCGCCTGACCTTGAAAATGTTTGAGATTTCCTCCGGCATTGTCAACAGTATGGACATTATGAGCGTGGCCAAACTGCATCTGGAACGTCTTTCCCAGCGCACGGCCGAAGCCGTCCACCTGGTCATCCGCGACGGGGCGGATGTGGTCTACATTTATAAAACTGAAAGCGGCCCCATGCGGATGTCCAGCCGGGTGGGCCTGCGCAGCCCACTGTACTGCACCGGGGTGGGCAAGGCCATTCTGGCCACCCTGCCCGACGCGGAGGTGGAACAAATCTGGCACCACAGCCGGCTGCAGAAGCTGACCGGCCGCACCGTCACCGATCTGGACCAGCTGCGCTCCCAGCTGCAGACGGTGCGCAACTGCGGGTACGCCATCGACGACGAGGAGAACGAGCTGGGCATCCGGTGTGTGGCGTTGGCCATTCCGGGGCCGGGAGGCCGGGCGGACAGTGCTTTCTCCATCAGCGGTCTGGCGCCTTACATGACGGCAGAGCGCATCCGCCGCATCAGCACCCTGGCCCTGGAAACCCGGGCCGACATTCTGCATGACCTGGGTCTTGTGAGCCAAACCTGACAGGTGGACAAACCCTGGGCCGCCTTGTATAATGAAGCCGGCATGCCCGGAAAAAACGGGCCATGTTTACCTTTATTTCATATTATGTATTTATAATAGTAGGGAAGGACCTGCCATGAATCTGATTTTCAGCGCCTTTGCCGCCATGGACGGTTTCCGGGAAAACGCCGATGCCAACCGCGGCCGGGAGGTATACTACCGCTGCATTGTGGTGACACTGGTCAGCGCCAAGCAGCAGAATCCCGATTGCGAGGTGGCGCTGGTCACCAATGACCCGCTGCCTGCCCCCTTCGACAAGCAGCTGGCCCGGGCCGGTGTCAGCATCCACATCTGCCCCTTCGACCGGTTCCGCTTTGCCGCCGATCTGCCATGGTCGCTGGCCTTCTACAAGCTGTGCGCCATGGACTGGGTGCTGAAGAACCTGACCTTCGATCACTGTGTCCTGCTGGACACCGACACCTACACCCAGTATCCCTTCACCGATCTGTGGCGGGAAGCCGACGAGGCCGTGCTGCTGTACCAGGTTCCCCATCCGGCCAGCCAGCCCATGGCGGCGGCCATCAGCGGCTGCTGCGACGCGCTGGACCCCGACGGAGCCCCCCATGTGCTGACCCATTTCGGCGGTGAGCTGGTCGCCGGCAGCGCTCCCCGGCTGCGGAACTTTATGGAACTGTGCCGCACCGTCTATGAGGAGATGCAGACCCACAAGGTGCTGCCCCAGGACGGGGATGAGGTGATCCTGTGCATCGCGGCCTGGCGGGCCCTGCGCAGCGGCCATCCGGTGCGGGCCGCCAACGCCTATATCTGGCGGTACTGGCTGGGTGCGCGGCATTACTTTGTTTCCACCAACTACTGCCTGGTGCCCATCTGCATCCTGCATCTGCCCGGAAGCGGCAAGGACCGGCAGCTGAAACTGCTGTACCGGCATTATACCCGGCGCGGGGCTTTCCCCGACCGCAAGGCGGTGTGGCGTCTGTGCGGCCTGCCGGCGGCTCATCCCCCGCTGTTCCGCACCCTGTGGGTGCGGCTGTTGGCGGCTCTGCCGGACTGATTTTTTTCCGAATACCGAAAGGACCTTTTTTCTATGGCTGATCTGCCCAAAAATCCCCGCAACCGGCTCTCGGTGGACCGGAGCAAGCTGCACCACGCGCGGCGCAAGCGCCCACCCGAGACCGACCAGCTGACCCCCATGATGCGCGCCATCAAGGCGGTGCACAGCGTGACATCCTCCGGCTCCACCAACCCCGACGACCTGGAACGTCAGCGCGCCGGGCAGGAGCTGTTCGGACGCCTGGTCAGCCCCACCCTGGGGCTGCGCAACGACCCGCTGACCGTCCGCGGCGGCCCGGTGCCGGTGCCGGCGGAATGGGTGAGCATCGAGGCCGGACACGACCGCCGTCATGTGGTGCTGTACTGCCACGGCGGCGGTTACACCTGCGGCCAGCTGGGCTATGCCCGGGTGCTGGCCAGCAAACTGGCCTTGGCCGCCGGCTGCGATGTGCTCTCCTTTGAATACCGGCTTTCCCCCGAGCATCCCTACCCCGCCGCCCTGACCGACGCCGTGGCCGTGTGGGATCACCTGGCCTATATGGGATACGGTGCCCGGGACATCATTGTGGCCGGGGATTCCGCCGGGGGCAATCTGGCCCTGGAACTGGCCCTGCGCCTGAAAGAACAGGGGCGCCGCCAGCCCCGGGCCCTGATTCTCATGAGCCCCTGGACCGATCTGACCGCCTCCGGTGCCAGCTACACCGAGCGGGCATCCCTGGACCCCATGCTGACCATGCAGTATATCGAATCGGTGCGCGCCGCCTATTGCAGTACCCGCACCGATTTTGCTTCGCCATGCTTCTCGCCGCTGTTTGCCGATCTGCGCGGCCTGCCTCCCACCCTGATTCAGGTGGGCACCAACGAGATTCTGTACTCCGATTCGGAGCAGCTGCACCGCAAGATGCAGGAGCAAAACGTTTTCAGCACGCTGGAAGTGTATGAAGACTGCTGGCATGTGTTCCAGCAGATGCCCATCCGCAGCGCCGCCCAGGCCATGGACAGCGTGGGACGGTTTATCCAACGGCAACTTTGACCGCAGAAAGGGGGCTTTGCCGTGCCGGAAAACTGGTATAAAGTGGACAATGTGGCCAAGCTGTTTTTGGCCACCATGAACCGGCGTGACCCGCGGGTGTTCCGCATCAGCTGCACCTTGAAGGAGGAAGTGGACCCGGACCTGCTGGCCCGGGCCCTGGACCGCACCGCCCGGGAACTGCCGAATTTTCAAGTCACCCTGCACCGGGGGCTTTTCTGGCATTATTTTGAAGCCACCGACAAGCTGCCGGTCCCCGAGCCGGAAAACAAGCAGCCCTGTTCGGCGCTGTACGGTCCGGACCAAAAAAACGCCCTGCTGTACCGGGTCAGCTACTACGGTGCCCGCATCAATGTGGAGATGCTGCACGCCCTGACCGATGGCAACGGCGGTCTGGTGTTTCTCAAATGCCTGGTGCACAACTATCTGCAGCTGCAGCACCCCGACGCTCTGGCCGGGGTAGCCCGGGACGAGGGTGCTTCTGCCGCCGACATGGAACAGAATGCCTATTCCAAGTTCTATGCGGCCCGCCGGGCTTCCAAATCCGCGCCCGACCCGGCCGCCAAACGCCGGGTATGCCGTCTGCACGGGCGGCGTTTGCCCCTGGACCAGACCCAATTTTTTGAGGCCCACCTATCCGCTTCCCAGGTGCTGGCCAAATCCCGGGCGCTGGGGGTGAGCATGACCAGCTACCTGGCCGCTGCCCAGATGCTGGCTGCCTGGCGGGAGATGCCCTCCATGGAGCGGGGGCACGCCCTGGCTGTGGGTCTGCCGGTGAACCTGCGCAACTATTTCCCTTCCGACACCGCCCGCAACTTTTTCAACACCGTACGGGTGGCCCATATCTTTACCGGGGAGGAAACTCTGGACGAGCTGGCCAGAGAGTTTGACGCCAAATTGCGGGACGCCCTTTCGGAGGACCGCATCAAGGCGCAGATGGATGGATTTGAACGGTTTGAGCGCATTCCCGGTGTGCGGCCTGTCCCCCTCTTCTTCAAGAACTGGGTGGTGGGGCTGTGCAACTGGGTGGAAGCCCGCAAGGTGACCCTGACCATTTCCAACATGGGTCGGGTTTCTGTGCCCGAAGCCGTGCGCCCATACATCCGGGGATTTGCCGCCTATTGCAGCACCCCCTCCCTGTTTACCACCGTCTGTTCCTACGGGGACGACCTGGTGCTGGGAACTACCTCGGCGTACCGCAGCACCAACGTTCTGAAAAACTTCTACCGCAGTCTGGCCGATTCCGGACTGTCCATCACCCTGTATGCGAGCGAGGTGCAAAGTCTATGAAAACCTGCCCACATTGCCATATCCAGGTGGGCAGCGGTTCCTACTGCCCCCTCTGCCAAAGCCCTTTGTCCGGCCCTGATGAACCGGATATCCCCTACTTTCCCCCGGCTCCGCCGCCGGGACGGCGCACCCCGCTGTTTTTCAAGCTGGCTGCCTTTTTCCTGCTGGCCGGGGTGGTGGTGTGCGCCGCTATCGACTTCCTTTTGCAGGAAGACTGGCATCTGCACTGGAGTCTGGTGGTGGCGGCCTGCGTGGCCGCTGCCCTGTTGCTGCTGCGTGCCCTGATGCTGGGCAGCCACAATGCCCCCAAGCTGCTGTTCCAGATTCTGGTGGGGGCTTCCCTGCTGGTATGGTTCTGTGACTGGTTCCTGGATTGGGGCAATGTTTCCATTGATCTGGTCATACCCATCCTGTGTACCGCCACATTGGTGCTGAATTTCCTGTTTGGCTTCATCAACCGGAAATTCACTGAAAACGGCCTGATTTATCTTTTGCTGAACATCGGGGTGGGCGTGGTGCCTTATGTTGTGCTGACCATCCGTCATACCCGCGCCGCCCTGCCCTGGGTCATCTGCCTGATTGTCAGCGTCATCACCTTCCTGGGTCTGGTCATCTTCAAAGGGCGGGCTCTCTGGTCGGAGTTTGCCAAGCGGCTGCACATGTAAAGAGTTTCTCATCAAAAAGCGCCTCTCTTTCCTGCCCGAAAGAGAGGCGTTTTTTATTCTTGGGTGAGGAGTCTGCGCAAGGTGGAATTGCTTACAAACAACACCGCGGGAATGACCGTCAGTATTCCACCCGCCAGAGATACCGGCACCACGCCGAAAATGTCGCCCAGAAACCCGTATGCCACCATGGAAAAGGCGGTGGTGCCCACGCAGGCCGCATTGAACAGGGCCAGGATCCGGCCATGGTAGGCCGGCTCGATGGCCTCCATCAAGGCCGGATACATGAACGTATTGGCCACCATGTTGCAGAAGGAGAATCCTGTGTACAGAGCGGTGCAAACCCGGAACCCGGATGTAACCATGGCCCCGATATACAGCAGATTGTATCCCACATTGGCCAGTGCCAACACATGCCAGCGGCGGCGGCGCGGAATGGGCACCAGGGTCATCAGTACGGTGGCGGCCAGCATGGCGGCACTTTCCGCCCCCAGAAACAATCCGTACTGGGGAATGTCCATGCCCTTCTCCAGGCACCAGGCATACACGATGCCGGTAAATCCGCCGCAGGTTAGGTTGACGGTGGCGCCCACAAGCATCATGGTAGTCAGTCCACGGTGATGCTTCAGGTAGTCAAATCCGTCGGCAAAATCCCGCAGAAAGCTGTGGGATTCCGAGGCACGGGGCATCTCGGGCACCTGGATGAACCACTCCGTGACAGAGGAGAAAAGAAAAGTGGCCCCGTTGAACAGAATAATGCCCGGCACCCCGAACAGCACCACCAGAAAGCCACCCGCCGCGTTGCCGATCATCTGGATGGTAGACTGGGTGCTGTGCATCAGGGCAGAGGCCCGCATCAGGTTATTTTGCTCCACCAGCTGGGGCAGCAGAGAGTTCATGGCCGGATCCAGCACTGCGCTGCACACAGAACTGATGGCCGCCACCAGCAGCACCTGCCAGACCTGCATTTTGCCGGCAAGTGCCAGTGCTCCCAGCGCCAGCATGGTCACACCGCAGACGGCATCGCTGCCGGCGGCCAGGTTACGGCGGTTGAAGCGGTCGGCCAGCACCCCGCCCAGAGGCTGCAGCAGCATGTTGCCGAAATAGCTGATAGCGGTGGTCATGCTCATCCAGGCGGCGGAATCGGTTTTGTCGTACACCCAGATGCCGATGGCAATGGCATACAACACGCTGCCGATTTTGGATTCCGCCATGCCCTGCCAGACCAGGAACAGATTTCGATTGAACCGGCGGCGGGGTGCCGTTTCAGTGTTTGCCGTCATCTTCCTTTACCTCCCCTGCCCTGTAGGAAATCATGTCGAACCGGATGGGCGCCGTGCCGGGGCGCGGCTGGCTGTGCTTTTGCAGGTAATCGCCGATCATGTCCCGCAGTTCCAGGGCTTCCTGTCGGGTCAGATGGATGACACCGTTGGTCTCCATCAAACCCCAGGCATCATTCCAGTCCTGGCTGGGGCTCTGCTGCCACCCCTGCATCATCTTCAGGGCGCCTTCCCTCACCTGCCGGGCGTTTTCTTCCAGCAAAAGCCGGGTGGGGTCCCACAGACCGGTGTTGCAAACATCCATCGAGATGCATTTGTCGGTCAGGCGGTAGTAGGTAGCCAGAATGCCGTGGATCAGCTCCTGATGGTCCTTTTCCACCCCCCCGATGGATTCCAGCTTCAGCATATGGTGCCGGGCAGAGCTGGGAGCAATGCCCAGCTCGTCGGCCAGCCGCTTGGAGGTCACCGGCTCAGCCAGAATCATCATCTTTTCCAGCATGCGCTGGCGCAGCGGGTGCATGAAAATGGCCACATCTTTTTCGTCGCTCAAAATCAGCATATCATCCCGGAACCGGGGCTTAAAGACCTTGTCCGTATCCTTGGGCTCTGTGGGAGGGTTGGAACGGTCCGCAGCGTCCACTGCACCGACCGCATCCCTGTTTGCGTTTGCATCGGTGGGCACCGGCACGGCTGCCGGCTGTTTGCCCCCACCGCGGGAAGTCTTTTTCTTCGTCTCTGTCTGTTTCATGACCCCATCCCCTTTCATTACACAAACTATATCATTACAATTATTGTAATGTCAAGAAGAAAATGGCATTTTCTGCCTTGTCCCTGCCAACTTTTTCGCCATTTTTTCCTTACGTGCTTCGGCCACGGCCGTTTTGGGGAGGGCTGCAAAAAAAGTTTATACTTTTTTGAGAAAAAGGCTTGACAAATTCCTGTACGCATGGTATAGTAATTAAGCTATCTCGAAAGAGACACAACCAAATATCGCGGGGTAGAGCAGATGGTAGCTCGTCGGGCTCATAACCCGGAGGTCGCAGGTTCAAGTCCTGTCCCCGCAACCCCCAAATTGTAAACAAATTATGAATTTTTCAAAAAAATCATGAGAAGCCAGTTCTCTCACCCTAGTCAGCCCCGCCCTTTCGCTTTTTCCAAGAAAATTTTATGTAGAAAAAATCGGCTATTATTTGTTTAGGATGCCGAAATTATAGATTTCGCTATTTTTTAAGCGCCTGTATGGGATCTCCCCAAGCAGGCGCTTTTCTTCACAAGCAATTCTTAATTTTCTGATTATTCAGCAGACCCTTTATTTTCCTTTCTGCTCATTAAAAAACACGATCAATGCCCCTGCTACGGCAACAGCAAAGATTACGCCGATGTCAGTAAATCCATTAAAGAAATCGTTCCCTATTGCCATGAATACAACTCCCACGATAAGGGTAATTATTAATGTTACAAATGATTTAAGCATCGTGCATACTCCTGTTTCAAATCACAAACGCCCTGACATTCTGCTCCAAAATAAAAGCGCAACGATAAAAAGTAAGACACCACCTACCCACGCACCGGTGAAGACAAGGATGCCGGTTTTACTTTTCCTGAGGTGAAAATAACTGAACAATGTAGCCATGAGCCAGATTGCAAGCATGATATAGCCCAAAGGGATAAACTGACAGTCTTCCGCCCATTCTTTTGTTCCAGGGGCAGAATCAATGGGAAATGCTAGGAAACATCCCGCAAGGCCCCATATTGTTCCTACCGTACCATGTACGATTCCCCATAAGCCTGTCAAAAATTTTTGTATGCTCGTCATTTTGCACCCCCTCATTGAGCCAGCGAGATTTCAAGAATTTTTTCACTGGGGCCAAAAGAGATGCGCACCTCGGTAGTGGGCAGCATCTTATCTACCTCAGAAGGAATGGTCAGATAATATTTGGGATAAGTCCCTGCTTCAATCAACTCTCCGTCTTTAAAAAACAGCAACCTGGCCACATCTTCTCTCGTGGTCCGTGAGATATTAAATGACAATCCATATTTTCTTTTTAATGTCTCGCCGGAACTAAAAACGCCTCGATCACTATACACTTCATCCCACTCAAAATCAAAAAGAGTGCCCATCGACACAACGTCGCCGCTGATGGCATATGTCTGAGCGGTCTTACTGAAATTGTGGTAGCGAACAATCCAGGAAGTCGAGAGAAAATACAATGCACTCAAAGCAGCAACGAACACTATTGCCACTGGGAGAAGAATTCGCTTAATTTTCTGATGATTCATCTTCATACCATTTTTCTTCTATTCGCAGCCATTGTCGGTCAAAAACTTTTTGGGGTTAATTTTCTGATTATTCATGATCATCTTTTTGCAGCGCCGCTAAGGCCCCTTTGTTGCGTAAGGAGATATTGTTGTCAAAGGCGCAAATGGCAAGATCAAGAGTCTGATCATCTAATTTGAGTTCATATTCAGCCAAATTGTCCAACAAATTTTCAAGCGCTATCTTATATTCTCCATATTGAATCAAGTAGTTGGCATCTGATATCAGATTCGATAGCACTTCGGCTTTGGGATAAGTTCCCCTGGAATCCCTAACCATATCTTCGGGATTACACTCTTTACGCATTTCTTCGAGCTTAGTAATAAAGTCAAGCAGACTTTCTATTTTCATACCATTTACCTTTTATCTGCAGCCATTATCAATCAAAAATGTTTTGATGAGATCCTGTAGTTTAAGTATACCGTAAATCCCGGATGGAGAGCAATATATAAAACTCATACCATCGTTTTAAGCGTCTGTATTGGATTTATCCAAACAGGCGCTTTTTTTGTTTCCCGAGAACAATCTCGGACATGGGCAGAAATTCCTCGTCACGCCCAGGGGAAAGTGCGCCTTTTACCTGTTTTCGAGGAAGGGGGCGCAGCTTCTCCCCCCTCTCACACTCTCCCCCCAGGATACACTTACCTGCTGGGAAGAAGATATAAATGCCTACAGGTTACATACTCTCACAGCCCAGCCAGCAATGCAAACATCAATGCCGAAATGGGAGTCATCGTCTTTCCCAGCCGGTGATTTCCTTGAACAACCGAACCAAAAGGAGGAACGAAATGTCGATCAAATTCAAAAACAGAGAACACGAGAAATTCTATGAGCAGTGCCTCGCCCGGATCGGCAGCCTTGATCCCTACCACAAGGCATTCTTTTACACCATGGGCATCAGCGGCGACACCCGGAATCACATCGAGGATGTCTTCGATTTTCAGGGGGATGTGATTCGGCCGGAGGGGCTGAACAAAGGTTGGCAGACCAGCGGCAGTACGTGTTTGACCCGGCTGGCCTTCAATTTGTGGAACGGCTGGAACAGCGACGGCTATGCGACCCCCTATGATCTGTTCGGCACATCCGATGCAGCCTTCATGCTGGAAGCGGTTCGGCTTCGGTACCCGGAGTACTGCAAGGAACCCCAGATCCCCAGTATGAGTCGGGCCAGATAAGATGGGACGGGGCCGAAAGAAAAAACACAGAAATAAAGGCAAATGCCAGAAAGGACTTGAGACCATGATCATGGGCATTGACCACGGGTACTACGCCATCAAAACCAGGCATTTCTCGTTCCCAGCCGGTGTGACAGCGTACACCCATGAACCCTACACCCTGAAGAACACCCTCCAGATTGGGGGCAAATACTATGTCTGCGGCACCGGCCGGCAGCCGATTCTGCGTGACAAGACCGTCAACGACAACTACTATATTCTGACCCTGGCCGCCATCGCCATGGAGCTCCGCTGTCGGGGCCTGCCGGCGGAGAGCTCCGTGACGCTGGCTGCTGGCCTGCCTCTCGCACGGTACGGTCGGGACAAGAAGCCGTTCACCGAATATCTGCTGCGCAATGGCCAGCCGGTCAGCTTCCTGTTCGAAGGGGAACGCTACAAAGTCAAGATCGAAAGCGTGAAATTGTTCCCCCAGGGATATTCCGCCATCGCTATTCATCCCGAGCTGGTGAAGGATGAGCCGTCTGTGCTTCTCATGGACATCGGTGGATGGACGGTGGATCTTATGCGACTGGACAACAACGTCCCTAATGCGGCCACCTGCCGCAGCCTGGAACTTGGCATGATCCGCTGCATGGATGAGATCCAGGAGCAGGTTCGCCGGGATACCGGCCTGTCTGTTACGGACGCCCAGGTGGAACGGATCCTTGCCGGCAAGCCCTGCAGTATGGATGAGGAGGCACGAAAGCTGATCCAGCGGCAGGGCCGGCTCTACACTGAGCGGCTCATTTCGGCGGCAATGGAAGCAGGATTTGACCTGCGAACTCTGCCCGTGATCCTGATGGGAGGAGGCGCTGCGACCGTCATGCGCAACGTGAGCGAACGTGACGGCCTTTGTCGGGCTTTTCTGCTGGAGGACGATAAGGTGAACGCTGAGGGCTACGAACGGATTTTGGGCCAAATGTCGAGCCGTGAGGAACAGCGATGAAACGGCAGCAGTTTCTCTTCCGTCCCAACCCACATTCGGACCTGCACCAGCGCGCCTGGGCGTACCTTCAAGCCTGTCCAGCTGGGCAAAAAAACGACTACATAGCATGGGCAATTATTCGCTTGGAATCACAGAAAGAGTTTGAGAACGTCCTGCGAGAAATCCTGAAAGAATCAGAGGTGGTTCCCCGTGAATCCGTTCGCACTCACGGGCAGGCAGCACCAGCCACGATCCCAGGAGAAATGCTCGGATTTCTTGATGGTCTGATGGATATGGAATAGTTGGTATAACTTGCCCATATTTTCGATGAATCCTTGTTGCACTTGGTGATAGCTTTGTCCAAGCGTGTTGAGTATGCTTGTGTTGCCCAATACGAAAGGAGTTGTACTGCATGGAAATGAAGGGCATCACCTGCAAAATCCCGTTGGAGCTTCACAATCGAATCAGCGATGAAATTCGTGAATCGGAAAGCACCATGGGAAAATTCATCGAAATGGTCATCAACGAGCATTACTCAAAGGAGGCAAAGAGCATGACAAAAAAGCGTACCTTGGCATTCGAAGTCAGCGAGGAGTTTTACCAAAGAGTAAAAGACTATCTGGCTCGATACGAGGAGGTCTTCGGCAGAAAGCTCAGCCAGCGCCAGTTCGTCATCGACCTGATTGAGCAGGCTCTGGAGGAGGCGGACGAGGAATTCGAAGCGGCCCAGTCAGATGAGGACGAGAGCTATAACGAAGACCAGCTGGAAGAAGAACAGCCGGAAGACGGTGATCCCACCGAATACGAGAGCAACGACGATGGCCAGGAAGCCGATGAGGCAGACGATGAGCCTGACAACGACCCCAGCGAAGAAGCGTAAAACCGCACAGATTAAAGGAGGTGGTTCCAATGCAGCAGAAAACTAAAAAATCTTAGTGGAAGGAGTTGAAGCAAGAGAGTATTCGATTCATAGATATGTTCGCCGGCATCGGCGGGTTTCGAGAGGGCCTGCAGCTTGCCGGCGGATTTCAATGTGTAGGATTCTGTGAGTGTGACAAATACGCACAACAGAGTTATCGAGCACTGTTCGATTGTGAGGAGGAATGGTATAGCTCAGACGCGAGAAAAATCGACCCAGATGAACTGCCGGAATTCGACCTGCTCTGCGGAGGATTCCCTTGCCAGGCTTTTAGCGTTGCCGGACACAGAAAAGGATTTGGAGATCCCCGAGGAACCCTATTCTTTGAACTTGCCCGATTGGCTGAAGCCCGGAAGCCTCGCTATCTGCTGTTTGAAAATGTTCCCGGCCTGCTTAACCATGACGGCGGCAGGACGTTTGCGACGATCCTCGATACGCTGGAGCGACTGGGGTATCATGTCGAATGGCAAGTGCTTAACAGCAAGGATTTTGGCGTTCCCCAATCCCGCCGCCGTGTGTACATTATCGGATATCTTGATGAGCGATGCAGAGGAAAAGTATTTCCTTTCACCGGAGCAAATGAAACGCCTCTTACCTGTATCCATGACGGACCACAGGGAAGTCGGGTCTACGACCCAAGCGGAGTAAGTTGCACGCTCACGAGTAGAGCCGGTGGCATGGGTGGAAAAACAGGGCTGTATCAGGTGGGATTCCCAGTCAAGGAGGCCACCCGGAAAGGCTATAAGATGGCCTATCCAGGCGATAGCATCGACCTGGCCTATCCGCAAATGAATACCCGTCGTGGCCGGGTGGGCCGCAAAATCGCCCATACCCTGACCACAGATGCAACTCAGGGAACGCTTGTTGAGGCGCCCCGGTTCGTGGATCTGAACGAAGACCCCGATGTCACGGACATCGCCCGATGCCTGACCGCAAAGCAAAATGGCGGAATCAGAAAACACAAGCGAGAAGCATCTGGTGTCCTGATCGGCGGCAGGATCCGCCGATTAACTCCGAGAGAATGCCTTCGCTTACAAGGCTGGACAGATGACAGAATCGACAAAATTCTGGCTATCCAGAGCGACAGTCAGGTGTACAAGCAGGCGGGCAACGGCGTGACCGTGACCGTGGTAGAGGCCATTGGAAAACGGCTGGCTGCTGTGGATGCGGAGGTGATGCCTCATTGACCTGAAAGAGCAGCCCTTCGGCTGCGAGATCGAAATGACCGGGCTGACCCGTCAGCGGGCAGCGGAAGCGGTCGCCGCCCTGTTCGGGACCAGCGCCCGCCAGACTCACGAGTCAACGACCTATGATCCTTGGGAAGTGATTGATCTGGACGGGAAAAAATGGCGGTTTGTATATGACGGCAGCATCAAGGCTACCATGCGGGATGGCCGCCGCCAAATTCCTGCAACATCGGGCATCTATAAGGTCGAGATGAACTCGCCAAAGTTGAGCTACGAGGAAATGGGAAAGCTGCAGGAGGTCGTGCGAGCACTTCGCCATGCTGGAGCGGTGGTCAATAGTAGCTGCGGTATGCATGTCCATGTAGACGCCTCCCGACACACACCACAAAGTTTGAAGAACGCTCTGTCCATCATGTACTCCAAAGAGGACATATTGTTCAAAGCTCTCAACGTGAATGAGGCCAGAGTGGAACGCTGGTGCCAGAAGGTGCGGGAACCCATGCTGGAAAAAATTCGCAAGCTCCCCACGAACATCAGCATGGAGCGGCTGAAGCGGGAATGGTATGACGGCAATGACGGAAGCTACGAGCATTACAACTGGACACGGTACTATGCACTGAACTTGCATTCAGTGTTCTACCGTGGGACGTTGGAATGGCGATGTTTCGAAAGCACCCTCCATGCAGGCAAAGTCCGGGCGAATATCACGTTGGCTTTGGCGATCTCCGCACAGGCAATCAACCAGAAGAAAACACTGATGCGGAAAACGGAAATTTCCGAAAATCCAGCCTTTACGTTTCGTACATTTCTGTTGCGCCTCGGACTGATCGGACCTGAGTACAAAAATGTTCGAGAGCATCTGCTCGCCAATCTGCCCGGTGATCGGGCTTGGCGTTATGATCGTTCCAACTATCCAAGCCTGACTGGTAGGCACAGAGAAGAAAGATAGGGGGGTGAAGTGTTGAGCGAGAAACTGTATTTTGCCTACGGTTCCAATATGAACCTGGACCAAATGGCTTTCCGCTGTCCGGAAGCAGAGGTCGTAGGGGTGGTTCGTGTGGATGATTACCGCCTGACCTTCTGCGGTAGCAACTACGCCGGTGTGGCAACGATTCTGCCTCAGCCGGGAAGCCATGTGGACGGTGTCCTCTGGCGCATTTCCGAAGCAGATGAAAAGCATCTGGACTTCTACGAAGGCTTTCCTCGCCTTTACGGGAAGGAACCTATTGAGGTGACCGACCACAATGGGCAGAAAATGACCGTCATGGTTTATACCATGAATTCGCCATTCAAAGAGTGTCTGATGCCGCCCTCTGAAGGGTACTTAGGGGGGATCATAGAAGGCTGCCTCCAGAATGGGCTTGATCCCAGTTCCATCAGAGAAGAAGCTTTCCGCCTTCAGAAAGAGAAGGAGAAAGCAGACACTACCCACAACCGAAAAAGCAAAAAGGTCAGCCGAAAGGATCGTTGACCCCAACATGTGAAATATTGAAAGGAGTGGAACCCATGTATAAAACTTTAATCGTAGCTATGGTTCTGGCCTGTCTGGTTGGATGCGGGGGTCAGCCGGGCGAATCGCAATCTGCATCGAGCAGCTCTATGACCCAGTCGGAAGCCACCTCAGACAGCCAGCCCGAAGGAAACAGTCAGGTCACACCCACACCGTCACCTGCAAGCAGCTCAGAAGATACCTCGTCTGTAGGCAGCCAGCCGACACAGACGCCGGAGCCAGTCCCCATGTCAGAGCCAACCGAAAGCACTGAGCAAACTGCTGATACCAGTGGATCAGATGTCGCAACGGCGGCCTACGGTGCCGTGCCCTTTGAACTTGCAGCCGGCACAGACAAATGGTGGTACATCGATTCCAGTGACACTGCCTATTGGGCGGTTCAGGAAAACATCAACGCTATCCGGGCTGAAGCCGGATTGCCTGCACTGGCGATGGACGAGTCGCTGAGCGAGGCGGCAAGTGACCGATGCGAAAGCTTCGTGGCCGGTGGTGCCTTTGACCACTCAGGCATGACGACCCGCAGTGAGATCTGCGCAAGAGGCCCGCTGCGTTCTGCAAGTGAGGTTTGCAATGCCTGGAAAGACAGCCCTGACCATTACGCAAACATCATCAGCCCCGACTTCACCACCATGGGAGTCGCCTGTTGGTTCTGCGATACCGCAGATGGTCAGTACACCTACTGGACTGTGACCTTCGGATAAAACCACAGTAGAAGGATGAATACCTTCTGCAAGAAAAAGAATCACGCAAAACAGCCTAAGCACCTGCAATTCGCAGGTGCTTTTTTTATTGGAGGTATTGATGAAACAGAAATATAAATTGCGGCACCGATTCACGGCGCTGCTGATGGCATTCATGCTCTGCCTCTCCTGCTTTGCCGCACCCTCCGCCTTTGCAATGGAGAGCAGCTCCTCGGAGCCTGCCTCGATGAGCGAGGCGAACTCGGCAGTGGAGTCCCAATCCACGCCGGAGAGCGCAGCTTCTGTCCCTGAAACTGACAGTGAAGCATTGAATACTACCCAAGATGAGACCACAAGCGACATTCCTACCGACGAAAGTGAAGTCGAACTGAGCGCCGAAGCTCAGGCGTTCATTTCCGCCGTAGATGCGCTTGACCGAGAGAGCATTCTTGCTGCAGTCAACAGCTGGGCACTGGCAAGCCAGGCCTGGCAGAAGGACAAGGAAAATCCGGATCTGATTGCAGCACTGGATGAAGCTACAGTCGTCTCGGATGAAGCAGCCGCCCCGGTAACCGCTGCTGAAGATCTGTACCTGTCCCTTTCGGAGGAGGAACAGGCAAACGAAGCAGTAGCGGCTGCGTATTCCGCGCTCGCTGCTTTGGTTGTTACCATGCAGGCGACCGTTGAAAACCCGTCTGTTCCGAGTGAAGGCGATGGCGGTGACGATGCCGGATCTCCTCCCGATCTGGAAGAAATCCACCAGATGTTGTATGGTGATCTTCCTGATGCGCCCACAGGTAGTTATATGGGCAGATATGGTCTTCCCGTTGCTACCGGCGACACCAAAATCGGTATCAGCTACTGGAACGATGACCAGTCGAACGCCATCGGCTATATGGATCCCGAGGCGTTGAATTCGGATGGCCTGTCCATCACCGTTCCCCGGCAGGCCGGTGAGTCTTTCGCCATCGTGCCTATTTTTGTGCAGGTGGAATATCCTGCGAATGGCAGCTCCTCGCAGATCATCCTGCCAGAAGATGTAGTCCTGCTGGACTATAACGGTTCTGCCGCTGATGAACAAACTGCGGCGAAACTGTTGAACGCCAGCTATGAGGAAGCATCTGCTGCCACGACTGGCATTTATGTCCAGGCGGATCACGATTTCACCGTGACGTTCCGCTACACTGCCCCGGATGGCACCAGTCTGGAAAAGAACCTGATTGTCCATCTGGAAGGTGAAACAGCTGCACAGCAGGCAAAAGCCAATGGAGCCAGCACCTACGAAGCTCGCCCGGAACCTGCGGTAAAAACAGGCAAAATCACCAGTGTGCAGAAAGTAAATGGCTCGTGGCTCATTTGGTTTAATGGCCAGGAAGCATACTGCTGCACCCACGGTGCGCAGGGAAAGCCTAACGGTTGCCCCACCTACAATTATTCTCACACATCCATCGTAACGGCGGCACAGTACACGCCCGGCGATCACTTCAGCAATCAGGTCAACATTTGGGGCGGACTTGGTCAGCTGAGTTTGGGCCTGATGAGTGCCGATGCCTCCATGGACACTGCATACGACGATGTGCAGCGTTGGATCATTGCCAACTATCCTGACAGCATTCCCGCGCAGAGTTACATCCGTTCCTTCGAGCAGATGCGCAGCGGCGTGTCCACCTTTGCAGCAGACAGCGACTACTACACCTACATTTATCAGCCTCCCATTTCCGGCTGGCAGACTGTTGCACTGATCGGACCTCCCACCGGCAGCATCGACCCGGATGTGCCGCCCGCAGGTGCCGAGTATTACGCCAGTTGGTCGGCTTCGCCCCAGACTGCCAGCGGCAGCTTTGATGCAAACTACACGGTCAATGTGGATAAGGAACAGCTGGAAACCGGCGAAAAAGTGGACGGTGCCACCATTGAGATCGAGCCCTTGGAAAATGGTGGGACAATTGACGGTGGCAATTGGAGCATCACTCCGGCGGAAAAGCAGACGGTGACCACCAGCGGCCATACGATGGACGATGAGTTCCAGAACAACGGCGGTGACGCCAGCGCCAGCTGGAGCTTGCACTACAGTGTGACCAAGACCTCCACCAGCAGCCGAAGCGGGAGTGAGGGTCCGTATTCCAGCCAAGCCGAAGCCGATGCAGCAGCGGCCAGTGCCAAAGCCAGCGCGGAGTCTGAGCTGCGGGCCGAAGCCCAGGGCATGGTGGACCGAGCCATCGCCACAGCCAAAAGCGAGCTGGCCAGTATTGATTTCCGTTTCGATGAGACGGTCGTCCCGGTAGGATTTGAGTTCTACGCTGGTGAACACGGAAGCAAACAGACCATCTCGGTTCCCATGGACAGTTCGGATGAATACCTCATGCGTAACGATGAATGGTCGTTGCAGGTCAATATCCGTAAAACGGACAGCGAAACCGGCGAAACAATCGTTTCTGATGCGGAGTATGAGGTTTTCGAATGGGATGTTGTTTCTCAGATGTATATCCCGTTCCACGCCGAAAAGCCTCGCGAAGCGACAGCGCCTACCTATAACGGATACCATGTGGTCCGCAACGAGGATGGAACCTATTCCGTCACCAACAGTAGCGATTATGGCACCGAGTTCGATACCTCGCGAACCATGTACTACACCCAGCGCAACGAAGGCAAATTCCTTATCGTGGAAACGAAAGCTCCCGATGGTTACTTCGGTGACTGGACAAACATTGAACATCCCGGTGAGCCCGGCACTCCGTTTGGTAAGCGTGCTTACTATATCGAAATCACCAAGGATAATGACGGTAGCGTGATCTGGCTGGATAACGCCGACTACAATGCCGACATCGCCACCAGTTATACCGGCGGCACAAAGCTGGTCTTCGACGGACGAGAAGCCACCGTAACCATTTATGATCAGCCGCAGAATGCCGGTCGAACCTACGTGACCGACAGCACCGGCCTCGCAAACAACGAGGACAGCTACACCATGATTCCCCAGGACGATGTTTTCCAAAATGACCGAGTTCTGGGCGAGATCATCCTGGCGAAATCCGATTTGGATCAGCTGCGCCCCACGCCGATGTCCGAAAATGGTGAGGACTGGGAAGTGCCCGGAACGGCGCCTCATGGTGAAGCCAGCATCGAAGGGGCCGTATACGACCTTTATGCCGCCGAGGATATTCTACATCCCGATGGAGTGAGCGGTGTGGTGGATTACAGCAAGATCACCGATCAGGACGGCAACCCCATCTGGCATACCACAGTGCGCACCAACAGCGGCTGGGATGACAGCTATCTGCCTATTCTCAGCAAGGATCATCTGGTAGCCAGCGCCGAGATCAAAGACGGTCTGCTGGTGTTCGGAAACCTGTACTTAGGCAAATACTACCTGGTGGAACGCGCCACCGGTCTTGTGCTGCCGGTGGATACCAACAGCAAGTTCTATGTCACCGGTCAGTATCCTGAACTGAACCGCAAACTGGAACCCACCGGGGAATACTCTCCGCTGGAGCAGTATTACGGCGAATACACCGACTACGTTTATAAAAACCAGTACTCCGCCGTTGCCGAAGGACGCTCTCCGGAAGGCTTTAAAACCTATGATGGCTATTACCTGAGCTACGCCGAAGGATTCCTCTGCGATGAGATCAACCATTATGAAACCTTGTCCTATGGCGATGAGTCCGGTTATGTGATTCGGGAGAATGAACACAGCTTGGATGCCGTGCTGAAAGGCGGTTTTGAACTCCGTAAGTTGGTCAGTACCACCGGCCCGGGTAGTCCTGCTCCTAAGCTGGAAGGCGCTGGTTTTACCGTCTACCGCATCCCCGACCTGAGTAAGGCGGACCAGTTCACCCGCAACCCAGACGGCAGCTACAACATCCAGAGTGTACTGGACGCTTACCGCAAGGATAACTACGATCCCGACACTCTGAAATACGATTTCTCTGGCGAAGCCCAGGCGATTGCCCGGATGTTCGAAAGCGACACCGAACTGGTGTATGCCTACAATGCGACTCTGACCGAAGCGGGCGATTATGCCAACGGCAGCGGCCTCGGCTGGGTGCCCACCGGCACGACCAACGAGTATCGCCTAAGCGAGCTCTTCACAAACGAGGAAGGGCTTTTCCGGGTGACTGGCCTGCCCTATGGCCAGTACATTGTGGTGGAGACCACGATTCCCAAGGATGTGTTCCAGTGCGATCCCTTTGGTTTCAAGGTGGACAGCACCACTCCGCAGAGCGTTATGTGCCAGCCCAACGGCAGCGTGACCGAACCCAGCAACAGCTACCTGACTTATAACATTCTCGACGAGGAGATGGAAGGTTATCTGAAGCTGGTCAAGGTAGATGCCGAGACCGGCAAGGCTGTCAAGCTGGCCAATACCGCTTTCGCCATCTTCATGCTGCATGAGGATGGCACCAAAGAGCGCCTGTCCATGGTCGATCCCAGCAGTGGCGATCCGACCGAAAAAACCAATGTGTTTTACACCGACAGCGAGGGGCGCATGAAGACCCCCGAAAAACTGCCCTTGGGCCGGTATGAGGTTGTAGAACTGGAAGGCCCCAATGGCTTCTTCAACGATGAAGCCTATACGGTTCAGTTTGAAATCTCTTCGGATTCTGCGTGGGAAGTGGTTGGCAATGCCGTTAACGGTATGGATGAGTACATTCTTACCCAGGAATACATCAACCACGAGACCCTCGGCAAACTCACCATCCGCAAGACAGGTGAAGTCCTGACCGGCTGGGAACAGGACTGGAGTCTGGATATCCTGGACCCCTGGTTCTCTGGTGAAGCATGGCCCGGTAACTTCACCTGGGAGCAGCGCCCGCTGGCCGGCGCCCAGTACACCATCACGGCCAATGAAGACATCTATACCCAGGACCGCCAGACCGACGCTGATGGCAATCGTTGCTTGTGGTATGCCAAGGGAGATGTGGTGGCGGTAGTCACTACCGGCGACGGCACCAGCGATATTGCAGTGTTCCGTCCCGGCCGCACACAGGCTACCTACGATTTCCTGTCTGTCATCCATGACAAGGTTGGCGAGGTCACAGTGACACTGCCGCTGGGCAGCTACCATATTGAGGAGACCAAACCTCCCTACGGTTTTACCGGCACCAAGCAGAGTTACGATGTGACATTCCAGTGGGATGAGCAGACCAACAGTGTGGTCATGGCCAAGAGCATTACCGCCATCGATGAGAACAGCAATGCTGTCACCAGCGAGTTCGAAATCATCACTGCGGAAGATGCTACTGCCGAGTTCACCGAACAGCAGGTCTTGAAGTTCCACAACGAGCGGGAAAAGGCGCAGGTCAAGGTCATTAAGCTGGACGAGAAGACCGGCGCGGCTCTGGCTGGTGCGGTGTTCAACCTGTATACGCAGGATGACATCTACAACGCAGACGGCGACCGTCTGTTCCGAGCCGGTGATCTGTTGGCGACCTCTGCCCCCACGGGCGAGGACGGCACAGTTGTGTTTGACTGTGATCTGCCCATGCAGGATGCCCGCTATGGTGAAACCGATAAGCAGAACAGCGGACGGTACATCATCCGTGAACTGCGAGCACCCACCGGCTACTTCCTGAATGATGAGCCGATGGAGTTCATCTTTACCTACACCGGGGCCAAAGTCCAGGTGCTGGAAAGTGTGTGCAAGAACGAAGGGACCAGCGTGTTTATCAGCAAGCGGCAGCTCACCGGTGACGATGAACTGCCCGGTGCGACCCTGACGATCCAGGACGAGAATGGTGCTGTTGTGCGCGAGTGGGTCAGCGGCGACAAGCCGGTCGAGATCCGCGGCCTGGAACTGAACAAGGTCTATACGCTGGTGGAAACCATTGCCCCGAACGGCTTTGCCAAGGCTGAAAGCATTCGCTTCAAGCTGGTTCAGCGGCAGGATGAGGCTGGCAACCTGCTGCCGGAAAACGATGTGTATGTCTGCACGGACAAAGATTGGCTGATCTTTGATCACTGGACCCTGATGGAAGACGGGACCGTGGTCATGCGGGATGCGCCCGCGCCCACCCCGGAAAAGCCGGAACCTCCGACTCCTCCGACTCCCACTCCTGTGCCTCCGACCCCCACTGTTCCGCAGACCGGCGATATGAACTGGCTGTGGATCGCGCTGGGCGTTATTGCGGCACTGTCTGCCGGCGGTCTGCTGCTGATCTTCAAGCGCAGCGGCACCCATGACGAGGACGAGGAATCCTGATGCGCTACTTCGCTAAAGGCTTCCTGATTGGTACTCTGTGCATCTGCCTGCTGGGGTTGGTCTGGCTGTTTGCCTTCCAGCCTCGGCTGACAGCAGCGGAAGCACAAGACCTGAAAGCCCAGTTTACCACCATCCCCGAAGATGACCTCTCCGGGGATGGACCGGCTGGGAAAGAAGAAACCCAGCTGGACTTCGAGGCGCTACAGGCAAAGTACCCGGATGTGAAGGGATGGCTCACCATTCCCGGCACAGTTGTGGATTATCCTGTATTGCAAAGCAGTGCCGAAGACCCGGAAAAGTATCTCCGGCGAAACTACGACATGAAGTGGCGGATGGCCGGCAGCCTGTTCTTCCAGTATGACTGCATGCCGGACAGCCGGAATCTGGTAGTGTTCGGCCACAACATGAATGATGGAACCATGTTCGCTGTTCTTGAAAAAATGACGGATCCGGAGTTCCGGCAAGCATATCCCATCGCTGTCCTGCAAACGGCAGAGGGGACGCATGAATACCGGATCCTGACCGCAATGACCACTGACACGACGAAGCTCCCATTTAACAGGACGCAGTTTGCCGGAGAGGAAGATTTCCTATCCTTTGCCGACAGTATGCTGGCAGGGACAGAAATCGTTCCCCAGAAGCAGGATCGCCTGTTGACGCTGGTGACCTGTGCTTACGATTGGGACGGCGCGCGCACAGTGGTTGTGGCAATCGAACAAGATTAAATTTGCAATCGGCGGGGTGTGCAGGCACCCCGCCTTCCTTTATGAAAGGAGGAATTCATTGAAGCAAGGTCTGCTGGACAAAGTAGCGGAACAGAATCACGCATTTATCTCCAGCCTCCGCATTTTGCCTCACTTGAAATGGGCAGCTTTGCGTGACCTGTATTACCTGAAAGACAAGGAGCAGTACCCCATCAAAGAATGGGAGGAAGCTGTTTCTTATCTGCTGGGTTGCACCGTTAGATTTGCCTCTTATGAGGAAATCACAAATAGCCTGAAACCTTTTTCGCTGGGATTGGAGTGATGGAATGAAAGTTGTTATGGTAGAACCGGGCCAGTATGCCCGAATCGAAGAACTGGACACCGGCCTGGAATCGCTGCAGAAAGCAGTCGGAGGTCTGATCGATTGTGCCTATCCCTGGAAGGATATGGCCTGTGTTGTCTGCAATGACGAGGGCCTGATCAACGGCATGCCTCTGAACAGAGAAGTTCCGGATTATGGGCCGATTGCCGGCCCGTTCTTTGTGTGCGGGATCGAGGGCGAAGACTTCTGCAGCCTGACCGACGAGCAGGCCCAGCGGTATCAGGCAATGTTCCATCAGCCGGAACTGTTCGTTCCCTACAAAACCGGGCTGATGCATCTGAAGTACGATGACCCCAACCTGCCGGGGGCACCTGACACCATCAAGAAAGCCTATCAGGAACGGCACGGCCTCCCGGAACTGGGATTCTGCTCGGTACCGGATCTCAACATGATCATGCTGGTAAAGTACGGCCAGCCGGGTTATTGGCCCATTGAGCATTTCCCGGAGGGCATGTGTGCTGAGGAGTATGCAGACACCCTCAACCAGATGATTGGTGTTTCCAAACCGCAGCAGACGGCCATGCTGTACGGCTCCATGTTCGGCTGGAACATCCCCGCCGCCAGCCCGGAACGCTACGATGAAAACGGGAAACCCAAACCGCACGGTCAGCGGCGCGGCAACCCGGAACGATAAAGGAGGACAAGAGATGGATCGATTTTATACCGCTGAATCTGTGACCGAGGGACATCCCGATAAACTGTGCGATCAAATCGCAGATAGCGTACTGGATGATTGCCTCGCCCATGACCCGCTGTCTCGTGTGGCCTGCGAAGTGCTGGCAACACGCAGCCATATCGTGGTTGCCGGTGAAATCACCAGTCACCATGTGCCTCATGTTCCTGCAATCATCGAGTCTCTGATGCACGATATCGGCTACTCGACCCGTGGCCTTACCATTGATCTGCTGTTTCACCGGCAAAGCCCGGACATCGCGGCCGGGGTAGACAACCCGCTGGAAGAAAGAGAGGTGATTGGGACTGGCGAACTGGGTGCCGGCGACCAAGGTGTCATGGTAGGCTATGCCTGCAATGAGACCCCCGAAATGCTGCCCCTTCCCGTGGTGTTGGCCAACCGGCTGGCGCTGACCCTTTCATCTGTTCGCAAAGCCGGTCTGATTCCTGGCCTGCGCCCGGACGGAAAAACCCAGGTCACCGTGGAGTACGACGAAGACGGCAAGCCCTTGCGGCTGGACACGGTGGTAATCTCGGCGCAGCACAGTCCGAGCATGGAGCAGGACGAGCTGCTCTGGCAGCTGACCGATAAGGTCTTGGCTCCTGCGCTGCATGACTTTCCGCCCGACGAAGATACCAAGATCCTTGTGAACCCTTCCGGTCGCTTCGTCTTTGGCGGGCCTGAAGCGGATACTGGGCTGACTGGTCGCAAGCTCATGGTGGACAGCTATGGCGTGTTTGCCCCCCATGGGGGTGGTGCGTTCTCCGGCAAAGATCCCACCAAGGTGGACCGCAGCGGCGCCTATATGGCGCGGTACATTGCAAAGAACATTGTGGCGGCGGGTCTTGCCAGCCGATGTAAGGTTACACTGGCCTACGCCATCGGCAAGGCGGAGCCGGTCATGGTATCGGTGGATACCTTCGGTACCGGCACTCTGTGCGCGGACGATTGTCTGGAAGAAGCCGTCAAGCTGGTGTTCGGCCTGACCCCTGCAGCCATCATCCGGCAGCTGGATCTACTCAAACCGATTTACGCTCGCACGGCAGCCTATGGCCATTTTGGTCGGCCTGCCTTTGCATGGGAGCGAACCGATAAGGCCAAGGCGCTGCGTGACGCCGTGGAATGAGGGGTGACGCAGTATGCCGGGAGTGACCCAAGAGCAGATCAGCGCGGCCAAGCAGATCCGTGCTATTGATTTTCTGCTGCAATACCGACCGAACGATATCGTGCCCAGTCAGTGCCGGGGTGAGTTCCAGCTGCGGAGCCACGACAGCTTTAAGATCAGCGGAGAGACCAGCCTGTGGCACTGGAAAAGCCGGGATATCGGCGGCAAGAGCGCATTGGACTATCTCATTCATGTGGAAGGGATGCGTTTCACTGAAGCGGTCTTGCTTTTGTCGGACCAGATCCCGGCAGTTGTCCGCACCGTTCCATCGCCCCAGCAAATGCCGAAGCCGAAAGTGTTTGCGTTGCCCGAACCAGCTGCAGACAACCGGAGGGTGTTTGCCTATCTGCTGCATCGGGGAATTGACCGAAAGGTCATCAGCGACTGCATCCGAGCCGGTATTCTGTACGAAAGCGCCCGGTTCCACAATGCTGTGTTTGTGGGACGGGATGAGAATGGTATTCCGAGATATGCGTTTCTGCGAGGAACGCTCACCAATGCGGAGCAGAGTTTTCGAGCAGAGGTGGCCGGCAGCGACAAGCGATACGGCTTCTGCCTGCCGCCGGAAGGTGAAAGCCGGAGGGTAGCTGTTTACGAAGCCGCCATTGAGGTGCTCGCCCACCAGTCGTTGGAACAAACCTACGATAAGTACCGATTGTCGCTTGGTGGAATCTACGCTCCCAAAGAAGGGGTCAGTGCCAGTTCGTTCAAAAAACCGGCGGCTCTGACAGCCTTTTTGGAACGTCACCCGAATATTTGTGAAATCGAGATCTGCACTAATAACGACCATGCTGGGCGCAGGGCGGCAGAGCACATTCGCAAGGAATACGAAGGACAGTACCGGATCATTATGAACCTGCCCGAACGGGAAGGAGCGGACTACGGAGATCTGGCACAGGAGAAAAGCAAAGAGAGGGCCGTCCGGCAGCGGGCGGCCCTCTCCCGTTAAAAAAAGGAGGACTATGGAAAAAGAAACCTTGAAAGCTTATGTGATCACGGACCTCACGGCAGAACTGGCTGTGGAGGACATGGACAGTGAGTATGGCGAAGACGATTACGCTGAACTGGACGGGCATGACCTGACCGACTACGAGCCGAGCATCCGGGAGTACATCGAGAAGGAGAAAGAACTGCTGGATGACGGCGGCAACCTTGCTCCCTATATTGACAGCTCCCTTCCCCGGCTGCGTGAGAACGTGCTCCGCATCGAACCCGACGTGGTGGTCTACGATGGGAAACTGTGCGGCTGCGCCATCGTGGAGCTCAAGCAGGAACTGAGCGAACGGGATTGGAACACTCTGTTCGACTACATCTCCGGCCAGTATTCAGATGGCTGGGGCGAAGGTTTTGAGCAGCGGGATATCCCGGTGGCGGATGGTGTTCTGAACGTTCACTTTTGGCAGCCGGATCAGCGTTGCCCGATTGTGCTGAATGCTTTGCACGGTCAGGAACCGGCAGTTTCTCGTCAGGCCCACAAACCCAAGATGAAGCTGATTGGCCAAGACGGGAATATCTTCTCCATCCTGGGGCGGGCCAGCCGATTGCTTCGGCAGAATGGGCAGAGCAAACAGGCGGAGGAAATGTTCCGGCGTGTGCAGGACAGCGGCGATTACTATAAGGCGCTGAATATTATCAGCGAGTATGTCCAGACCGAGCTGTCTGCGCCCGACAAGGGTGACACGGAACCCCGAACTCCCCAAAAGCAGCACGAGAGGTGATGAAGATGTCCGTTTCCAACTATGATCTGCTGCAGGCCAAGGTGGATGCCGAATTGGCTCGATATACCGAGGAACTCATGAGTCATGGCCCGCAGGAAGTTGTGGACAACGCCTATGAACTCGTGATCAAGAGTGAACTTGCGGTTCGTCTGGAAAGCACCTTTTTGAGCAAACAGCAGATCCGCGCACTTCTGGATCAGGAGAATCCACTGGCCTACATTTATGAACGCTGGGAAAACGACCATGCCGCCATTGGTGATCTGCTGTGCGATACCATCTACACAGCGGGCAACGATGCTCATCGTGAACGACTCACCAAAACCAAGCAGCATCGAAAGGAGGAAGCTCGATGAGTCAGAAATACGAAATCAGTGAGATTGCCCATCCCAGGTACCCTTGGCTGCACCGGATCCGTGCGTTGCGGGAATTTCGCCCCGGTGTGCGCCCGGGCGATTTGGGCGGCTACGTCCAGAGCGAAGAAAATCTGAGCCAAGAGGATGTCTGCTGGATCTTTGATGACGCTATCGCTTGTGAAGGGTGTTTGGTAGATCAGCAGGCCATCATTGCTGACTCGGTGGTCGTTCGTGGATCTGCCTTTGTGTCTGGAACAGTTGCTGTTCGAGGTAATGCAATCATTGACGATCATGCCATCCTGATGGCCGGTATGGTCAGAGGAAACGCTCATGTGGCTGGCACAGCGGAAATCGTGGCCAGTATGGAATCGGGAGAAGCACCTCTTGTCGAGGGTCATGCCAGCGTGTACGGTGATGTAACCGGCGCCGTCAAGGTGAAAGACACAGCGGTGATCCTGCCGGGTGTTACCATCGATAATCCTACAAAGGATATCTTTGTTGTCCAGCAAGACAAGGTAACCGTCGAGCGCAATTATCATCGCTTGAACGGTATTCCGCAGAACCCGAACAAACAACAGGAAACCAAGAGAAAGCGACGCTTCGAGCCGGAGCGGTAAGAAAGGAAGGATGCCTCTGAGTAATAAGGAAGAACTGAACCTGATCGTAAATCCCGAAACCAAGCTCAACATTGAACACAGCGGCGGCGATGGCTGGACCATCCTGCACGGGGATATGTTGAGCATTGTTAAGGCGTTCAAACCCGGCATTTTTGATGCGGTCATCACCGATCCTCCCTACGCCAGCGGCGGCGCCAAGCCGTCCGAAAAGAACCGAACCACCAACCAGAAGTACAGCAGTATGAAAGCGGACAAAGCACTGCCCGACTTCGACGGGGATCAGAAGGATCAGCGCAGCTGGACCCGCTGGTGTGCTGAGTGGCTGTCCGATGTCCGGCGTGCCTGTAAACCGGGCGCGGTACTTGTGGTGTTTATTGACTGGCGGATGGCGCCCTGCCTGTCCGATGCCATTCAGTGGGCCGGGTGGATCTGGCGCGGGCAGATTGTGTGGGACAAGCAGGTCAGCCGTCCTCAGCGTGGCCGATTCCGACAGCAGAGTGAATTTGCCCTGTGGGCCTCCAATGGACCTCTTCCCATGGATCGCCCGGTAGGTTGCCTTCCTGGTGTGTTTCGGTACACCAATCCGGCCAATCGAATCCATGTGACCGAAAAGCCGCTGCAGCTCATGCGAGATGTAGTCCAGATTTGTGTGCCCGGTGGTCGAATCCTGGATCCCTTTGCGGGTGCGGGTACCACTGTTTTGGCCGCCGTGAAGGAAGGCTATGAGGCTGTAGGCATCGAAGTGACCGATGCCTACTACAAGTTGGGCTCTGACCGTGTCCGATTTGCTCTGAATGCCACTGATGAACCGCCCGAAAAGAAGTGATTCGTGAATCAAGGAATCCTACATAAGGAACCCTGGATTGAGGCTGCAACCCGCACAAGGAATCCTACATAAGGAATCCTGGAATGGGGTTGAACCCCGCACAAGGAACCCTACATAAGGAACCCTTGCTGTAAAACCTATGCCCGATGGCTGATACATAGTCGGCTGTCGGGCTTTTCTTATAAGAGAGGAGAAATGAAATGGATAAAGCATTTGCTTATGTTTGCGCTTCTGCCGAGACCTCCCCCCGCATTCTGAAGCGGTATTGCCGCACTGTATATGAACTGGGGTATGTACCCATCTGTCCGGCCCTGAGCGATACCCAGTATCTGTCTGATGAAAGCCCGGATGAACTGCGGGATCTTCACAGTATCGCCCTGCAAAAGCTGGCACGCTGCCGGATGTTAGTGGTCTGCGGCAAGGAAATCAGTCATGGGATGTCGGTGGAGATCGGCTTCGCTGAAAAACGCCATATCATCTGCACCACTCTCGCAGGTCTCGCCAAGATCCAGGAAGACCCCGATGAGGCCGCCGACTAAGGGTCATCCCTATTTTTCTCAGGGGGTGGCTGTCTTTGCTAGCATAGCGTTTGGATATCCAAACGCACCCTTCTTGGGGAGGACCCCAAACCCCCGGTAGCCATCCCCGCAATGCTCGTCACTGAAATGAGGTGAATCAATGGACGAAAAGCAATACGCCGTATTCTGTCGGAAAGGCAGCGACGTGGATGAACTGATCGAGTGCGCTGCTTCACCCGGTATGCAGAAGACCAAAACGGCCTTTCAGGTGGAAAAGGTGGTCGTCCTTTCGGACGCAGAGTACGCCATTTTTCGCAAGGAAGGTTTTATGCAGGATCAGGTATTCCTCTTCGAAAACGGTGACTATATGTGGTTCGACCCGTCGGAGTCGTGCTGGCATTGCCTGCTGATCAAAGGCGAACACAGCCGTGAGGGCATCCTGGTTGAAGCCGAAGGGTACTCCTATGCCCGGTATGCGGCCCATGTGCCAGATTGCAGTCTGGTACGGGTTGGCGAAGTGCCGGTGCAATGTGAATACCCAGTCAACCCGCCCCACAAGAAGAAGGAGGCCCCTGAGCGGTGAGAAAACGTAACCATGTGATTCCGCTCCATCTGAACAAACGAGAGCTGGAATACCTGGAAGCCCAGGTGAAACTCAGCGGGCAGCCGAGAGAGGAATACCTGCGCACTCTCATTATGGGAGCGCAGGTGCGGCCGAAGCCCTGTATCCATCATGCGGATCTGCTGCACAAGGTATCAGGTCTTTGCAACAACGCCAACCAACTGGCCCGGGTGGCAAACACATACGGTGTGGCGGACACAACCAGCGTCACTGAAATGACCGCCATCGCACAGCAGGTATGGGAGGAGGTGAAAAAGAACTGGTAACCGAAAAGCATGAACAGGAAAAGACTGCCTCCTTCTGGAAGGGGGCAAAGTCTGCACAGGAACTGAAGAATCTTTCCTCTGGGCGGACCCCCTCCAGCAAGCTGCGATTCCAGATCCGAAAGGCACTGGTACTTAGCGACGCGGAATATGGACGCTATTTGAACGGCGAACTCTATCAGCCGAAATTTTATCTTTCAGCGGAGAAAGAGAGTTTGCGCTATGACACCAAGCAGGGGGTATGGAACTGTTTGCTTCTTGTAGGAGAATCGAGCCGTGATGGGATCCTTGTCGGATTTCTCCCCGGAGTGGAACTGCCCTTCCTATCTTATGTCCCGAATCACCGGGAACTGGAACTGCCGAAGGGGCTTCCTGTGGAAATGGAAATGGGTGCGGTATCCACGAATCTGGACCAAGCTGTGAACGGTGTCGTAGATGCGGTGGCCCACTATACTTCTTTTGTGGGGCTAGAACTCCGCTCTCCGGCATCCTCACTGCACTTCGCTGCCTATGACCCTGCGGCCAATATTTTGACGGTACTGGAGCAGGGCGGCCCCAATGACTATATGCAGTTCAAGGGTACGCCGGAAGAAATCGCACAAACCTTCCATTTCAGCGGCAAACTGAAGAAGGTGTTCTTTGATCTGCGGTATCGGAACATCAGCCACGGAAGCCGTTTCGTGAAGGAAAAACGTGAACGTGTGCCGCCCAAAGAACGCAACGGAGATGGGAGATGAAAGATGGCGTATACGTCCGTTATCCCCGTCCACCGCCTGAAGGGCAGCGTGGAGTATGTGCTGGATGAGAAAAAAACTTCCCGCGGACTGAACGCAAAATCTCTGGAGGAAGCGGTAGACTACGCTCTCAACCGGGCCAAGACCGAACAGGATCTGTTTGAGTCGGCTATTGCCTGTACCTGTAAAACCGCCTTTGAGGATATGTGCAGAGTCAAAGAGATGTGGCATAAGACCGGAGGTGTGCAGGGTTTTCATCTGGTGCAAAGTTTTGCAGCTGGTGAGATAACTCCCGAACTGGCACACCAGATCGGGCTGGAATATGCCGAGCAGTTGCTTCAGGGACGATATCAGGCGGTGGTCAGCACCCATCTGAATACCGGACATATCCATAACCACATTGTCTGGAATTCTGTGGCAATCCAAGACGGAAAAAAGTACCATAGCAATTCCAAAAGCTATTACTCCGAAGTTCGGGCAATATCAGATGCACTGTGTCGAAAATACGGGTTATCCGTAATTCAAACCCCAGAGTCTGAGCAAGGAAAACGGCAGTATGCCAAATGGCGAGCCGAGCAAGAGGAGCGTCCGACATGGAAAGCCGCGATCCAGCAGGATATTGATTCTGTCATTGCCGAGGTTCTTACATGGAATCAGTTTGTCAGGGCTTTGGAGGAGAAAGGCTATACCCTTCGGATGAATCGCAAGTACATCACCCTCCAGCCACCGGGCAAAGCCCGGCCGGTACGGTTTAAGACTCTGGGGAAAAACTATACCCCGGAAGCTATCCGACGCCGGATCCTTTATCCACAGAGCCGAAAACCTGCTGGAAGGAAAAGCCTGCCGCCCGGCCTGTACGCTGTGATTGTAGAGCATCCCGGAAAACACTATTCCGGTCTTCGGGGGCTGTATGTTTCGTATCTCTTTCAGGTTGGAGTGCTGCCTCGTAAACCCCGATACCCCAGTTATGCGGTGCGGGAAGACATCCGCAAATTGGATGAACGGATCGAGCAGATGGAGTTCATCTTTGAACATGAGATTGAGGATCGCGGCCAACTCAAGAACATGCGCCAAACAGCGGAAGCAGAGATTGAGAAACTCACCAAAGAGCGTAAGCGACTGTATCGGCGCGAACCGGATTCACCTCGAATCGATGAACTGACTGCCCAGCTGAAGAAACAGCGCAAAACGGTTCGGATCTGCAAACGAATCGAGGAGCATTCTCTTGACATCGAACAAAGGCTGGAAGCCAGTCGGCAGGAGCAGGCACAGCAGGAAAGCCGGCAGCAAGAAGCCAAACAGAGGGAAGCCGAAATTAAGGAAAAGCAAAAGGAGAAAACGATATGAATGGAATTCCTACACGACAGCAAGTGGAGAGCCTGAAGGAGCGGTATCCGGTGGGCACCCGTGTGGTACTGCATCACATGGATGACCCCTATGCTCCTGTTCCGCCCGGTACAAAAGGAACGGTGACCTATGTGGATGACATGGGTCAGATCGGCGTGAAATGGGACAATGGCTCCAGTCTGTCCCTTGTGCCCGGTGAAGACTCCTTCTCCAAGGCGTCCGAACCGGAGAAAACAAAAATCAGTCGCGGCATGAGCCGCTGAAAGGAGTGAACGGAACACTATGAACTATGGCAGTGATCCTGCTGACCAGATCGTCCGATTCTCGCTGGACGGTACTGAGATGGTGCTTAAGCTGTCGGGGCTGGCGGCAAAGAATTTCGCGCTTTTTGTGTACGCAGTTTTGAACGATCAACAGAAAGTTCGTGGAAAAACCAAGCTGGTGCGAATGCTGAAAGAGCGTCGGCCCTTCAAGTTCTTCCGCATCCCGGAGGATCGAATGCGGGAATTTGCGCGGGAAGCCAAAGACCATGGCCTGCTCTACACGGCCATTCGTAACAAGTCCAGGCAGGGGCAGATCGAGCTGGTGGTGTTTGCCGATGATGCCTCTAAGGTTAATCGTATTCTGGACAACCTTAACATGGACTTTGTGCAGGCCCAGGCTGGCGAAGCTACGGTGGAACAGGTGCCTGCTGTGCCCGGTACCGAGCAGCCGAGTGCTGTACCGGACAAGAAACCGGAATCCGCTGTGGAAGTGGAAACGGTTACCACTGAGCACGGAGCGGTGGATTTCCAGGTTGGCAACAACGAGGAGGAATTCAATTTCTCTGATACGGCAGATGCCGCAAAGGAACAGGTGCCGGAAAATTTTACGTCCGGCCGGGAGCCGGCGGACAAAGCCCCGGCGGAAAAGAATCCGTCCGAGCCTTCCTCGCCCAGCAACGGCTCCTCTTCCGAAGCATCCGGCGGTGAGAAACCTTCTGTAAAAAAGGAACTGGAGGAGATCCGTAAAGAGCAGACTTCCAAAAAGGAGGAGAAAGCCAAACCGCCTCAGCGTCAGACCAATACGCCCGGCCGTACCCGCCGCAAGAAGAACAAGAAGAAAACGAAAGGACGGTAATCTATGGATCTTTCCAAAATGATGAAGAAACAGGAACCGGCTCAGAATGAATCACAGGTCGACGGCCAGCGTCTTTCCAAAGAGGAATATGCCGCCATGAAAAAGGCGGAACGAGAGGATCTGTGGGCCAGGGTTGATGCCCAGGCTCAGGCGGTGTTCCAGGACGATGCGGCCATGAAGGGCTTCCTCGATTTCATGGCGCGATGTACCCCGCAGAGTACGCGCAATCTGCTGATCCTCTATGAGCAGAACCCGGAGATCACTCATCCCCGCACTTTTGATATGTGGGCGGAAGCGGGGCGCTCGGTGCGCAACGGGGAGAGTGGCTATGCTTTCTTCACGGAAAGCAAGTATGAGCGTGAAGATGGAACCACCGGCAGAGGCTACGACATCGTCAAAGCGTTCGACATCAGCCAGACCCGTGGCCCGCAGGTATACCCTGCCCAGCCTCATCTGCCGGATGAGGTGATTGCCGCCATGATCGAGAACAGTCCGGTGCCTCTGGCGCTTTCGGAACAGCTGCCCAAAGGGGTGCAGGCCCAGTATGTACCGGCACGGAAAACCATCTATGTGCGCAACGGCATGGATGAAACCGCGACCCTCTGCGCCATCGCGCGAGAACAGGCCCATGCTTCTTACGATGTAGCAGGCTCTGGTTATCGTCGGCAGGCGTATGCGGCACAGAGTTACTGTGCTGCCTATGTTGTGGCACAGAAGTTCGGTCTGGACACTTCCGGATTCAAGTTTGATAAGGTGTGTCAGGCTTGGGCCGGCAAAGAACCCCAGGAGCAGCGTACATTCCTCAGCGACGTGAAGCGTGCTGCCTATTCCATCAACCGGGAGGTACAGCGTAGCTTTCGGGACATGGATCAGGTGATCCAGCCGGATGGATTTGAGGTTGGAAAACCGGCACAGGCCAAGTCCGAAAAAATCGAGAAGGCACAGGGAAGCCGGTGATTTCCTCGGCTGAAAGTTTTCCGTTTGTTTTCAATTGGGCAGTCGCTATGTCACAGGCTTTGTGATATGCTTGCCTTGACAAAATAGATCTGAATGGAGGCGATCATATGGAAAAACAGCGGCTGTTCAAGATGACGGATATCGAAAAAAATATGCTGGTGCGGGCCCTCTCCGACAAGCAGAAGCGGGTTGGTGCTGACCGGTGCAGCGAGGTGCAGGCGCTGGTCGAAAAGACTGAGCAGGCACCGAAAAACCGTCTCTACATGAACGAGATTGAATTTCAGTGGGTGGAGATCGCACTGAACGATCTTCGCAATACCTATCTGGCAGCTGGGCGCAGCAGTGGTGGAATCGACAAGGTAATGCTGAAACTTCTCCGGTCGCACTACAAGAGAGTTCCTGCAAGGTAACCGCCAACAAGTGAATCCGTGATCAATGCCAAGGGGTCTGTGGTGAAAGCTGCAGGTCCCTTGGTTCTTTCAGAAAGGAGGATGCCGATACGGAGATACGTCAGAAACAACCTTGGTGGGTATGGCTATTGCCCCTGCCAATTGTCTGGTGGGCGGCGCTGCTGCTGGCAGCCAACTGGCAAGCAGGAATGAACATCGTAGAATGGATGGGTGCTTTCTCCGCCGCAATGAATAAGCCTTTTCAGCTCAGCTGGACGGAATATTCCGTTCGGCTTTTGTTTTTATTCACCATTGTTTACGGAGCAGCAGCGGCACTCATCGTGACAGGCCAAAAGAATTACCGGCGGGGCGTAGAGCATGGTTCTGCCCGCTGGGGGAATGCGGCACAAACGGCCAAACGATACCGGGACCACCAGCACCCGTACCGCAATCTCATATTGACCCAGCACTTTCAGATGGGGCTGGACGGCCACCGCCATAAGCGCAATACTAACGTGTTGGTGATCGGTGGTAGCGGAGCAGGCAAAAGCCGCAGCTATGCCATCCCCAATGTCTTGCAGTGTGCTCAGGGACCGGATGGTGGGTGCTCAATTCTGGTGTCAGATCCAAAGGCCGAGATCCTGCGCAAAACCGGAAATGCCCTCATTGCAGCTGGATATGAGGTGCGGGTGTTCGACCTGCTCAGCCTGGACACATCTTTCTGCTATAATCCTCTGGCCTATGTGCGAGATGACAAGGACGTGCTGCGGTTGATTGAGACCCTCATACAGAGTACCACTCCGCCCGGCTCCCAAAGCACAGACCCATTCTGGACTAAGTCCGAAACGGCTCTGCTGCAGGCTCTCGTTTTGTACCTCATCCATGAAGCACCGAAGGACGAGCAGAACTTTGCCATGGTCATGGAAATGTTGGCGGCTGCCGAAGTCAGAGAAGAAGACGAAGACTTCGAATCGCCGCTGGATATTCTGTTCGAGCGACTCGAGATGCGCGACCCGGAAAGCATTGCTGTCAAGCAATACCACATCTTCAAGATGGGTGCCGGCAAGACCCTGAAATCCATCCTGATCAGTGTGGGTGTTCGGCTCTCTGCCTTCAACCTGCCCCAGATAGCACGGCTCACTTATACAGATGATCTTCGCCTGGAAGAAATGGGAGAGAAAAAGGTGGCGCTGTTCTGCTGCCTGCCGGACTCGGACAAATCCCTCAACTACCTGGTCGGCATGATTTACGGTCAGCTCATCCAGACACTGTATTATGTGGCTGATCGTAAGTACAAAGGCAGGCTGCCGGTGCCGGTTCATCTGCTTATTGACGAGGCACCCAACATCGCTCTGCCCACCGACAACTTTCTGCCCTGGCTTTCCACCATGCGAAGCCGGAACATTTTCTGCTCTTACATCGCCCAGAACATGGCACAGCTGAAAGCCCTGTTCAAGGAACAGTGGGAATCGCTAGTGGGTTTGTGTGACGAATTCCTTTACTTGGGAGGGAACGAGAAAGAAACGCACAAATATGTGTCCGAGCTCATGGGCAAGGAAACGCTGGATACCCACACCTATGGCCACACTAAAGGCCGGAACGGAAGCTACTCCATCAACGACCAACAGACGGGACGTGAGCTGTTGACGCCCGATGAGGTTCGGATGCTGGACAATCGCAAGTGTATCCTGTTCGTCCGTGGCGAGCGCCCTATGCTGGACGACAAATTTGACCTGATGCACCATCCCAACATCCATCTGACCGAGGACGGCGGTGCGCCGCCCTATGATTACACCGCAGTTCGTGATGCAGCAGATGACCTGGACTATGATCCTGAGCATTACGGGGACTACGAACTGCTGGATCCTGATGATTTTCTTTGATATAAAGGAGGAACGCATTTGAAACTGTTTTCGAAAAAATATAATCAGAACCGCAAGACCGAACCGCTGCGTCTGGGCAGAAAGGGGCGCATGAGTTTTGCCGTTTATGCTGCGTTGGTGGTGTGTGCGATCTGCCTTTCCACTACCGTCTTCGCAGCGGCTACCGACCCTCTCACCGTGGTCAACAACCTGTCCACCTTCATCTTTTCCCTGATCCGTGCCATTGGCCTGATCCTGCTGGGCTGGGGTATTGTGCAGGTCGGCCTGTCCTTCCAGAGCCATGATCCCAGCCAGCGTTCTCAAGGCTTTCTGACCCTGGCAGGCGGTCTTGTGATCACTTTCACCAAGGAGATCCTGGACCTGATCACTGGCACTCCTTGAGAAGACGAAAGGTCAAGGAGGGAGGTGATGCGGTACGAACTGGATCGTGGACAATCTGAACTCTGCCCTGCAAACCTGGAATGACAAACTGGCGGAGATCTGGATGCTGCTCACCCAGGACCCGGCCACATTCAAAGGCGGTGGCATCTGGCAGGTAATGCTGGGAATCCATGGAGCATTGCAGGCTATCGGGTATGGCCTGCTGGTGTTGTTCTTCGCCGTGGGTGTGGTCAAAACCTGCGGCAGTTTCGTGGAGGTCAAGCGGCCGGAACAGGCGTTCAAGCTATTCATCCGCTTTGTGCTGGCCAAGGCCGCAGTGGAGTACGGACTTGATCTGATGTTGGCCGTCCTTTCGGTGGTGCAAGGGATCGTCTCCACCATTATCAACCAATCGGGTGTTTCGGGCGCAGGAGGAACAACTCTGCCGCAGGACATCATCGACAAGATCAACCAAGTAGGCTTCTGGGATTCCATCCCGCTCTGGGCAGTAACCTTGATTGGCGGACTGTTCATTACTGTGCTGTCTTTCCTGATGATCCTGACGGTATATAGTCGTATGTTTAAAGTCTACATGTACACGGCTTTGGCGCCCATTCCGCTGTCCACCTTTGCGGGTGAACCCACCAGCAATGTGGGCAAGAACTTTCTGCGCAGCTATGCAGGAGTATGTCTGGAAGGTGCCGTCATCGCACTGGCCTGCATCATCTTTTCCGTGATGGCGGCCGCCCCGCCTGCCGTGGATCCCAATGTATCAGCGGTGACCGCCGTCTGGAGTTATGTGGGCGAGCTCATCTTCAATCTGTTGGTGCTAGTGGGCGCTGTACGAATGAGCGACCGAATCATCAAGGAATTGATGGGACTGTAACAGAAGGGAGGGATCGGTATCGAAGTAAAAATTCCAAAGGAGATCCGGGAATATCGGGAGTCCATTTTCTTCGGGCTCTCGGCCCGACAATTCACCTGCTCGCTGCTGGCGTTGGGTGCCGCAGTCGGGCTTTATTTTTGGTTTGACCCGTTGGTAGGCACTGAGAGCGTAGGCTGGATCTGCATTCTGGGAGCAGCTCCGTTCGCTGCCTGCGGCTTTTTCACTTACCACGGCATGACCGCAGAACAGACTCTGTGGGCGTGGTTCAAGTCCCAAGTTCTGACACCCCGCTGCCTTGTCTTTCGGTCAGACAGTCTGTACTACCAGGCATTGCAGCCTGCCATTGAACAGGGTAAGAAGCCGCCCCGCAAGATGAAAAAGCGGGGCGGGAACAAACCGGCTGAAGAAAAAACTTCGGCCCCAAAACCTGCAAAGGAGGATGCCTATCATTAAAACCCTTAGCAAAGCGACTAAGGCGGAACGGGACAAGTTCCGCATTCCCCGCTCGGTGCAGGATGCCATCCCTATTCGCCGCATCTGGTCGGATGGGATCTTCCAGGTGGGGACTCAGTTCTCCAAGACGTTCTCTTTCACCGACATCAATTACCAGATTGCCGGCAAGGAAGATAAGACATCCATGTTCCTGGACTATTCCGAGCTGCTCAATGCACTGGACTCCGGTGCCAGCGCCAAGATCACTATCAATAACCGGCGGCTCAATAAGGCCGAGTTCGAGGCGGCGCTGCTGCTTCCTATGCGGCAGGATGGGTTGGATCATTTCCGCAAGGAGTACAACGATATGCTGCTCTCCAAGGTCACCGGTACCAGCAACAGTGTAGTGCAGGAGCGGTATATCACCATCAGCGTGGTCAAGAAAAACATCGCAGAGGCCCGTGCCTACTTCTCCCGGGTCGGTACTGATCTGCTCACCCATCTGGCTCAGCTGTCCTCCATCGGACAGGAACTGGATCTGGTGACCCGCTTGCGGATTTTCCGGGACTTCTTCAAGGGAGCAGAGCCGCCCGCGTTTGAGTTCGACCTGAAGACCCAGATGAAACAGGGCCACAGCTTCAAGGATTGGCTCTGCCCGGACTCCATGGAGTTCCAGCCGGATCACTTCAAGCTGAATGACCGCTGGGGCCGGGTGCTTTACCTGCAAGGGTATGCCAGCTACATCAAGGACAGCATGGTGTCCGAACTCTGTGAGCTAGACCGTGACCTGATGCTGTCCATTGATATCCTGCCCGTACCCACCGATGAGGCGGTGCGGGAAGTGCAGAATAAGCTGCTGGGTGTAGAGACCAACGCCGCCAACTGGCAGCGCCGTCAGAATGCCGCAAACAACTTCACTGCCATGTTGCCCTATGACATTGAGCAACAGCGGGCAGAGACCAAGGAGATGCTGGGCGACCTGACCAACCGGGACCAGCGTATGATGTTTGGCCTCGTGACCATGGTGCACCTGGCTGACACCAAGGAACAGCTGGACAGCGACACTGAGAGTCTGCTCACCGTGGCCCGCAAACATCTGTGTCAGATGAGCATCCTGCGCTGGCAGCAGAAAGATGGACTCGACACCGTCCTGCCCTACGGACTGCGTCGAATCACCGCACTGCGCACCCTGACTACGGAAAGCACGGCTGTGTTCATTCCCTTCCGTGCGCAGGAAATTATGCAGGACGGTGGTATCTACTATGGCCAGAACGCTGTGAGCAAAAACATGATCGTGGCCGACCGGCGCAAGCTCCTCAACGGTAACAGCTTCCGGCTGGGTGTATCGGGCAGCGGCAAGTCCTTCAGTGCCAAAGAGGAAATCGTGAGCATCGCTCTGTCCACCAATGACGATATCCTGATTCTGGATCCGGAAAGTGAGTTTGGCTATCTCACCGAGGCACTGGGCGGTGAAGTCATCCGGGTATCGGCCGCCTCCGACACCCACATCAATGCACTGGACATGGATAAAGCCTACGGCGATGCACGAAACCCGCTCATTGAGAAATCCCAGTTCGTGCTGTCTCTGTTCGAGCAGTTGGTGGGTTCGGAGGGGGTGTCCGCCAAGGAGAAATCCATCCTGGACCGCTGCACCTATGAGGTGTACCGGGAGTACATGGCAAACAATTTCACCGGCCAGCCGCCCACGCTGAAGGATCTGTACCAGATCCTCCTGAAGCAGCCGGAGCCGGAAGCCAGAGGACTGGCCCTGTCGGCAGAGCTGTTCATTACGGGCAGTCTGAATACTTTTGCTCAGCCCACTAATGTGGACACGAAGGCCCGAATTATCGCTTATGATATCCGGGAACTGGGCGAACAGCTTATGCCCTTGGGTATGCTGGTAACTCTGGATGCCATCTTCAACCGGGTCATCCAGAACTGGAAGCGTGGCAAGACCACCTGGGTGTTTGCCGACGAGTTCTATCTGTTGTTCCGATACCAGTACAGTGCAGACTTCTTCTACAAGCTCTGGAAACGGATCCGCAAATACAACGGACTCGTGACCGGGTTGACGCAGAACGTGGATGAAATTCTGCGTTCTGATACCGCCCGCCTCATGCTGGCAAACTCGGAGTTCCTCATCCTGCTGAATCAGTCGCCCACCGACCGAGAGGAACTGGCGCGCCTGCTGCACATCTCGGATACCCAGCTTGGCTATATCACCAATGTGGCCGCAGGCTGCGGGCTGATCCGCTGTGCCGGCAATATTGTCCCCTTCGAAAACAGCTTTCCCCGGAACACCCAGCTGTACAAGCTCATGACGACCAAGCCGGATGAAGCCATCCGAGGAATGTAACGATTGTGTTTGAGAAGGAGGTGGCGTTGCCGCAAGAGGAAGTAAACCCATTTATACTGTTACATCGCTGTCGGGCGGCAAAGACTCGACAGCGATGCTTCTTCGTCTCGTAGAAGAAAACCGGCCCATCGATGAGATCCTGTACTGCGATACCGGGTGGGAGTTTCCTCAGATGTATGACCATCTGGATCGGCTGGAACAAACCATCGGCAGACCTATCACCCGGCTGAAAGCCCCGCTGACGGCAGAGCAGTATTTCTATGAGTACACGGCTCGGCCAGACGCAAAGCTGGTAACAGATCGGGGGCTTAGTTGGCCTTCCCATGCCTGTCGCTGGTGTACTGGCAGACTGAAAACTCATGTGATCAACAGACAACTTAGTCAACTGCGGCGGAAATACCAGCTGGAGCAGTATGTGGGGATTGCCGCCGACGAAGCCCACCGATGCAGGGATCTGCACTACCCGCTCGTGGAGTGGGGGATGACAGAGGCGGACTGTCTACGGTATTGCAAGAAACATGGATTTGACTGGGGTGGGCTGTACGACATTTTTCGGCGGGTATCCTGCTGGTGCTGTCCGCTGCAACCATTGAGTGAACTGCGGAAGCTGCGTGTTCATTGTCCGGATCTATGGCAGAAGCTCCTGTACATGGATGCACATACCTGGCAACCCTTCCGACCGGATTACACTGCCCGACAACTGGACATCCGTTTCAAGCTCGAAGAAGAACGAGCCGCACAAGGTCTGCCCCTTTCCGGGCGGGCCTTTTTTACTGCGCTCGATAACCGGCTGGAACAAGAAGGGTGCCCGAGAAAACGAAACAAGGAATGAACGATGAATAAGAGAACAAACAGCCGGGGGCCTCCCAAACCCTCGGTACATATCCTATAAAGGAGGTCAGATCTTGAAAGAGATAAAAACAAAGCCGGCAGGAGGACAGCCCCGAACCTTCGATAAGGCGGGAGTCGTGCCTAAGACTGCCATGAAAGAGATGTGGCTCCATACTAAAGACAAGGCGTTGAGCGAGACCATGGGAACGCCCTTTGCCAGCCAGCAGGAAGCCACTGGCAATGCTCCGGCCAATACTGCCGGAGATCAGATGCTGTCCGGCGTAGAGACTACTGTCAAGAAGGGGGCGGAAACCGCATATGATGGGGGCCGGAAACTGGCACAGTTTGCCGGCCGAAGAATCAAGGAACGGCGGGAAGCAGCCCGTATTAAAAATCAGGTTTCCGGCACGACACAGGGCAGTAACGGTGCAGCCCGGAAAGGTACTCCCTCAAGACCAGCTGGCAAGAAGACCATCAAGGGCCGGCAGCCCACAGCCAAGCCCAAGGCCAATGCAGCCAAGACCATCAAGCAGGGTGGGAAGGGAATCAAAGGGGCACAGCAGACGGCTGCCAACGCCCAAAAGGCTGCGAAGACAACCAAGCAGATTGCCCAGCGAATGCAGGCCGCAGCCAAAGCCACTGTGCGAGGGATCCGAGCGGCAGCTCATGCGGTGATGGCAGCCCTCAAGGCGGCTGTGGCGGCTATGCAGAGTCTGGCGGCTGCGATCCTGGCCGGTGGTTGGGTGGCGGTGGTGATTATCCTGCTCATCTGCCTGATTGCCCTGGTCATGGGCTCCAGCTACGGCATCTTCTTCGGCGTGGAATCCACCGGCTCCGGCACCAGCGTATCACAGGCTGTGCGGGATTTGAACCAAGAGTATGCGGATCATCTGCAGCAGATCACAGAGAATGTCTCTCATGACCGGCAGGAGATGACATCCAACGACGGCAATCTCTCAATCAACTGGCAGGAAGTGTTGGCTGTCTTTTCTGCAAAGGTGTCGGGTGCTACTGATGGCGAACAGGTGGCTTCCCTTACGGATGCCCAAGTGGACATCCTGCGTGACATCCTGTGGGAGATGAACGATGTGGGCTACTCGACCCACACGGAATCCCATGAGGTGGAGGTCACCACGACCAACGACGATGGCGAGGAAGAAACCACCACCGAGACCGTCACCGAAACGGTGTTGACCATTGAGATTACCCACAAGACTGCAGCTGATATGGCGCAGGAATACCGTTTCAATCGCCGCCAGAATGAGTATCTGGATCTGATGATGCAGCCGGATAACCAGAATCTGTGGGCGCAGCTGCTGGGCGGCCTTGTGACCGGCGGCGGGCAGATCATCACGCCGAACACCGACTGGGTGCCCAATGGGGCGCTGGCCTGGCCTCTGCCGCAAACCTTCTCCATCTCGTCTCCCTTTGGCTATCGGGAAGATCCGTTTACTGGGGAGATCGACTACCATAACGGCACTGACATCGCAGCTCCTAACGGCACCCAGATCCTGGCGGCTGCAGCCGGCACAGTGACCATCGCCAACGGCATTGACCCCTGGGGCGGCAGCTACGGCTACCACATCAAAATCGACCACGGCAACGGGCTGGAAACCCTTTATGCGCATTGTTCTGCCATCTGTGTAACTCCTGGCCAGCAGGTACAGCAGGGTGAGGTGATCGGCTTTGTAGGTAGCACGGGAAATTCCACGGGTAACCACCTTCACTTTGAAGTATGGATCAATGGAGAAAGAACAGACGCAATGAGCTTCTTTACTGCGGGTTTATAATTAATATCCGACCCTCCATATCAGTACTGCCTTTTAAAAAAATATGCTCCCCCTTTGCCATTACACAAAAGGGGAGCATATTTGGTTCAATTACAACTGAATAGGCTGTGATAAAGGAGGCCGCAAGTTCTTGCTGGACTTGCGGCCTCCTTTATTTCGTGTGGCTCCTTACAACCATTCCATGGGGTGAGCGATATCAAATCAGTCAAGCATCTTTTCATGTGTTGCTACACTCATCCTGCTCCTTTGCTTGAAATTTTCGTCTGTTATACAACCACATAGCTGCGCCCGATATTGTCATAATACACAAGAAGACGAAGACTACTTCTAAGTGATAATAGGAGAGAAATGGAGCGAGCCCTATCACTTCTTTCTGTACATAGTACACTTCTTGTGTAGTTTCAGCTGGCTCTTCATTCTGCACAACAATATTAACTTCGGACTGTGTTTCCAGAAGGGGCTGCATCACAGTGACAGGTACGAGGCTGGAAAAGATAAAGAGAGACAGCAGCCCCACAACGCCTGTGATGAGCAGGACATATGTCAGGATATGCACTCGTTTGTTAAGTCTACTTTTCTCATTCTGCTCGGTCTCCTTTACAGCTGGAATGTCCGCATCGCTCGTGTATTCGTCGTTCATCAAAAAGTCCAAAGATACATGAAAGAATTGGCTCAATTGTATGGCATTGCTTATGTCGGGCATCGCCTCACCAGTTTCCCTTAGTTAAAGATATTGTTGGGTATCTCAAGATGTGTCATTCGATTTTGCCGATAAAGCGGTAGAAGATTTCTACCTCCTGTTCCCGGCTTCCGTCCTCACCTTTGACCGCTTCATGGACAAAAGGATTTTTTCAATCAGCGTATTCAGAAGTTCAGCCGTCAATTCTGTGGGATTGACATACTGTTTCATCAGACCTATCCACTTTTCAGCGTCAACCGCTGTCTGGGCGGCGGTCTCCATCGCTTCGTGAAGCCGTTCAATTTTTACGTCCAATTCTCGCTGTTCGCCCTGATACTTTTCGGACAGCATATTGAAATTGTATTCTGTAATGCGTCCGGCAGACCAGTCCTCATACATTTTTGCAAACAGGGTGTCTACTTCTGCTTTGCGCTTTTCCGCCTTTTTCAGTTCGGCTGTCTGCCGCTTCCTTGCAGTATTGCGTTCCTTGTCGCTGGCGTTAAGTAGCCGTTTCAGAAGTTTGTCCCCATCCTGCTGTGCCAGCACAGACCAGTATTGCAGACGGGAAAGGACATAGGCGTAAAGCACATCATAGCGGATATAGTGCATGGAACACTGGTGCAATCCTTGCCCGTACTTGCTACAATGGTAGTGGGCATAGGGATTTTTGTTCTG
>PPYE01071932.1_pt1 | contig 45317 bp, 43 predicted proteins | sample 1559881 | NCBI WGS metagenome assembly PPYE01 (sample SAMN08240022, study PRJNA423297) | Human gut metagenome, whole genome shotgun sequencing project.
AAATATCGCCAGCCATAGCATGGCTGACGATACAAAAATTTATTATTTTTTATTGTCCTCTTGACGGGGAGCATACCAAGGGGTGATGCAGTACGGGCGGCTCATTTTCTATCTAAACGGATGTATCCGGAAGTTCCGGCAGTTGATCGGTGAGTTCTTCATATCCGAGAATATCTCCGGCACATGGCATCGATTGCCCTGTTCCCTGCTGTGGTTTCCGGAAGTACAGCCGATACCGATGTCCCTCTAGGAGTTTGATATTCTTTTCCAGTGAGAAGGCGTATTCCTTTCCGTTATCACTGGCAAACCAATATTGCTGGTTTTTCCCGAAGAGTGTCTGTTCCCGTTTCGTGCAGCTTACGTCCAGTGACAGATAAGCATGTGTATGGATCAGGTGGTAGAAACTGAGTGCACGCAAGATGCTGCAGATTCCGATGAGGAGGCTCATGAGGATAAAGAGCCGGTCATGGGTGGCGATCCCGAAGATGCACCCAAAAAGTACACAGAAAAAGCCGATTGCACTGATGGCAACCAGCTTTGTGAAAAATGGTTTTGGCATAAGGTTCCTTCCTTTAACATGTATGAAATGTGATTTATTTATTCAGGTACAAATTAGCAATAGCCTGCAGCACTGGATATTGGGTATGGTGAATCTGGACATCATCCACAAGTGTTTGGTAAGTTGTCTCCGGTTCTGTGTATAACTCATCCATAATATCCGATTCGTTGTGGATTACTTTTTCCTGCTCCATACTTGTGACAAGCTCAGCGGTCGTGAGGGATACCTTATCAGCCAGCTTCAGAATGGTATCTTCCATCGGTGAAGAGGGTTTCTTCTTTAAATATCTGCCAAACTCTTTTGCACCAATAGTTCCTTCCAGATAAAGCTGAACGCAGCCAAAGAGCCGGATGGGAAAGGTATCCTTCAAGGGAATAATGGTCAGACTGCCGAGAAGGCGATATAAGGCATCCACCCCTGTCAGTCCAATTCCGCTTACAACCAGACCGCGTAAGGAAAGTCGGTTCAGATAGTGTTGGAAGGATAAGCCTTTCGGACCTTCTTTCTGTATCTGGCGCAGGGTATAGGCATCCTGGAGTTCATGGAGCGTCAGAATCTGGAAGGCAAGACAGCTCCAGAGCAGCAGCTCGTCATCCGATAGTCCATATTCTTGTCCATCGTTGATTACAAGAGGAATGGATTTTCCGCCTGTCGTTTTTTGAAATTTTAAGGTTCCGACAGCAGTATAAAGTGTCAGCATAAAAGTTCCCTCCTTCAAGGTTAAGTCAGAAGTGCATAGAGTGCATCATCCTGCTGTAATAGTTTCCGTGCTTTGCTCTGCCATGCCCGTACACGATTGGCTGGTACTTGGTAGTGTTTTGCCAAGTCAAAGCTGGTATATCCCTGCTGTTGCAGATAGAGGGCTACAATTCCCTTCTGAATAGTTGAGGACTGTCCGGTGCCAAGCTGGGTTAAATGCTCAAGAAGCAAGGTCTGGTTTGTGTCCTTTTCCGGGTGAGTTGTTTGTGTATCCTCGTAGGAAAACAAATCACGATAATGGAGATGTTCATCTTCAGATGATGCTTCGTCCAGAGAACAGAGCATGGAGCGGTCACGGGCAATTTTCCGCCAGTAGTCAAAGATGGCATGACGGATGATAGTTTTGGCATAAGGCTGGAATGATCTTCCTTCCTCAAATCCGACAGCCGACCGGCACAAAGCCAGATATCCAATCTGACATAATTCCTGTTGTTCTTCCTCAGTTACATAGGCAGCGGTGCGGGTCATGGAACGAATCATGATCGGAACCAGATCCATGGATTTTTCCACCAGTTGTTTTTGCTTTTTATTTAGTGGTAAGGTCATCATCAATCACCGCCTTTCAGCTGGCTGCCCGGAGGCGGAAGGGAATATGGTTGTTCTTTAAAACATCTGCGGATTCCCGAATGAGCTGGTCGCACATATAGTTGCTGAACTGTCCGATGTGAGCCTGCTTATCTGTCAGACAGAACTTATCTGCCACCCAGCGATATGCTTCCGGTTTGGAAAGGATGCCCTGTTGCCAGATCTGATCGAAAATTCGATGTGCCTGAATCCGCTTTTGACGAAGCTCCCGGTTGGCGAGCGTTCCTTTTGGTATCTTGGTTCCCGGATGTACCCCGACATAGGAATTGCAGGATGGATAGTGGGAGCAGACATAAACCTGTCCGCCATGAGAATGCGTTCCATATACAAAGGATGCATCTCTTAATATTGCTGTTCCGCCGCAGTAAGGGCAGCGGATGATTTTTGGTTTCTTCATCTGTTTTCACCTCGCTTGTACATACACGATACGTAACGTGTACGTGAATAACCAGTACGTACTGTATACTTATATTGTAAGTAAGCAGGTGATGAATTCCCATAGGACGCAAGCGGATACTGATCCCAGATTCGGACTAAATGGCACGAATCCCCATTTTTCAGATGCCGGGATAGAAAATTGCTCGGATGAGCGGGAATAAGCCGCTGTCTGTGAAACGTGGATAATTAACCGGTGTAAAGATGAACTTCTCACAGAAAATCCGTAGCAGGAATAAGCTGATCAGTACCAGACAGAGCAGGTAAGTGTTCCTGCGCCTTCTGGTCCATGGCTTTTTCGGACGGAATTTCACATACAGGACAAAAATCATGGGAATAAATATCAGGTTCGTAAAGACCTGATCGATACATTGGATGATTGAAATTACGTTTAACATAGGCAGTGCCTCCTTTCTTTACATATCCTGTACGTATAAGAGCCTGAAAGTGCAACTTTTTGTTACCAGTCATATTGCTGGTTCTCCTGAAGCCGGAGCAGTGCCGGAATGGGACATGGCTTTAAAGGCAGCTTCTGAGCGGCCAGATAGGGCAGATAAAGCTCTGTAAAAGCAGCAATGCTCATGCTTCCGGTACATTCGGTTGGCTCCGGTATCCGGGGAAACAAAAGCGCTGCATCTGAAAGAGGGAGGATGCAGGGGCTTCCCGTTTCATCCGGATGGAATAAAAAGCCAGAGTTCTCACAGCTTTCCTGTGCGTTACAAGTGCGGCACCAGACGTAGATACAGGAGTGCCAGTTCCCTTCACAGAGGTTCAGAAAATGACGGATGTGCTTGGCATCTGTCTTGCAGTGGGGGTGTTTCATATTCATCACCTACTAAAGAAGCAGGCAGTTCCATGTGGGAGCTGCCTGCAGGAGTCTTCGTTATGAGTTACTGATGTTTCTTTTTGCGTTTGAAGTAAACGATGCCCAGGACACTTGCACCTGCAAGTGCAGCTATGGCGATTCCGGCATACAGGAGAAGCGGCGTCTCATCGCCGGTCTTTACAGGCGGAGCTACCGGAGGCGTCTCCGGTTCTTTCGAAAGCTCCGTCATGTGTACGGTCTGACCTTCATCCTTCAGATCCTCATGGGAAGCAATCTCATGCTCGGTTTTTCCGTCTGTATAGTAGAGCTTTTCAAAGACAACCACATCCTGTCCGGCAAGAGCAGAAGCGTCGAAGGTAAAGGTAACTTCCACAGAGCCGCCAGCTTTTTCTGCTTTAAATTCTGCCTGAGCGGTAACTGGTTTTCCGTCTTTTAACAAAGCCTCTCCGGTTTCCTTATTCATCAGGGTTCCGATGACTTTGTACTCAGATCCAGGCATCAGACCATGATAAGTGACCGTATCTACGATAGTCGCTTCCTTGGAAGCAGAGACATCCTGATCCCCGTCACTGCCGTCTTTGGCTGTGGTTTTGATTTCCGGGAAGTAGATGGTCTGGTTGGCATCTTTGATGTCCGCATGTACCGCTACTTCGTGATCTTCAAAAGTCATTGTTTCAAATGCCACGAGCGTTTTTCCGGAAAGTGCAGAGGCATCAAAGGTAAAGGAAAGCTCTACGCTGCCGTTAGCTTCTTCCGGAGTGAAACTTGTTTCTGCAGTCACAGCTTTGCCATCCACATCGAAAGGTTTTTCGGTTTCCGCATCCATGAGTGTTCCTGTCAGCTTGTACTCTTTGCCTGGGATCAGGTTTTTGTATTCCACAAGGTCTGTAAGCGTCAGTTCTTTTTCCGGTTTTGCATAGTGTGTGCCGGAAGCAGCATCTGTTGCAGTGGTTTTGATTTCCGGGAAGTAAATAGTCTGTCCTTCATCCGCAATGTCTGTGTGTACGGCAACTTCCTTGTCTTTGTAAGCCAGGGATTCAAAGACAACTACTGTTTTCCCTTTTAAGGAGCTGGCATCAAAGGTAAAGGTAACATCTACCGTACCAGCGGATTCTTTTGGCTTGAAGGATGCTTTTGCTGTCACCGGTTTTCCGTCTGCTTCGACTGGTTTCTTTGTTTCTTTATCTATCAGAGTTCCAGTCACTTCATATTTCTGGTTAGGAACCAGCCCCTTAAAGGAAACCGTATCCACCAGCGTGATTTCTTCCTTTGCACAGGAAATATTGGAGTTCGTGTCCGCATCTTTCGCAGTAGTCTTGATTTCCGGGAAATAGATGGTCTGGTCTTCATCGTTGATGTCGGTATGGACTGCAAGCTGCATCTCATCCTGATATAATTCCTCGAAGACAACGGTTGTTTTTCCCTTTAAGGAAGTTGCATCAAAGGTAAAGGTTACTTTGACGGAGCCGGAGGATTTCTTTGCAGTAAATTCAGTTTCAGAAATCACCGGTTTTTCATCCACAAGGATTGGTTCCCCGGTTTTTTTATCCATTAAGGTTCCAGTCAGTTTGTATTTCTGGCCCTTTTTCAGTCCTTCGTATTCCACAACGTCTTCAATGGTCACTTCTTTTGCCGGCTGGCTCATGTGTGTACCGGTCTCGGCATCCAGAGCAGTCGTGCCGATCTCAATGGCATCATCGGTCAGAGTTCCAACCTGTATCAGAACAGAATCCTTATAAACCTTGACTTCAAAGGTTAAAAGATCCATGCCTTTGTTGGAATCACAACGCTGTTCCGCCAGAGTGTAAGTATCGTAAATGAGAGCGCCTTTGGAATCATCCGGTTTGGAGGTGCCGAACCAGATGCCGTCTTCCGAAGACTCACCCCGGTTGGTATTTGCGGTATGTTTGTTCCATTTGGAGGAAGTGCTGGCATAACCGTTGGCATCTGTCACAATCACATGGCTTTCGCCTGTTGTTTTGGAAGTGATCTTAAATGGCACATTTGCCAGACGGTTCTGGCTGCCGTCAGCAATCTTGACAAATTCCAGATCCCCGCGGATGACCTGATTGGAGATGGAATTGTCTTTTGCAGTCAGTTCCACGATTTTTCCCTGTTCTGTGATGTCAAATTCTACAGAGATCTTTCCGCTGTTCAGATAACCGGAAGGTGCAGTTGTTTCATCCACACGGTAATGTCCGAATGGGAGAGCATCTTTTGCAGTTGCAGCAGAACCGGATTTATCGGCAGTAAGTGTAAGGACAACCTGATCTTTCGTGTAGGATGTTCCGTCTACTAATACCGGATTTTCATTTAACGTAGTGATCGCAAAGACAGTACCTTCCAAAGTGGCAGAACCCTGCGGTTTTGCTTCTCCGGTCTCGCTGTCACGTTTCTGGATCTTCACTCCGCCACGGATGACAGATTCTTCTATGGTAGAAGACTGGTATACCGAAACCATTTCCTGCTTACCGTCACCTGTAATTTTCTGTACGAAGACAGTTGGATTGAGCTGGTATCCGGCAGGGGCTTTGCTTTCCTGTACCGTTATGGTACCGAGCGGAAGACAGACGGTCTTGCCATCACTGGTATAGTAAAAGGCATCGCCGCTTACAAAGGAATCTTTGGTAAAATGCATCTTTCCGGAAACATCTGTTTTTAATACCCAGGTACGTGCCGGTTTCTTTCCAGCTTCCGCAGGATCACTGTCAGACTGCTCGGTATAGAACTTGACTGTAAATTCTGCGTTTGCAAGGGAAGCTGCTCCCTGTGGGGAGGCTTTCTTTGTTTCGGCATCCAGCTTTTCAAGCACCAGATTCATGGGATTATTCTGCGGAATATCTGTTACGTTTGCAGCAGAAGTCTGTTCTGCTTTTACGGTGACTTTGTGAGCTTTGGTGTCTACAATGTAGCCTTTGGAAGCAGAGAGCTCTTTTATGGTATAATCGCCTTCCTCCAGTTCGCCGGATCTGGCATACCCGTTTTCATCAGTGGTCAGTTTCTGGATGAGCTTCTCACCCTGATAGATCCCATACACAGCACCCTTTAAGCTGTAATTCGGATTCCCGTCCGATACGCTTCCGTTGGCAGAAGATTTTTTCAGTTCGATCCAGCCGTTTGGAACCTGATACCAGCTTCCGGCAATGGTCTGGCTGCCCTGTCCCGGAACGATGAATGCCCGGAAGCCTTCCGGCGGGTTCGGAAGTCCCTGAATGGCACTGGCTACTTCCAGTGCTTTATCAATATAGGACTGCGGGGCGCCATGGAAAGCTCCGGTGTCAGCGGAATTACCGGCATAGATGTAAGCGACAACCAGATGTCCGATGACATAGCTGTTATCATCACTCCAGCCACTGAAATATTTATCCTTGACGACTTTATCGTAGCCGTAACCGCCGTTTAAGTAGTAGAGCGCTTTTCTGAGCGGGGAGTTCTGGCTTAAAAGGTCATAGGAATAGGAACCAGAGGAAGGTGTTTTCTTCAGTGGTTCCACGCAGTAGGCAGTATTGCTCCCGTCAAAGCTCATGCGGGAGGTAAAATAGCTGCCGTAAGGGATATTGGCACCTGCCTTATAGCTGATGGTGCCGTCGGCTGCATGAACCGGAAAACTGCCGGAAAACAATGCGCCGACTGCGACAAGGACTGCCAGCAGCATAGCCAGCGTCCGTCGGGTATAGGATTTGTATGTCTGTAACATAAGTCTCCTCCTTCTTGAAGTTCAAATGAAAAGGGCAGCGTCAGTGCTGCCAAAAGTTACACAGCCTGTTTCTTCTGTTTCGCAAGGATTTCCAGAAGCTCCTGCCGATCTGTGGTAATCAGCTCCTTTTCCAGATTGGAAGCCTTAAATTCCACAGTGATGTTATTGTTGTTGGTTGAGATCAGACCGTTGCCCCGCTGGAAATGGGTGATGTTCATTACTTCTGTTTCCGATAGATGCAGGATAGTCTTCACCCGCTGTGCCTCTTCATCCTCCATGTTCAGGATAATCTTGGTCTTGCAGTTATTGATGATACCCTTGCCGTACTTCCCGTCATCCAGAGCAAAGAAGTCGTTTAAATCCTGTGTGGCAAAGATGCCGGCTCCGGAGTAAGCACGGATGATCTTGGCAATCTCCAGTACGAATTCCGCTGCAAGCCGGTTGCTGGATGCACCGATGAGCTGCCAGACCTCATCGACAAAGATGGCTTTCTCTTCGGTACGGTTTTCCTTCGCTTTATCCCAGACATAATCCAGGGCAACGAACATGCCGACCGTTAAAAGATCGCTGGAACCGGTCAGTTCGGAGATATCCAGTACCGTATATTTATTGGTCAGGTCCACATTGGTCTGCTGGTTAAAGGAAGAAGCAGAACCGTGAACCAGGCGGTTCAGGATATGAGCCAGACGTTTGGTATCCTCGCTTTCCAGCAGGACATTGTAGACATCCTCCAGAATGGGCATCTTTTTGTACTGCTCCGGATGCTGCGGATCTGTCAGGGATTCATTTTTATGTGTAATCCCTTTTCTGGCATAGGTTTTGATTAGGGCTTCATCCAGAAGCTGCTTCTCCTCATGGGACATATCCGGGATCAGCAGACTGAAGAAGATGTGAAGCCTTTGGATCTTGCCTGCCAGTGCGGAGGCATCCAGTGTCGGTCCGTCCAGCAGTTCATTTACAGAATTGTCTACCTTCCGGATTTCCATGATGTTGATACAGTTCTTACTGGCAGGAGAGATCTGGATAAATTCTCCGCCGACATTCCTTGCAGCCCGGTAAAATTCGTGTCCCTTTAGCGGAGCGATGATGAACACCTGGATGCCTTTTCTTCGCATCCTTAGTGCCATGGTCTGCATGGTGAAGGTCTTTCCTGCTCCCGAACAGCCTAAGATACAGATGTTGCTGTTCTTGTACTGCCTGGAATCAAAGATATCCGCAATGACCAGGGAATTGTTATGCTTGTTTACCCCAAAGAGGATTCCGTTATCATCGCAGATACTGTAGCTGACGAAGGGATAGCAGCTTGCCGCCCCGGAAGTCAGTACGTTCCGCTTGGACAGCTTAAAAAGCTTCTTGTCCAGATTTGCCAGCGGCAGAGAGGATAAAAATCCCTGCTCCTGTAAAAAGTAGCAGGAGTGTAAGTTCATATCCTGCGAGATCAGGAGCTTTTTCATTTCCTGAATCCGCCACTGCAGTTCTTCCAACGTGGAAGCAGTAATGGTGATGAGAAGATTCATGTAATAGAAATCTTCGTTGTTGGCAAGTCCCTGCTTCAGAAAATATCCGGAGCGGATGGCAGAATCCAGATCGTCATAATCAGTGTTGGTATCGGACGCATCCTTTAATTTGGAACGGTTGATACGGATCTGCTGACCGAGACGCTGCTGAATCTTGTCCTTTGGCTGTTTCTGGAGAAAGAAATCAATATCAATCCCTTCCCCGGCATTGACAAGGAGTGACAGCCATCCGGGAGTTACCCGGTTTTTGTAGCCGTCAGACGGCACAAGCAGGTAGGAATGGTAAAGCCCATTGATCTGCACATAATGGGAGTGCTTGAAATCCACACTTTCCGGTGCGAGAAACTCGTTGATCCGGATGTGATCCAGTTCCTCCATGCGATTTTCCTTTGTATAGGCGGACAGTACAGTGCTGATCCGGTTCGAAAGCGGAACCTCCGTACAAAGGGTACGGTTTAAAAGGGTGTAGAGAACATCCGTAGTAAATTCATCCTCATTGTCATGGGAGACCACTTCATTCCCGCACTGGTATAGAAAGGTTTTGGCGGTCTGGGAGGCTGTCTCAAGAGCAGCAAGGATTTCCCGTTCCTCTTCCTTTCGGTTTGCGTTGAATGGTTCATATTCAAAGATCAGAAAGAACCGTCTGGATACTGCTTCTCTGGAACTTAAGTTCTGGACAAACTGGATGTAGTCACGCTGCAGTTCCTGACAGTGGGGATCGGTTTCCCGCTCCAGCTCCAGCTGGGACTGCTCCAGATGCTTATTGATGTCTGCTTTTTTGGAGATCATCTTGATCTGGAGTTTGACAGGGCTGATCTTTAAGTAACTGATAAAGCTGTAGATAATGCCCTGCTGTTCCCTGGCACTTCGAAGCAGAAAGTTGATTGGTTCAATCTCCAGGATCTTCACGTACCGTCCGTCTGTGGTATAGACGATTCCGTTTGCGATTTTTTCCACCGGAAGATAATCCTCCAAGGTCTGGTCTTTCTTTCGCTTTTTCCGGGAAACGGGTTTTGACGTGGCAGATGAGGTGTCCTCCTTGGAAACCACCTTTTTTTTCTGCTCTTTTTTTGCAGCCCGCTTTTCGGAAACTGCCCGTTTTTCTTCCTCCTTTCGTCTCCGGGCTTCCGTTTTTTTCTGTATTTTTATCTGTTTCGCCGCCTCTTTTTTCTGTCGGCTGGCTTCTTTCTGCTCCCACTTCAGATAACGGATATCTTCCTTTGCCTGTTTTTTGATGCCCCGCTTGGTGGAGGTATCAAACTGCCGGTGTTCTTTTTTTTTACTTTTTGGCGGAGCTGGTGCGTCCGGTTCAGACTGTGGGGGAGCCGATGCCATTACTTTGGAAGGCTCTGCCATTTTTTCTGCTTTCCGGTGTTTCTTTGTCTTTGGCTCTTTGAAACGTGGTTTCCTGCGTGGCTTTCCTTCCGGAAGACTGTCGGACCTCCAGATTACCCTGCGGTTCACTACAAAACGCAGGGCATTCATCAAAAAGGCAGTGATGCTCTCCCCGCCGATTCCAATCAGGGCTACCATTGCCGCTGGAAGTGCGGTCATGCAGAGAATGATGATGCGGGCAGTCAGGGACAGCGGCAGGTGGAAAACAGGGATACCGATTGCCAGGGAAAGAACAATGCTTTCTATGGCATTGCGGATGTCAAAAGTTCCGTTTAGGATCTTGCCTTTTTCAATGAAGTTGGAAGGGATAAAGGAAACCGGTGTTTCTTCTGGCTGTGTCATGGCTGCACCTCCTTTTTCGTATCTTTCGCATCTTCGGAAGGCACAGAGGCACTGCCGGATTCTGTGTCCGGAGCTTCCGGGCTGTCAGAAGTATCCGGATACCCGCCTTCCTGCAGGTGTTCAATGTCCTGCGAAGTCAGGGACGGCAGGGAATCATCGGTTTGCTTTTCGTAAACAGTCGTATCTGCAGAGACCTGTACCCCGTCTTCTCCAAATAAAAACACACCCGTCGGGGTGTGATAGGTAACCGGAAGCGTATCCTGATCGGAAAGTGAAAACATCAGGCAGACGGTTGTTTCGGTAGGGTAGCTGGTTTTTTCCGGCAGGAAGGTGATGCTTGTCTGTTCTTTTTTGACATACTCTTTTAGGTAGACAGGAAACTGCCCTTTGAGAGAAGCAATCTGGCTGTCGGAGAAAAATGCTTTTAAAGCATCAAAATCCAGATATTCCGGCATGGGGGTATCAGAATTTGTTTCTGTTGTTTCCTTTGCCGGTTCCCTGCCTTTGTTTCCGGAAGCTTCTTTTTTCTGGCTTTTCCAGAAACTGGGGAGAACCAGTCCGGAAAGCAGCAGAAACAGCATCAGAAAAATGGAAAGAATCACTTTTGTTCTGTTCATAATGGCTCCTTTATTTTTTGTCGAAGATCCAGTAGGCATTTGCCGTAGCATGGATTTCCGACATCATATCAAATTCACGGTTAATATAGTTCTTTGCGTCACTGTCATTGGGATCATTGACCAGTACCTTGCCGTTTGCCGTAACACCTCGGAGTACGATGAAGTGTCCGCCGCTGGTGAAAAGTCCTGCCCGCTGAGAGGAGATGACCGGACAGCCTTCGGAGAGTGCCTGAAGTACCGTATTGGCATTGCTGGTCTGTGTGACGCTGCCACAGCCGAAATGACTGGCTGCAGCCTGAAAGTAGCTCCAGTAGGTTCCAACTCCCGGCTTGTAATAGGAATTCCCGCACCATGCCACCGCATCCGGAGGGGTAATGGTATTCCCGGTCAGGTAGCTGGCGATCATGGCAAAGCTGGTAGGCCCGCAGCCGGAAGATGCGATGGAGCCGCCGCCATAAGGAATGTTCCCGTAATCGGTCTGGAGATAGTGCGGAATCTGCATTCCGTTTGCCGGATAGCTTCCGCCGGTATTGGTAATCTGATAATACCGGAGAACATGCTCCACATATTCCTTGTCCCCATACCGGTCATAATGCCAGTTCGGACGGGCACACATCATATCCGAATAAGCAATGGCGTTTTCTTTGGTATAACCGCCGTCACGTTCCATTGCCCAGTCGATATAGCCGGAGCCGTAATTGTAACCCTGAAGCGCCAGCTTGATGCGGTCCAGGTCGGTAGGTCCGGTACATCCTGCTTTATCCAGTGCATACTTTAATTCCTGAATCCCACATTCGATGGAATAAGCAGGATCGGTGATGCCGTTGGGGACATGGGGGTATTTCTTATTAAAGCCGCCTTCTGCCGCCTGCATGGGATCGCTTCCACGCCCGCCGCTTTCCTGCATCATGACTGCCATGAGGAGTTCCACATAAGCTTCCATGCCGTATTTCTGTGCGACCTGCTGGATGGTAGCCCGGTAAGCCAGCACCTCATCGCTGACACCTACCGCCATGGCAAGACCGGAAGCGGAGCCGCCAAAGAACATGGTCAGGTTTTCCACATAACTGTCTGCCGTTTTTTTCTGCTTATCGGTCAGATGAAAGACGTGATCTGCAAAGTAGGCATCTCCGGCATAGCTGACCGTGTAGGTATGGCGGGTAAAAGTAACCTTTCTGGGTGGTGCATTTTCCTCTTCCGCCGGAACTTCCACCGTGGCCGTTTCTGAAGTAACGTCATAAGAAAAAAGCCCGTCCTCGTTTTCCCGGATCAGGCTTTTGAGTTTGCTGATATTTATATTTTTATAGTCATCCTGGCTGGCACAAAACTGTGCGATGAGCTGGTTCGCATTTACGATGATACTGGAAGCGTAAGGATCGCTGATAGAGGCAGTATCTCCTTCCGGGAGTCTGGCAATTTCCGCATTGATCTTAGCAAGCAGTGCATCATGGCTTTCCTGAAGCACCTCCACGATTGCCTGATTGGAAGCCCGGATATTTTCACTGATTACCGTGTTGCTGGTCAGTGCTCCGGTATTTTCAGAGAGGTCTCCGAAGACGAGTCCCGGAAGCATGACAAGGAACAGAATGGGAAGCATCAGTACACCGCCGACGGCTGCTCCAGTTTTCGCAAGGGTGCGCCTGTGCCGGAATACTGTACCGATGACAGCAAGAGGACTGCCCATCAAGGCTGTTTTTGGCATGTTACATACGCTCCTTTCGCTGTGGGGCTGGCGGCAGTTTCTGGACAATGGATTCATTGTAGGCTACTTTGCCGCTGCCGGAAGTATATGGTGTTTTTTCGACCGTATCCTGTGCATACTGCTTGTACCAGGTGGAACCATCCACGGACTGTACCGTAGAGTAGGAGCCCTGAGTAGGAGCTGCATACTGGTCGGCATGGTACAGGGCAAAATCCCGGTTTCCGGAGCTTCCGGTTTCGGTACCGGTGATCCTTCCGCCACCGATTTCTACATTATCATAGGAAGAACCGCCGCCCGGATTGATGCCCATATAGGAAGTAAAGGCTTTCTGTGCGTCTGCTCCCTTGATGGAACCTACCTGACCGTAATTTCCCTGTGCAATGTTGCTGATGACCTGATTGGCAAAGTCTCCGCCTTTGTTCAGGGATGACTGGTAGAGCATGTTTCCGATACTGCTGTGTTCGGTATAACCGGTTGCGGAATTGACCGCTTCTCTTTGTACCTGTCTTCCCACTGCCCCGGCAAGCCCGCCGGATAGGAAGCTTCCTGCGACAGCCGCACTTCCGGGAGAAGAGGCTTTGTGGTAGCCGCCACCACCATGGGAACGCATGGAACCGGTCAGGCTCCGTCCTGCAATCAGAAGTTCAGCCATCATGTTTCCTCCGGTATTGCCGACATTGATGCCAAGCGATGCCAGAAAAGAATCAATTTTCTGGGATACCTTTAAAAAGGCAATGGCACACAGGAACCAGACGAAGACATTTCCGGTTACCGCTTCCTTTCCCTGACTGGCAACTGCCGCTTCCACGTCTGCTTCCGTAAGCTCCGCTGCAAAGACCGGCATGGAGCAAAACAGTACCAGACAGGCAGTTAGTACCAGGAATGGTATGAGTTTCTTTCTAAGTTTCATTTTGGTCCTCCTTTCTTATAGGGATAACGGATTGGCAAGGAAGGTGCCGACCATAGAAGTAAACAGCCGCAGGCACCACGCATTCATCAGAAGCAAAAAGAACTGGCCGCCAAGCATCCGGCACCAGCTTTTGAAGATATTTCCGGTTGACTGGCTGGCACCCATGGAAAAAGCTGCCGGGGCTGTGTAGACCAGTACCCCCAGAAGAATATAGCGTTCTGCCGCTTCAAAGAGCAGTTTGATGTAGTTCCACGCCAGAATCAGTACCAGAATCAGTGCAATGATGGCTACCGCCCCATTTGCACAGACTCCCAGGATGACTGTGACTACGGAGTTAAAATCCGCAAATTTTAAAGGCGGCAGGTCTTCCGTCAGAATCCAGTTGTACGGTGTTCCTGAAATCTTCAGGAGCAGATCCACAATATCTTTCGCATAGAAGGTGAGAAAGATAAAGAGGAAGGAACGGATGGACAGCTTAATGGGATCTTCCGCTTCGATACCGGCTCCCATAAAGTAATTTTTAAAGAGCTGCCATACCCAGTTTAAGAGGATCAGCCCGATGCCCAGTGCCAGAAAGACCTGATACATGGTCTCGGCAGCAGGAAAGTAGCGAAGAAACGTATCCATGGAACAGCCCAGAGCACCGAGGACTGAAGTGGTGATCAGATCCAGAATGTTCATGACCTGTTCGGCAATCCATTCCACGATTCCGTCAAGTATTCCCATAGTGGCATCTCCTTTCGTCTATCCGTTCCATTTTCCGCCTGCAAAGAACGGGGTGATGTAAGCCATGATAAAGCCAAGCCCGTTTAAGATCGCCCAGGTAATGACGATACGCTTGAGCCATGCACGTGATTCGTCCACGGTTTTTCCGCTTTTGGAAAAATTCATCATCAGAAGGGCAACCGATGCCGTTACGACTGCAGCAATGGTGGAAATGAGGATAATCTGGTTATAGACATCCTTCATGATCTCATTGGCTTTGGTCCAGATGGTAGCGGCAAAAACCGGCTGTGTGTATCCGCAGAGGACTGTGACAGCCAGAAATGCAGCATACAGGCATCTGCCATAATTGACATGCCGTTTTGTGTCCGGCGGAGCGTTTTTCAGTTTGTGTTTCACGTAAAAGTACCTCCTTTTTATAAGAGCGGCAGGAGAATTACCTCCCCTGCCTTTGCTTATGGTTTTCCTGCCTCAAGAAAGGACGCAGCCCGGTCAATGCAGGCTGCGTCCTAAATCAAAGTATGAAATTGTAAAGATCCTCCTATCTTACAGAAAAAACGCAGCTTATTTGCCGCAGGAGAGGCTTCCCATACGGCAGTGCTGCGTTTCGTTCTGCATATAATTTTGACAATATCAATTTTAACATGGGTAAATTACCGCTACAATCGCAGGACTGTGCCAGTTACAGACGATGGAGTGCCAAAAATGTGACCAACGCTAAAAGCGTTATAAATGCAATCCTTATGGATACTGTAAGCGTGATTTGCAACCAATTATACTGGATTTACATGACTAATGCTTTAAGCGTTAGTGAATACTGGAAGGAGGAGGTGTGCGTGTGAAAGGAATGGGAAAGGCAATCCGCAGGTACAGGGAAGAGGCAGGAATTACGCAGGAGAGACTGGCTGAACTGGTGGATATCAGTACCAACCATCTGGGTGCGATTGAGCGGGAAGTGAAAACACCTACGATGGAAACATTTGTAAAGCTGTTGAATGTATTAGGTGCGGAACCGAATGAAGTGCTGAAGGAAGTGATTCCTCTTACCAGAATGGAACATACTTCTGTAGTGGAAGGAAAGCTGGAAAGGCTCACACCGAAGAAGCAGGAAAGCGTGCTTCGGATGCTGGATGTGATAATTGAAGAGATGATGAAATAGAAGCTGTCTGCGAAATTGCCGCAGGCAGTTTTTTTGAAAGCTGTATATGCAATAAAACACATAAAAATATGCGATTTATGATGAAAGTGATTGCAAGATTTGATATAGTAATCCTAAAAGCATTATAAAACTAATTCTTAAAGGATGACTATAATATGAAAAAGGGATATGTGGGATTATTGGCATGTGCGTCAGGAATTCTGATCGGACTGGGAATCAGCCGGCTGGATCTGACAGGTTATCTTGAAAAAACACAGGAGCAGGAATATCACCCGGTAGAAAGAAAGGTGCCTGAATCAGTAGAAAGCAAGCTGAAAGATCCAAAACAGTGCTGGCTGTGTGGAAGCGATGAACGGAGTATGATGGATTATTTCCGGAAGTTTGACGATCTGGGAGTGATCTGTACCAATCACTGGTATGTGATGGATATGCATATCCGGAATCATGATGAGGACGGGAATCTTACCGGCCCGCAGGGAAACGGGCATATGGGTTATACCGGGACAGGAGAAGGCGGCTGCTTTTTCCATACGGAGCAGATGTCGGATTACGGGATTTCCGAAGTATCGGTGGATTACGGGGAAGATAGTATCTTCGATGTGAAAAAAGTACAGAACCATCTGTGTCAGGAATGCCTGGATAAGCTGGTGGAAAGCATGGAGGTATTCTGTGAGGAAACGCAAAAACCCAAGCCCCGTGATCTGGTACTGGTGGATTTTCAGACATTGGAGCTGTACGCCATTCAGGAGCATAATGCGGGATACTTTATCCGGGATTATTATGTGGAAATTGAGTCGGAGGAAGATGGGGTGGAAGTAAAGGCATTTTACTGCCCGAAGCTTAATAACGGGAAAAAGGATGGAGAATAAATTGAGGTTTGCATTGGTGAGGAGTATAATGTAAGTACGTGTTATGTATTGGAAAAACTTGAATTTAGCAGAAAGAAGGATTGTTATGAAATTTATCAATACTAGAAAATTCACATGGATAATTTGTATAATAGGATTTTTGCTTGCTCTTGTAAGTATATTTTTCTTACCGAGTATTATTCCAGTACATTTTGCAAATGGGATTGCGGATGATTATGGAAGAAAAATACAAATATTTTTATTTCCTATATTACAAGTGCTTATCACTTTTTTGACTGGACGAGAAAAAGTAAAAATATTGCCTGACACATTCAAAAACTTTCTTAACGGACATTCAGTTTAATTGGATGATAGATGGTGTACTTTTATTGGTAATGTTTGCAGAAATATGGGTTATCTATGCTTCATTTGCATAGAAATACTTGCATAACAATTTACATTTGATTGAGCAGATAAAAATGATTTGAGGTGGTAGCAATGAAAAAGCGATTGGGAATCATAGCCGGAATTTTAGGAATTGTATTGGCAGTCATTGGCATTGTACTGAAGCAGAAAGAAAACACAGCCGTTTCTGTTATTGGTGGTGCGGATGGCCCGACTTCTATTTTCATAGCAGGGAAGTTAAATGGTGATAATTTTATTTTTATGATTGTAGTTGGAATTATTTTATTGATTTTGGCAGGAGTTATTTTTTACAAACGTAAGCATTAAGTTACAGTTTTTTAGACTGTGTATGGCGGAAGAACCGGGAAAGTGTAGATATATCATGGGGATTTTGGAAAAAAATAAAAAAAGTAAGGGTACAGCGTTTGTCTATGATGAGAATAATGATTACTATAAGATGGAAATAAACGGGATTGAATTTGTCTGTGACAGTATACATTCCGATTATGAGAAGCATGCAGTTGAACTGGCACAGGCGTATGAGAAAAGGCTGCCGGATATCGTGGATTATCTTATGCCGGATATAAAGGAGATGTTTGGAATTACAAATCCAGATGTAATAGCAAACTCACTAGGAAAGCCGAGTATAGATTTGGATAGAGGAACACTGACTTATCTGGAGCACACAATGGACAGCCTACATATTATTGAAATGGAATTTGACGGTATCTTCACGGCATTCTATAACTCCTGTATTGATGGATAGGACTTTAGTAACATAGAGCTGCAGTTGTCTACAGCTTTTATCCAGACTTCGGATGTTACAGAGAAGCAATCAGAAATGGATTGATCGATTTCTGAAGCAGTATCCGGTGAAATCCTTGAACATATGAAGGAAAAGTATGTATGTTAATTTTATTTTTATTGTAGACAAAAGATAGGACTGATATGATAAAAGAACAGGTTATTACAAATAGAGGTGGAGTATTTGATGCAGAAAATATTATTACTGGAGGATGACTTGAATCTAAATCGGGGAATTGCCCTGTTACTTTCACGGGAAGGGTATGAGGTTCGTCAGGTTTATACAATAAAGGAAGCAAAAGAAGCATTTCAAAAAGGAGATTATGCTCTTGTTATCAGCGATATTACATTGCCGGATGGTACAGGACTGGATTTTGGAAGGATGGTACGTGCAGGTGGAGATACATATCTTATCTATCTTACGGCTTTGGATCAGGAAATAGATATTGTAAATGGTTATGATACAGGGGCAGATGATTATATTACCAAACCATTTTCACTGATGGCTTTGGTGTCGAAGGTGAACGCATTGATGAGACGGCTTTCTAAGGTACAGGCACAGATTATGTCTTCCGGAGAGATTACGGTGCATATGAAAACGATGCAGGTGTATAAAGGGGATGAACCAGTTACTTTAAGTAAGAAAGAATTCTCTCTGTTGCTGTATCTCTGGGAGAATGCAGGACAGATTGTTTCAAAAGAAAGTATCCTGGAGCATGTATGGGATATAGACGGTCAATTTGTCGATGATAATACGGTTACTGTCAATATAAGCAGACTGAAGAATAAACTTGGAACAGAAGAGATAGCGAATGTGAGAGGACTGGGATATATATGGACCGGAAAGGTAAACAAAAATTAAAACGGTATTTTATCGTATATGTAATCTTTGCAGTATTTTTTACAGTAGGAATGTATCTGATAACAAAGTATGAGGAAAATGCGAAAGCAACGCAGATAGCACTGCTCCTTGCAGAACATCCTGAACTGGAAGGGGAAATAGTTGCAATCTGGGAAAAGTCAGGAACAGTAGATTTTATAAGAGACCGGGACGATCAGAAGATAGAAAGAGTCGTACAGATGCTGGAAGAAACTTATGGTTATCACTCAGGGAGTGGATCTTCAGATGTGGTTATAAGGATTATCTGGGGAATTGGATTACTAGTGGGAGTCATAGTATGTAGCCTGTTCTTGTACCTGGACCGAAGAAAAAACTGGAGCAGATACGGTGATGAGGAACAATTACAGCAATTATATGAATGTCTGCAGGAATTCAGAAAAGGAAAATTCCAAACATATCCTGAAGAAACATCAGAATCGGAACAATGGTTAAAGGTGTGGGAATCTGTAAAGGAGCTGGGGCAATATTTCGAAGATTTGAAGGAACGTCTGGAGCAGGAAGAAAATGGTACGAAGAGTCTGATTACAGATATTTCCCATCAGTTGAAGACTCCGCTTGCATCACTCCGGATGAGTCATGAGCTGGTGGCAGAAAATCGGGTTACAGGAGAAGAACAGAGGGAGTTTCTGGAGCAGGAATCACAGGAACTTACCAAACTGGAACAGCTCTTGAATGAACTGGTAAATCTTTCAAGGCTGGAAACACATATGATCCAGATACATTCGCTTCATGAAAGCCTGAAGAAAACGCTAACAGAGGCTGTCAGTCAGATTTATATGAAGGCAAGAGGAAAAGATATTTCCATTCAGGTGGAGATGGATGATGATATAGTTGTGAACCATGATTCAAAATGGACGGTAGAAGCATTAACGAATATCCTTGAGAATGCAGTCAAATATTCACCGGAACATACAACGATTACAGTGAGGACGCAGGAGCTAGCAAGCAATGTGCTTATTGAAGTAGAAGATGAAGGAATGGGCATTCCTGCGGAGGAACTGCATAAGATCTATCAGAGATTTTACCGGGGAAGGAAAGCAAAGGAACAGGTAAAAGACGGAGCGGGTGTCGGTCTGTATCTTGCCAGAAAGATCATAGAAGAACAGGGGGGGACAATAGCAGCCAAAAGAAAGGCTGAGAAAGGTATGATATTTAAAGTGACACTGCCGCTCATAATAGGAGAATAGTCGGAACCCTTACAAAACTGTTATGGTTGTTGTAAGGGTTTTGTAATGCAGGAATGTTATAGTAGGGGTATGAAATGGAAAGGGGACTTGAAGATATGAGTAGTATTTTAAAAGTAGAAGATCTAGTAAAGTATTATGGAGAAGGCGAGAATCAGGTGAGAGCCGTGGATCATACAAGTTTACAGATAGAGAGAGGCAAGTTTACAGCTATCGTAGGACGTTCCGGCTCCGGAAAATCTACACTTCTGCATCTGATTGGAGGGCTTGACAGACCGGATTCCGGCAAAGTATGGATTGATGGAACCGATATCTATTCTCGAAAAGATGATAAACTGGCACAGTTTCGAAGAAAGAAGATAGGATTTATCTTTCAGGATTTTAATCTGATTCCATCGCTGAATGTGTGGGAGAATATCGTTCTTCCGCTGGGACTTGATAATCGCAAGGTAAAGCCGCGGGAAGTGGAAGATATTCTCAAAAAAATCGGACTGCAGGATAAGAAAGATGCGATGCCGTCTGCTTTGTCTGGTGGACAGAAACAGAGAACTGCGATAGCCAGGGCATTGGTGACAAGACCGGCGATAATTTTGGCGGATGAGCCGACGGGAAACCTTGATTCCCAGACTGAGCTAGAGGTTATGAGCCTATTGAAAAGCTGCGTGTCGGATTTCGGGCAGACGCTTATCATGATTACCCATGATGAAACGATTGCCCAGATGGCGGATGAAATGATTATCATTGAAGATGGCAAGGCGGTGAGAAGATAATGAAGATGACGACCAGAGTTGCATATTGCAATATGCGGCATTATAAGAGCAAAAACATACTGATTGGAATTGCCATTATCCTGACAACATTACTGCTGTTCGTAATCCCATCAATCGGAAAAGATATGGTGGAAGTGAACTTTGCGGTAATCAATAAGATTTATCCAACATGGCATGCCCTTTATCGGAACGTGGACGAGAGTACAGTTATGAAACTGGCGGCACATCATGATGTGAAAACTTACGGACTCCGCAGCGATGCGGGGTACATGAATCTGGAAGATGCGACGGTTTCCATGATGTATATGGACAGAACAGGGATGGAACTTTATAAAGTGAAGCTGAAAGAGGGGCAACTTCCGCAGAAAGAAAATGATATTGTGGTTTCAAAAGGAATATTGGAAGCATTAGGACAGAATGGGAAAATCGGTGACACTATCACAGTACCTTATCAGATTCTGAAAGATGACGGACTGGATTATACGAAGGAGAAAGACTTTCGAATCTGTGGTTTTTTAGCAGATAATGAGAGCAGCAAAGAACAAAAACAATATACATCATTGGTTTCAGAGGCCTTTCTGAAAGCGGAGATACCGGTAGAACAGGTGAAATATCGGTTTTTACTTCAGGTGAATGGACAGAAAGGAAATACGACTGCAGATTATACAGAGACGATACAGAATATTGCCAGACAGTTCGGGATTTCCGAGGATGACATGAATATTAATAAAGAGTATCTTGCAGCAAATTATGTGGATCCGGCTACAATTCCGGTGATTGTAGGAATCATGCTTATTGTTGTATTGGCGGGCATTATCACAATTTATAGTGTTTATTATGTATCTATGAACCAGAGGGTTCGGGAATTTGGAAAGTTAAAGGCAATCGGGGCTACGAAACGGCAGCTTAGACAAATCGTACTAAGAGAGGGAATGGGAGTGGCGTTGTTTGCCATTCCGATAGGACTTTTGATCGGAACAGTTGCTGTGAAAGTTGTACTTCTCCAGTTTGTAGAACATGCAAAGGATTCAAACGTACTTATAACAGAGGCATACAAGGTTGTAGCTAAAGGAGAAGTCCAACTTTATTATTGGTGGATTTATCTGTTGGCAATTGCAGTGACTCTGTGTACAGTGTATCTGTCACTGATGAAGCCTATGCGTATGGCGGCGAAGGTATCAGAAATAGAAGCTATGCGTTACCAGGGAGGCAGTAAGCGACAGAAAAGCAGCAGGAAGGGATATCAATTTCTGAATATCGGACGACTGACCAAGAGAAATCTTGCAGAGAATAAAAAGAAGAGTACTATCACGATTGTATCTATGGCCGTTACCGGAATATTTGTCATGATGGTAGCAACGGTGCTGTCTTGTGCAAATCCGATGGAAAGTGCAAAGAGTTCGATTGTGGGGCAATATGAGATTTCTCCAATTGTGGAATCCGGGAATAAAGAGCATCCTGAATATGAATGGGCGGAGGTTCAAAAGAATAATCCATTAAATGAAGGACTAAAGCAGCAGATAGAGGAGCTTGACGGTGTTGAGCGGGTAGATGTGTTTACCGCGTTGAAGGTATCAGGAGGACCTTTTGAAGAAAAAATTGGAACCGAATTTATCAATGGAGTGCCGGAAGAATACGCAGAAGAGCTGAAAAAAGGAATCACTGAAGGCAATGTCACATACGAGGAATTGAAATCCGGGGATAAAGTGATTCTGGACCGCGCGCTACTTCACTGGTATCCAGATATTAAAGTGGGAGATAAGCTGAAACTCAATATTCATGATGGAGATAATACCTTTCAAAAAGAGATTGAAGTGGCAGCAATTGGTGAATATGGAACAGGTCTGACAAACTATAACTGTCTTATCATGGCAAAAGAAGGGGCAGAGAAACTTACCATAAATAATTCTTCCAGCTATTTTCAGGTGATTGCAGATAAGGATTATGATGAGGCACTGGAAGCATCTCTACAGGCTATTGTGGATGGATCAGGCAGACTGCAGATGCGTACCTGGAAGAATGAGTACGATACATGGGAAAATGCCATACAGATGACTAGAGGTGCATGTTATGCATTTATCATCATTCTGGCAGCAATCAGCATTATGAACTTGATTAACACAATGATCAATAGTGTCCATGTGCGAAAAAAGGAGCTTGGCATGATGCAGGCAATCGGAATGTCGGACCGTCAGTTGATGAAGATGCTCCAGTTGGAAGGTATATTCTATACAGTAGGCACTCTTATTATCAGTATCGGAGTGGGAAGTCTTGCAGGATATCCGTTGTTTTTATATGCAAAGCGTACAGGAATGTTTGATATCAGCACATACCATTATCCGGTAACAGCAGCTATTATTATAATTTTAACATTGTTTGTGATACAGATGTTATTGGCAATATTCATTGCAAAGTCAGTAAGGAAAGATTCATTGATAGAGAGAATTCGTTTCAGTGAGTAAGAATATAAATTTCTGATGTTTAATGCAGATACTAATCAATGTCATAATAAAAAGGGGGACTTGATTTCTCAAATCCCCCAGTGTATAATGAACTCAAGAAAGGTATTCAGATGCAAAATCTGATGCCCTCAGTTAAATTTTATATTCTATGTATAAGTCATAGCATCCAAAACTTTCCTAGGGTCGTGGATGCTATTTCTTATTATGTCGATCTATATAAGTCAAAGCCGCAAAAATTACCAATAGTAAAGTCAATACTTCCATTGTATTCATGGGCATCACCCTCCTTGGATACTAGAGGGCAAAATCGAAATGCATCCGTCTTTCCGGTTCAGTAATACCGAATCAGTATAACACGTTACCGTTTTCAGTACAATAAGGTAATGGTCTGAAAAATACTTTATTCTGTCACCTTATGTAGCTGTATCGTGAGTATTTGCTGGACTAATTGGTGCTGTATATGAAAAAAAGCTATTTAAAAATAAGGTGGAAGCCTTATATGGTCTGCTTGATGATGCGGGTGATGATGCCGAGGGCAACATTACGCTCTTCATCAATATGCGTCACCACAAAGGATACCTGATCCTTTTTCCCGACTGTCCGGCTGTCATAGCAGGAGTGGGCAATGGCATTGACACCGATGGAGAGCCGGACAAAGACGGTGCCTTTATGGATGTCTTCCACAGTTCCGGCGTATTTTCCCTGAATCTTACATTTTTTCATGTTTTCCTTGCTGGTGTTGCCTTCCACACTTTTGACATCTGCGTGGACAATGACCTGCTCCGGTGAGTCTGCCCGCACATCCAGGATGCGTACCAGGATGTGATCGCCTACCTGGAAGCGTTCTCTGGCATCACCCATCCAGTCGAAGGACAGGTCTCTGGCAAGAATGGAGGTTTCCACACCGAAAATTTCTGCCCGGACTACCTTTTCCGCAACAGCAATGACTCTTGCCTGCACGATACGGTCTTCATAAACTTTCGGCATTCCGGAAGCATCTTTATCCAGATAGAAGATCTGGCGTTTCTTCAGCATCGCTTCTTTCCGGCTGGCGACAATGCTGCGTGTCTTCGGATCTAATCCCTTAATCAGAAAATCAATCTCACATCCAAGCATATTGTTGAGGATTTTGTTCTGCCGCAGAGCAAGCTCCCCATAATCGTGTGCTTCATCCTGCATGAGATGGATCATCATCTCAGTTACTGGGATGACAGTACGGAAATCCTTGTAGTAAACCACGGCAATGAGGCTGCCGTTTTCTGTTTTCTCGATACCGCCAAGCATTCCGGTTAAGATCCGGCGGGTACGGTAGGCATTCTGGATCTCATGCCAGGTAAGGTCTGAAATGGACTGGGCTGTTTCCAGCTTCGCATCGGAATCCAGAGTTAAAATAGGTGTGTTGGTTGTTTCGTTTGGCATCATAGTGTCTCCTTTCAAATTATGACATGATAGAATCTTTATCTAAAGGAACCATGTCTGTGTGATCCGAATAGTTATCTGCTGAGAAGTCATCCGGGAAATCGTGATAGCCAGGTTCCTGATAAACGCTTTGCTGGTCAAAGTGCGGTTCAGCTTTTTTCTTTTTCTGCTTTCCATAAGAAGCGGTTTTTTTCGGGTGGGAAGCAGGAATAGTTGGAGTGTACGTATATTCTTCACTACATGCTCCTTTTCTCCATTCCGGAATATGTTCGGAAGCCTTCCGGGGAATGAGTTTTTGGGCATCCGGGTGCAGGGTGTAATCGTATTTTTCTACCTGCAGTACCTTCTGACCACGCAGGATAATCAGTGCAGTATCCAGCGGGAGCCGCAGGATCTCATCCGGAGTTAAGAGCTTTCGTTTCCCGATGGATCTGGTCTGGCGGTATTCCGGTGTATAATCGGATACCCTCCAGCTATTTAATTGTTTGGCTTCGCTGCTGACACCAACGGTCACATCACCGGAGCGGTTAGAGATAAATGTAGCAGTTACCTCATCCGTACAGCCTAAAAATAGCTGAGTGTCGCAGTTCCCGATGATTTCCTGCCATTGGTTTAAGGGATACCGGTTCTGCATCTGAGGCAGGTTTTGGAAAATGCAGGAAATACTGAGGTTTCGACTTCGGATCACGGAAATCTTTTTGTTGAGCGATAGGATTGCTCCCGTATTCGCCAGCTCATCAGCCAGGATATGTACCGGAACCGGCAGTTTTCCATCTTCCCCATAGGTGTCTGCATAACGGACCAGTTTGATAAATACGAAGGTCATAAACAGGGAAGAAAGAAAATCAAAAGTGCTGTCTTGATCCGAAGTGATGCAGAAGTATGCACATTTTTCTTTTCCCGGCAGCGTCAGGTTGATCTCATCATAGGAAGTGATCTGGCGGATCAGCTTGTTCTGGAATACCTGAAGTCTGGAACCGAGTCCGATGATGACGCCGGAACGTACCGTGTCACTTGCCTGCTTATAGATGCAGTAGGGGACTTTTGCCGGATGGGAGACCGGAAGCAGGTCAAAGAGGCTGTTCAGTTCTTTTTCCGAACTCATGGTCAGGAGTTTGTATACCTGTCCGATATTCTTTGCCTCCGGTGGGAATCCCTGATCCACATAGAGAATCAGAGCTTTTAATAAGTTCATCTCGGCATTGTCCCAGAAGTGATCGCCTTTGGCAGAACCGGTATTCTGGATGATGACATCAGCAAATACCTGTGCCATGGTTTCCTGTCCGCCAATTTCACCCAGACAATTCCAACTATCCGAGTTTTCCGGGTTTACAAGATTAAAGGATTTCACGATATATCCGGCATTCTCAAGGTAAGTGGCTGTACTTTCGTACAATTCCGATTTTGGATCGGTGATGATGAGGCTTTCCCCGCGGGCAACACACTGGAAGATCATGTTGCGTGCAAAGGCCCGGCTTTTCATGGAACCGCTGGCACCGTAAACGGCAATATTCCGGTTCATGCGGGTATCCTTCGGGAGACAAACGGCTTTTCCGTTCAGTTTTCCAAGAATGGTTCCCTTGTGTTTCTTGACATCATTCGTAAGCTCCAGTACCTGATGCATTTCCTCCAAAGTCATAAAACCGGAAGTCCCATAGGTTCCCTTTGTGGAATAATTCAGGTTCCGGCCCCGGTCTGTTATTTCCCCGTTTCGGTCAAATCCCATACGCATGAGAAGGAAGGTCAGGAGTCCAAAAGCTGCCAGACATAGAAAAATCCCATACAGATTGTACGGGAAAGCAGTCAGGGCATCCAGACAGGCGAGCGGGTGCGGGGAGGGGATCTGCGGGGCAGTTCCGTTTCCGGCAAAATTGCCGGCAGATTCCCAGGTCTGATAGTTGCGGATAAATTGAGCAACATAGCCTCCTGCATAGAGGGTGCAGAAGGTGATCGGAAGCATATAAATGAGCTTCCACCATTTACGGTTCATGTAAAAACCCCCTTTTGAATTTGCAAAGGTCAATACTGGAGAAATGGATTGTGGCAGTTAAGTATTTTTTCAGGACCGGAATCTGAAAATCGAAACAGATCAGGTTCCCGGATCTGCCGTATACATTTAAGCCGGTATTGAACCGGTTGATTCGCTGCATGTCAAAATCATAAGCAAGAAGGATGGGGTTCCCGGAAGCATCCGTGGCATCATGTTCCAGTGGAATTGAATCGCTGCGGCAGCCCAGATCGGACAGCAGGAGGTTGTCCAGCTTTTCCATGATCTCAGGGTGAACCAGCAGTTTTAAAAGCACTTCCCCTTCCGGAGTATTGGGAAGGTAATGGAAATGCTCGAAGGAGGTGTCCAGCATAAACAGGCTCTTTTTGTAGCCTCCGGTACTGGTAAACAGCCGGAAAGCCATTTCCATGTCGGTTCCGGTCATGATTGCCCGGATCTGTGGATGTCCGTTGTAAGGGTAGCCTTGCAGGTAATGCTGCAGGAAGGCGTTTAAGCGGACTTCCGTTCGATATTCCCATTTCAGGACTCCGTTTCCCGTGTTATAAAGGACATAGACACATTGCGGTGCCATCAGGATGCCCATGCTGCGGGAGTTCCTAATCTTCGTGGTCTCCGGGCCCAATTCCTTAATTTCTCTGGAAGCGTAAAAAAGAGGAAGGCTTCGCATACCGATGGAACCAGCTTCGCGGTGATTACAGAAGATGTCAGGTTTTACATCCGGATAAAAGGGAATCCCGGCATGAAGGAGTGTCAGATACGTTTCGGCTTTCTGATGTAAGCGGATACGTCGGGATACTTCACTTCGGATGAGGTTCGTCTCGGTATTGCCGGTCAGATAGCACTGGAAGCGTAGCGGCGAGACAGATAACAGCATCTCTTTCGCAGCTTTTGTAAGACGGTAGCCTCTGAGAGCATCCCGGTAGTGGGTACGGATGAGGTGTTCCGCCTTCAAATCCGTAATGAGTTTTTCCGCATAGGAGGCACTTGGGATGAGTCTGTTTAGCTGGTCTGCGGGAAATTCCCCGCACATCCCTATCATTTCCAGTAAGCGGTATTTCGTAGTGTCAGGTCTTATCAAATAAGCATCACCTCAATTCAGTTCTTACCCATGCAAGCCTATACTTGGGTAAATCTCCGGTGGTTTGGAAATAAAAAAAGCAAGAAAACAAAGTTCCCTGCGGTGGTTCTTACCGATGTCGGATTTCTGCCTGAGAAGTCAGGAGATTTTCCGACATGCTTTCGTGATGATTTTTCTGGTTCTGCAGCCATTTCGGAAAGTCAGCTTTTTCCATAACCGATACCAGTGTACAGTCCTTTAAGCCAAGCTGTGTCGTGTAGTAGGAATCACAGAAAAAGCCGCTGTCATCTGTCAGAACATAAGTACAAAGTGTATCCAGAATCTGTTTAAACTCCAGATTGTCATAATCCCGGATACGTCTTTGAGGAAGTTCCCTGTCATATATTTGACTGAAACATATCACGCAGTCACGATAGAGGGGCAGGGCATTTTGTTTTACATACTCCCGAAGCATATAATTAAGCGGTTCATGGAGAAATGCAGTGTTTGTGTGGACTCTTCGTTTCGGAAGCAGTCCGGGAAGCGTAATGGTGAGAATCCCCTGCTGTTCTGCAATCCGCATTCCCTGTGCATCTGCCGCTTTGGGAAGATAAGCTGCTTGATTTGGGGAGAGAGCCGGACAGACAAGGTTACGCATCTGGCAGGCAATCCGCTCCGCCCGAAGAGCAGCACTGACGCTCAGTTCCTCAAAATTTTTATCATAATTCTGGATATCAGTGACCTTCAGAGCGTAAACGGTATTCGTCAGTTTTTGCAGCTCCCCTTCCAGTTTTTCAAGCCGCTGGTAAATGGTTGGTGTATTTTGCGTCATAATAACCTACTTTCTCATGTAGTAACTGACAGCACCGGATTCATTTACAAGGCAGTAAGCGGCTACATCATCAATGGTGATTTTGGCAGCCTGGCTTTCGGATTCTAAGACAATCAGGCGTTTGGAACCATGTGATGGGATACTTTCCATCACATGATTGATCAGAGCCTCCTGTTCTTCACCGATATAGATGATTTCGTATTGTTCATCTTGCGAAAAGAAATTGAGCTTGATTGGAAATTCGCCACTGGTGTGGTATACAACACCTTTCTTAAAATCCAGCAGTACCCAGAAGCATGTAATTATAGCATAGTCAGGATTCTCAGCAGACTGCTGGCTGTCACAAAGAAGGTCATGCTCTTTATCGTAAATGATGCGCCCTTGTTTGATGAGGCTGGTAATCAATGACTTGATAGACTGCTCATGTCGGGAGAAAAGTTGTAAAACCTGGTCATACCTCAGAGTATGGTAAGTGGTAATGAACCGTAAGAGCTTGGCTCCCTCTCCTTGATAGATTTCGTTCCTTGTTTTCATGATTGACTCCCTTCTATATATAATAGGAAACTTTATACATATGGCTGTACGTACAGGATACGTTTGGTATTGTAAGTATAGTGTACGTACAAAGTACATAGAACCTGCTGTCAGCGATTGAATTTACAGGTACAAAAAAAGCACCATCTATGGGTGCTGGAAATAAGGAAAACTATAAGCAATACCTATTGTAGCATGGGTAATTTTACGCTTCAATCGCAGAAGCAGGTCATTTCTGTGCCATTTTCACTGGTTGGCATAAAAAAAGCAGGAAACCATTTTGATTCCCTGCATGGTGTATTGTTGTGCTTTTGTGTAGTTCTAATGATTACTTGTCTTTATAAAATGCTTCGAAAGCTTGTGCGAAGAATTCGGCTGTACCATTGCCGTATTTTTCATCTATCATAGGTTTGATTTTTTCATTACGGTAATATTGAGCCTGTGCAACCATCAGACCGTGTTCTTTCTTTATCTGTGAAAGTTGTTTCATAAGAAAACCGTATTCGGAAACAAGTTCTCTTACTTCAGAAGAATCTGGTGAACATACTTTTTTAGCTGCTAATTTGTATAAAAGATTGTCAAATTGTTGGTTGTAACTTTCTGCAGCCTCTTTGCTAATAGGATTGTTGGCAACAGACAGGAATTGCTCTTTTCCTCCATACCACTCAACAACTTTAGCATAGCCTTTCTGCATTTCTTCTGATGAAACTGTCTTAATATAATGCTTTTTCCATTCTTCAATGCTTCCAAACTCTTTTACAGCAAGTTCTTTCATATTGTCAGGCATATGTTCAAACATAGTTTGGAACATTTCTTCAACTTCCGTTTTACTAAAAATCGCAAAATCCATTTTATTCTCTCCTTTCAGGATATCATCAATGCTGGCAATCAGATGTTCCATACGTTCTTTCTTTGCTACCAACATTTTTCTCTGCATTTGCAAGATCTGGTTCCTTTCAAGAGCAGGATTCTCCAGAACAGCTTTGATTTCTTTCAAAGGAATGTCAAACTCACGGAAAAACAGAATCTGCTGTAATATTTCCAATGCCCTATCGTCATAAAGCCGGTATCCCGCATCACTTTTTTGTGTTGGTTTTAAAAGCCCGATTTCATCGTAATAGTGAAGCGTGCGAACGCTGATACCTGTAAGTTCTGATATTTCTTTGACTGTCCTCATAGTTGCTGACCTCCTGTTCCTGATAAGATAACTGTACGCTATGACGTTCCGTGAGAGTCAATATATATTTTGCATTTTTTAGTATAACATTTTTATGATATTACGAAAAGCCGAGGAGATAGGCGATATGTATTACTCTGGAAAGAACTTGTTGAGCGTATCCAATGTCTCTTTTGCAGTAAATCCCCAAAGGATGGTACTGAGTGCTTCAATCGCAGCCCTGCGTTTCCGGTAATAGGTGCGGTAGGAAATATTGGTGATGTGGTGAGCCAGCTTATCCAATATCTCATCTGTATTTTTCATTTCCTGTGGAGAGAGAAAAGCGTAGTAGAGAATCCAGTAATACTGTTCCCCATGCTTGTGATTGTTTCGGAGGAGATCGATGGATGATTCCAAAAGCTTCAGCATCTGGTTGCTTCTGGCAATACTTTTTGCCCGTTGTTCGATGTCGCTTCCGGTAAGATCAGCCCCGGCAGCATAGATGGAGTCCAGAAATTTGTCGATGTCATTGTCGTATTGGAGCTTAAACTGGTGCTCCATCTGGTGTACGACTACCTTCAGGCTGTAGGTTGCATCCCGGTATCTGCGTAAAAACTGATAGGTGTCGTGAAAACGTGGATCTTCTTCGGGTGAAGGAAATCCCTGTGTATTGCGGTTTGCCATGTCTATTCCCCCCCTTTCAGTGCAGAAGGCTCTGCCACGGCAGGCATCTTTTGGGCAGACTCATCCCCTGGACTTACGGACAACTCAAACCGATAAGCGGCATTTCCGTAGGGACAGATAATATTTAGAGTAAATGTATTAAATATATCTTTGCAGGCTGATAATGGAGATAATATATAGCGGGTTTTGGAGCAGTGGCAACATGGAATCCCTTGTGAATCCAATAGTTCTGCGACTTTTTGCACGATAAATTTCATGTGTGAATCTGGAACGCAGGAATCATTTTTTGTAACGGTGATTTGTGAGTCTGTGACAGTTTCTGAAACGCTAACAGAAGCAGAATCCTCAATAGTGATTTCTTCAGGTACATGGATTGGTAATTGCATCTTCATAGCGATCTCCTCCTTGTCAATCATAACGTCGCTGATATTAAACATCACGGACAGGTAATTGTTGAGATAAATTACGCTTCCGTGTTTTCCTGTAAATGAGATAAGTGTAATGTATTCTTTTTCCTCCAGTTTCTTCAAGAGTCGTGATACCGATGCCTTTGACAGACTCCACCTTTCACCCAGTTCATTAAAGCTGGTAAGGGGATTTCCGGTATTATCCCGGTAATAGACAATGGGACCGGAATCAGATCCCAGGACAGAGGAATCGTTGTAAACTGCATGAATCCACAGATCCAGAATAACATCCATTTCCGAGCATTTTCCAATGCCAATTAGTTCGTGAACTTTGGCAATCGGGAAAAAGAAAAACCCTGTATCTTTTTTACAGGGATAGTTGTATTCCAATACGGTATTGTCTTTGGGCCAGTCTGATATTTTGAATTTGACCAGGCGGTTTTTGCCGAGAAGAGAGTAGGTAATGTAATTCTGCTCTTCAAAAAATCGAAGGATGGACAACGCTTGATGTTGGAAACGGCAGCGAAACCATTCCTGAAGATCTGTGACTGTGCAGATCCACTCTCCTGGACCAATGGTATAGGTAATGTGTTCCATCTGGCGGTAGGATGTGCGGTAATTTGCATAGGAGCATAATACCAGATAATAAAAAAGAAAAGAGCCCCCGGTAGTTCGGATGCTCTTGGTAGTGATTAAAGTTTGTATGAAGTCACGGTAAATGCGACAGCGTGGAAATTCCACGATTTGTTTGAGTTCTAATTTGTAATTCATGGTGATCTTCCTTTCAAAGTATATTTAATTGTAATCGGACTTTTCATAGTGTTGGTATCAAGAAGAAGCCGATGGAAGTATAGCAAGTAGTCGTGTCACTCATTGCATTTTTATTGCATTTTTAAAATTTAGATTATGTGGCTATGTTGCTCTTAACTGGTTAAAAAGCCTTTAAAATCGTCTATATGCGTTAATACTCCGTACTGTCTGTCTGGAGTTTGAGTAATAAAAATTTTCTGGAATCTCTTATAAACAGGGCATTTCAGGGCAGATAAAGTTCTATTTGATAACAAAATGATAACACGAGAGATTTTGGCATTATTTATCCGGAATCTTGTGGTTATCAGGTAATATGTGTGAAACCAACAAAAAGGTCTTACTGAATTGAGTGAAATCAATTTGGTAAGGCCTTTTTCGTTGTTTTTTTATTTGTCGTTTTTGGGATAATTATACCGCCACTGGTCATATTCTTCCTGAGTGATTTCTCCGGATTTCAGCTTTTCAGCTTGTTCCTGCCATGCATGGAACATATCAAACATAGAAAGGTAGGTGGTTCCCTTGGATTTGTCCAGCCGGAGACAGAGTTCTCCGTCAATCTCACCAATATGAAGTCCGTAAAGGTCTTCTAATGTAAATAAGGTATGCATAAGTCCTACATAGCTGTCAATATCCGGGACAGCCAGTGCATGCGGAGAGATATCAAAAATATCAGCCAGTGCATTCAGATAGTTTTCTTTTGGACTGCGGGCACCTTTTTCATACTGTGCAATACGGACATCAGCCTGTGATTCGCTGAATCCGAGTTGTTGCCCTAAATATTTCTGCGTGAATCCACGCAGAAGTCGAAAATGGTGGATTCTTTCTCCTATTGCCATAGTTTTACATCTCCTGTCTTTTTCTTGATAGGTTGAGTATAGCATATTTGTATAGTACAGACAAGAAAAAACCATACAAAAAAGTATAGAATTTTACGCTGAAAACGCTTGACCAATACAAAAAAGTATAGTATCATACGAACTATACAGAAATGTATAGTGACAAACAAAGGAGGGATTTACAATGAGTAAAATGTTTATGAATGTAAAAGAGGTCATGGAAGTCCTCGAAGTGTCAGAATCCTACGCTTATAAGCTGATGAAGCGACTCAACAGAGAATTACAGGCAATGGGATGTCAGACAATCGCTGGAAAAGTTGACCGCAAATATTTTTACGAACAGTTCTACGGAACCAGATCAAATGATGGGAGGAATTAGGAATGGCAATTTACAAGAACAACAATGGCACCTGGTATGTAATGATCCGCTATCAGGACTGGACAGGTGCAAGAAAGCAAAAATGTAAAAGAGGATTTGCCACAAGAAAAGAGGCAGCGGACTGGGAATTACAGTTTAAGATGCAGAAAAAAGCAAATCTGGATATGACAATGGAAAGTTTCTGTGCTTTGTATGAAGAGGATGTAAGACCATCTCTGAAACAGAGTACCTGGCTTACCAAAGAAAATATTATCCAGAAAAAGATTCTGCCTTATCTGGGACAGCGGAAAGTGTCGGAAATCACAGCCAAAGATGTGATGGACTGGCATAACCAGATGAGAAAACTAAAAACAAAGACGGGGAAATATTTGTCTCCGACGTATCTGAAAACGATACATGGACAGTTAAGTACCATTTTTAATCATGCAGTGAAATATTACGATCTCAGTACCAATCCAGCGAGAAAAGCCGGAGCATTAGGAACAGAGGAAGGAAAGGAAATGCTGTTCTGGACAAAAGAAGAATATAAACTTTTTGCAGAAGAAATGATGGATAAGCCTCTTTTGTATTATGCGTTTCAACTACTCTACTGGTGCGGAATACGGTCAGGAGAACTTCTGGCTTTGACTCCGGCGGACTTTAATTTTAAAAAGAAAACGTTGCGAATCAATAAGTCCTATCAGCGGTTACAGGGAAAAGATGTAATTACGACACCGAAAACGAAAAACAGTATCAGGACAGTTGTGATGCCACAGTTTCTATGTGATGAAATGCAGGATTGCCTGAAATTATATTACAGTTTGAAACCTGATGACCGTATTTTTCCTGTGACAAAATATTACCTGAACCATGAGATGGAAAGGGGATGCAAAGCATGCGGTGTCAAGAAAATCCGTGTTCATGATCTTAGGCACAGTCATGTATCCTTACTGATCAATATGGGATATACAGCTCTGGCAATTGGAAAAAGAGTTGGTCATTCAGCAGAAAAGATCACTTACCGTTATGCACACCTGTTTCCATCGGTACAGTTGGATATGGCAGAGCAATTAGATGCGGAAAATATGAAGGAAGAACCGAATGAAATGGAAGGAGGATTTGCAAATGTCAGCTAAATGTCTGGATCAACAGGGACGTTGGAGAAATAAAGTTGTAGCGTTCCGAATGTCACCAGAGGAAGATGAACTTCTGGAAACAGCAGTCAGATTATCCGGTCTGACTAAACAGGATTATATTATCCGAAGATTGCAGGAAAAAGAGGTCACAGTAACAGGAAATCCGAGAGTATATAAGGCGTTAAAAAATGAACTTGCAAAAGTGCTGGATGAATTGAAACGTTTGAAAAAGGGTGATGATGTGCCGGAGGATTTACTGGAAGTAATTCGGTTGATCACAATGACGATGGAAGGCATGAAGGAAGAATAGAAAATGCCTTTAAGTGTCGGCAAACACCTAAAGGCAGGGATTTGGTAGAATACTCACCAAAAAACTTTCTATGAGTATTCTATCAAAATCTCCGCTTCCTTTCAACGGGAAAATAAGGAGGAACGATGGAAACGAACAGAGTAGAGATAAAGAAAGCAGAGACAAAAAGAATGGAACCGGATCTGAAGCTTATCAATATGGAAATGGTGGAAGTAGAGCAGATAGAGTGGCTGTTTTATCCGTTTATCCCTTTTGGAAAAGTTACAATTATTCAGGGAGATCCGGGAGAAGGAAAGACCACTATGGTGCTTCAGATTATTGCAAAACTGACCAAAGGAGAGGCGATTTTTCCGAGGCAGGAACAGAAAATAGAAGAAAAGAACGGAGCAGAAATGCCTGTTGATTCTAATGTAGATAATCTGATGGAACCTGTAAATGTCATTTACCAGACGGCAGAGGATGGGCTGGGCGATACCATTAAGCCGAGACTTTTGGCGGCTGGTGCAGACTGCTCCAGAGTTCTGGTTATTGATGACCGGGAACAGCCATTAACAATGTTAGATATCCGGTTAGAAGAAGCCATTGTGCAGACAAAAGCCCGATTGGTTGTTTTAGATCCGATACAGGGATTTTTAGGTGCAGAGGTGGATATGCACCGGGCAAATGAAATCCGGCCACTGATGAAACGTGTTGCGGTGCTTGCGGAGAAATATCACTGTGCAATCATTCTGATCGGGCATATGAACAAAAACAGTAACGGAAAATCTTCCTACCGTGGATTGGGTTCCATAGATTTTCAGGCGGCTGCCAGGAGCGTGCTGATTGTCGGGAGAATTAAGGATGAACCAGAAGTGCGTGTGGTATGCCATGTGAAAAGTTCCCTTGCACCGGAAGGAAAATCTATTGCATTCCGTCTGGACAAAGACAATGGATTTGAATGGATCGGGGAATATGACATCAGTGCGGATGACCTGCTCAGTGGTGACAGCAGAGGGCAAAAAAGCAGGAAGGCGAAAGAGTTCCTGCTGGAGATACTGGCTGACGGAGGTATGGCACAGAAAAAGATTGAAGAAGAAGCTGAAAAACGTGGAATCAAGAAGAAAACACTGAGAAATGCAAAACTGGAACTGGAAATTGATTCTGTGAAACGTGGAAATCAATGGTTCTGGATGCTGTCAGAATAAAAAGGAAGATGGCAAGATGACCATTTCTTAAGAACAGGGCATCTTGCCATCTTGAAAGGAGACTGCAATGAAGAATATACAGATCCCACAGGAATTATTTATGAAATTGCTTCGCTATCATTTAATCGAAGATTTTAGCTGTGAAGACGATATTAAAAAAGGTTTGGAACAGAAAATGGATGCAATGGTGATGCGGGAGTTATATACAAAATCGAAAACTGCACCATCAGAAGAAGAACGGGAAAAAGCTCGACAGGAATATCTGGACAAGCGTGGAATATCGGACAGCTTCCGATGGTAATTGTTCTTGCTGTCTGCCCTATGACAGGAGCGTGTCACGCACCTGTGGATAGCAAACAAGGAAGCACCTGTAAGGTTGCAGACAGAAGAGGATTGGACTTAGTAGGTGAATGGTTGCGAAGGGAGCCCTGGCTCAGGGCAGCCTTGTAATGATGATGTAATGAAGGGAGAATGTGACAATGAGAGAAGGAAGATTAGGCTATAACAGCAGCAATGGGAGATATGGATTATTAGCGTTAGATTTGTGGATTGATACTGGATTTCACTGCGGAGAATGTCTGGAAGTGCTGGTAGATGATAAATGGGTACCGACCAGAATGGAAATGAATGTAGCAAGAGAATGGTATCTGGTTGGAACGCCGTATTGTGGAGATCTGGAATATGTCCGGGCGAGAATACCGGAGTAAGTTGGACAGAACAGTGATGCAGAAGCAAACTGACCAACGGGAGAAATAGGTCTTCGCTCCGCTTCGGTCGGTGCAAAACAGACGTCCTCCGGACGTCTTACACCCCGTAGGGCGCAAGGGTACTTTTGATGGACGGAACGGCTGTCGAAAGTGCATTTGCGTTACTTTTGACAAAAGTAACAAAACCGCCGTATCCGGCGTAAGTTTCTTTTATAATGCCATATCTGGCAAAAACAATTTGTGTGCCGTATCCGGCACTGTTACAGAATGGAAGGTGGGAAACATGGTGATGAAAAGAACAATCAGTGGAATGGTCGGATCAGGTTCTCTGGCGCATAACAGGCGTTCCTTTGTTGCAGAGAATGTAGATCCAGAACGAGTACACTTGAATATCAAGTATTGTGATGAAAATCTTAAAACAGTTTACCATGAATTATTTGATGAGTCGGTGGAACGTTACAATGAAGGAAAACGTAATGACCGGAAGATTATAGACTATTATGAAAAAATTCAGCATGGCAAACAGGAAAAGCTGTTCCATGAAGTGATTTTTCAAATTGGAAATAAGGATAATATGGCTGCCAATTCCGAGAATGGGGAACTTGCAGCTAAGATATTGGATGAATATATGAAAAACTTTCAAGAGCGGAATCCAACATTACGGGTATTTAACTGTTATCTTCACCTTGATGAAGCAACTCCACACCTGCATATTGATTTTGTTCCTTATGTACAAGGGTGGAAAGGTAAGGGCATGGATACAAGGGTTTCCTTAAAACAGGCATTAAAAAGCTTGGGATTTCAAGGCGGTTCGAAACAAGATTCCGAATTGAACCAATGGATTAATCATGAAAAAACGGTTCTTGCAAAAGTAATGGAGCGTCATGGCATTGAATGGGAACAAAAGGGTACACACGAAGAACATTTGAGTGTATATGATTTTAAGAAAAAAGTCCGAATGGAAGAAGTCAAGGCACTGGAGCAGGAAAATGCTTTACTGACTGCTGAAAATGAAGGGCTGGCTAGTAAGGTTGAGGAATATAAAGCAGAACTTTCTTTGCTTGGACAGGAAAAAACGGATGCTGAACAGGTGGTAAAACAGGCTTCGGAACGTGCTGAGAAAGCAGAGAAAGAATTGTCTCATCTGGAAAAACAAAGAGAGCAGCTGAAACCGATTATAGACAATGTAAATAAAGAATTAAAGGACTATGGGAAAGTTGATTTACTTCTTCCAGAGGCCGGAGCATTGGAACGAGCAGGCACTTACCGGGACAAAAAGGCAAAACCAATCTTTATAAAAATGAAGAATACAATAGCAGCTCTGGCTGCTCAGGTTGTGGAACTGGCCAGTGAGTTAAAGAATTTTAAAAGTAAGTATAAGCAGTTGCGAAAAGAATACAATGCTTTGGAAAAAGAAGCTGACCAGGTAGCAGATATTTCAAATCAGCTTCTTGAGGAAAATGAGCGGCTGCAAAATATATCAGACAGATATGATCGAGTAGTGCGAGTCCTTGGAAAAAACACAGTTGATCTGGCGATACAGACGGATATCCGGAGGGAAAAAGAACTGGAACAGAAACGCCTGGAACAGATGCTGCAGGGAAGCCTATCGGAACGACTAAAATGGGCAGAATCAAAGAGAGATGAATATAACGTACAGCGAAAGAAAAACAAGGTAAAAAACAGAGAAATGGAGATTTGATGAGAATGGAAAAACACATTTATGATGAAAAGAATGGATTAGGTTATACGTTACATGGAGACTATTATTTGCCGGATATAGTTCTGGATGAGGAGAAGCCAACGTATGGAAAGTACGGAATGATACGAAAAAGATTCCTGAAAGAATACAGACCTGCAAAATATCAATACTTGTTGTTGACTGGAAAATTAACAGGACACTTAAATCAAGTGGATAAAGAGGCGAGAGAACAGGTGGAAATGTTGATTGAACAGATGGCGGAAAGGGAAGGTGCGACAGAGAAAATGAAAGCGGAACAGCCGATGGAGTGGGTTAGGCGGATGAATGCTATAAAGAATACTGCGGAGGAGATTGTCTTGGCTAATATAGTTTGTGATTAATTGGAAAATTATTGTGGTGGCTACTCTGTAAAAATGAGTAGCCTATTTCATACAATAAAAAGGATTATTTTTCATAATCAGGGGATGTCAAGGATATCATTAAAAGTTGAATCCCAAATTGCTTCTTCAATGGCTTGTAAACATTCATCTGTGTGTTTTTTGATATCTTGTCCCCAGAAGTGGATAACTGTGTAACCAAGAGATAGGAGTTTTTTGTCATTTTCCCAGTCACGAGAACGGTTACGTTCAATTTTTTTTATCCAATAGTCAGGGTTTTTTCCTTTTTCAAGACGGAGTTTTAGTATTTCCCAATCTTTTCCATGAAAAAATTCACTGTCACAGAAGATAGCGATTTTATATTTAGTAAGAACAATGTCTGGAGAGCCGGGAAGGGCCTTGTAATTTTTTCGATAATGATAGCCTTTATGCCAAAGAGCATTCCGAAGTTGTAACTCTATGGAAGTATCTTTGTTGTGGATTCTACTCATGTTTTTGGATACAATTTCTGGGTCACGGGTCATATATTTCACCACCTCTTACAAGTATAATTTATTTTATCAAGACTGATTAAAAGTTACAAGAACCCATTTCCATAGAGAATGAATTATTTGATTGACGATATAAATCTAATGATTTATACTGGTAAGGTAAAAGTTGATGTAATAACGAGGTACCCCAAATGACGATTTCTGAACAAATTAAGGTGTTGTGCGTAAGATCTGATATTAGTGTAGCTGAACTTGCACGGCGAATAGGTACCACACCACAGAATTTTAATGGAAAAATGAAAAGAGAAAGTTTTACTGTAGCTGAATTAGAAGATATTGCAGATGCAGTAAATAGTTCTTTTGAGAGAAAATTCGTATTAGAAAACGGAGAGAAAATTTAATGCATAATAATATAAACCAGGATAGATATAGTAGATATGCCGATAATAGAGATGTTATTTCTTTGTTTTCCGGTGCGATGGGATTAGACATTGGATTGGGTAAGGCTGGTTTAAATGTTGTGATAGGTCAGGATTTTGATGCGTCCTGTGTAAAGACTATGAGAGCCAATGGGCATAAGGTGTTAAGCGGAGACATTAGAGAGATTCAGCCGCAACAGTTGCTAGATATGACGGGATTATCGGTAGGTGAACCGTTTTTAATTTGTGGCGGACCGCCTTGCCAACCGTTTTCTACAGCTGGAAAACGATTAGGGATTAACGATCCAAGAGGAAGTTTATTTATGGATTTTATCCGTATGATAGATTATATTCGCCCTCGATTCTTTGTAATGGAAAATGTAAAAGGAATTATGTCTTCACCATTAAAGCATGTACCGTTGTCTGAAAGGGATGAAACTGATCCTGACCAGAGATTAGGCACAGTGTTGGATGTGATTTTGTCAGAATTTGAAAAGCTTGGATATAAAACAGTATATGGTGTGCTTGATGCTGTAAATTATGGTGTTCCACAGTTTAGAGAAAGATTTGTTTTAATTGGAAGCCGTGACGATGAAGATATTTTTCTTCCGCTTCCTACGCATTTTCAAATGCACCAGAGTAAAGAATATCAGTGGCAGACTGTTAGAAGCGTGATTGAAGAATTGGAATTTGACCAGGGTGAGTGTGCAACATTGAGCGAAGAACGATTAAAGTTCTTAAAAATGGTTCCAGAAGGTGGAAATTGGAGAGATTTACCGGAAGATATTATTCCTATTGCTATGGGAGGTGCATATAAATCTGGAGGTGGGAAAGTTGGATTTTATAGAAGGTTATCGTATGATCAGCCTTCTCCAACGGTGGTTACCTCTCCGGTTCAGAAAGCAACTATGATGTGCCACCCTACACAAAATAGACCGTTGAGCGTGAAAGAATATGCAAGAATTCAACAGTTTCCAGATGATTGGGTTTTTACAGGAACGACAGCCGCAAAATATAGACAGATCGGAAATGCTGTTCCAGTTGGATTGGCAGAAGCCATAGGAAAAGCAGTTATTTCAGTAGCGGATAAGACATCCCTGATTCAAACAAAACGATTTAGAGGTACGAATGTGCATAACAAGATACGGAATGCAATAGAGTTGGGAGGAAATGTATATGCCGTTAAATAATTCATATGATGAGCAAGCGGTGGTTGAGGCAATCGCATCAGCTCTGGAAACTTTCTATGAAACACTGATTGAGAAAATAGATGGACTAAATATACAGAAGGTTATGAAACGAAAAAATCCATATTTGTATCGTGCAAAAGCTATGCAGAGTGCGTCAGAAATTGTGGATTCTGTGCTTACTGCTTTTGTAAGTTCTAGTGAAGAGACAATTTTTGGGAACTGTTTTTTTGAGCCCATAGCTATCGCTGCCAGTGGTGGAAATAAAGCTCTTGCTGAAGGAATTGATATTATGATTCAAAACAAGGAAACCAATACGATTTCTGCGATAGCGGTTAAAAGTGGCCCCTCTGTATTTAATGCAGATAGTAAAAAACGTCAGGAGCAGAACTTTACTGCGGCTTCTAAATTGGCTCAGCAGGCAAAGGCAAGATATGAAGCTTATATCGGTTATTGCTATGGGAAGAAGAAAGATTCTGGTAGAGGAAAAACAAAAATGTATCAGGAACTAGCAGGAAAACGGTTCTGGGCTGAACTGACAGGTGATGAGGAATTTTACATAAAGATTATTGGATATATGGGAACTATGCCGGAAAAATATGTTGCTGATTATAAGGAAAGTTATAACAGGGCAGCGAATAGGCTGGTTAGAGAATTTTCTAATAGCTTCTGCAAGGATGATGGTAGTATTGACTGGGAGAAACTTGTGGAATTTAATTCGGGAGACTAATACATGATTTTAGAATAAACAGTAGAAACTAGGATGAATATGGAACTATTTGAAATAATAAAAAATGCTCCGGAAAATAGTCAACTTATTACAGATTCCATTGTAATTACTCATGCAAAGTTGAAGCAATATGACAAAATTCTTTGTTCAGTAAGTGGAGGAAGTGATAGTGATATATTGGTTGATTTATGTCAAAAGTTTGATGATGCGGATAAAATAACGTATGCTTTTTTTGATACTGGTATCGAGTTCCGTGCGACTAAGGAGCATATAGCGTTTTTGGAACAAAAATACAACATTCATATTGAACATATAAAGGCTGTAAAACCAATACCAATTTGTTGTAAGACATATGGGCAACCATTTCTTTCAAAACAAGTTAGTGAATGGATTGAACGATTGCAGAGACATGATTTTAAATGGGAAGATAAGCCGTTTGATATATTGTATAAAGAATATCCTAAGTGTAGAGCTGCATTGAGATGGTGGTGTAATGATTTTGCAAGGTCTGAAACAGGAAAAGAAAGTAGCTTTAATATTGGATATAATCAATACCTGAAGGAATTTATGATTCAAAATCCACCTGATTTTAAAATATCAAATAAGTGTTGCCATTATGCAAAAAAGATGACAGCAAATAGATTTAAAACAACAGGAAAATTTGATTTGAATATATATGGGGTACGAAAAGCAGAAGGGGGTGCCAGACGATCGGCATATAAAACCTGCTTTTCATCTAGTACGAGTGGATGTGACGAATATAGACCTATATTTTGGTATTTAAGCGATACAAAAAAGATATATGAGGAACATTATAATATTGAACATAGTCGGTGTTATAATGAATATGGACTGAAAAGGACTGGTTGTGCAGGGTGTCCATTTGGACAGAATTTTGAGAGTGAATTGTTGGCTATGAAAGATCACGAGCCGGAATTGTTTAAAGCAGTTAACTATATATTTAAAAACTCATATGAATATACAAGAAAGTATCGTAAGTTCGTAGCAGAAATGAAAAGTTTAGGAGGGAATCAACATGGAATCCAAAATGATTAAAGCTAATCCAACCAGAGAATTTTTTGTAAATATGTTAGTGCGTGACATTTTACTAAAGCAAGCTATCATTGAATTGATTGATAATAGCATTGATGGTGCGAGGACTATAAATAAAAATAGCAATTTTGAAGGTTTAAAAATAATAGTAAATTTTGATGAGAATTCTTTTTGTGTTCAGGATAATTGCGGAGGTATTCCATTAGATATTGCACAGGAATATGCTTTTCGTTTTGGACGTCCAAAAGAAAAGGTGGTAAGCGATAATGAAACAACAGGAATATTTGGCATTGGAATGAAAAGAGCTTTATTTAAAATTGGCAATTATTTTGAGATAAAATCAACAACAACTAAAACATCATTTGAAGTAAAATTAGATGTTGAAAAATGGCAAAACCAACAGTCAGATAATTGGGACTTCCCATTTGATCGTTATGAAGAAGATTTAAACAATACTTTGGATAAAACAGGGACTAAAATCACGGTTACTCGACTTCGGAAAGAGGTAATAGCAGATTTTAAAACAAAAGAGTTTGAAACAGAGTTGATTGAACATATTCAACGAAGGGTTGGCCTTGATATAGATAATGGTATTGCTATAGAAGTTAACGGTAAATCATTGGTAGGAAATCATATTAAATTGGTAAATGGAGAAGATGTCCATCCAATAAAAGAAACGTATACACATGGAAATGTGAAAGTAAAGATAGTGGCTGGTATTGCAGAAAAAAATGGTAAAAATAATTATGAACCTGAGAATGCAGGTTGGTATATATATTGTAATGGACGTCTCGTTGTAGCTGCAGATAAAACATCTCTTACAACCTGGAAAGATTTAGAAAACAAAAACAGTGGTGTCGTTTTTACAAATACGTATGCTAGTTTTCAAGGAACGGTTTCATTTACATCGAATAGGCCTGAAGAATTACCTTGGAATACAACTAAAACGGGAATTGATGAAAGCTCCTTGGTATATTTACAAGCAAAAGAAAAGATGATAGATATTTTTAAAATTGTAAAAGGATTTATAGATGATGTAAGAAAAAATACTGAAAAAAACGATGATGGAGTAGCTCAAACGATTGCCAACATGCCCACCATTGAATTGACGACTCCAAATATGGAAGAAAAAATTCCAGAAAATAGAAAATTATCAATAAAAGATGTTAAGGTAAAAACAACGCCGAATGTTTTAATTAAGTATAGAAAGCCAAAAACGGATGTTGAATTATTAAAAAAAGTGTTAGGAGTTTCGACAAATAGTGAAGTAGGAGAATTAACTTTTGAATATTACAAAGATGCGGAGTGTTAGTTATGCCAGGAAGTGATCAACTTATTAATTATCAGCTTCGTCCTTCAAAATCAATCGAACGAAAAATGATGTGTGAATTGGTAAAACAAATTCAAATAATTGAAGGTACGAATGAACTTAGATATATAGGGATGGGAGCAAAATATTTTACGGATTTTCTGCTTTTTCATAATGAATTTGGAGTTTCTGATATGATTAGTATAGAAGCTGAAAGAGAGAGAGCTATTCGATACGAATTTAATAAGCCGCTAAAAAGTATTCAAATGATTTATGGAACAACGAATGAGGTTCTTCCACAACTTAATGACTTTGAAAAAAAGATGAATTTAGTATGGCTTGATTACGATGGTGCGTTTTCAGCAGAAATGCTAGAAGATATAGAAACCTTATGTAGACGATTGTATACAGGGAGTATGTTTTTTATTTCCTGTAATTATTCATTTGCTGGGCAAAAGGTAAGTGAAAAAAGGGAAGCGTTTCAGAAAAGCACTGGAGATTATTTTGATAAGGACATAGATAAAAGCAGGTATACAAATAAAGGTATTCCTGTGATTATACAAGAAATTGTTAATAAGGTTATATTAAAAACATTAAATAAAAGAAATCGCTATGATGAAAAAATAAACATGCAATATAAGCAACTGTTGTTTTTAACATATAAGGATGGAGCACCTATGTTAACTATAGGTGGCATTCTGGTGGATGATGTATTAAAGGAGAAAATAGATAATACGAACGTTTTAGAAAAATTAGTATATTGTTCCTTTGGTGATAAATATTTTTCAATTGAAATTCCTAAATTAACGTATAAGGAAATACAAGTTGTCTTAAAAAATATACCTATTACAGATGAAGAATATGAAAAAAATAAGGATAATTTTTATGGTATAGAATTAGATGAAATACGGAAATTTGAAAAAATATATAGATATTATCCTTATTATAAAGAAGGATGCCTTAATACATAAAATCGATATTAGAATTGATAACAATTTAATGATAACAAATTGATAACACCGTTCAGTACAGTCTATGGACTTAGGACAGTGGAACACATATAAAAACAAATAGAACCATAACTACTATACAAAAATGTATAGTGATAAAAATTTATTTGCGAGTTTGAGTAGCGGACTAAATTGCGAAAAAGCCCATAAATAAAGGTTTTGCGGGCTGTCTGGATGTTCCGGTGGAGTGCAAATGGAGTTAAAAAATCTTTTTTTTCTTTGTTTTCTTTTCGGAGTTATCTGAGATTTTCGCAAAAGTAACTATGCTCAGAAAATATAATTAGTGTGAATATGAAGAACAGTTTGTTTTGATGGAAATATTTTCCGTCAGGGCAGACTGTTTTTTATACCCTTTTTTCAATGATATTAACTCCATGGTTCAGCGATAACACATATGGAAACTGTAAAATTAAAATAATTTGCAAAATTTCGGAAAATGATGTCCGATTTTGTATCTGCCAGTACAGAGTATATGAAGAGATAAATATTCAAAATACAGGAGGTACTGATTATGCAGAACAAATTATTTTTAAAGGCAGCCGATATTTGTGAACTTCTGGAGGTAAAACAGACATCGGCTTATGAGATCATTGGAAATCTGAACAAGGAGCTGGAAGACCAGGGATATCTGACGCTTAGAGGAAAAGTTCCGACAAAGTATTTTGTGAAGCGTTTCTATGGAGTAGAAGATACTTGTGAGATTCCTCAGGAAGAAGGAAGGAATGGTTTCATGCGTAAAAGAAAAATGTATTTATCAGTGGAAGACATTGCCGAACTCTTTGAGTTATCAGTTTCTTTTGCTTACCGGGTGGTGGAAAGAATGAACGCCGATCTGGCAAGTAAGAACTATTATGTAATTCTCGGTCAGGTACCAACCCGTTATGTAGAGGACAAGATCTATGGTCTGGAACACGTTGAGCAGTATTTGAAGGAGGATAAAGCGATATGAGTATAGTGCAGGAAAAAATGTATATGGATGTGGATGATGTGTGTGCAATTCT